>Ga0187876_1001698_pt1 | contig 17906 bp, 16 predicted proteins | sample June2016WEW_17_4_FD_133000 | JGI IMG/M metagenome (GOLD analysis project Ga0187876, IMG submission 133000) | Peatland microbial communities from SPRUCE experiment site at the Marcell Experimental Forest, Minnesota, USA - June2016WEW_17_40 | ecosystem: Environmental > Terrestrial > Soil >...
GTATTTGACGAAGTGCAGCGCGCCGTGCACATGCCCCTGATCAGCATCGTGCAAGCCACGGCGGAATCCATTCTGGCGGCCGGGCTTCGCTCCGTGGGCCTGCTGGGGACAATCTTCACAATGCGCGAGCGGTTCTTCCGCGAGGGGCTGGAGCGATGCGGAATTATGGCGCTTGTTCCGGAGCCCGACAGCCAGCAGCGGATGAATGACGTAATCTATCAGGAATTGTGTCGCGGCGAGATCCGGACGGAATCGCGACGGCTTTTTCTGGACATCATCGAGCGTCTGCGCGCCCAGGGTGCTCAGGGAGTTGTGCTCGGATGTACGGAGATCCCGTTGCTGGTCGAGCCTCAGCACTGCGATTTGCCCCTCTTCAACACTTCGCTGCTGCACGCCGCCAAGGCACTGGATTTCGTGCTACAATCGCCGGAGTGAAAACGCGAAGAGCCCCACTGAAGCCTAGGGCAATACACAAGCTCAACTAGCCTCTCGCGAGGTCTCTTTGATTTGGCTGTTGCCGTTGTTGGGAGGAGTAGCAGGGCTCTTTCAGCTACCGCCGGGCGGAAAGCGAGTACGATGGCAGTATGCGCGTCATGGCGGATTCCGGGTGCGCGCCGGCTGAGGGCATGCAAACCGAAATCTCGTGTAGCCGACTTATTGTCACTTTCCAGGCCGCGCCTTGCGGCTCGGAAGCCTTGACTTCGTTTGCGTAAATTGTGCTCTTTTTGCTCCTTTCAGGCTCCAATCTGTGCTAATTGGCGCGCAAAACGCGCATAATTTGCAGCATTCAAAAAAGTGATGTCCTTTGTTTTCAGGTACTTCTTAGCTTCGTTCCCACTATTTTTCATTTTTTGTAGTTCCCTACATTCCCCCATAGCCGGGACCCTTCCGCTTTCCCTTGCGCCGCGGCGCCCGCCTGCGACAATGTGTCCACAACAAGACCACAATTATAGGCTATCACAGGTCCGTGAAGTTGTCAAGTGGAAAACGCAGAAACTGAGCGGACTTTCCCGACTTTCCTCGCCTTGCCTGCACAGAGCACGCCAGGAAGAGTGACTACGACGAAATGTCGTAGCGTCTCAGTTTGAGGTTGTAGCGGCGGTCCCTTCTTTGGCTCCTGTGTAATCGCTGAGGCTTCAGTGGAAGTAGTCGTCTGCCGATTGATGCCACATTGTGGAGGCGACTCCGGTGTCGATGCAAGAGTGAACCGAGCGGGGCATGAGGCCCCGCCGCGGGGAGGCCATAGTGGAAATCTCCAGTGCAGCGACCAAAACGCGGCCGCGACCAGAGTGTTCAATTTTGTACAGACAGGTCGATTGTTGAATTGGTATCTTGCCTAATTACTAGAGGCTAGCATGATCCACAATGTACTTCTCATCGAGAACGATCCTGCTGTTGCCGGGGTGATCCAAAACGCCCTTGCTGGCCCAAGCGACAGCCCCTTCATCATGGAATGGGTCAGGCGGCTCTCCGACGGCCTCGAACGAATGAGCGGGGGAGGAATAGCGGCGGTCCTACTCGACCTGTCTCTGCCCGACAGCCAGGGCATCAACACGTTTAGCACGCTGTCCCTGGCCGCGCCTGGCGTTCCAGTTTTGGTCCTCGGTGATTTGGGCGACGAAGACATCGCTAAGGAGGCCGTGGAGCGCGGAGCTCAGGATTATCTTCTAAAGATTCGCCTCGACAATTACTCATTGACGCGGGCTCTGCATAGCGTGATCGCGCGCAAGGCGGTAGAAGACGCGTTGTTTCTGGAAAAGGAACGCGCCCAAGTCACTCTCAATTCCATTGGGGACGCCGTAATCAGTACCGATATCTCGGGCAACATAACTTATCTCAATCAAGTCGCGGAAAGGATGACTGGCTGGTCCGGGGAGGAGGCATCCGGCCGGCCGTTTGCCGAAGTGTTCCAAATCATCGAGGGTGTTACACGCGAACCAGCGCGCAATCCCATGCAGTCAGCAGTTAAGCAAAACCAAGCTGTGGGCCTGACCTCGAACTGCATCCTTCTCCGGCGCGATGGGTGTGAGTCTGCCATCGAGGATTCCACCGCCCCGATCCGCTCACGGACGGGACAGGTTATCGGCGCGGTGATGGTTTTCCGAGATGTGAGTGAGACGCGGGCGATGAGGCTCAAAATGACCCATTTGGCCCAACACGATTTTCTCACCGATCTGCCGAACCGATTACTGCTGAACGATCGGATTACCCAGGCGATTTCGTTATCCCGCCGCCACGGCAATCACCTTGCCGTGCTGTTTTTGGATTTGGACGGCTTCAAACATATCAACGACTCTCTGGGACATGAGATCGGCGACAAAGTGCTTCAGTTGGTTGCACAACGCCTGGTTGCTTGTGTGCGTACCTCGGACACCGTAAGCCGCCACGGTGGGGATGAGTTCGTGATATTGCTTTCAGAAGTCGCCCAATCGGGAGATGCGGCCATCAGCGCGGAAAAGATACTCGCTGCGCTTGCGATGCCGCACGCCATCTCCGAGCTTAATGTCCACTTGAGTGCGAGCATTGGGATCAGTATCTACCCCCAAGACGGTCACGATGCGGATACTCTCATCAAGAATGCGGACACCGCAATGTATCAGGCCAAGGGAAAGGGGACCAACAACTACCATTTCTTCAAGCAGAACATGAACGTCCGGGTCGGCGAGCGGCAATTCCTCGAAAGCAGCCTGGGTCGCGCCCTGGAGCGGCAGGAGTTTTTGTTGCATTACCAGCCGACGGTAGATCTTGAGACAGGAGCAATTACCGGCGCGGAGGCGCTCATACGCTGGATGGACCCCGATCGTGGGCTCATCCCTCCGGCGCAATTCGTGCCCTTCGCTGAAGACTGTGGCCTTATTGTGCCGATCGGCCGGTGGGTCCTAAAGGAAGCATGCAGACAAGCTCGCGCCTGGATGGATACCGGCCTGCGGCCAATCCCAGTAGCAGTCAACCTCTCCGCAGCCGAGCTTCGGGCCAAGGACTTTGTCGCAGGCGTTTGCGGCATCCTGAAGGATACTCGCCTGGAACCGCGCTATCTCGCATTCGAACTGACCGAAAGGGTTCTCATCCGGGATGACGAGTCCACTATCTTCGCACTCCTGGCACTCAAAGCCCTCGGGGTGCAGCTCGCGGTTGATGACTTCGGCACCGGGAATTCCGGCTTGAGCTATCTGAGGTGGTTCCCGATCGACACCCTGAAGATCGATCAAACGTTCGTGCACAAGATTGGCGCCAGTGCGGACGACGCCGCATTCCTCGGCGCAATGATGAACGTGGGCAAAACCCTGAAGAAACGAGTTGTCGCGGAGGGCGTAGAAAAGCGTGAGCAGCTCGCATTCCTTCAGAGCGAGCGCTGTCACGAGGGACAGGGCTACTATTTCAGCCCGCCCGTGGATGCCGAGCAATTCGCCCGGCAACTTGGAAGTGACAAATCGGACTTTCTTGGTGTCGGTACCCAGCCCTTGGAGCGGTGACTAATCGTGAAGGACGACACTGAGGAGGGAACTGTTGACTTCCAAGCCCCCGTTGTAATCAATGAAGCCGAGGGTCCTGAACTTATTCATAAAACGCAGTCGGCGGAGTTATGCGGCCGCACCCTCCGAAGCAGCTCCATCATCGACCCGCAAATGGATGACGCCACAACAATGGACGCAGGTCGTGATGTGCTCGCCGCGAGCGAATCTGGGGCCACGAGGAACCGTGGTCGACCGCAGGCAGTCGGGACACTCCATGGCGTAGTGCCCGTCGCCATCCCATCTTGCCGGGACAGGTTTGTTGTCAACTGGCGGGGCAGCAGTTCGGAGAGGAGATTTTGTGGTTAGGTCTGAAATGGTTTGCAGGAGCTGCTGAAATCCAAATCCATTCTTGTGGTAGTAGGCGTCGGCGGCCACTTCTTCCGGCATTTCATTGGCCGCCACGGCGCTGATCACAATGACGGGTATTTGAGGGAAGCGTTTGCGCACGACCTCAAGAAGCTCAATCCCTGACATGCGGGGCATGTTGAGGTCGGAAATAATCAAGTCCGGGAGTCCCGCCCGGAGTTTTTCGAGCGCATCCAGACCATCAACTGCCGTCCGAACCACATACCCCGCAGCCACCAAGTATCGTGAGATAAGTTTTCGGACAACGGGATCGTCGTCTGCTAACAAGACCCGGGCGCTTAGTTGTCCCACCATGGTCGCCGCCTCAGCATCTTAGGACGGCAGGGTACATTCTCAGCCCATGGGCGGACACTGTCTGTTCAATATTGCACACTTCGTAACAATTATTTGCGAGCTTCGCTCTGTGACGAGCATGGAGTAGCGCAGCAATTGCGAATCCTGCGCTGCCTGGGCTTTGTCAAATACTGGAGGCACGGGCTTCAACGGTCATAGGCCGGAGATATTTCTTCGATGTCGACCAGTTGATGATGGAGGGCGAAAAGTACCAGCTCGAATTGATTCGAGACGCGTAGCTTGTCACAAATACAAGCGACGTGCAGCCTGGTGGCCGGTTCGCTGATGCCGATTCTCTCAGCGGCCTCACGACTGGAGTAGCCAGCCACGGTTAGAGCGATGACCTGTTTTTCGAGCTCGATTAGGCCAAAGTCATTCCGGTTTACCTCAATAGACAATAAGCCTGCAATGGGCATAGTACTCCTCTTCTCAACGGTTCTTGCCGCACCCGAATCATCATAGGCAATGCTGTTCATTGGACACCCCTCGACACGCATGAAAACTTTGTGGCGATATTCGCCCCTTCCGCGTCAAAAATAGGGAATATCCATGCTGCGCCCTTGTACAGAGGTTGTCTGTCCAATATTGCTCACCTGGCAAGGATTGTTTGCGCGCGTGGATGGGCGACGAGCGGCGGGTGGCAGAGCAATTGCCAGTATTGAAGCCTGGCCTTGCCGGTGTGGCTCAGTTTGAACACAGCGCGGCCGGGCCGCAACCAAAAGCAGATCCTTCGCTTCGCTCAGAATGACATGTCATCCTGAGCGAAGCGAAGGATCTGCTTTTCTTCGCGTGCCCCCAAAGAAGATGAACAAGCCAATATCAAACCAACAGCCGCCCGTTTTTAAGGTGCGATTTCCCAACCACGGACCCGCAGGTATTCCAAGACCTTTTCGGCGCTTTGTTCGGGAGTCTCCTCATGCGTGTTCAAGACGAGTTCCGGGTGAAGCGGTTCCTCGTAAGGGTCCGACACGCCTGTAAAATTCTTCAATTCCCCCGCCAAGGCCCGTTTGTACATGCCCTTGCAGTCCCGCTGCACGCACACTTCCAGCGGGCAATTCAGGAAGATTTCCACAAAGCAGGAAATCATCGCGCGGAGTTCGTCGCGAATGGCACGGTAGGGCGAAATCGCGGCGCCAACCGCAATGACGCCGTTGCGAGACAAAAGGTGGCACACATATCCTATGCGACGGATGTTCTCGTCCCGATCTTCTTTGCTGAAGCCCAATCCCTTGGTCAACTTTTGCCGCACCACGTCGCCATCGAGTAACTCGACCTTAAGCCGGGCGCGCTGCAACCGCTCGAACACGAGTTGTGAAATGGTGGTCTTGCCGGAGCACGGCAAGCCGGTGAACCAGAGTGTAACACCGCCGACGTCGCTCTTCAGGTTATTTGAAACCATCCGCACTAATAGTCTCCTATGGAATTGAGAAGGCGTTCTGGGCCCTCAGCCCATCCGGTGGTGGCGGGCATGGGCAGGCGAAGGCAGCCGTAACAGCAATGCAAGAACTATCCTCCATGCCGAGCAGCGCTGACTGCGCCTCCTCCGTGGTTTGCATCTGCCGGCGCCGTTTCAACTCGGGAATGCATTGCCTCAACCTCAAGCGCACGCCGCGTACTCAGCCGAGCATTTTACACTCTCGACCGTCGTGGCAACAACGCGTACTGGAGGCACAAGGTCCCCAAGGTTGTTCTGGGTAGTGAATCAGTTTGTCAGTATGCTAGGATGCTGCTTCGGTCCGGGCTCAGACAATGGATCGTTAGATCCGACTGGTCAGAAGGGGCATTTCTTGGCAGCAAGTCCAAGCTCGCCGTCCCGCAGGAGTTGTGGGGGAAAAGTGTACGTCGTCGGCGCCGGGCCAGGCCCGGTAGAGTTGCTCACCTTGAAAGCGGCCGAACTCCTGCGGGACGCAGAAGTCATTGTTTACGATCGCCTCATTCAACCGAGTGTGTTGGCGCTCGCCTCCCCTTCTGCTGAGCGAATTTACATCGGCAAGCCGGCGGGACGCCGCCATTCACGCCAGGAAGAAGTGAACGAAGTTCTCGTAAGAAAGGCGCGTGAGGGGAAGCAGGTTGTGCGTTTGAAGGGAGGCGACCCCTTCGTTCTCGGCCGTGGCGGCGAAGAGGCTGCATACCTTGCCGAGAGAGGTGTGCCCTTCGAGGTCATTCCTGGGGTCTCGTCGGCTATTGCCGCTCCCCTGCACGCCGGTATTCCGCTGACGCACCGGGATGTCGCATCTTGTGTAGTCATTGCCACCGGCCATGAGGCTCACCGCGACGAGGACCGGCTGGACTGGGCTGCCCTGAGCAAGCTTGACACCCTGGTGTTCCTCATGGGCGTCCGCAATCTGGGCCGGATTGCCTCCCGTTTGATAGAACACGGGCGCGACCCCGCCACTCCCGCCGCCTTGATCCAGATGGCGTACTGGCCCGACGAGCGCGTGCTCGTGGCAACTTTAGCGAATATCGCAGAGGAGGCTGAGCGCGCGCAACTGCAGCCGCCGGCCACGCTGGTCATCGGTGAAGTCGTCAGGTGGCGAGAGAGACTGCGCATAAAGGAGACATCGCAGGGGTGAGATATCGCGCCATTGCGGAAGATTCGTTGCGGACACAGACAGGAAGACTTAACGGAGGGCTCATATCAAGCCAACCACGGCCGATAGCAGGAACCGGAGCCTTCATGAGCGGGAGGATCCGCCGGAGCGGCCCGCCAGTTGCGCCAAAGAGGTATGGTCCAGAATTCTAGCGGCCGCGTCACGAACGTCAAGAAACACCTGGTAAAGAGCGCTGTGCTTCTTGTCGTACTTCACCAGCCGTTTCAACGACTCGTTATCCGCAATCGGAGCCAGCGGCCCATCAATGGCGCGGATGATTTCGCCCAGAAAGATGTCCCGGGGCGGTCTCCGCAGCAGGTATCCTCCTTGCGCGCCTCGCCGGCTGTCGACGAAGCGCGCCGTCTTCAGATCAAGGAGGATTAACTCCAGGAACTTCTGCGGGATGTCTTCGGCGGCCGCAATGTTGGAAATCTTCGTCGACTGAGGATAGTTTCGCGCCAGTCTGATCATTGCCTCCAGCGCATAAAGGCCCTTCTTTGAAATTCTCATAAATCTATCTACTTACTAAGGTTTTCGCCGGCTTATGTCAAGAGGCTCTTTTTCAGGGCAGTGGTACAGCGCGGCAACGCCCCAAGCAAATGCAGATTCTTCGCTTCGCTCAGAATGACCTGTCATCCTGAGCGAAGCGAAGGATCTGCTTTTCTTCGCGCGGCGCTGCAGTTAGTCGATCAGTCCGATGGACTTGATTGAATTTTCCGTTGACAGCGCCCCGGGGGCATTCTTATACTCCACTATTATAATAGAGAAGATAGACAACCTTTCACTTTTCGCGAAGCCGGTGCGCACTTGCGGCGCCCCGCGGGGAAACTGATGGAGTCTGTTCATCGGTGGAGATGGCTTGCGGAGAATTAAAGGTAGGGATCATGTCAACACGACGACGCGTTACGATGCAAATCAAAGGCTTGCTGAAGAAAAGCGCATGGCTGCCACTGGTTTGCTTCATCGGCTGCCTGCCGCTGTTCGCTGGGGATGGCAATGCGCCATCCGGCCAGGACACGCCGGCGGCGGCAGCCCAGGTCTCGTTAAGCCAGCAGACGACTTCTTCAGAGCGCGCCAGTAAAGAGAGCGCCTCTTCGGTTTCCGCATGTGCTGGCGACGACAGCGCCGCGCCGGCGTCTAAGACTCCCGCCAACGCGGCGGCAACATCTGCCCCAGACCCGGCCGCCTGTTGGACGCCGGCCAAGTACGTGAATGCGGGTCTGCCGTCCTGGCTTCGCTTTAGCGGTGAATTCCGCAATCGCGAGGAAGGGCGCACCGGCTACGGTTTCACGCCAGGCGACAACGACGCCTATGGGCTGACGCGTGTACGCATCGGCTTCGATATCCTTCCCAACTCCTGGTTCCACGCCTTCGTTCAGGCTCGCGACTCGGAAGTGATCGGCGCCAATCCGCAGCACGTGACTAGTTCCATGAAGGATGTGTTCGACCTCAATCAGGCCTACATCGAACTCCGGAACGGCGAGCACGCCTGGGTTAGCCTCAAGACGGGACGCCAGGAGCTGGTCTTTGGCGACGAGCGCCTTATTGCCAGGAGCGACTGGTCGAACGCCACCCGGTCATTTGACGCCGCACGGCTGACTCTTGGGCGCCAGGACATTGGCGCCCTGCTCGACGTTTTTGCCGCCTCGGTGGTGAAGGACTATCCGACCAGCCTCGATCGGGTTCAGCCGGGCCACAACTTCTACGGAGTGAACCTCGCCCTCACAAAACTGGTGCCCAAGGCCAGCATTGAACCTTACGTCTATTTGAAGGCCGTCCCCAGCGTGACCGCCGTCGATAAGACGACCGGCGACGAACGCCTCTACACCAGTGGACTGCGCTGGGCCGGCATCATTCCGGGCGGCTTTGATTACCGAGCGCGTTACTCGTTCCAGTCGGGTCATTTTGCTGATGACCGGATCCATGCCTGGGCTGGTTACGGTGTTCTCGGCTACACGGTCGAGAAGACCCGCCTGGAACCGCGGTTTTCGATCGAATATAGCTACGCGAGTGGAAACAAAGCTATAGGCAGTTCAGTGATCGGAACCTTCGACCAGCTCTACCCCACCACTCACCAGTGGCGCCGCCTCACCGACCTCTTCGGCGAAGAGAACATCAGGGATCTCAAACCGGGATTTGATATCAGACCGACGAGGAGGATGAAGGCCTACTTCGTTGTGAGCGAACTGTCACTGGCCAGCCGGTACGACGGCGTGTACGATAATACCGGAGCCGCTCTGGTGAAGGTTCCCAAAGGCGGCGCGCGCAGCGCGGACATCGGCAAGGAAGGCGACCTCTACGGCACCTACGATGTGAACAGTCGGTTGCAGATAGGTACCGGCTTCGGACACCTAATTGCCGGCCGATTCCTCAAGCAGGCCACCCCGGGTGGAAACGCTTCTTATCCATACGCCTTTGCAGACTACCACTTTTAATGAGGTGAAGCTTGGACATCAAGGTCAGCGTGCTGGGGCTGGCTGTGGGATTCATGGTTGGGTTGACCGGAATGGGCGGGGGCGCGCTGATGACGCCGGCGCTAATCCTGCTGGGCCTCGCGCGGCCGTCTTTGGCCGTCGGAACCGACCTGGTTTGGAACGCACTCACCAAGAGCGTCGGCTCCGTCGTTCACATCCGACAGCATACCGTCGACAATCGAATCGTCAAGCGTCTGGCGATGGGCAGCATTCCCGGCGCCCTCACCGGCCTCGGGCTGTTGGCGATTCTGCGACGCACCGGGGTCCAGGATGAGGACAAGGTGGTTGTATGGGTTCTGGGCGTGGCCTTGGTGTGCGTGGCCCTGGCACTTTACGCTCGAACGGTTGTGGGCAGATATCTGGACTTACCAACTCAGGAGCAAGTCTCGCATGGACCTTGGTGGCTGACTTCACTGGTTGGGTTAGTGGTGGGTTTTCTGGTGAGCATCACATCGGTGGGCAGCGGCACCCTGATCATCGCCAGCCTGGCGTTCCTCTATCCGGCAACTCCTCTTAAGAAGCTTGTAGGCTCCGACATTTTCCACGCCCTTTTCCTCGTCGGAGTCTCCGCGATCGGCCATGCGGGGCTAGGTACGATTAATTACAAGTTGCTCGTAGGCTTGCTGGTTGGATCCGTGCCTGGCGTGTGGATCGGCAGCAAGTTGAGCGCCCGCTTTCCAGAGAAGGTCCTCCGCCCGATCCTGGCCACCACCTTGCTTTACCTCGGGTTGAAACTCCTGTAGAAACGCGCCGCCCCGCGGCTGCGCACGCGTACCAGAAAGCTCTGGAGATTCGGCTCCCACGCGAGCCCGGCGGAACCTCACGAAATACCCACCCCCGCATTGTGTTATGATAATTCCCTTCGCCGGTTGCGAGTTGTTGCTTCAGAACAACGCCGTCACTGTCGGGCTTTGGTGGTGAAGATCCCGAATATCTTGCGCAGCAGGGTGCGCCTTTCGAAGGAATGGCGTGGTTGTACGTTTGAGAGGTTACGAATGAGCAATCTGATTTCTCCCCACGGGAGTCACAAACTCAATCCGCTTCTGTTGCAAGGGCCGCAGCTTCAAGAAGAGAGCACGAAAGCACAATCCCTGACAAAAGTTCCAATGACTAGCCGCGAGACCAGCGACCTGATCATGATGGGAATTGGTGCATTCACCCCCCTGGAAGGGTTTATGGGGAGGGACGATTGGCAAGGCTGTTGTGAGACCTACAGCCTGCCCAGCCGGGCGGGCCTTTTCTGGCCCATACCCATTACCCTCTCGGCCACTCAAGTCCTAGTCGATTCCATTACGATTGGCGACGAGGTAGCGCTATGGGACACTGAAACTGAATCCATCATGGGCACGATGAGGGTCACGGAAAAGTATGCGATCGACAAGGAGTTCGAGTGTAAACGAGTGTTCCGCACTACCGACCGGGCGCACCCAGGCGTACAGAAAGTGATGGAGCAGGGATCCGTGAACCTTGCGGGCCCTGTCAAAGTGCTCTCGGAATCCTATTACCCGGAGATGTTCAAGGGCATCTATCAGCGGCCTGCGGAAGCCCGCAAAGCTTTCGAGGAACGCGGATGGAACACCGTGGCCGCTCTGCAACTCCGCAACCCCATGCACAACTCGCACGCGTACCTGGCATGGATCGCCATCGAGGTCTGCGACGGGGTTTACATTCACCAGCTTGTGGGCAAGCTCAAACCCGGCGACATCCCGGCCGAAGTGCGCGTCAAGGCCATCGACGCGCTGGTCAATAGGTATTTCCGCAAAGACCGGGTCATCCAGGGCGGCTACCCCATGGAAATGCGCTACGCCGGGCCGCGCGAGGCGCTGCTGCACGCTGTGTTCCGGCAGAATTACGGCTGCACTCACCTCATCGTGGGACGCGACCACGCCGGCGTGGGCGACTACTACGGCCCCTTCGACTCCCAGAAGATCTTCAACGACATCCCTTCCGACGCCCTGCTTTTGCGGCCCTTGTGCATGGATTGGACGTTCTATTGCTATGAATGCGGCAGTATGGCGTCAATGAAGACCTGTCCCCACGAGAGCAAGGCCGTCATCGATGCAGACGGGAACTACAAGGGAGGGGCTCGTTTGCTGTTGTCAGGGACGCTGCTGCGGAAGTTGATGAGCGAGGGAAAGCCTGTCCCCTCGGAGTTCTCCCGACCTGAAGTGATTGAGATTTTGAAAGAGTACTACGATAGCCTCGACCAGAAAGTGGAGGTAAAGCTCCACGGGTTTGCCACAGGGCAGACCCAACAACAGCTCCGCTAGTCTGTCCTGGGCTCCTTGATATCACGGTCGGCGGGTGTAGGCCTGATCGCGAGAATAGCGTTGCCGGCGTCCGCACCCGCTTGCCAAAGTTCGGGTGTTCGGGCTGAGGGGCAACACCTTCGAAACCCAAATCTCGTGTAGCCGACTTTTTGTCGCTTCTCCGGCCTCGCCTTGTGGCTCGGGAGCCTTGACTTCGTTTGCGCAAATTGTGCTGTTTTTGCTCCTTTCAGACTCAAATTTGCGCTAATTTGCACGCAAGACGCGCATCATTTGCACCACTCAAAAAAGTGATGTGCTTTGTTTTCAGGTACTTCTTAGCTTCGTTCCCACTATTTTTAATTTTTTGTAGTTCCCTACATTCCTGCATAGCCGGGACCCTTCCGCTTTCCCTGGCGCCTCGGGTTGCCCTGGCGCCCGCCTGCGACAATGTGTCCAGATCATAACCATCAAGGTAGGCTATCACAAGTCCGGGAAGTTGTCAAGTGGAAAATGCAAAAAGTGAGCGGACTTTGCCGAATCTCCGCGCCTGGCCTGGCCAGACCGCGCCAGAAAGAGTGACTGCGACAAGATGTCGTTCTGTGGTGTGCCCGTGGCCGGAAAATGGGAACCTGCCTCTCTTCCTGAACGCCGGCAATTCCCCCCCCGAGGTCACATCTACGGTTTGCCGACCGCTCATGTAGATAACTTCCGAATTACCGGCAGTACGCCTGGAACCGCCGGGTGCCGCGCGCATATCGCGAACGGCCATGTGAACGGGCGGCTGCCCTGGGCCTGTGCGAGGCCTAGGGCAGCATCCTCGGCGCGGGTAAGGATGGCGCCCAAGAGTTCGGGCATTGTTGGAATCCTGTCTTATCTCGTGAGCTTCCGGCGTCGGGTCGGCGGTCTGAAATTTTATGCGACGAAATTCCCCTCTCCACCGAATTGACTTTGGCAAAAGAGAGGTAGCGTGGAGGTATCCGCCAGCCGCCCGATTCCTCCGCGGATCTTTCCAAATTCGAGCGGAGTTACGGCATTTCTCGCCGCGAACGCGAAGTGAAAAGCCGCACAGGAACGCAAAATACGCGCAGCGTCGCTGTCGGCTGCTCCTCGCTGCCACCGCCGGTTGAGAGTAATACTTTTGTGTGATATGGTAATACCGGAGCTTGGGGGAAAAGGTGTATGAAAACATCACGACTGACCGTCAAGGGGCAGGTGACGCTGCCGCAGGAATTGCGCCGGCGATTTAGTCTCGGGCCGGGCAGCCAGGTTGCCTTGGAAGAGGAGGCAGACGGCATCAAGGTGCGGCCGGTGCGGGAGACTATCCTGAATTGGGCGGGAAGCTTGCGTTCTCTGCAGGCGGGGCTTTCGGACGCGGAAATCCGGCGTCGCGTGAAGAAGGCGGTGGCTGCGAGGACGGCCCGGAAGCTGGCCCATGATTGAAGAAGTCTTGCTGGACACCAATGTAATTCTGCGCCACGCCCTCGGAGATGATCCGACTCATGGGCGCCAGGCGCGACGGCTTTTTGAGCAGGCGGGCGAGGGAACCCTGCGCTTGCTTGTCCCTAGCCTGGTGATCGCCCAAGTCGTCTGGACGCTCGAATCGTTCTACCGGGCCAACCGCGAATACATCACAGGTTTGTTGCAGGCCCTCCTCGAGACTCCGGGCGTAACCGCGCTTGAGCCGAGGGTGGCTGCGCGGTGTCTCGAGGTTTACGGGACCCACAACATCGAAATCGTGGACGCCTATCTTGTCGCTCTAGCCGAGGAAACCAAAACGCCGGTGCTGGCAACATTCAACAAGAAGGACTTTCGCCGTTTCCCACACCTCAAGCTGATTCCCTGAGCCGTAAGCTGGTAGCGTGGAGGTATTCGTCAGCCGACGGATTCCTCCGCGGGTCTTCCCGAATTCGAGCGGCGTTGCGATGTTTCTCGTCGCGAACACGAAGTGAAAAGCCGCACAGGAGCGCAAAATACGCGGACCTGTGCGCTACCTGCTATAATTGCCAACCTATCGGCGGACGTGCCCATAATGTCGGCGCAATAATGATTGAGAACATCACGGAAAGTCAAAAGGCCGCAGACTTAACTCCGCCGGTGGAATGACTCTGCGCCTACTAGGAAGGTTCAACAGGATGACAGAAGCTGATGAGCCGGTCGTCGAAGAAGCAACTGAGAGTGACGCGGATTCGCCGAGCGAGGACAAGATCATCGATTTCATTGACGGCTCTGCGCGCAAAAAGACTCCCGAGGAGTACGTGCGGCAGAACGTCGAGCGGAGCCTCGTCCAGGAGTACCGCTACACGCCGGAAGAAATTGCCGTCGAGCACAGGATCAAGGTTGGATCAGCGAAGAAGCGTGTCGATCTCGCCATATTTCGGGAGGATGCTCCTCACACCCAAGAGAATGTTATTGTCCTAGGAGAGTGCAAGAAGGAGGGCGTTTCGTCGGCCGACAAGAGGGAAGGGATCGAGCAGCTCAAGTCGTATATGGCTTCGTGTCCGAACTGCACGTTCGGCTTGTGGACGAATGGGAGCGATGAGCGGTTGTGCCTCAGACGTGAGGATGTTGAGGGAGTTGTCGCGTTCGCTGAGGTCATTGACATTCCGACCAAGGGCGAACCATGGCGTGACGCAGACGTTCCGAACCGACTCAAGCTTCGGCCGTCGGCGGGCGACAACTTGCTTCTCGCGTTCAAGCGCTGCCACAACTACATCGCTGGGAACCAGGGTCTTCAGAAGCCCGAAGCCTTCTGGGAGCTACTGAAGGTCATCTTTTGCAAGATCGAGGATGAGAGAACGCTCGGCACTCTTTCGTTCTATATCTCCAACCGCGAGAAGGGGAGCGCCGATGGCCAATTGAAGTGTAAGAAGCGACTCGATCAGCTCTTTGCGAATGTGCGCGCGAAGTATAGCTCGATCTTTAAGCCCGGTGACGAGATCGAGTTGAACCGTTCCGTTCTTGGCTACCTCGTCGCTCAACTCCAAGGTTATTCCCTGTTGGAGTCTCCCGTTGATGTTAAGGGCGTCGCTTACGAAGAGATCGTCGGTTCCAATCTGCGGGGTGACCGGGGCGAGTTCTTCACACCACGTAACGCCTGCAAGATGGCAGTCGACGTCCTTTCGCCGGACCCCGGCGCGCGTATCATCGATCCGGCGTGCGGTACAGGCGGCTTTCTCGTCACCGCCATGAACCTCGTGCTGAAGAAGTTCGAATCAGCGGCCCCGAGGAGGTGGCGACGTGCGGACGAGCCCTCCCGCGCGGAGTTGGAAGAGTTGTACCGCGCAAGGCAGGATTTGATCGGATCGACTGTCGTGGGCTTGGACATCAATCCGAACCTTGTCCGTGCCTCCAAGATGAACATGGTGATGAACAACGACGGATCTGGCGGCCTATTCCAGTGCGACTCACTCCGCGACCCTGTCACCTGGAGCGAGGACGTCCGCAAGAACGCCAGGCTGGGTACATTTGACTTCGTGTTTACCAACCCGCCGTTTGGCGCCGGTATCCGCATCGACAGCCGCGAAGTGCTAGAGCAGTATGAGCTCGCTGCGCTGTGGCACTGGGACGCCACCGGGGAGCGCTGGAAGAAGAGGATCAACCCAGGGGACAACAAGCCAGATCTGCAGAGCGTGCAGCCTCCTGAAATACTTTTTATCGAGCGCGTTGTTCAGCTATTAAAGCCTGGCACGGGCAAAATGGCAATGGTCATTCCGAACGGCATCCTAAATAACCCGCCCCTTGGTTATGTTCGCCAATGGTTACTCGAAAACACCCAGGTCTTGGCGATCGTAGACATGCAGCGCGATTTATTCCAACCCAGAAATGACACACAGACAAGCATGGTGTTTCTCCGTCGTAAGAGCCAAGCAGAGAGGATCGTCACAAAGGACTATCCAGTTTTTATGGCCGTGACGGACAGGATCGGTCACGACAAACGCGGCCACCCCATCTTCAAGCGCGGACCCGAAGGCGGCGACATCCTTGAGACCCGCAAGACCAAGGTTAAGGTAGTCGAGGAAGGTCAGATCATCGAGAAGGTAATCGATGAGAAGGGCCCCGTCATCGACGACCAGCTACCTGATATCCCCTCTCTATACCGCAAATGGGCAAAGGAGCACGGCCTGTGAATGCTACAAGCGCCGCGACGATGAGTGGCCCCAGGATAAGCACCGTTCGGTTCTCGAGCATCGAGGCGCCGAACTTGCGCCTTGATGCAAAACACTACCAGGACGAGTTCATCCTCGCGAGAAAACGCGTTGCACATTGCGGGTATCCATTTGTTCCCGTAGGCAACGTCGCAGCCGCCTTCGTGCCCGGCCGGACGAAACTCGTTACGACGTCAAGCAGCTCGGCTGGCGCGCCTTACCTACGCGCGCACGACGCGTTGGAGGTTCGTCCACATAGCCGGCGATATGCGTCGCGATACCGCATTGAAAACTATGATGAGTACCAACTAAAAGAGGGGATGCTGCTGACTCCGTCGTCTGGTCGAAACCTTGGACCGATGGCATACGTTGGCAAGAAGCTAAGCCAGTTCACAATGACTGATATCCTCCGGATTGTTCCGCAGAGTAAGGATGCCGGCTTCTATCTTCTGGGATTCCTGCTCACGCCGACAGGTCAGGCTCTCATTCGCCGTGGCCGCACGGGCACTAACGTTGACCATTTGTCGCCCGAGAGTGTTCTGCAGATTCCAGTCCCTCAACTACCCGAAAAGGAAAAGATGAAAGTCGTTGATGCGATCCGGGTTGCTGAGGAGCGCCTCGACAACGCAAGGTTGCGCTTAGACTAGCTTGAAGAGGAGCTACACCGCCTGGCTGGGCTCAAGCTTCCTCCGCCCGAAGGGAGGTACTTGGCTCAGACGGGCGCTAGGGTGTTCAATATCAGGTCCCGAGAGCTTACCCTTCGACTGGACGCTGCCTACTACGAGCCAGGGGTGCGTTCCGCAGAAGCTGCCGTAAAGCGTGCTGGCTCGCGACGCCTAGACGAAATGGCGGAGCTTCGACTCATGGGTCGGTACAAGCGTTACTACGTGCGTATGGGATTCGGCAGGCCTATCCTGTCCGGAAGGCACCTTCTTCAGCTTCGCCAAGTAAACCTTCAATACATCAGTGATCGCTCTTTCAAGTCGCCAGACGAGTTCATTCTCAAATATGGCTGGTGCGTGTTCACTTGCGACGGCCGGGCCGAGGAGCAACTCGGAAGCCCGGCCTACGTTCACCCGGGCTGGGACGGCTGGATGGCTAGCAACCACGTGATGCGGGCGATACCGAGACAGGGCGTCCAACCCGGTTACCTGTACCTCGCCCTCCGGAGCCCCTACACGCAGCGCCAATTGAAGGCGCGTGCAACCGGAAGCGTAGTTGACGCCCTGGAGCCAGAGACGATAGGCGAGGTTCTGCTTCCGGCGCTATCCTCGCGCGACCAGGAACGGTTAGGGAAGGCCTCCGCGCGGGCGTGGGATGACATCGCATCGGCCCAGGAGCTCGAAGATAGGACTGTGCAGGATTTTGAGAAGCTTATCATCGCCGGCTACGAAGAGGCCAAGTAGATTGAGCATCAATCAGTCGCAAGCGGGAGACAGTGCAAACGGCCTCGGCCGGCTGGCGCTGCATGCGATTCGCGCGCTCGGATCCGATGCGAACAAGGACTTTATTGTTTGTCAGTTGTCCCGCGCCTTGAGCGCTCGCGACCGTGCGCAACTCGCCAAACTAATAAAACACGCCCCGGCCTGGAGTCATGAGATCATACGGCGTCTGATGACATTGATCTCGTCAGTTCCGTAGACCCCAGGGGCGGGCCTTGCGCTACGTTCCCTCTGGAGGGGGTTGTATCACCGGTTGCAACCCAGCCCGAGGGCGGTTAAGATTGGATTATGGGAGACATCGCAATACACAAGGCGAATGAACTACCTTCTGACGCGCGCCGCGCGGTGGAGCGCGTTCTGGGCCGAGTCCTTGAACCCGATGAGGAGGTGAGTATCATGGCATTCTCACCCCACGATGCACCCACCGGAGAGGCCCGCCAGAAGCTTGCCCGCCAACTCGAAGATCGCATCACCAGGACGGCCGAATCCGTACGCCAAGTTCCCGATGATGAGCAAGAGGCCGCAATTGACGATGCCCTCCACCACGTCCGCGCGAACCCGAAATGAGGATTGTCCTCGATACCAACGTTTTGGTTAGAGCCAACATCAAAGTTCAAGGTCCTGCACGGGAACTCCTTCTGAAAATCGCCTATAGCGACCACGTGCTCATCACCTCGCCGTTCTTGCTTCGCGAGGTTGAACGCGCGCTGGCTTACCCTCGACTACAGAAACTTTGGCGGCTGACTTTGCAGGATATCCAAGAACATGTGCAGTTTCTCGTCAAAATCTCA
>Ga0187876_1001699_pt1 | contig 17903 bp, 15 predicted proteins | sample June2016WEW_17_4_FD_133000 | JGI IMG/M metagenome (GOLD analysis project Ga0187876, IMG submission 133000) | Peatland microbial communities from SPRUCE experiment site at the Marcell Experimental Forest, Minnesota, USA - June2016WEW_17_40 | ecosystem: Environmental > Terrestrial > Soil >...
GATCTTGAAGCTCGCGGCAAGTCGTCCGGCGCTTGATGTGGTCAACGACCAGCGTGGCTGTCCCACATACGTGATCGACCTCGCACGGGGGCTCATTCAGTTGTGCAGGCAGAACGCAAACGGCATCGTGCACGTCACCAACGCGGGAGAGTGCACCTGGTTTGAGTTTGCGCAAGAGATCGTCCGGAGCGCGGGGCTTACGACAAGTGTTCGGCCAGTGAGCAGTGCGCAGATGGCGCGGCCTGCGCCGCGACCGGCGTATTCCGTATTGTCACCTTCTCGTATGCGAGCTCTAGGAATTGAAATGCCTTCCTGGCGAGACGCGTTGCAGCGGTACCTGCAGCAAAGACGCGGTTAACTGCCACTCACATTGCCTCGGTTCCACCTGGCTGCTACGATTGCGAAAGCCCGCCGGGGATCTCGTGAAGTTAATTCAAAATTACATTGACGGCAGTTTCGTGCCCGGGAAACAAGAATTCGCGGATATAAATCCGGCGGACGGGACGACGATTGCGAAAGTGACGGCAGCCGACGAAGCTCAAGTGGGTGGGGCCGTGCATGCCGCTCGGCTGGCGTTGCATGGGGAGTGGGGACGGCTCGCAGTCCGCGAGCGGGCGGCGCGATTGCACAGGGTTGCGGACGCGATCGAGAAGCGATTCGATTGCTTCGTTCAAGCCGAAGTCGCTGATACGGGAAAGCCAGTCTCCCTGGCTTCAAAGCTCGACATTCCTCGCGCGGCGGCAAATTTCCGCGTCTTTGCCGACTTAGTGAAGATGGCCGGACTGGAATCGTTTCAGACGGAAACACCCGACGGGGCAAATGCCCTGAACTATGCGGTGCGCAAACCGCTGGGAGTCGTCGGTATTGTCACGCCGTGGAATTTGCCGCTCCTGCTGCTCACCTGGAAAGTCGCGCCCGCGCTAGCTTGCGGGAATACCGTGGTCGTCAAGCCTTCGGAAGAAACTCCGGCGACGGCAACGCTTCTTGCCGAGGCGATGCAGGACGTCGGAATTCCGCATGGCGTTTATAACGTGGTTCATGGATTTGGGCCGGGGTCTGCGGGAGAGTTTCTCACTCAACATCCTGACGTGGACGCGATCACATTTACGGGAGAATCAAACACTGGAGCTGCCATCATGAAAGCGGTCGCGCCCACGGTGAAACCAATTTCGTTTGAACTGGGTGGAAAGAACGCGGCAATCGTATTCGCGGATTGCAATTTTGAAGAGACCACCAGCGGATTATCCGACGCGGTGTTCCTCAATACGGGGCAAGTCTGCTTGTGTGCAGAGCGAGTATATGTGGAACGGAGAATTTTCAGCGCATTTGTGGAGGCGCTGAAACGGAAAGCGGAGCGCCTGCATTCGGGCTGGCCGAACGACGAAGAGACGAACCTGGGACCGCTGATTTCTACGCAACATCGCGACAAAGTGCTCTCCTACTTCCGATTGGCGCGGGAAGAAGGGGCGACGGTGGTTACTGGCGGAGGAGTTCCGAAATTTGGCGACGATCGGGATCACGGCTTCTACGTGCAGCCAACCATCTATACTGGACTGCCTGAGACAGCTCGCTGCGTGAAGGAAGAAATCTTTGGTCCCGTGTGTCACATCGCGCCGTTCGATTCTGAAGAGGAAGCCGTCTCTATGGCCAACGATACGAAATACGGCCTCGCGGCTTCGATCTGGACCAGCGATTTGAAGCGCGGTCATCGTGTAGCGCAGCAAATGAATGTGGGCATCACGTGGGTGAATTGCTGGTTCTTGCGCGATCTGCGAACGCCATTTGGGGGTGCTGGACTTTCTGGCATTGGCCGCGAAGGCGGGATGCATTCACTCAATTTCTATTCGGAGCTGAATAATATTTGCATTCGACTCTGAGCTTTACAGTTGCACGCGAATGCAGCCGCGGCGAGATCAGCCGACCGGGACAAGATGAGCACGACGGAGAGCAAAGTCGTCAAAGGGAAAGCGACGCCGCGCGGCAAGTATCCGCACGTTAAACGGGCGGGTGACTTCTTGTTCGTCTCCGGGACAAGCGCACGCCGTTCCGACAACACGATTGCAGGCGCCGAAGTCGATCCACTCGGGGCCACGAGGCTTGACATACGCGAGCAAACGCGCGCGGTGATCGAAAACATTCGCGACATTTTGCAGAGCGCAGGAGCAGGGCTGCAAGACCTTGTCGAAATTTCCGCGTATCTCGTGAACATGAATGATTTCGCCGGCTATAACGAGGTGTATGGCGAGTTCTTCGGATACGACGGTCCAGCAAGAACGACCGTGGCGGTGCACCAGTTGCCGCATCCGCACCTGCTGATCGAGATCAAGGCCATGGCTTACAAGCCACAGTAATAGGAGACACAATGGCATCTATAAAAACTCTGAAAGCGTTCAACTTTCAGTCGTGGATCGACGAGAACAAAGAGAAGCTCAAGCCTCCGGTCGGAAACGCTCAAGTTTGGGAAGATGGCGAAATGATGGTGACGGTGGTGGGCGGGCCAAATCAGCGGCGCGACTATCACGACGATCCCACGGAGGAGTTCTTCTACCAACTAAAGGGCACGATTGTTCTCCGCATCATGGAAACGCCCGGAAAGCCGCCGCTGGAAATACCGGTCAAAGAAGGCGAGATATTTCTTTTGCCGAAGCACATGCGCCATTCGCCACAGCGGCCGGCAGAGACGATCGGAGTCGTCATCGAGGTGCCGCGCCCGGAGAAATCACTGGACGCATTCGAATGGTACTGCCCGAACTGCCATCAGCTGATTTATCGGGCGGAAGTAAAGCTGAAGAGCATTGTCAAAGATTTGCCGCCTCTATTTGAACAGTTCTACAGCAACGAGAGCCGACGCAAATGCAAGCATTGCGGCACGATTCATCCGGGTAAGTAAAGAATGCAAGTCATCGACATTCATAATCACTTTTTCCCAAGCTCATGGCCTGACCTCGCGGCGCGCTATAGCACGCCGAACTGGCCTTGGATCAAACATACCGAGCCGGGGAAGGCGGACATTATGGTGGGAGATCGATTCTTCCGCCATATTTGCTCGGCATGTTGGGATCCGGACGTCCGGCTGCAGGAAATGGATCGGGATGGTGTTGACCTGCAGATTATCTCTGCCACGCCGGTGCTGTTTGCGTATGAGCGTCCGGTGGAACACGCGCTTGACTGTGCGCAATTATTCAACGACGCTGCGCTTGAACTTTGCAGCCGAGGAAAAAGCAGGTTGAAGTCTTTTTGCCAAGTCCCGCTACAGGATGTTGACGCCGCTTGTAAGGAGCTCAGCCGGTGCATGCAGGCCGGACATGTAGGTGTGCAAATTGGTAATCACATAGGAAGTAAGAATCTCGATGATCCCGGGGTCGTCGCTTTCTTGCATCACTGCGCCGATGAGGGCGCTGCGGTGCTCGTCCATCCATGGGAAATGTTTGCGCGGGACCGGATGCCGAAATACATGATGCCGTGGACGGTGGGCATGCCGGCGGAGACACAGCTGTCGGTGGTGGCACTGATTTTGAGTGGCGCATTGGACCGGCTGCCGAGCTCGCTGCGAATTTGTTTCGCGCATGGCGGCGGTAGTTTCGCATTCTTGCTCGGGCGGCTGGAAAATGCCTGGCATCATCAGCCGGTCGCGCGTGGTGACTGCCAACATCCACCGAGCCACTATCTCAACCGCTTCTACACAGATTCTGCCGTGTTCGACCAGCGCGCGCTGCAATTCCTAGTGGGAACAATGGGAGCGGATCAGGTGATGCTCGGCTCGGACTATCCTTTTCCTTTGGGCGAAGAACGCGTGGGCTCGCTCATTCGGCAAAGCAATTTACCGCAGCATACCAAGGCTAAATTGCTGAGCGGGAATGCAACGCGGTTCCTGAAACTTGAAGCCGAGTCGCCAGGGGCCGCGGATAAGAGAGGTCTCGGCTCTTCGCCGATTGCGCCCGAGCCGGGGCAGTTGACGTACAGCTCGTATCTAAGAGTTCCGGAATTGCTCGAGTTGCAACAGCCACAGTCTTCGCCGCCCCATCACGACGAGCTGTTATTCATCCTTGTGCATCAGACCTACGAACTGTGGTTCAAGGAATTGCTGCACGATCTTGATGCCGTGGTCGCAAACTTGCGAAGAGCTGGCGCCGCGTCACAATCGCATGACGAAGTTTACGAGGCAGCGCGGCTGCTGCGCCGGTGTACGGAGATCTCGCGGGTGCTGGTGGAGCAGTTCACGATTCTGGAAACGATGCTGCCTACGCATTTTCTTGCGTTTCGTGGTCTGCTGGAGCCAGCCAGCGGATTTCAGTCCGAGCAATTTCGAGAGATTGAATTCCTGTGCGGCTTGAAGGACGAGAAAATGCTCCGCTATCACAGACCCACTCCGGAGGCTTACGCAAGTCTGAAGCGCCGGTTGGAGGAGCCCTCGCTGCGCGACGTGTTCTTTGGGGCATTACAGGCGATGGGCATGCTGCCGCCCGCCCGCGAGGGCTCGACCGAACGGGAACGATTCGAAGCCCGTGCCCGGGCGGTGCACGCACTTTATAAGGATGAGCACCATCATCGCGACTGGATCGATGTGTGCGAGCGGCTCACAGAATTCGATGAACTGGTGGTGAGTTGGCGGTTGCGCCACATTCAACTGGTCGAGCGCATCATCGGCATCCGCATGGGGACTGGGGGAAGTGCGGGAGCGTCTTATTTGAAGCTGACACTCGACAAGAAGTTCTTCCCGGAATTGTGGGAGGCGAGGACGCTGCTGACCGAGTAAGGCGTTGCCTCATTTCGCTTGTTCATCGAAGATCCTGTATTCATCTGGTATGAAATCGTCCCCTGAGAAAGTGACGCTGATCGGCGCCGGCTTGACTGGTCCCCTTCTCGCCATTCTTCTGAGGCAACGCGGATTCGCGGTGGAACTCTACGAGCGGCGTCCGGACATGCGGAGGGTGCGCACGAGTGCGGGCCGCTCGATCAATCTCGCTCTCTCGACTCGTGGCATTCACGCATTGCAGCAGGCCGGGCTGTGGGAGAGGATGCGAAGCATCATTGTCCCGATGAAGGGCCGGATGATGCATTCGATTGCCGGTGATTTCACTTTTCAGCCTTATGGGAAAGATGAAACGGAGGTCATCAACTCGATTTCGCGCGGGGAGCTGAACATCGCTCTCATGAATGCCGCTGAGGAACAGAGTGTGGCTATTCACTTCAACCAACGCTGCATGGGATACGACCTGAAGACCGGCGCTGTTCGATTCCGCGATGAAAACACTAGTAAAGTGGTGAACCGAGACACCGGCGTTGTGATCGGCTGCGACGGTTCCGCATCAGCGATTCGGACAGAGATGCTCAAGCTAAACCGTTTCAACTTTTCCCAACAGTACCTCGATTACGGCTATAAGGAGTTGACGATTCCTGCCGGGGCTAACGGCAAGCATCTGCTGGAGACGAACGCTCTTCACATCTGGCCGAGGGGCAATCATATGCTGATCGCGTTGCCCAATATCGACGGCACTTTCGCTTGCATTCTGTTTCTTCCGTTTGAGGGGGCAGACAGTTTCGCGAGCGTGAGCACGCGTTCGAACGTGGTTCGGTTCTTTGAGGATCGATTCCCTGACGCTCTTCGGCTGATGCCGGAATTGGCGGACAACTACTTTACTAACCCCACGGGCACAATGGTCACGATCAAGTGCTCCCCCTGGCATCTGGAAGGAGGATCTCTGCTTCTGGGGGACGCTGCTCATGCCATCGTTCCTTTCTTCGGGCAGGGTTTGAACTGCGGACTTGAGGACTGTACCTGTCTGGTCGAGTTGCTCGACCGGCACGGAGCAGACTGGCCGCGAGTGTTCGCTGAGTTCGAGAAGGAGCGTAAGGTCAATACCGACGCAATCGCGGACATGGCAATTGAAAATTTTACGGAGATGCGCGATCGAGTCGCGGACGCGCGGTTTTTGTTTCGAAAGAAAGTGGAATTGGCGCTGCAAGCAAAATATCCTCAACTCTTCGTGCCGAAGTATGCGATGGTGACGTTTCATCGCATTCCCTACTCCGTTGCCCTGACGCGCGGCGCCGTTCAGGACCGGATGCTGGCTCAACTTTGCGAAGCTATTGATCGCGTGGAGGATCTCGACTGGGATCTGGCGGAGAAGTTGATTCGTTGCGATCTCACGCCTTTGGAGCTGCGGCCGTGACCGACGTCCAGTTTCAATCGGGCAAGGATTTTGCCGTTGCGATGGATGAATGCGATCCTCTCAGGGACTATCGCGAGCGGTTCTTGTTGCCTAAACATGCGGGCGGTAAGTGCGTATACCTGTGTGGCCACTCGCTCGGGCTGCAGCCCAAAGCTGCGGCCGCATATATTCAGCAGGAACTTAAAGATTGGGCGCAACTGGGCGTAGAGGCTCATTTCCGCGCAAGAAATCCGTGGATGCCCTACCACAGGCTGCTTACAGAGCAGACAGCAGCGCTGGTAGGGGCGAAGCCCGTCGAGGTTGTGGTGATGAATTCACTCACGGTGAATCTGCACCTGATGATGGTGTCGTTTTACCGTCCTACGGCGGGACGACACAAAATCCTTATAGAGCGGGGTGCGTTCCCTTCCGATCAATACGCAGTGAAGTCGCAAATTCATTTCCACGGCTTCGATCCTGCAACTTCACTGATCGAGTTAACTCCGCTCCCAGGCGAGTCTTGTCTTCGCGATGAGCAAATTGAGTCTTTGATTGAGCGTTCAGGGGATGAGATCGCACTGATCTTGCTGGGAGGAGTGAATTATGCGACGGGTCAAGCATTCGATATGGCGGGGATAACGCGGGCTGGTCATGCGCGGGGCTGCGTGGTCGGTTTCGATCTGGCCCATGCGGCTGGCAACTTGCATTTGAGACTGCATGAGTGGGATCCGGACTTCGCCGTTTGGTGCAGCTACAAATATCTGAATGGGGGGCCGGGATGCGTTGCCGGGTGTTTTGTTCACGAGCGGCACGCCCGCTCTTGGGATTTGCCACGGTTCGCGGGATGGTGGGGGCACGACGAAGCGTCACGTTTTCAGATGGGACCGAGCTTTCGGGCGATGACCGGTGCTGATGGCTGGCAATTGAGCAATCCGTCGATCGTAAGTATGGCTGTCCTGCGAGCATCGATGGATATCTTCCACGAAGCGAGCATGGAACGCTTGCGGAGGAAGAGTGTTTTGTTAACCAGTTATTTGGAGTTCTTGCTGAATCAGCGAATTTCTTCGAGCTTCTCAATTGTCACTCCGCAAGAAAAAGAGCGGCGCGGGTCACAACTTTCAATCCGAATTCTGCGCCACGGGCAGGCATTATGTGAACGGCTGGCTGGGGCAGGGATCCTGGGTGATTGGAGAGAGCCTGATACGTTCCGCGTGGCGCCCGTGCCCCTGTACAACTCCAGCCAGGATGTTTTCAGGTTTGCTGAACGGTTCACGGCCGAGATTGACTAGAAAGCCTGCCTCTGAGGATATTTCCAGCTATTTCGTCGATTACCTCAGTAATGTCTGCAGGACCGAGGCACGAACATACACTTTTAAAGTGGGATTGATCTCCGTGCGGCAACCGAGCAGGTGGACGGGAACCGTGTGCGCAGTGGTATGCGTTCACGCCGTGGTGTCGCTGTTGGCCGCGCGCGGCGTTGGATTAACCGCCTTCGGTGATCTCACGCAGTGTGTCCTGCTTTTATGCGCAACGCTTGCCATCCTCTCAAACACCAGAACCCGCGATAAGAAAGAACAGCTCTTTTGGGCTCTCATGGCGTTGGGTTGCGGAATGTGGCTTTGCGCGCAGGTTCTCTGGACCTACTTCGAGGTCTTTCTGCGGCAGGAGGCGCCGAACCCATTTGTGGCAGATGTAGTTCTCTTCCTGCATATCGTTCCTATGATGGCAGCATTGGTGGTGCAGCCGCACCTGCTGCGGAACAACCATTCCTTGCGGCTGGGATCGGTCGATTTCTTTCTGCTGCTAACGTGGTGGCTTTACCTGTATCTGTTCATCGTGATTCCGTGGCAGTATGTTGCGCCGAACGAGGACGTGTATGGACGTAGTTTCGATGTGCTCTATGCGTGCGAACAGATCGTCCTGATTGTGGGCCTCAGACTCGTCTGGAAGCGCAGCCAAGGCTCCTGGCGCACAATCTATGGGCAGTTTCTCAAAGCTGCATTGCTCTACAGTATGGGCTCGATTCTCGCTAGTGTAGCCATTGATTTTCACCGGTACTACACCGGCAGCCTATACGATGTTCCGTTGGTCGCGGCCATGGCGTGGTTCGCGGCAGCGGGTTTCATGGCACGCGGGTCTTTGCCCGGCCGGCCTGCCGACCAGGTACCCCAGCGGGACCACAGTATGTGGACAACGCGGTTGGCGATGCTGGCGGTATTTTCTACGCCGCTTATGGTGGCCTGGGCAGAGTTCGGCGGAGAAGCCCCACCACGTGTGCGGTCCTACCGCCTTGTGCTGACCGCGGCAGCAATGGTTTTGATGGGCACACTGGTGTTCCTCAAACAGCATTGGATGGACCGCGAATTGCTTCACTTGCTGCGTTTGTCGCGCCATAACCTTGATGAGATGTGCAAGTTGAAAGACGAATTGGAGAGTAAAGAACAGTCTCTCCGGTGGCACAGCCTGGAACTGCAACGCAAGAACCTTGAACTACAGGAGATTTCTTACACGGATGCGTTGACAGGTGTGTGGAACCGGCGCTACCTGGAAGAAATTCTGACGGCGGAAGCGGGCCAGGTGTTGCGAAACTACGAGCGGGCTCGCGGTAGCGAAATTCGGAAAATGGATCATCGCGACCTGATATTTCTCATGGTCGACATGGACTTCTTCAAGGAAGTCAACGATGTGCATGGTCATCCCGCGGGTGATCGCCTGCTGCAGTTGGTGGCTGAGCGTCTGAGCAGGGTTGTGCGCATGTCCGATGTTCTGGTGCGTTGGGGAGGAGAAGAATTCCTGATCATGTCCCGTTCTGCGGACCCCTCCGGGACGCCTGCGTTCTGTGATCGCATTCTCGATGTCATGGCATCGGAGGCTTTTGATCTCGGACACGGGGTTCATGTGCGGAAGACTTGTTCTGTAGGATGGGCTCCTTTCCCGTGGAGTCGGCGCGCTTACGAGGCCATTTGCGCGGAAGAGGCCATTGAGCTCGCAGACACCGCACTCTACCGCGCCAAGGCCGGAGGGCGAAATCAGGGCATAGGAATTTTGCCGGCGGAAGGAACCCTGGCCGCGCCTCACGAGATCACCCTGCAAACTCTGCAAAATGATACTGGTGTTCTGACGCAGACTGTGAAAGTCCAAAACCTTGGCTTCGCAGGTCTTACCCATACCCCTGCCGAAGACATGACTCCGACGGAACCAACGGGCATCTGATTTTGGGGCTGCCTTGCAGATATGCCAGGTTGCCACTAAAGTGAAGTGAGCTCATTGGTTAACAAACATATATCCGCGAGGCCCATTCAACCATGAACGTGAAAACTTCTCCGCGCAAGACCGCGCTGCGCCAGAAAGCGCAACTGATGTCAGCCTCAGAAATTGAGCGCACGTTGGTGCGTCTAGCTTACGAAATTGTTGAGAAGAACGACGGCATCAACGGACTCGGATTAATCGGAATTCGCCGCCGCGGCGTACCGATCGCGGAACGCCTGGGCAAAATCATCACCCGCATCGAGAATGCCGAGGTTCCGGTCGGAACACTGGATATCACTTTCTATCGCGACGATCTCTCAACGCTTGGACCAAAACCGGTTGTCCAGGAAGGCGAGATCGGGTTTTCGATTGAGGACAAGAATATCGTTCTGGTTGACGATGTGCTGTTCACAGGGCGAACGGTGCGCGCGGCAATGGACGCGCTGTTTTCCCACGGCAGACCGCGGCGGGTGCAGTTGTGTGTACTGATTGACCGCGGACACCGTGAGTTGCCGGTCGAGGCCAGCTTCGTCGGCCGCAATGTTCAAACCACAATGAATGAAGTGATTGAGGTCAAGTTAACTGAGATTGACGATGCAGAGAAAGTGCTCTTGATGGAGAAATAGACCAGCCGAGAAGAGCGGCAGAGAGAAAAAGGACGGCGGTCAACCCGCCGTCCTAATTTTTCCCCCGACGATTTCAGGCTATTCTTGAGCAAATCGCCTTGGTCTGAGTGTACAGGGTAAGGGCATCGTGCCCCATCTCACGGCCCCATCCGGATTGCTTGTAGCCACCGAATGGCAGCGCCGCGTCGAAAATGTTGTAGCAGTTGATCCACACCGTACCTGCCCGTAGATATTCCGCGGTGCGGTGGGCCTTGCCGATATCGCGCGTCCAGACGGCGGCGGCCAGGCCGTATTCGCTGTCGTTGGCGCGGGGCAGAATTTCCTCGGGATCGTCGAAGGGCATGGCCGCGACCACCGGCCCGAAGATTTCCTCCTGCACAACCTTCATGTCTTCACGAGTATTCACGAGGACCGTGGGCTCCACGAAATAGCCTTTGTCACCTTTCTTGTGGCCGCCAACCAAGGCGGTGGCACCCTCGGAGAATCCCGCCTCCAAATAACCGCAGACTCGACTTAACTGCTCTTGCGAAACGAGCGGACCCATCTGCGTTTCCGGATCGAGACCCGAGCCCACAGTGATTTTCTTTGCGTAGTCGGCGACGCCTTCCACGACTCGGTCGAAGACCGGCTTCTCGACGTAGAGACGCGATCCCGCGCAGCAACACTGGCCCTGATTGAAGAAGATCGCGCTCGCGGCACCGGGGATGGCCGATTCAAGATCGGCATCCTTGAACACAACGTTCGGAGACTTGCCGCCAAGTTCCAGCGACACCTTCTTCAAGTTGCCAGCCGCCGCGTGCACGATCAGCTTGCCAACTTCGGTGGAGCCGGTGAACGCGATTTTGTCCACATCTGGATGAGCGGCCAGCGCTGCGCCTGCGGTCTCGCCATAACCCGGTACGATGTTCACCACTCCTTCGGGGAACCCCGCTTCCATGATGAGTTCGCCCAGACGCAGTGCCGAAAGCGGGGTTTGCTCGGCTGGCTTCAAAACGACCGTACAGCCGCAAGCCAGCGCAGGTCCCAGCTTCCATGCTGCCATCAGCAGGGGAAAGTTCCAGGGGATGATCTGTCCTGCGACTCCCACCGGCTCTCGCACGGTATAGGCGAGATACTTCGCGCCGGGCGTATACGGTACGGAAAGCGGAATGGTATTGCCCTCGATTTTTGTAGCCCATCCGGCCATATAGCGAAACAAATCTACGGCCAACGGAACATCCGCTGCCTTCGCTATGGCGAGAGGCTTACCGTTGTCGAGACTTTCCAGATAGCCGAACTCTTCGGTATGCGCCTCGAGTAAATCGGCGAGCTTCCAGATCAGGCGTCCACGCTCGGATGCTGTCATCCGCCGCCACGGGCCGTGGTCGAAGGCCTTGCGTGCCGCCTTCACCGCCTGTTCAATATCTTCGCGATCACCTTCCGCCACCTGCGCGAGAATCTCGCCGGTGGCAGGATTGTAAGTTGGAAAAGTCTTGCCGGAAATGGAGTTTACCCATTTGCCGTTGATCAACATTTTGCGGGGTTTATCGATGAAATCAGCGACTTGCGGGTGAATCTGCGGCGACACTGCGATGCCCATAACATCCTCCTTAAAATCAAGAACGAAAGATCAGGCAAGAACTTGCCTGTTGTGAAGCCGAAGCTAAAGATGCCGGGCGGAGAAAAATAATGGGGATATGCTAGCTCCGAGCGAGAACAAAAGCAATTCCGATTGGGCTGGCCCCTGGTCCACCGGACGTCGCATAATCTCAGGATGCGGGCAAGCAAGCGGCCACGGGTCAAAATCTGCTGTATCTCAAGCCGTGACGAGGCCAGGATGGCCATTGAGCACGGCGCCGCCGCAGTTGGACTGGTTTCCGCCATGCCCAGCGGACCCGGTGTGATCTCAGAAGAACAGATTGCGGAAATCGCCGCCTCAGTCCCTCCACCGATCGGAACGTTCCTGCTCACCGCACAGCAAGATGCGGAAAGCATCATCGCCCAGCAGCGCCGCTGCCGCACCAATACAATCCAGATTGTGGATCGCTTGATTCAAGGTTCTTACGAAGATCTGCGCCGGGCGCTGCCGGGGATCTCGATTGTGCAGGTCGTGCACGTGAGCGGGGAGGAATCTATTGAGGAAGCGATCGCGGTGGCAGTGCATGTCGACGCGATTCTGCTCGACTCTGGGAAACCTAAGCTCACAACTAAAGAACTGGGCGGCACTGGGCGGAGGCATAATTGGACGTTGAGTCGTCAAATTCGAGAACAGATCGACATTCCACTCTTTCTGGCCGGTGGACTGACACCGGAGAATGTACGGGACGCAGTGCAGCAAGTTGGTCCATTCGGACTCGATATCTGCACTGGCGTTCGCCGCGAAGGAAAGCTGGATGAAGAAAAATTGCAAGCGCTTTTTGCCAACTTAAACTTCGCAAGCCGCGTTTGAGCACAGCCAACTCCCCTCGCGCGCTCAGCTTCCTCCGCCAAAACACACGCCGTTATCTTCTGGATTCTCCGCACTGTTTAAATCGAAATCAATAAAAAGAACTGTACTGCTTCGTCAGGGTTTACAATGGCCCTCGATTTCTCCGTTCGCCGCGAGATGTTCTCCGTTATGCGCAAGAAAACGATGCCTGCCAAGGTGCCGGCAAGACTGCTGCGGTCCGCCAAGCGAGTCATGAAGAACGCACACGCACCCTATTCGAAATTCCGGGTGGGCGCCGCCATCCTGCTCTCGAACGGCAGAGTCTTTTCCGGTTGTAATGTGGAGAACGCCTCCTACGGAATGACTAACTGCGCCGAGCGCACGGCGATTTTTTCGGCCGTCGCGCAACTCGGTCCTAAGATCGAGATCCGCGCAGTCTCTGTAGTTAACGACCACGGTGTGCCCTGTTCGCCGTGCGGCGCGTGCCGCCAGGTCATCTACGAATTCGGTCCCGACGCAACCATCTTCTTCCAAGGCACCAAGGGGCCGAAGCAGGCTCATATTACCGAACTTCTTCCGGAAGGATTCCGCCTGCAGTGAATCCAACCTCTGCTTCAGCGCAGACTTTTCGCGCCATTGATGTGATCCGTAAGAAGCGGGACGGCGGCGAGTTGTCTCGGGATGAAATTGACTACCTCGTAAACTCGTACACCCGCGGTGACATTCCCGACTATCAGGTTTCGGCCTGGCTGATGGCAGTTGTGTTGCGCGGCATGACGCGCGCCGAAACAGCTTCGCTGACCGATGCCATGCTGCACTCGGGGGAAGTCCTTAATCTGTCGTCACTAGCGGCAAGAAAAGTTGACAAGCACTCAACGGGCGGCGTGGGCGACAAGACTTCGCTTGTGCTAGCACCTCTTGCAGCCGCTGCGGGTGTAGCAGTTCCTATGATCAGCGGCCGCGGTCTCGGACATACCGGAGGAACGTTGGACAAGCTTGAGGCGATCCCGGGCTTCAACGTCAATCTTCCTGTCGCTCAATTTCGCCGCGTACTCGAGGCGTGTGGTTGCGCCATGATTGGGCAAACGGCTGAAATCGCTCCAGCCGATCGCAAGCTCTATGCATTGCGCGACGTGACCGGCACGGTGGAAAGCCCTTATCTCATTTGCGCGTCCATCATGAGTAAGAAACTTGCGGAGGGCATCGATGCGCTCGTCCTCGACGTAAAGACCGGCTCCGGGGCGTTCATGAAAGGTGAAAAAGACGCCGTCTTCCTAGCGGAACTGATGGTGGAAACCGGCGAGCGGATGGGCAAAAAGGTGGTTGCTCTCATCACGGACATGGATCAGCCACTAGGCCGCATGATTGGCAATGCGCTTGAGGTTGTCGAAGTGGTGGAAGTTCTGCGCGGGGAAGGACCGGAAGATTTGCGTCAACTCTGCATCGAGCTTGCGGGATGGATGCTGCATCTAGGCGGAGTGGCTGACGAGGTGGAGGACGGAAAGACACAGAGCGAGAAGCTGATCGCTTCCGGCAAAGGGCTCGATCGGTTTCGTCAGATGGTGGAACTGCAGGGCGGCGATCCGCGAGTAGTTGACGATGCAAAGAAGCTCCCGCAGGCTCGTCACACAACGATAGTTTCCAGCCCGAAGAACGGATATTTGGCATCTTTGCAGTGCGAGCAGGTTGGAACCGCATGTGTGATTCTCGGAGGCGGCCGCGAACGCAAGGAGGATTCCGTCGATCCGGCGGTGGGAATCGTGCTTCACAAGAAAGTTGGGGATGCCGTTTCCGTGGGCGAGACATTGGCGACAATTCACTACAATGCAGAAACGCGCGCGGCTCGCGCCCAGCAGCTACTGGAAGCAAGCTATCAAATTGCTGATTTGCCCGTGCGCGAGAAAAGGCCGTTGATCCAGCGTGTAATCGGAAAAACCGGAGAGAAAAACTGAATGGGACGCTTTACTGGAATCCTCGGCCTCTTGACCATGCTCGGATTGGCCTATGCCTTTTCAACCAATCGGCGTGCCATTCGCCTGAAGACTGTGGCGTGGGGCCTAGGTTTGCAGTTCGCCTTTGCCGTATGTGTGTTGAGAATCGACGCCGGGCGGCGGGTTTTTCAGAAAGCCGGCGACGCCGTCAGCCGTTTGCTTAGCTACTCTTATGTCGGCTCGCAGTTTGTTTTCGGCGATCTCGGGAAGCAAGGTTCCCATCTCGGCTTCTATTTTGCCTTTCAGGTACTGCCGACCATCATTTTCATCTGCGCGTTTTTCGCTGTGCTCTATCACTTCGGCGTCATGCAGTTCGTCATTAAGATTGCCGCCTGGGTCATGACGCGGGTGATGGGCGCCAGCGGTGCGGAGTCGCTCAACATCGCGGCCAGCATTTTCATGGGACAAACGGAAGCGCCGGTAACCATCCGGCCGTTTCTGCCTGATCTGACACGCTCGGAACTCATGACCGTGATGACCAGCGGCATGGCTCATGTCTCCGGCGGGATCATGGCGGCTTACATCGCATTTGGCATAGAACCCAAACACCTGCTGAGCGCGGTCATTATGACCGCGCCCGGCACTCTGCTGATGGCGAAGATGCTGGTGCCTGAAACCGAGCAGCCGAGAACCGCCGGGCGAGTTGTCATGCCCGAAGGCGAAGAGCAAACCGAGAAGGAAGAGAATCTACTCGGCGCGGTCGCCCGGGGAACGACCGACGGCCTGCATATGGCTTTGAACATCGCTGCCATGCTGATTGCGTTCCTGGCTCTGATCGCGCTTGCGGACGGCATTCTTGGTGGAGTTCACCATTGGTTGGCCTGGTTTCCGGAAAGTCTGGAAAAGATTTTCGGAGCTGTCTTCGCTCCGGTTGCCTGGGTGATTGGCGTTCCCTGGCACGACTGCGGGGTGATTGGAACTTTGCTCGGCACACGCATGGTGCTGAATGAACTGGTGGCGTTTTCCATGCTTGGACCGATGAAAGCGGCGCTCGATCCGCGCTCATTCACCATTGCCACGTTCGCGCTGTGCGGCTTCGCCAATCTCAGCTCCATCGGAATCCAGATCGGCGGCATTGGAGCGCTTGCGCCGAACAAGAAGAGCGAACTGGCTCGACTCGGAATCCGCGCGATGCTGGCGGGAACGATGGCGAATCTGATGTCGGCATCGATCGCGGGCATGTTGCTATAAGCCTCATTGGCATTCAGAAAGGACTTCTTCCTGTGAAGCAAGTTCGGATTGCATCAATCCTGATTTCGCTCGTCTTTCTTATTCTTGCGACCAATGCGTTTACACAAGTCTCGCCCAAGCGAGTGATTATCGACACCGATCCGGGTACCGATGATGCCATGGCCATTATTTTGGCCTTGAATTCTCCGGAGCTTAAGGTCGAAGCGCTGACCGTTGTGCCGGGCAACGTGGACGCGCGGCAAGGATTGGAGAATGCGCTGAAAATCGTTTCGCTGGCGGGACGCTGCGATATTACCGTCGCGGGAGGAGCACAACATCCGCTGAATCAGAAGCTGATCACAGCGCAGTTCTGGCATGGAAAAAATGGCCTCGCCAATGTTGAACTGCCGCCGTCGAAGTGCAAAGCGGATCCCCGGTTTGGCCCGGATCTCATCATTGAAATGGTCCACAAGTATCCGCATGAGATTACGCTGATTCCGGTCGGGCCGCTAACCAATATTGCGCTTGCGGTTTCGAAGGATCCTTCGATTGCTTTCCTTGTAAAAGATATCGTTATCATGGGCGGCTCGATCACGGGCGGGAACGTCAACGGAGCAGCGGAAGCGAACATCTATAACGACCCTGAGGCTGCGCAAATTGTCTTCAACGCCGGCTGGATGGTGACGATGGTCGGCTCCGACGTGGGTGAGCGAACTTTGATTACGCGAAAATATCTTGCAGAGCTTCAGACCTCCCACGGGCCACAGAGCGACTTCATCGCTCAGATTGCCGACTTCTATTTGAACCGCAGCGAAAAGAGCGGATACACCGGTGCCGCGATGTATGACCCGCTGGCGGTGGGAATTGCTTTGGATCCGACTCTGGGCACGCTCAAAGATATGCATGTCGACGTGGAAACCAAAGGCGAGTTTACTCGCGGAGAAACCGTGGCGAACCGTATGGGCTCGAACGAGAACAACGTGCTGCATGGAGACCACTACGAGATCGAGGGCGTCATCGAACTAAAACCGAATGCACGAGTATGCATAGCTTCCGATGCCGACCGATTTTTGCAGATGTTTGTGAGCCGTGTTAGAGGAAAATAGGCGGAGCCTAGCCGTTCGCTCGAGCGACCAGGAAGATTGCCAGACCGTAAAAGACGAACATCAGGGCAAGGTAAGCTTTCGCTCGAGGTCCGGAGTTCTCAAATTCTCTCCACGCTAGAATTCCCCAGAGCGCTGCAACCATCGGAGCGCTCTGGCCGATCGCGTAGGAAATCGCAACGCCGGTAAAGCTCGCGGCTACCAGATTGAAAACCGTGCCCACGCCCCAGATGCATCCGCCAAAGAACCCCAGCAGATGGCCCGAGACAGGCCCGCTGAAAAAGCCGTTAAAACTTACGGGCTCTCCTACCAGCGGATGTTTCATAAAATAAATGTTCCAGATAAAGCAAGAGAGCAATGCTCCGAGCGTGAGGAATACAGCAGCGCTGTAAGGCCCTAACGTGTTGCCGCGCGTCATCGCATGCGTCATAAACGGGGCCCAGAGACCCATTAGAATGCCCGACACGACACATGTGATCAAACTCTTTCTTGAGATGGAACGCCCGGCGGCCGCGAGACTCCCATAAGCCTTGCCATCCAAGAGGACCGCGAGGAAGGCGCACGCGACGCCAACCGCCAGGAAAGCGGGGTTTCCCCTAGGCTGCAGCGCGTAACTCAGAACAACTCCAACCACCAGAGCGATGCCGATTGAAATGGGAAAGGCCACGGCAAGCCCGGCCATGTCGATGGCAGCCACCAGCAAGAGATTGGCGAGGTTGAACAGCGCCCCTCCGATGAGCGCATTGACGATGTTCGAAGGGTCCGCCGCGCGGACATTATTCAGGAAGCTGGAGGAATCGTGACCCGTGCTTCCCATCGTGAAAGCAAGTGCAAGTGAGATCAGGAAGATGCCAATCGCATAGTCCCAGTAGAAAAGCTCGAAACGGTAGCCCTTTACGCCTTTATAAGTATTTGCCCACGACCCCCAGCAAACGGCGCTCGCAATCATCATCAACAGCGCAATGCTCAGACTTGATGGTGTGAACAATCGGTTCTCCTTCAGACGTTGTAGGGGCTGGAAAGTGTGTAACTGTACTCTTCTTTCGACCACCCGACAAGTATGCACGCAGACCTCAGCCGATGTGTGAGGGTCTGCTATCCTACGCGCGTGCCGCGCACATTTCTGATCGATACCGATACAGCGTCCGATGATGCCGTCGCTCTCATCATGGCGCTACGAGCCTCCCACGTCTGCGTGGCTGCGA
>Ga0187876_1001702_pt1 | contig 17861 bp, 14 predicted proteins | sample June2016WEW_17_4_FD_133000 | JGI IMG/M metagenome (GOLD analysis project Ga0187876, IMG submission 133000) | Peatland microbial communities from SPRUCE experiment site at the Marcell Experimental Forest, Minnesota, USA - June2016WEW_17_40 | ecosystem: Environmental > Terrestrial > Soil >...
CGCCCCGCCGGGTGGCGTTTTCGCGTTGCAACAGAAACAAGGCCACCGCGAGTTCGGCCAAGATCGCCGCCGCGACCACCCAAACCAAATGGATATCCTTGCGCACCAAGGTCTCCGAACTGATCAGGATCGCGATGTGAGCAGCCGGAACCGCGAGCAGCGTCATCGTCGTGGCGGAGGATCCCCGGCCGGTCGCGCTGGAGACCGCAAGAACCAGGGCAATCCCAAACAAAGCATGCACGAAGGACAGAGCCGGGATTCCAATCCGTTTCACGGCCTCGCTGGTCCATTCCGCCAGGCGCTGGGGGTCATGCGCGTCGGCCCCGCGTTCGGCAAAAAACTCCGCCCCAGGCACTTCGAACACGCCGCGCCAGCTTCTTTTGGGCATGCCACCCGTGCCCTGCATGTCGATGGGCATGACATATTCGTCGAAATTGGCGTTGCGCAACGCAAGGCTGCCCTGCTTGCGCGTTTCGATCGAGCCCTTGCTCATGACGAGCACGACGCCATGGTCGTTGCGGCGAAACTCCGTTTGCGCGGCGGTGATGACGCGCTCCTCCTGTTTCTCCATGTCGAACTCATGGATAAACATGCCCAAGGCGACATCCGGCGACTGCCAGCGCTGAAAATAGAGCGTGCGGGTCCCGTTGGCGAAGGTATAGAATTGCGCCGGCTCGAGCATCCGATGATTCAGCGAATTGCGGATGACGTAAATCACGTCATGCATCTGCCCGACATAGGCCGGCGCAATATAGGACGATATGGCATAGCCAATGCCGGTGGCCCCTAGGGACACTGCGACCGCCGGCATGCAAATCGCCCAGACGGACAGGCGTAGCGAATAGAGAACCGCGATCATCCCTTCGGACGACATCCGGATGAATTCGAGCATGATCGCCACGCCGGTGGCAATCGGCAGCGCGATGTAAAGGACCGTCGGCAAGGTTCCGAGCAACGCGGGCAAAAGCAAGCCGCCACGCACGGCCGTGGGCGGCAAATAATGAAAGATCGACGTCATGACCACGGGGATGCAAAGGCTCAACTCGATCAGCAGGGCTGACAGAGCAATCCGTTTGGCGAAATATCCAAAGAGGAGCCTGGGCATCTCAGTCGTCCAAAACCTTGCTGGCCTTCATTTCCGTCCAACGCCGCGAACCGCCGCCGCCTTCTCCCGGGAGAACAAGGCATGGACCCGCGCCACCATCAAGGCGAGACTTTCATCCCAGCTCACATATTTAATTTGCGCCGCCTTGGGCCGTTCGGCGAGGCTCGCCTTGATTTTAACGCTGAGATCGACGGGGTTGGCGACCTCGAAATAGGTGATCGCATCTCCAGCAATCTCCCGGAAGACCTCATTGTCCGACGCGAGAATGGGAGCTCCCATGCGGCTCGCCTCGACAACCGGCAGTCCGAACCCTTCGGCAATGGAGGCTTGAATCAGGCAATAGGTTTGCTCATAGGCAAAAGTCACCTCGGCATCGGAGGCATCGCGAAACCAATACAGCCTCTTCCTATACTCGGGATGATACAAGATCCGGCTCCGCAATGCCTTCGAGACCCAGCCCTCGCGTCCGATGATGACGAAATGACAATCGATCCCCTGGCGCCAAAGCAGTTCAAACGCATCGATCGTCACCACATAACCCTTGCGCGGCTCGAGCGTCCCGACGCTCAGGAAGACGAATCTATTCGAGAACAGCTCTTTGATTTCATCCCGCACGGTTCCCTTGACGCCGGCTTGGAAATTCGCGCCAAGCGGAAATGACGTAAGGGGATAATCAGCAATGGGGCGAATGTCATGATCTAGGATGAACTCGCGCACTTTGCCTGCGGTGTAATCGGAGACGGCGATACAAGCATCGCTCTTAGCGATCATGGTAGGAAAGGTCGAAGCGAACAGCACGACAAAATAATTTCCAAAGAAACTCGGAAAATACAAAGGCATGAGATCGTGGACACAAATGACGATCTTGGCGTTTTTAGATTTTAATGTCTTGAATATCGCTAGATATTCCTCAAATAGATCCCAGAAAATATCGACGACGACATAGGTGATCGTTTCATCCGCAACGAGATTTCCTTCAAACCCCGGCGATGCGAAATAAGGACGCAATTGGCCGTCCTCGATGACCACGGGCAATGCCAATCCGGTCCGGGCGGCGGCCATGGCCAGCTCCCGCGCGACACGCGCGATCCCGCCGCGGTCCCCCGAGCGATAGGTAAAGGTCAGATCGATCCAAATCCGAGGGAGAGGGCCCCGCTGAGCCAAGGGACTGCCCACCGGCAGGTCCGATTTGATATACCGCGTCCCCGCGGGAGACTTGCCCGGCATTTTTTGCCGGAGAGACCCAATCGCGCGCTCCACCGCGGGAGTGAGTTTTTGAATCCCGGCGGCCATAGCCTCGACGAGACGCGACCGGACAATTCTCTCGAAGGCGGGGACGGTGTACACAGGCCCCTTCTCCAAAAATTCGATTTCTTCGATGGCGACCCGGATGGGATAATCGACCAGGAATGAAGGGGGGATGGACGTCTTGTCTTCTTCCACCTGGTGCACCCACAATCCTCGTTATGCCTGAGCGCGAGACAGCGTCTTCGCCTTGGCAAGCTCCAGGCGCGCGACAGCCGCGGCCATGAACTTGAGCCACAGATCATCGAACACGCGCTTCTTCGGCAAACTGGTCGCGCCAGCCCAATGCACGAAATAAATGTCTTTCCCGGACTGGTCGAGCGGCCAGCCCTCCACATCGAAGGTCACGCCTTCCGCTTTATAAAAACTCTCGCTCGATCCGTTTTCCAGGACACCGGGGATCGGGAGGATCTTCAACCCCTTGTAATGGGTCACGAAATTGGTGAGCGGCTGGGCAAACAGCATGCCGCGCTGGCGGACCGTATGGAAGATCGCCTCGTCCTTGTCGATGACATCGTAGATATCGTCGAGCGACAAAATCGACTTCGCGGTCACGAAGAAGCCGTCGTTGAAACAGGTCACGCCGTTCAAGAAGGGATAATTGGGCCGCTTCTTATTGTAGACGTAAGTCTCGACGGGAGAGGCAATGATGAAGTCCACCTCGCCGGGCCGCAGCTTGCCGAAAAATACCGACATGTCACGCACGAGGACAATATCGACGTCGACATAGATGACCTCGTCCAGCGGCAAAGCGAGCGACAGAAATTTCCGCAGACGGCGCCGGTGGTTGGGAAACAGCGGATAAAGCCGCTTGGCCAGCGCATCCAGGGCCTTGTGATCCGGCTCGACGAAATGCGCGCCGTAAATCTCGCAGGCGGCGCGCGTCTTGGCGCAATTGTCGTCGTAGGGGATCACATAGAGCGGCGTCGCGCGATTGGTGACGGCCCAGCTCTCGAGAAACGGCAAGAGCCAGTCATAAACCTTGTCGTTGGCAATCGTGGCGATGCCATAGGACTTTTGCGGGACAAGCTGTGTCAGCGCATCCGCCTTGCCGTTTTCGCTCATGCGATCATCGTCCATCGGGATAGAGGTCTCGTTCTCGTCTTCGGCGCCGGGCTCGAAATCCGGCGTCTCGACATGATACCGCCCGCGAAAACGGGCCGCGAGAGCAGGGTGAGCCCGCCCGCGCCGGGAGGTTCCTTGTCACAGAGGCCTATCCTATGGCAAGAGCTTGGGGGCAAGCGGCCCGGCGGGACGCTCCGGCATGGCGCCGGAACATGGTGGTATAATGGCAGCGCGGCCGGTGAGAGCCGTGCGCCTCCAAGGATTGGCGGTCCCGGCGCTATGATACACGACACACCGCATCCGGAAGAAAATGCCATGGCCGGGAAGACCCCTCCCCAACCCAGCCTGCCCTTGGTCACGGTCATTGTCGTGAACTATAATTACGGCCGTTTTCTCGAAGAGGCCGTCGAATCCGTCTTCGGTCAAACCTACCATAATATCGAATGTATCGTCGTCGACAATGCCTCGGTGGACGAGTCCCACACCGTCGTTGCGGCGCTGAAAGCGCGCCATCCCAAGCTGATCCTCATCAACCGCGGCGAAAACGGCGGGCAGACCGCCGCCTCGCTCGATGGGCTCGAAGCCGCCAAAGGCCATTACATCGTCTTTCTCGACGCCGACGATTATCTCCTGCCGCTCTGCGTGGAGACACATATTTATGTACACCTGTCTCTGCGTCCCCATGCCGGTCTGACCTCGGTCGACATGCTGCAAATCGCGGATCACGAAATCGTGGTCGCGACCGGCGAGGAGGCCAACCGCTTCATTCGCAGCCGGCGAGGTCACAAACCGCGTTTGGTCCGGCCATACACGGCGACATCCGGCTGGCCATCGGCGGCGGTCAAAGAGCGCCTCGTGGACAAAGTCCATTATTCCCCGCCTCTCTCGACGCGTTGGATCTGGTCGCCGACTTCAGGCCTGTGTTACCGCCGGGATGCTCTCCTCCAATTTTCCGATAATGCCAGGCTGCAAAAGTTGCGGACCTGTACGGATATGTATTTCGCCATAAGCTGCGGCGCCTTATGCGGAGGTGTCGTGATCGACGAGCCGCTGTTCGCTTACCGCCTCCACGGAGGCAATAATCTCACCGCGCGCGCGCAGCTCGACCGGACCTTGAGCTATAGCGTGGGGAGCCGGGGCGATAGCAATGAACTGGCTCAACACTTCATCATCGATCACCTCGTGGACCATGCCGCCCGGTTCGCGCCCAATGGTCTGCTCCGCGCCAATTTAGCCGGACTGCTTCTCCGTCTCGACCGGCGCGATCAAAACCCCGATTTACCCCGCTGGGCGAGGCGCTCCCGCGCGGCTCAAGCCATTGTGCGTCATTACGACTCATTCGCCGCCACGTACGGCGCATGGGCGGCGCGCTTCATCCTCATTTGCTTCGCAAAATCGTTGCGCTCTCCCGAAAGTCTCGCGGATTCCCTCCCGGACGAGACATAAAGAAATCCTTATATCTTTATTGCTATGAGATCCTGTCTTCGCTATACCGGCGGCAGATTTTCCGGAGCCTCACAATGACCCAAGCCGCCAAAGATTACGTCGTCGCCGATATCACCCTCGCAGGCTGGGGCCGCAAGGAACTCGACATCGCCGAAACCGAAATGCCCGGCCTCATGGCGACACGCGCCGAATATGGCCAATCTCAGCCGCTCAAGGGCGCCCGGATTGCCGGCTCCTTGCACATGACCATTCAGACCGGCGTCCTTATCGAGACCCTGAAGGCGCTGGGCGCCGACGTCCGCTGGGCCTCGTGCAATATTTACTCGACCCAGGATCACGCCGCCGCCGCCATTGCCGCCGCGGGCACCCCCGTCTTCGCCATCAAGGGCGAGAGCTTGGTGGATTACTGGGATTACACCCATCGCATTTTCGAATGGGCCGATGGCGGCACGCCCAACCTGATCCTCGACGACGGCGGCGACGCCACCATGCTGATTCACCTCGGCATGCGCGCCGAGGCCGGCGACACGGCGTTCCTCGACAAGCCCACCTGCGAAGAAGAAGAAGTCCTGTTCGCCTCGATCAAAAAGCGTCTCGGCACCCATCCCGGCTGGTACACGCGCAACGGCCACGCCATCAAAGGCGTCAGCGAAGAGACGACGACGGGCGTCCACCGCCTCTACATGATGGAAAAAGAGGGCAAGCTCCTCTGGCCCGCCATCAACGTCAACGATTCCGTCACCAAGTCGAAATTCGACAATCTCTATGGTTGCCGCGAATCCCTGGTCGATGGCATCCGCCGCGGCACGGACGTGATGATGGCCGGCAAGGTCGCGATGATCGCGGGCTTCGGCGATGTCGGCAAAGGCTCTGCCGCCTCGTTACGCAATGCCGGCTGCCGGGTGATGGTGTCGGAAGTCGATCCGATCTGCGCCCTGCAGGCCGCGATGGAAGGCTATGAAGTCGTCACCATGGAAGAAGCGGCGCCGCGCGCCGACATTTTCGTGACCGCGACAGGCAATGTCGATGTCATCACGCTCGAGCATATGCGCGCGATGAAGGACCGGGCCATCGTCTGCAACATCGGCCATTTCGATTCCGAAATTCAGGTCGCCGCGTTGAAAAACCTGAAGTGGAACAATATCAAGCCGCAGGTCGACGAGATCGAATTCGCCTCGGGCAGGCGGATCATTCTGCTGTCGGAAGGCCGGCTGGTGAACCTCGGCAATGCGACGGGCCACCCGTCGTTCGTGATGTCGGCTTCCTTCACCAACCAAACGCTCGCCCAGGTCGAGCTTTGGACGAAGCAAGGTCAGTACGACAAAAAAGTCTACACCCTGCCCAAGACTCTCGACGAGAAAGTCGCGGCTCTCCACCTCGCCAAGGTCGGCGCCAAGCTGACCAAGCTGAGCCCGGAGCAATCGGCTTACTTGAACGTTCCCGCCGAAGGGCCCTTCAAATCCGAGCAATACCGCTACTAGCGCATGTCCCAGGCTGAAAAAGTCTGAAACTTTTTCGGGACGTGCTCAATCGTATCTCATCCCGGCGGTCCTCTCTTGTCGAGGGACCGCCGGCTCTACCCTCGTGCCGCCGGTGCCAGGTTTTCCCCGCAGGCGAGGGTTTGTCGCGGCGCCCGGCCGGGGATTTCCGGTAAGCTACCCGCTTGCTTATGATCGGGTGAGAAGGGGCGCCGCACCGGCCGAAAAAAGTCCGCCGCCCCGGCAATTGTATCCGCGCTCTCGAAAATCTCGCCTATACAGTTCGTTAACCATTTTTCTGGCATAACGAGCGTGACAATTTTCGTGGGAAATGGCTCTAGCGCTCGATTCTCAAATCCCAATCGCCTCGTTACAGTGAGGTGATTCGTTTTGCTCTTCTACTGAGCGAAGCATGGGGGACGATTGATGCGGCCGAGCGGCGCCCGATGCATGCCAAGGTTACGCGGGGTCTTTTGGCCCGGCGCGGGAATCTTCGCGGCGGGAACTTTCGAAACCTGGCCCGAAGCCGCATGGGCGGACGAGGCAGCGAAATCGTCTCTCTGGGCTGACTTACAAAATAGCCATGACCTTGCCGGACTTTCGATGTTCACCGGCCTGGTCTTGTTCGCCACTTTCGTGGCCCTGCTTTATTTGGCGCAGCGGCGGCGGTGGACGAATCGCGAAAACGCCCTTCTCGCCGATTTGAATGAAATTCGCGCCAAACTCGACCGGGCCGAGACCTTCCTTGCGGCCGAGCCCCATATTGTCGTGGCCTGGGGCCTGAACGGCAACGAGCCCGAAATCGAAGGCGATCTGAATCTTGTCAGCGACATCCCTGTTGCCCGGCGCATCCTGGGCTTCGGATCCTGGTTGCCGCCGGCGCAGGCCCAAAGGCTCGAATCCCTGGTGCAAAATCTGCGGGAGCGCGGCGAGGGCTTTCGTCTCGCCGCCGCCGGTCTCAACGGCCGTCATGTCGAGATCGAGGGCCGGGCGGTGACCGGGCGGGCGGCGATGCGCATTCGCGATGTGTCCGGCGACCGGCTCGAGGCCATCCGTCTCGGAGAGAGCCAAGCCCGCGTCGTCTTTGAACTCGACACTTTGAAAGCCATGCTCGACGCGGTCCCGAGCCCCGCTTGGATGCGCGATCCGGCGGGCGAACTCAACTGGGTGAACAAGGCCTATGTCCTCGCCGTCGAAGCAAGAGATGCAGGCGACGTGATCGCTCGGCGGATCGAACTGTTGGAAAGCTCCACGCGCGAGGCGTCGGCGCAGAAACGCGTGGAAAACAGCGTTTTCCGGAACCAGTCGGCCGCCGTCGTGGCGGGCTACCGGCGTAGCCTCGATATTGTCGAAGCGCCGCATGAAGGGCGGACCGCCGGTTTTGCCGCCGATATATCCGAACTGGAGGCCGTGCGGATCGATCTCAAGCAGTTGATGATCGCCCATGCCCGCACGCTCGACCAGCTTTCCACGGCGGTCGCGATCTTCGACCGGCGCAAGCAACTCGTTTTCCACAATTCCGCCTACCGGCAACTGTGGTCCCTGGATCAAGCCTTTCTCGATCAAAACCCGAGCGAATCCGAAATTCTCGACCAGCTCCGCGCCAAGCGCCTGTTGCCCGAACAGGCCGATTTCCGCGCCTGGAAAGAGGCCCATCTGGCGGGTTATCAGTCACCCGACACGTCGGAAGACGTCTGGCACTTGCCCGATGGGCGGACTTTGCGCGCGGTCGTCAATCCCAACCCGCAGGGCGGGGTCACTTATCTCTTCGACGACGTCACCGCGCAGTTCCATCTGGAATCGAAGTTCAACGCTCAAACCCGCGTCCAGGGCGAGACTCTCGATACGCTCAAGGAAGGTGTCGCCGTCTTCGGCACGGATGGCCGCCTCAAACTGTCGAATGCAGCCTTCGCCAGGCTTTGGCGGATCGATCCCAAGGAACTCGAGGACAAGCCGCATATCGGCCAAGTGGCGGAGCTTTGCGCCAAACTCTGCCCGGATCCCGAGTCCTGGAATGTCTTGCGCACGGCGGTCGCGGGTTTGCACGACCAGCGCACAGGCATCGAACGGCGGCTCACCTGCCGCGACGGCTCGATTTTCGATTGCAGCGTCGCGCCGCTGCCCGATGGCGCGACGCTTTTGACCTTCACCGACACCACGGCCAGCGTGAATGTCGAGAAAGCGCTGACGGAGCGCAACCAAGCCCTGATCGATACGGAAAAACTCCGCAACGATTTCGTCCACCACGTCTCCTACGAACTGCGCACGCCGCTCACCAATATCATCGGCTTCATTCAGCTCCTCAGCGACGGCGCCATTGGGCCTCTCAATCCCAGGCAAACCGAATATACCGGCTATGTCATGAAATCCTCGGCGGCGTTGCTGGCGATCATCGACGACATTCTCGATCTGGCGACCATGGATGCCGGCGAAACGGAACTCCATTTGGCGCCCGTGAGCATTCTCGGCACGATCGATGCCGCGGTCGAAGGCGTGCAGGACCGGCTGGCGGAAACCGCGCTCACGCTGCAAATCGTCGCCTCGCCGGATATCGGTTCTTTCGTTGCCGACGGCAAACGCGTCCGTCAGGTTCTGTTCAACCTCTTGTCGAATGCGATTGGCTTTTCCGCGCCGGGCCAGACCGTGACCCTGCTGGCCACCCGGCGCGGGAGCGATGTCGTCTTTAAAATTAGCGATCAGGGGCGCGGTATCCCGCATGACGTGATCGCCCATGTGTTCGACCGCTTCCATTCGAATACGATTGGCTCGCGCCACCGGGGGGTCGGACTCGGTCTCTCGATCGTCAAAGCCTTCGTCGAATTGCACGGCGGCAAGGTCTTGATCAATTCAGCTCCCGGGGAAGGCACCACGGTCACTTGCATTTTTCCGTGCCGCGAACAGCCGTCGGCGGAAGAAACCAACGCCGGCGATCCCGGAAAACCACGAATTCCACCGCCGCAACCCGGACAGAGTGCATTTTCTTAACGCGAACCGGTTTCCACTAGGGGCGAAAACGCTCTACAGAGACTCCGATGACCGCCGAGGAAACCCGCGCCCCTCTTCCGACATCCGCCTGGTACATCGACCTTGTCGATGAGGCGGCGACCGTTTCGCTCGCCGGTCTCGTCGCCGGCATGGTGCGGCCCGGCGATCTCCTCACTCTGTCCGGCGATCTCGGCTCGGGCAAGACGACCTTCGCGCGGGCTCTGATCCGGGCGCTCACGCAAGAGCCGGAACTCGAAGTCCCGAGCCCGACCTATACGCTGATCCAAGTTTACGAAAGCACGGCACCGGGCGCGCTCAAATTTCCGATCGTCCATGCCGATCTCTTCCGGATCAAGGAAGCCTCGGAACTCGCCGAACTCGGCTGGGACGAGGCGGCCGAAGGGGCCCTCGTGCTGGTGGAATGGCCCGAACGGGCCGGGGATAGCCTCACCGGCGACCGGCTCGACATTGCCTTCCGGATCGATGCCGAAAAGGGCGGAGAATTCCGCACCGCTGCCTTGACCGGCACGGGCACTTTCGCCTCGCGCCTCGCCTATCAGAAAGGCGTCCACGACATTCTGGAGCAAAGCGGCTTCCAGAATGCCACGCGAACTTTCATGCTGGGCGATGCCTCCACCCGAACCTACGAGCGTTTGACGAAGCCGGACGGCACGACGGCAGTCCTGATGTTCTTCCCGCCGCGTCCGGATGGACCGCCCGTCCGCTTTGGCAAATCCTACAGCGAGATTGCTCACCTCGCTGAAAACATCCGTCCCTTTATCGCCGTGGACAATGCTCTGCGCGGTCTGGGCCTTTCCGCGCCTGCCATTCTCGCCCACGATGTCTCGACCGGATTCGCGGTGATCGAGGATTTGGGATCGGAGCCCCTCACCAGTAACGATGGCCCCATTTTCGCGCGTTACGCCGAAGCGGCCGCCGTGCTGGCCAAGCTGCATGCGAGCGAGCGCCCGCGCGCCATTCCCGGCGCGGCGGGCGACACCTACACGATTCCCCTCTATGATTCCGAAGCCCTGACGATCGAAGTCGAGCTACTGCTCGACTGGTATGTGCCCCATATTGCGCAGGCCACTCCAGCCTCGGGCGTCAAATCGGATTTTAGCGACCTCTGGCGGGATCTCTTCGCTGATATCACCGCGACGACGCCAACCTGGACGCTTCGCGACTACCATTCCCCCAATCTCATCTGGCTGGACGGCCGCGAGGGGACGGCGCGCGTCGGCCTGATCGATTTTCAAGATTGCGTGATGGGCCATCCCGCCTATGACGTAGCCTCGCTGCTGCAAGACGCCCGCGTGACGGTTCCCGCCGACCTCGAACTCAAATTGCTGGGCCTTTACGCCAAGCTGCGCCGGTCGCTCGATCCCTCCTTCGACATGGTCGAATTCGCCCGCGCCTATGCCGTGCTCGGAGCCCAGCGCGCGACGAAAATATTAGGGATTTTCGCAAGGCTCGATAAAAGAGACCGCAAACCGCAATATCTCGTTCATCTGCCTCGCATACAGACCTATCTGAAGAAGAATCTGGCGCATCCGGTGCTGGCGGAGCTGAAGACGTGGTACGAGACGAATCTGCCGGGCGTGCTGGCGCCGCCTCCTTGAGTAAGACGGATTTTCCGGTCCCCAAAAAGGCGATGGTCTTCGCGGCCGGCCTCGGCACGCGCATGCAGCCCGTCACGGACACCATTCCCAAACCGCTCATTGCCGTCGGCGGGAGACCGATGATCGACCATATGCTGGACCGGCTCGTCGAAGCCGGCGTCGAGGAGGCCGTGGTCAACCTCCATTACAAAGCCGATCAAATCGAAACGCATCTTGCGAGGCGCGAGCGTCCCCATATCGTCTTTTCCGACGAGCGGGATCTGTTGCTCGATCAAGCCGGGGGATTGCGCAAAGCGCTTCCGCTGCTCGGAGACGATCCTATCTTCATTTGCAACACCGACGCCCTTTGGCTCGAAGGACCGGCTTCCAATCTCACGGCGCTCGCCACGTGGTGGCAGCCCGCGATCATGGACATTCTCCTGCTCGTCGCCGCGACAACCTCGAGCGTCGGCGTGGACTGGCCGGGCGATTTCTTGATGGACGCGGATGGCCGCCTGCGCCGCCGGGCGGAGCGCGAAGTCGCTCCTTTCGTCTATACCGGCGCCGGCATCGTGAAACCGTCGCTCTTCAAAGACATGCCCGAAGGCCCCGTGCGCCTCGCGCCCTACTTTTTCGCGGCGGCGGAGCAAGGCCGCCTATTTGGCCACCGGCTCGACGGCCAATGGCTACATGTCGGCACGCCCGGCGCGATTGGCGAAGCCGAAGAGCGGATCAAGCGCTCGGTATATTAGTACTGCCGGGTCACAGACCGGTCCCAAGGGCCCCGCTGTCATTCTGTGTCGCCGGAGACGAGCCCGGCCTTAAAACGAAAACAGACCCGGTCGTATTGGGGCATTCCTGCCACGAAAGCCGCTGGCTCTCGTGATCGAGGAAGTGCCCCAGCACTTCTCCGGCCGAGATCGGTTACTTATCCATCAGCGTCCGCAAGGCCGCGGCGCTTTCCGGCAGGGGCTTTTCCAGCAGCCGTTCCTTCACGAGGAATTTGACGCCATGCGCCCAGGTCTCGTCACTATTGCCGCGCACATCGACGACACCGGTACTTAAAACCTTGCCCGTCTTCACATCCCGGATCGAAGCGGAAAAGCTCAGGAGCACCGGCGACGTCTGTTGTATCACGGTGCTCACCTCGATATCGGCACCGAGCTTTTTCGCAATGCCGAGGTCGCAATCGTTGCATGTCCGGAGCGGGAGATTCTTTTCGATTTCGGCGGCCGCCGGCGCCGTATCGAGCACGATCACCGCGCCGGACTTTGCCAGCAAATCACGCAACAGAACGCTCGCCTTCTTCAGCCTTTCCGGGGGAATCCCAGTAGGAGCTTCGAGCTGGGACTCCACGACTTCGACATCGAAGACGGCGGCTTTCAAGGGCTCGGCTCGCGCAACCAAAACCGACAGCAGCGCAAAACCCAGGGAAAGAGCGGAAATTTTCAACTTAGCCAAGAGAACACCTCAGAGATTCGCATGAGGTTGCAGCCTCCCATGGTTTTCACGCCCCAACAATAAGCCTTTCGAATCGCAGCGGTGTGACACGCTGTCCTTAGAAAGTCCTTAGAGCTACGCGCTTGCCGCCCTTCTTGACCCCTGATAGCGTCCGCCTCAAATAAGACGGCACGCCGCGCCGCAATATTCGAGAGGAAGTTCAAGGGAATGCTGTCGATGTCCGGCACGCGAATGGCGGCGCTGCTTTTTGCCTTCACATGCGTGATCCCAGGGCCTCGCGGCGCGGATCGCGCTTGGGCCCAAACAGCGCCTGCCGCGACAGAACCAAGCACCCCGCCGCAGCAGGTTCATATTGGCTATCTCGCGCATCGCAAGCCGGCCCCGCCTATCTATGATTACGAAGCCGAGCCCGCCGATTCCGGAATCGCGGGCGCCCGGATCGCGATGAAGGACAATGCCACCACCGGCCGGCTGACAAATCAAATCTTCGACCTTCAAGAGACGATTCTCGAAAAGGGGCAATCACCTGTCGAGGCAGCGATTGCGCTCGCCGATAAAGGCGCGGGCCTGATTGTCGCCGACCTGCCCGCCGACGACCTGCTCGCCGTCGCCGACGCGCTGAAAGGCCGCGATGCCACGATCTTTAACATCGGGGCGGAGGACGACCGGTTACGCAACGCCGATTGCCGCGCCAATATCGATCATTTCGCGCCCTCGCGGCAAATGCTCACAGATGCCTTGGCGCAATTTCTCGCCGCGCAGCGCTGGCGCAACGTGTTTCTGATCGTCGGAACGGACCCGCAGGATCAGCTCTACGCCGAAGCCGTCCGTCGCTCGGTCAAGAAGTTCGGCCTCAAACTGACGGGCGACAAGCCTTGGACCTTCGGCCCGATGGCGCGCCAACGCGCGGATGGCCCGATCCGCGCCGATGCCTTCGTCTTCACCCGTGGCGTCGATGCCGATATGATCGTCATCGCGGACGAGGCCGGCAATTTCGGCGATTATGTCGAATATCATACGGCCGAGCCCAAACTGACTGGCGGCACCCAGGGTCTCATCCCCGCGACCTGGTCACGGGTCTTGGATGCCTGGGGGTCCGCGCAATTGCAAAGCCGGTTCGTACGCACCAACAAGCGCCCGATGCGCCCGCTCGATTATCAAGCCTGGACGGCACTCCGGGCGATTGGCGAAGCCGCGACGCGCACCCAATCGGGGAGCGCCAAAGTCATCGGCGATTATATGCTGCGCCCGGATTTCGACATCGCCGCCTTCAAAGGCGTGCCCGTCAGCCTGCGCAATTGGGACCACCAGCTCCGCCAACCCATCCTTCTGATCCAACCGCGCATGCTCGTCTCGCTTTCGCCGCAACCCGGTTTCCTGCACCCTGGTACGGCACTCGACTCGCTGGGCACGGACGAACCGGAATCAACCTGCAAGATTCGCTCTGGAGACAAACAGTGAAATCTCTTTCCTTCCCCAGCGCCTTATTCGCCGGACTGATGACGGGCTTGAGTTTCGCCGCGCCCGCCTCGGCCTTCACGGCCTTCGTCACCAACGAGAAAGACAACACCGTCAGCGTCATCGATACGGTCACGCAAAAGGTCGTTAAAACGGTGACGGTTGGCCGCCGCCCGCGTGGCATCGTGGTCAGCAAGAATGGCAAGGAGGTCTATGTCTGCACCAGCGACGACGACCGGATCGAAGTGTTGGACACCAAAACCCTACAGCCGTTGCGCACCCTGCCCTCGGGCCCCGATCCAGAGACCTTCACGCTCGGGCCGGATGGCAATCTGCTCTTCGTCTCCAACGAAGACGACAATATGGTCACGGTGATCGATATTGCGAAGAACGAGCAGGTCACCGAGATCCCGGTCGGCGTCGAACCGGAAGGCATGGGGGTGAGCCCCGACGGGAAGGTTTTGGTCAACACCTCCGAGACGACCAATATGGCAACCTTCATCGACACGTCGACATGGAAGGTGACCGCCAATGTTCTCGTCGAATCGCGTCCGCGCATCGCGGTCTTTTCCCCGGATGGGCAATATCTCTGGGTGAGTTCGGAGGTTGGCGGCAAGGTCAATGTCATCGATGTCGCGACCCATAAAATCGTCAAAAAGATCGGCTTTACTATTCCCGCCGTGAACAGCGATGCGATCCAGCCCGTGGGGATCCGCCTGACGCAAGATGGCAAATATGCCTTCGTGGCACTCGGCCCCGCCAATCGCGTCGCCGTGATCGACGCCAAGACCTTCGAGGTCGAGAAATATTTGTTGGTGGGCCAACGCGTATGGCAAATGGCGTTCACGCCGGATCAAAAGCAGCTTTACACGACCAATGGCGTTTCCAACGATGTCTCCGTGATCGATGTCGAGACGCTCAAGGTCACGAAATCGATTCCCGTCGGCGCCTATCCCTGGGGCGTCGCGATTGCGCCGCAATGAACGGCCCGATCATGACCGATCATCCCGCGCTTGAAATTTCCGGCCTGTCGCATCGCTTCGGCGCGCGCCTGGCACTCGACCAGGTGTCGCTCCGCGTCGGGCGCGGTGAATTCACCGCCCTGCTCGGTCCCAATGGCGCGGGCAAGACGACGTTATTCTCCATCATCACGCGGCTCTATTCGAACCGCAGCGGCCGGGTCTCGATTTTTGGACACAATCTTCAACACGAGCCCTCGGCGGCCTTGGCCGAGATAGGCGTCGTGTTTCAAACGCGCACCCTCGATCTCGATCTGACGGTTCGGCAAAACCTCGCCTATCACGCTTCGTTGCACGGTATGGGTGGGCGAGCGGCGACCGAGCGGATCGAATATTTGCTCGAGCGCACCGGCTTGAGCAGCCGCGCCAAGGACAAAGTGCGGACCTTATCTGGCGGCCAAGCTCGCCGGATCGAAATAGCCCGCTCCTTGATCCACGCGCCGCGCCTGCTTCTGCTCGATGAAGCCACGGTGGGGCTCGATCTCGCCTCTCGCGCGGATATCGTGCGCATTGTGCGTAATCTCGTTCGAGACGAAGGACTTTCCGTCCTCTGGGCCACCCATATTTTCGACGAAGTGGAAGAAGACGATAGCGTCTATGTGCTGCATCACGGAAAAATCATCATGCAAGGCCGCGCCGGCGACATTGCCGGTCAGGCCGGCCATGTCACGCTCGCCGATGCGTTCCGCGCGCTGACGGAAGACGCCAACCAGGAGACGAGCCGGTGAGCACTGCCGTCATCCAACGCACCATCGGGCTACGCGGCTACGCCATTTGTCTTGGCGGGATCGTCAAGCGGGAATTGTTGAAATTCCTGAATCAAAAAGAGCGGTTTCTCTCCGCGCTCGTGCGGCCGCTGATCTGGCTGTTCATTTTTGCCGCCGGGTTCCGCAACACGCTCGGCGTTTCCATCATCCCGCCCTACGAGACTTATGTTTTGTACGAGGCCTATGTCACGCCAGGCTTGGCCGTGATGATTCAGCTGTTCGCGGGCATGCAGAGTTCGCTTTCCATGGTCTATGACCGCGAGGTCGGATCGATGCGCGTTCTCCTCACCAGCCCGTTTCCGCGTTGGTCGTTGCTGCTCGCCAAACTTCTCGCGGGCGTGATTGTTTCCGTCGTGCAGGTCTATGTCTTTTTGCTGATCGCCAGCTTTTGGCAGATCGACATTCCGCCGCTCGGCTATATCGTGGCGCTGCCGGCCTTCATCTTAGCCGGGCTCATGCTGGGCTCCATCGGCCTGCTTCTCTCCTCGCAGATCAAGCAACTCGAGAATTTCGCCAGCGTGATGAATTTCGCGATCTTTCCGATGTTCTTCGCATCCTCGGCGCTTTATCCGCTCTGGCGCATGCGGGAGGCGAGCGAACTGCTTTATTGGATCTGCTTGCTGAATCCCTTCACCCATGCGGTGGAACTTGTCCGGTTCGCGCTATATCTTCAGTTCTATCCTTTTGCCTTTATCGTCGTCGTTGCCGTCACGCTGGTAACTTTCGCCCTCTCGGCCCTGGCCTACGATCCAGGCCGGGGCATGTTGGGCCGCCGTGGTGGATTGGGAGAATAGACATGTCACGCACACTTATCTTGGCCGCGGCTGCGGCGCTCATGACCCTGCCGGCCCTTGCGCAGGAGCCGCCGCGCGCGCCGGGCTCCAAACCCGAAGAGGGCACGGTTTCGACTTCAAACGAAAATTCCGGCAAAACCACCAATTACGCGGTCGCCACGCCGGCCGCCGAGCCGGTGTGGCCCTGCGCTCAGCGCAAGGTCGAAACCATTAGCGCCGGCACGATCTGGTCAGGCCCGGATCTCGCGCAAGCGGCTGGCTGGGAGGATGACCATAACCTCGCGCAACTCGCGCAAAAGCTGGCCTCGCGCCGCACCGAGCTCAGCGAAGCCGATGCCGCCATCGCGGATTTCGCCAAGGCGGCAGGGCCGGACAAAGACAAGCAACTCACCAAACTCTTTGCCGGCGTACTCGATATCATCAACGAAAACCGCAACAAGATTCTCCACGGCATCACACGCTATGCGGCAGGCCAGGAGCGTTTGGCGGAACGGCTGCGCGAGGAATCCGACAAGATCAGCGCCGAACAGGCCGAGCCCAACATCAACTTCACTGCGGGCAACACCGGTAAGGTGTCGGATTACGAATGGGATAAACGGATCTTTAACGACAGGCGCCAGGCTTTGTCTTATGTCTGCGAAACGCCAAGCCTGTTAGAACGCCGCGCTTTCGAAATCGCCAAGCGCATTCAAGCGCAGCTTTAGAGCGCTTATCGCTCTCTCAGTCAGAAGTTGGAGCATTTTCCACAAAGGCCGCGGACTTTTGCGATCGAGAAAATGCTCCCCGTTTTCATCATAACCGGAGCTCATTTCCATGCGTCTCGCTTTGTCCGCCCTGATCGTGATCGCCGCCACGGGCACGGCCTTCGCGGCCAAGAACACGCGCTTTTGGAACCTGACGGAAAACACGATTACCACGTTTCAGATCGCACCCGCCGGCACGGACAAATGGGGCGAGAATCAAACCAAAAACGATAAAGACAATGCCGTCGATCACGACGAACGACTGAAGATCACCGGCGTGTCCGATGGGACTTACGACATCCGCCTCTCGGACGCGAAAGGCCGGACCTGCTTCGTCAAGAACGTCGCGATCAGGGAAGGCGATGTCTTTTCCATCGAGGAAAAGCAATTGACGGACTGCTCGAAGAAATAAACCGGGCCGGAGCGCTTTCTCCCGTTAGAGCGCTCCGCCCTTGGGCGAATTCCCCCAAGGGATAAGAAAGCGGCCTCTTTTTAAGAAGTTAGAGCATTTCCCCGTAAGAGGGGCAAAACCCCGGGCGATTAAGCTGTCGCGGCGCGGGTTTTGATTATTTCGGGCAGCATCGCGATGCCGGCGTGGTTCGGCGCGCCGAGCCTCGCGCCGACATAATCCCAGAAG
>Ga0187876_1001703_pt1 | contig 17851 bp, 18 predicted proteins | sample June2016WEW_17_4_FD_133000 | JGI IMG/M metagenome (GOLD analysis project Ga0187876, IMG submission 133000) | Peatland microbial communities from SPRUCE experiment site at the Marcell Experimental Forest, Minnesota, USA - June2016WEW_17_40 | ecosystem: Environmental > Terrestrial > Soil >...
CACGTCGATGCCAAGAAACAGGCGGCGGCAAGACCGTTTTCGCACCGGGTCGTGATCAAAAGGACCACATTCCGCGCGGAGCGCCAGAAGCGCGATGCACCGGATTCGATTCAGGAGCTCTACGGCCTTCTGGCATGCGACCCGGCGCGCAATGACATGATCTTCAATGATGTCCTCTTGGCTCTTGAAGCTGGGCGATCCCCGGTCGTACTCACTGAGCGTAAGGACCACCTCAAGGGGATCGCGGAGCGCCTCTCGAAATTCGCCAAGAATGTCATTGTCCTGAAGGGTGGGATGGGCGCCAAACAACTCCATCAAGTGATGGAGACCCTGCAATCTGTGACGGATGACGAGGAGCGCGTCATCGTGGCGACCGGCCGCTACCTTGGTGAGGGCTTCGACGATGCCCGTCTCGATACACTATTTCTCACTATGCCCATATCCTGGCGCGGAACCCTCGCACAGTATGCTGGCAGATTGCACCGACTTCACGGGGCCAAGCGGGAGGTCATTATCTTCGACTACGTCGATGAGCATGAGCCCCTGTTGGCCAAAATGGCCAGCAGACGTAAGGCTGGCTACAAGGCCCTTGGATACGAAGTGATCAACGCTAACGATCTGTTTTCGCGCGAAACGGGCATTTCGTAACCGACTGCGTCTGAATTCTGTGTTTTCCCAATCTGAAGTGACGGGTACGGCTTCTTGCGCGGCACGTCCGGTCAGCAAATACCATGTTGAAAATTCTCTCCGGGGGCTCGGCCTTGTTGAACGCGGAGTTGACGAAGCGCGGTCGCCGCCTAGTGTTCCCCTGTGGGTTAGGATGCTGATTCGCAAAGCGGGCACGAACCGTTGTCATCGAAACCGGCAAGGAAGGGTCGCTGGCGGAGGAGGGCTCGCGCGGCACTCGATCGTCCGCCGTCTTTACAGGGCTGGCGGACCACCGACGAGGACGAGGTCGCCCTACGTCGCTGGCGTGGCCGGACCGAAATCGTCACCATCGAGGCGCTTGAATCCAAGCAGCCGTTTTTTGGCACCTTCCGCGTGCAGTCGGGAAGCGGCGCCTTCTATGAGGTGGAGATCCGCGACCTTAATGGCTTCGGCAATTCCTGCGGCTGTATCGATCATCGCGCGAATGGCCTCGGGACGTGCAAGCACATCGAGGGCGTGCTCGCGGCTCTGCGCCAGCGAAGCGCGAGGGCGTTCCGAGAAGTTGCGGCCCGCGGCACTTCGCGCATCGAGGTTTTCCTAGATCGTCGCGGCGCCGCAACGCCGGCATTGATGTGGCCGGCGGCCAGCCGCCGCCGTGCGAGTGCGGCGAGCCGCTGGCTTGCTGCGTTCATTGAACCGGATGGCACCCTTGCTTGCGATCCGAACAAAGTTGAGGCGCTTGTTTCCGCGTGGCGTGTTGCGCCCGCCGAAATCCGCCGCCTGATTCGAGTGTCGCGCCACTTCGGGCCGTGGCTCGGCCGGCTGCGCCGGGAGCACTTGCGCGAAGAGGCACGCGCGTCATTTCTTGCGGAGGTTAAGGACGGCGCCGCGACTTTCGATGTGTTGCGCCACCCGCTGCTTCCGTATCAGCGCGAAGGTATGCTGCATCTTGCGTTTGGAGAGCGAGTGCTCCTGGCCGATGAGATGGGCCTCGGCAAGACCGTCCAGGCGATTGCCGCCTGCGAGCTTTTAGCTCGACGCAAGAGCATCCAACGCGTGCTGGTCGTGTGTCCCGCCTCCCTCAAGGCGGAATGGGAGGAGCAGATCGCGCGCTTTACCGACCGCCCGGCGCGCTCCGTGTTCGGGGCCCGCCCGGCGCGCCTTGCCACCTACCGCGAGCCCTCGTTCTTCACCATCGTCAACTACGAGCAGGTGCTCGGCGACGCGGCGGACATCAACGAGATATTGCATGCCGACGTGGTCGTGCTCGACGAAGCGCAGCGCATCAAGAACTGGCAGATCAAGACTGCCCGTCGCGTGAAATCGCTGCGCTCGACTTATGCCTTCGTGCTAACCGGCACGCCGGTTGAAAACCGCATCGACGAGCTCTACTCGATTGTGCAGTATCTCGACCCGGAACTGGTCGGGCCGTTGTTCCGATTCAACCGCGACTTCTACGAACTCGACGAGCGGGGGCGGCCGGTCGACTACAAGAATCTCGGCGAACTGCGTCGCCGCTTGCAACCGGTGATGCTCCGCCGCCGCAAATCCGACGTCGAGGCTGAACTCCCCGGCCGCACGATGAAAACCTATTTCGTACCGATGGTCGAGGAGCAGGCCGCACGCTACGAGGAATATAAAAACCAGGCCGCTCGCCTCCTGGCATTGGCACAGCGACGGCCTCTCATTCCAAAGGAATTTGATCGCCTGCAGATGCTGCTCGCCTGCATGCGCATGATCTGCGACACACCCGCGATCCTCGATCCGACCTGCCGCGTGAGCCCCAAGCTCGAAGAGCTGGAAGGCATTTTGAGCGACTTGCTCGAAGAGCCTGAGCGCAAGATCATCGTCTTCTCCGAGTGGGAGCGGATGCTGGAGCTGGTGCGCGAGCTCGCGGCGGAGCTGGGCGTGGAGGCGGCCTGGCACACCGGCTCCGTGCCGCAGCAGCGCCGCCGCGCCGAGATCGTCCGCTTCAAGCAGGACCCGGCCTGCCGGCTGTTTCTCTCCACCGACAGCGGCAGCGTCGGGCTCAACCTGCAGGTCGCCAGCGCGGTCGTGAACGTCGACCTTCCGTGGAACCCGGCGAAGCTCGAACAGCGCATTGCACGGGCTTGGCGCAAGAATCAGACGCGTTCGGTGACGGTCGTCAATCTTGTCTGTGAAGATTCGATCGAGCATCAGATTCTGCACCTGCTCGGGCACAAGCAAGCGCTGGCCGATGGCGTGCTCGACGGCCAAGGCGATCTAGGCGCGCTCAAGATGCCGTCCGGTCGGGCAGCCATGATCGAGCGCATGCAGGCGATGATGGGGGGTGATGCGAGCGTTGCTCCCCGCATCCTGTCGCCGGAAGAAGCCGTAGCCGAAGAGTTGCGGCGTCGCCATGGCGAGCGGGTGCTGCTGATCGAAGCCCGCACCGACGGCGAGGGCGGGGTTCGCCTGCTGGCCGTCCTCGACCTTGAAGGCGAAGCGCTCGCGGCGGAGGCAAAACGGCACGAGGCGCGTCGTGCGGTCGGACTCGTCGTCGAGGTGATCGACCGGCCAACTTGGCTCGCCATGCGGCGGCTGGCTGCGAGCGGCATGATTACGTTGGCCGAGAGTTCCTCCCGCGTGCTGCACCAGTCGCCGGACCTCGCGGCCGCGGCCGATCCGAGTTTCGACCCGGAGAGGCGCGCCACCGAATTGCGCGGCGAGGCCGAGCGATTGCTGCGCATGGCGCGCGTGCTCGCGACCGGTGGTTTCCCTGAGGAGGCCTTGCCGCTCATTGCCAAGGCGATCTGCATCGGTGCGGCAGCAAAGCTCGCCGCGCTCGGCGAACTCGCGGCAGGTCAATCGATCGCGACGCCGGCGCAGATACGCGATCTGGTTGACCGCGGCGTCTTCGTTCCGCAAGCGGAGGCCGCACTGTCGACCCTGTGGTCTATTGCTGGAGGCCGCGCCGTTGCCGACCTGGAATCGCTCATCGATAACGCAATACTCGCTGCCGAAAGGATAAATGATCGAGAACGGACGAAGGCAGCGTGAAAGTGCCTCAGGACCGGCTGGTTAGTCTTTTGCTTTACTACCGCCTGGTCAAAGACCCACCGCGCGATCCAAAGGTCCAGCTGGGGGACGCCATGGAATGCCCTATCTGGAAAACTAGCATTCCCGTGATCTTTGTCACAGCCTGGCCGCTACGCAAGCAGGCAAGGTCAGACTGTCAAAGAGGGGATACGATCGCTTCAATGTCCGCAAATTCCTGACCGTCCACGCCCGGTGCGCCCTTGTTGGAGCGACATCGAGCATAGGCATAGGCCAGGATGTCTTTACAGCTGATTTTGTCGTACAGGGCGTAGAAGCGATAGCCGGCTTCTGCCTTCGCTTTTGCGTGCAACGCCATCTGCAATTTCTGAACACTCTTCGGAGTTAATAGGTCGCCCAATCTCCAGGTCCCTCACCACGTCTTGCGTTCGTCTTGAACTGAGGTCCCTTCCCTCCCCCGGCATTACCCGGCTTCAGCGGTACTGCGGACCTCTCCGTCACCCCGGCGCGCCCGGCCTTTCGTCACCTCCATAGCTGCTCCGGTTGCTTCCGGCTGCGTGTGTTCGCCGGGTGGGACTCGCACCCGCTGGAAAGCGCCGCCTTATCACGGCGCACACCCGGAGCGGACACCAGAACGGGTCGCGTTGGGTTCAAACTAGCCAAGGGCTCTGCCCTTGATATCCCTTTACCCCTCAGCTTGCGAGAGGGCGAAGAATGAGCAGCACTATCGGCTGACGAGGATCAGTCGGGGCGGCTCATGAACGCCTTCTACGAACACCTCCTCGAACACCGCGATTTTGCTCAAGGCCCCTGATCAGCATTACTGAACGCATCCGACCGTCAGCCAATCATCCGAAAGCCGACAACCGCAAAGTGATGGTCGAACGTATAGGCAAGCCGTAGCCGCGCTCGCTTCATGATTGCGAAACTGGTGGCATCGACAGCGGATAACTTTGCAGATCGCTCCGCCGGAAATAATCCCACGAAACCTGCAGATCGCGCAGCTCACAGGCGAGGATTTTCAGGATACTCAACTTGGCTATCGCGTCCTTCCACGCCAGCGCCACGTCCCTGTTGGCGTTGCGATCGAGAAACGTGAATGTCTCTATGACGACCGGCACGCTAGTGTGCAGCCTGGCGCCGGCCGCGCGCACGGCGTCCCACTGCTCCCGCGCGCGGGAATGCAGCGGGTCACGCGACAGCGCCAGCGCAATCCACGCTCCGCTGTCGACGAAGACAGCTTCGCCTTGCCGGATCACGGCTCGTCGTAGATGCTGTCGTGCTCGATCGAAGTGTGCTTCGGTCTACCGTCCCAGATCGCGACCGGGCCTTCGGCTGGCTCATGCGGCGGCATCAGCACGACTTTGCGTACAGCTTCACGAACTAGCGCGGCGACGCTGCGCTTTGACCGGGCGGCAGCCTTGCGCAAGGCTTCGAGCTCTTCTTTGCGCAGATAAACTGGCGTCTTCTCCATATATGTCAGTATAGAGCCATCACTGACATACTTCAATCGAAGCCCATCTCAAACCGGACAAGTCCGAGTGCTATCGACATCGAAGCCCATCTCATCGAAGCCCATCTCATCGAAGCCCTTCTCATCAAGACCTGGTGCGGGCGCCGTTGCGTGATCTGCGATCAGCATGACTTCGCTCCTTTGCACAAGGAGGGGGAGATGCCTGGACCGAGATTACTCATGCACGGAATCCGCGACGTCCTGAGGCTGTCGGCCGCCGGCATGTCCAAACGCCAGATTGCCGCCGGCCTTGGAGTGAGCGCGACAGCCGCCGGGAAAAGTATCCGGCGGGCGCGGCGCGCCGGCTTGGCCTAAGCTTCTCAAGCCGGCTTGATGGCGGTTTCGCGAGATCGTCAAGCCGATGTGCCACGTTCAGGGCCTCGAAGTTTACGTTTGGCAGCGCGGGCAATGCCTTCAAGCGCGCGTACCCGCCCATCCCGAAACACCGCTTCCGTACGTTTATCTCCAAAGGAGCGGATCATTGAGTGAATCATACCGAATACCGGTATGCGGCGACCGGCGCCTCCTCTCCCGTGGTTTGCAGCGATCCAGGGCATCGAGCGCAAAAAGCGTCTGGCGAACTTGGCGCCACAAGGTTGCTTCTTAGCGGCTGAGACGGTCGAGGGCGCAGTTGGGCAGATTGGCGAGACGCAAGAAGCAGCGTGCGAACTCGACGGTATAAGGGACCTCAGGCTCAACCGAGTTCGACCCCGAGCTGAGCATGGATTCTGTCGCGCTGCTCATGCCCTCCGCTGCCGGATTGCGATCGACATCGAAGGCGTCGGCGGGCCGGGCCAGCGCATAGACGACTTCTCGGGAGGCCGGCTGCAATTGGCTCGCCCGTCTTGCTTCCGCCAGATAGTCGACTTGGATTTCGAACAGGCCGGTCCCCATGGTCGTCGCGCGGCGCAGCCGCCACAGCAGACTGGCAAGTCTCAGCACAGTTCCCGCTCCAGTACGGATTGGGCATCATAGTATAGTCGGCAGTAGTCGCCGCTTCGAAGGCTTTGTAATCTTCAGCATCTTTTAGCGCACCGATCACCGTCTCGGCCGTGAGCAATTGCCGGCATAGGCGGCCGGTGCATTCGCCTCAACTGATCTTATCCGCCGGTCGCGGCGCTTCGCCGCCTTTACGACGCATCAGGCGATCAAACGCGGTGAAATCCGCCCGCTTCCGGCGCTCAGCGAAGAAGGCTGCCGTGTTCATGGCCGCCAGCTTTTCGGATACCGCGGTTGCCACGAACTGGTTGATGCTGATTCCGTCCGCCTTGGCGCGGCGCTCAACTTCCGCCTTCACCGAGCGGGGGAGGCGGAGCGGGTAGGTACTTTGAGGGCTTTTCATGTCCTGATCCTCCTAAGCAATTCGGCGGGCGACAACACCTCAATTCCAAATGTCGCGGGCGTGTCGCCAAAATCCCGCCGGTTGAATGTCACGATTGCCACCGCTTGGCCGTTCACGGCGGCTTCGAGCACAAGCTCATCCGCTGGATCGCGAAGCTGGGGCCGCCACATGAAATGCGTTTCAACCGGGTCGACCATCGCGAGCACGGCATCCAGAAAGATTCCAACCTGTTGCTGCGAAAGCCCGGCGGCCATGCGATGTTCGGCCATCAGGCAGATCGCTTCGTATTCGAGCGCCAGGGCAACGTTCGCCACCAGCGTCAACTCGGACCGGCGTGCCGCCATCAGCAGCGCTGCAGACGCGCCGCGAGGACTCCGCATGCCCGCGACGACGACATTGGTGTCCAACACGCATCTCATATCATATATAGTGTCACATTGCTGGTGATATTACAATCGAAATCTCGATAGATCGGCCGGGTTAAAACCGTGTGTGCCGTGCGCCCCAGACTGCACCTTACATTCAAGTGCTGCTCAATAGTCGTCGCGCCTGTTGGCCGGCAGGTCTTGCCGACTGCCGATACGGAACCGACGCCCTCTCTCTTGTGGTTTACGACGATGCAATGCATCGAGAGCAAACAGGATCTGGCCGGCCTGGCGCCAAAGAATTGCTTCATACCGGCTAAGCCGGTCGAGCGGGTAGCTGGGCAGATTGGCTAGACGCAAAAAGCAACGTGCGAGGTCAGTGGCGGGTTCAACGGATTTCGACCCGGAGGTGGGCCGGGCTTTGGGTTCGTTTGTGATGCAATGGGAAGCCCGATCAGCATCGCCATTGACAGAATCTTCCCGCCCGAAGCTTGCATAGATAATTTCCTGCGGCTTTGGTTGAGTTTCGCGGGCCTGTCTGAACCCACGCAGATAGTCAGCCTGGATTTCGAACAGGCCGTTTTCCATGGTCGTGGCGCGCCGCAGTCGCCACAGTAGGCTGGCTAACCGCAAGACCAGTTCGCGTTCCACGGCTGATTGAGCATCATAGTCAGCGATGATGGCCGCTTCGAACGCCTTGTAATCTTCCGCATCCTCGAGCGCGCCGATCACCGTCTCGGCGGTCAGTCCGTGGCGGACCGCATTGCAACGGGAGCGCTGCTTGCCTTCTTCAGTAATTGGACCGGTGCTTTTGTACGCGTTGCGACGGTTGGCCTCGATCTGCCTGAAGGAAGTCATTGAGCGCCAGCCGCGATAATTGGCTTCGTTTTGCGATTTCGGGTGCCGCTGGGCAACCGTGGAACGGATGGATATGCGTCGTCGGTTCCTTCTCCGGCACGAATTTTTGTCTCATCTTCGCTCCTTGAAAAGGCTGCGATGAGCCAGAAAAAGGCGGATGCAGACCCTCCGGCCGCCTTCGTTCGGAATCCTCGGCCGACATCCTCAGAATACGACGCAAGGGTGATCGCTTGCATCGGCGGCTCCCGTTTTGCGATCCGCGGAACTCGAGTGGAGTTATTGAGTTCCCTCCGGGCGGCAATTTTGGGTGTCGCAACATCAGCGCTGATGTCGCTCGCTGGTGCAAAGACGGGGTGCGTCTCCGTCCAGAGCTTGCGGGCGATGCCGATGGGGTCGATTCGGGCCTTACTCCACCATGAGGCTTCGTCGCCGGATCGGTGCACCTCGCGATGATGGCCACGGCACAGCGGGACGATGAATTCATCGCTTACCTTGCGCCCGAGCGCACGGTGCTGTGCGAACCGAAGATGATGGGCATCTGAGGGACTGCGTCCGCAAACCAAACAAGGTTTTTTGGCGACGAACTTGACGTGGTTCTTGTCACGAAACCGGCGCGGCTCGGGATGGGCCAACCGGCTCTTATCGATGCCGTCGGTAATAGATACAGGCTCTGCCGGCTGCCGCTGCAGTGACGAAGAAGGTTGGACCGCGGATATCACCGGCGGTGCCAATACGTCGTCGACGTCAGCCGCGCTTCCTAGCGTTGCCATCTTGGCGCGGAACGCATCCTCAACTTGCCGCGCATCGGCAACGGTCAGGCTGTTCTTGGCGCCGAGGATCCGTTGCGCCCAGCTCCCCGCCTCCTCAGCCGAAGCAATCTCCGCCAATTCAGTCAGCAATTGCCGGCACAGATCGGCCGATGCTTCGGCCTCGAGGATTGGCTTGGCTGATGGCGAAATCGCCGATGCACGGCGATGGAACGGCCTTTGTGGGGTGGAATACCGGCGACCGCCGTTCAGCCGATCATTACCGCGGACGGCCGGTTGCTCCGGTCCAGTATTCTGGGCGGACGACGCCGTGAGATCGGGGGCATCGAGATCATCTTCCCCGGCAATACCGACCAATGTGAATAGGGCATAACGCCGGGCATAGGTCAGCGCCGCACCCATTCGGTGCGGCATTGTCGTTTCGCTGATGGCGCAGACCGGCCAGTCCGACGCAATCCATTCCCCTGAAGCATGGGCGAGAATAGTGGTCAGGCGGATCAGTCCGGCCTCGTTGTCGATCGCGGTGGTCTGCACGGTGGCGATCTCATGCTGGCCCAAAGTTTTACGCACGATGTCGAGCCCGCTCGACAGCGGGGCATAGCGGAACGACCGTTCAGCTGCGCCATGGCCGTCCGACCGGACTGTTGCCGTCAGCGATTTCTCCGGATTGGTGAGTTCGCCCTGTGCCTTGGCCAACGCCGCAGCAATCGCTCCGACCGATTCACTGGACCGGTGCATGGCCACCCTCCACGCTCATGAGGTCGAAGCTCACGGCACCGGACTTGGACCGCTTGGCCCGAACCCCGTGGCCGATCGCCTCCTTGGCATCTTCCGGCATCAGGCTTTTCAGTTCCGTCTTGGCTTTTTCGTGCTCGAGAAAGGCACCACGGGTTGACCGGAACACCGCTGCGAACTCGGCCCAGGAATTGGAAGCGCTCATGTCTACGATCCGTACCGCCTCGATACGTGGCCGCGGTGGTTCAACGCCAAACAAACGAGGCGGCTCGCCACTCTCGACGCATCGCCAGAACTTCTTCTCCGCGGTCAGCAGGAGGTGCTGGTAGAGCGGATCCGCCGAGATGCTGATCTCGACCCACTTGCCACCGCCAGTGATGATTGACAGCACCGACAGCTTGGCGTTGGTGACCCACATATTGTGCTGCAGCTGGGGCATGTATTTTTCGGCCGCCCCTTCTTCGGTGAACGACCACGGGAGCATGAACTTGGCCTCGAAAACCGCTCCGGTCGCTTCGACTATGCCGTCTAGCGTAGCGGCCATCCAGCGCACGACCGGATGCTGGACCCGACGCTGAACCCCGGTGAGGACTTGGCCGGTGTTGCGTTCGAACCAGTGGCGGTTGAGGGGTTCGGTGACGACCCCGAGCTGGACGATGAGGTTGCCGGAGAGGTCCTCCGGCTCAACCTCGCCGCGTTTCTCCTGCCACAGGCGGAGGAGCGCGCCTTCGTCGTCACCCATGATGATCCGGGCGTCGGATCCGCCAACGAACCAGCGGCGGTTTGCATTTGGTATCGGTGACATTTCCAATTTCATTTCGTCGTTCCTCTGCGAGTATAATGATTATTGGGGCCATATGGCCCACATGGGTCTATATGGCCCATAGGGAACGCAAAGTCAAATGAAGAATCAACGGCTTTCAGGGGGACAAGTCCGCGCCGCTCGAGCTCTTCTACGATGGAGCGTTGAAGAGCTTGCCCGACACGCATCGTTGGGCCGCAATACCATCAAACGTGCTGAGGCAAAGGACGGAAAGACGTCGCTAACCGCCGCCAATGAGCTGGCGATCCGCAGAACGTGCGAAGCGGCCGGTGTCGAGTTCACCAACGGTGATCAGCCCGGCGTTCGCCTTAGCAAGGCCGCGGCAGCGCGCACCGCGGAGCCCTCCAGCGCGCCCAATCCGACCGTTGCCGCGAAAGCAGGCCACCGCAAAGCCGTCAAGGGGATGGAGAGGAAACGATAGTGGGCTCCCGGGTGACATAATCAGACGCTGTATCTGCTGCTGGTCGAGCCGACCAGTCCATCGGCACAACCGACATCTTCACATTTTGGCGAAGACGCGAGCTACGTGCTTGAAATCGGGCGGTCCGGCAAGATCGATCTGGACCTGATCGAGGCCGGTCAATAACTCATTTTGGCAAAACGAACCAAAAATATTCCCGATATTTCAAAGTCTTGACGATTCCGACTCTCGAGTATTCCGCCCCGCCGATTAAAACTGCTTGCCATCCTGGCGGCCGTGTCAACGAGGGGTCATTGCCTAATCGATGCGAATCTTTTACGGGGCATGACTTGTTTGTTGTTTCAAGTTGCGTGGAGTAGCGTCATGCCGCGGTCAAAGAAGTCGGTCGTCAAGACAAATCCCGCCGCCACCGTCGTACAGCAAATTCTCGACCTATTCGGTCCGCCGCCTTTGTTGTCGACGGAGCGCCGCGAACATTTCGAACAGATCCTCACCCACTTTGTCACCGCTATCGCGCCGTCCTGCGCGATTGTGCAGATGTGGGTCTACGACATCGCCGTGCTTGTCTGGGAGATTATGCGGTTGCGGCGCTACAAGGCGATGGTCATCGAAAAGCAGATGCCCTGGGCATTTCACCAAATTGCTCGAGAGTTCTTTGGCGACGATGGTGAGTCCGATCCCGGATTTTCGACCGACAAATACTATAGAGATCCCGAACAAAGACAGATATTGGCCGACGCGCTCGCGGCTTACAATCTGACCATAGATGTGGTCGACGCCGAAGCCTTCCGCTCTGGCCCTATCGAGAAGATCGAATCCATGCTCGCGTCGCTCCAAGTGCGACGTGATGCCATCATCCGCGAGATTGGCGCCTATCGCGACAGTCTGGCTCGCCAAGTGAAAAATGCTATTGACGACATCATCGAGGTCCCTGCGGAAGATGTTGAGATCACGCCGCGCTTAGCGGCGCCAGCGGGCAAGAAGTCGACTGCCGAATGATATCCGAGCGCCAGACCGCAGCCGATCGGGTGTATAAAGGACGCAGCACCGGTCCGAGAACGGCAGGCGGCAAAAAGCGCTCCAGCCGCAACGCCTTCCGCCACGGTCTTTCGAGGCGCGCCACAGCAAATCATTTCGATCGTGCCCGCGTCGAACAGCTAACCGATATTCTCGCCGGACCCGACGCCGGTACAGTGCATCGCGAACTTGCTACTGCGGTGGCCGATGCGCAGATCGATCTCTCCCGCGTGCGTGCCACCAAGATCAGCATCCTCGAACGGATTGGTGCCGTCGGCATATTCGACTATCCGGCGAATTCAGACTGGGGAAAGCATGTTCCGGGAGGTCGAGTGCTCCTCAAGGACGATACGTCTGAGGAGCTGCCTCCGCTCCCCGAGGATGACGCATTCCGAGCGATCGAGGTGTTCCGCCGGGCGCTACCGGAACTCCTCAAGCTCGATCGCTATGAGAGGCGCGCTCTCTCGCGCCGCAAATTCGCGATCCGTGCCCTATGTGCCTTCACGGGATAAGTGCGCGGTGATTGTCGATTACTGCCGACCAGCCCTGGAGCGACGAGTCAACGGAAGATCCAAGGTGTATCGAGGGTAGACGCTTCTCCGTCGGGAGCTTGCCTTCGGTCAGGAGCCGATCGCAGGCGTCCACGACGGCAGCCACGCCGCTGGTTGCGGCCGCGTCACGGAGCGGTCTGTTTTATTCAGCGCAAGCCCGCGATGTCCGGGTGTGCCCTGAGACGGCGTTGCAATAATTTGATCGCCGTTCTGCTTAAGCCGCCTCGGCGGTTCCGATCGGGACCGAGACAAACTGCCGGCCACCCTCGTCGAATACTTCAACCGACCAACCTAGCCACTGGGCGGAAATGCGATGCGTCATGTCATGGGCAATCGCTTTGGCAAAATCGATTGCCGCGTCGTGGTGTCGAAAAATCCTCACCGCTGTAATCGAGCAACCGTGTGCTGTTTGCTCTTCAGATCGAAGAAGAAGCGCATGGGCCACCCTCCGAAGGTTTTGCCGTCAGCAGCCTAGCAACTCAGGAGCTATGAATTGCATAATCTGATCCGTAAAATTGCGAATAACCTCGCGGGCCAACGCGCATTATCGTTGGTGCCGCAGAGTACCGGCGAGACCGCCGTGCGCCGCCGGCAAAGCGGCATGCTCGCCTTCCCGTATCGCCTCCAACCATTTCCCCGTCGCCTTTAATTAATTTTTTAAGGTCGACGACGCAGCAGTAAAGGAAAAGGTGGCTCATTACGTGTGCTGGCGACGGGCGAAGCATATCGAGGCCCACTCCCCAGCCCGCCAATTCGCACGAGCGCTCGCGCGCCAGGCAGGCGCTCGACCATCTTGCTAAGGCAAACCCGCGCCGGCAAGGGATGTCACAACGATTCAGCGCCGACGTTCGATCCCGGCTAGACGGCGATACAAATCCAACGTGGTTGCCGCGCTCGCAGGCCAGGAGAACCGCGTCAGATCGGGCGGCGGGCCGCGGCGAGGCCCTTGCGGCGCCGCGTCGATCGCTTCAACGATGGCGTGGCGCCATCCTGCAACGTCCATCGGATCGACATAGCGCGCGGCGCCGCCGGCGACCTCCTCGAACACTGGAATCCTGCTTAAGGCGACGCGTGCGCCACAGGCCATCGCTTCGACGACGGGCATGCCGAACCCCTCGTACACCGAGGGCATGACGAACAACGCCGTGTTGCGATATAGAGCCGCCAGATCACGGTCCGAAACATAACCAACGAGGCAAATCCGTCCCAAATGCTTGGCGCGCTCCACCGCCGGCGACAGCGCGATATCGCCCCAGCCGGACGGGCCGACCCACAGCAGCGGATGGCGCGCCTGCGTCGCGGCCGGCAATGCCGCGTAGGCTTCCGCCACCGTCTTGAAATTCTTGCGCGGCTCCCGCGTGCCGACCCCCAGCAGATACTGCAACGGTTCCACATCGAACTTGGCGAGGCGCGCATCGTCGGCGTCCGGTTCCGGGCGGAAATAAACGTCCGGCGCCGGATAGGTGACGGTGATCCGATCCGCAGCTATGCCGAGAAGGTTGACGATCTCGCTCTTTGAAAATTGCGAAATTGTCTGCACGCAGGGCGCGGCGGCAAGCGATTTGAGCCGCTTTTCCAGCCACTCGATGCGTTCCATTGGATGCGCTTGCGGGAAACGCAGGTGCGACAGGTCGTAGATGACCGGCAACACCGGCTTATGTGGAGCTCCCGGCGGCACGTAATTCGCCGCATGGAAGATATCGAACCGCGGCTCCGCCAGCCGAAAGAAGCCAGCGTGGAGCGTGCGAACCGCTTTGCGAACGGCATATTTCTCGCGCAGAAAAGCATACCCGCTATTCGCAACGTGGCGAAAAGACCGCATCGAGTCTTGCGGTTCCGGACTGGAATTCCGCATTTCGGCGCGCGCGAGAAATTCCCGATCCAGCGGCTCGATTCGCCAGCCGTTGAACGACAGCAATTGTTCGTCCGCTGCCAACAGCGGCAACATTGCGCTGGTCAACCGATGAACAAAATGTCCGATTCCGGTGAGCGGCGGCCGCAGTGACCGGGTATCGATCGCAACGCGCATTCAACAGTCTCTTTGGCCGGCGCCATGCAGTCGCCGTCAACGGCAAACGTTGCACTGCCACGACGAAGAATGACTTGCAAGCGACTGCGGCTTACGCGCCTGGATCTGGGTGCGTGACGCGCACGCGATCTGCAGCTATGCTGACGGAAAGCAACAATCTCAAGAAATTGCCGTCTGATGGTTGGGGGCTCCACTTTCATTCGCTACAAGCTGGCACGCCTGTACCATAAGTACAGGGATGTGCGCGACAGCTCGGGCTCCCGTCTGCAGGCCGCCGCGTTTGCCCTGATACTTATCGTTCGTCGGCTCGACTACCTGTACAAACATTTGCTGGCTCGGCGCGTCCGTCGAGACGCACGAACGGCGACGAAAGTATCGACCGACTCTGCCAAACCGCATCTAGCCGTAAAACTTACCGGCGGGCTCGGCGATTATGTTGTTGCCGCGCGGTACTTGAGAGACCTTGCCGATCAGGTCGAGCCGTTCTCGTTTGACCTTTACTCCGGCAGCCCGGACCTCGCTGAATGGATTTTCGCGGCAATACCCGGGTTCAGCAACTCCTATACAGAGTTTCTTTTTGACGAGCTGAGAGCGAAATACGATCTCGCATTGTGGGTCACGCATTTTGTCGTCGCATATGCGGAATTCGCAGCCTGGCGTAAACTCCGAAGGAGCCAGAAGCTCTCGGACGTCATCCAAAACATCATGAAATTCGGAACAGCGTTTGAGCCGTTTATTCAAAATCATCCGCGCTGGGACAATTTTCTCGCGCGCCAGGCCGTCTATATGAACCTGCAAAGAAGGACTCTGCTGCACGCCTTCTCGGGAATAAAGCCCGGCGATGATAGTTTATTGCTGGCAACTGACGAAAACATCATTGAGACGCTTGGGCTCACGCGTGGCGGCTTTATTACGATCCATAATGGCTTCGACCTCAGCGTGGTCATCATGGGCGCAGCGGCGACGAAGTGTTATCCGCATTTTGCTGAGGTCGTTCGCCTGATTAAGGCGGAACGCCCTGATCTTCCCATCGTTCAGATAGGGGCGCGAACAAGCACGCCGATTCCCGGTGTCGATCACAACCTCATCGGCAAGACAAGCCTGCGGCAAACCGGCGGCCTGTTACGACATGCGGCGCGACATATCGACAATGAAGGCGGCCTTGTTCACCTTGCGCGCTGCTTCGGCACACGATCGACGGTGGTCTTCGGTCCGACCCCCATCGACTATTTCGGTTATGAGGAAAACCAAAATATTCCGCCGTCAGCGTGCGGCGGATGCTGGTTTATCACGGAAAGCTGGATGTCTCATTGTCCGCGCGGCTTCGCTACGCCTATTTGCACGGACCAGGAGCCGGCGATGATTGCCCGGATGATATTAGGCGGGATACCGCAAATGACCCGCGATGCGGACTTGTAGCAGTTGCGCGGGTGTCGATCGCAACGCGCATCTGCGGTTCAATCTCGCTCTATCGCTTTTCGAAGTCGTGACGTACGGGGGTCACGCGCCGATTCGGCTTGCGTCGATGCGGCGCGCACCGCCTGCTCGTAGACGTCCTCGATGCGCTTGACGAAGTTTTGCAGGTCATACTCCGTGGTGGCGCGGCGGCGGCCGGCAGCACCCAGGCGCTGCGCCAGCGCGCGGTCGTCCAGCAATTGCGCGATGGCTGCCGCCAGCGCCGCCGGGTCGTTCGGCGGCACCGTCAAAGCCTCCAGCCCGTGGCGGGCGACATGCGGAACCCCGGTCGGCAGGTCAGTGTTCACGATCGGCAACCCGACCGCCATGGCTTCGATCTGAACGATGCCGAAGGCTTCGGCAGCGCTGACCGAGGGGAAGGCGTAGAGCTGGGCGGCATGCAGATGAACCTTCAGGTCGTCGCGGGACAGCATGCCGGCCAGGATGACCCGCTCAGCCACGCCGCGTTGTTGCGCCATCCGCAGCAGGTCGTGGCGCATCGCACCCTCCCCGACGATGATCGCCGTGGCGTCGACGCGGCGGAGCGCTTCGACGAGCACATCGAAGCCTTTGTATGGGACCAGCCGCCCGGTCGCCATCACCAGGCGCGGATAACGGGAACGCAGTTCCGCCACCCGCCGCCGCTGCGCGCCGTCGAGTTCCGCCCAATAGGCCACGTCGATGCCGAAGGGAATGATCGCGCATTTTCCGGCGTGGGCGGCGAGAAACGGCGATTCGCTCACCAGCGCCGGATGCGAGACGATGATGCGCTGCGCTCGCGCCAGCGTGTGCCGGATCAATGGGGCCAGCAGTCCGGCCAAAGGCCGCGCCCGAAGGATTTCGGAATGCCAATGCACGACCAGCGCCGTCCGCCTCGGCAGGCCGAGCGCCACGCCGATATCGTTGAGCGGGAACGGGTGATGCAGCGCGACCAGATTAGCTTGCCGCGATCGCCTGGCGAGAACGAAGGGAAAGCTCGGTGCGATCGGGGTCGAAAGCAATGTGCCGAAGGAAAATAGTGCTTCAACCGGTATGGCGTCGAAAGTGTAACGCCGGCCCCAGCCGCGGCTCCTGGCCACCAGGAGCGAACTCTCATGGCGCGGGGCCATGCCCTTGGCGATGTAGGCAATAACCTCGGTAATGCCGCCCACGACATCGGGCGGAAAGACCTTGTAGGCATGAAGCACGCGCAAAAGACTTGTCCGCTGTTTTCCGACGTCCGGCGGCGGCATCATAAGGATTATGAACGAACAAGGAAGCTTGTGCCTGCGGCTCCGCCGGGTCGCCCGGCGCCTTGGCATCATTTCGCGGCCATTCAAACCTGGTTCCACAATACCGACAAAACGATAGGGTAAATTTCACCTTAAGTCGGCATTTCGGTCCGGATTCGCGCGCGGTTTGAATGTCAAGGCCTGTATGCTAGGAAGAGCCACATCCTCACCAGGCGGCGGACGATGAGCGGGGGGCGCTTGATACCAGTGGTTATGTGCGGCGGCGCCGGTACACGCTTGTGGCCGGTATCGCGCGAAAGCATGCCCAAGCAGTTCGTCCCGCTGATCGACGAGCGCTCGACCTTTCAGCAGGTGCTCGGCCGCATTGCCGACGTCGAATTGTTCGAGCGGCCGATCATCATCACCAACTCCGACTTCCGTTTCATCGTCGCCGAACAGCTGCGCGAATGCGACATCGAGGCCGACATTGTGCTCGAGCCGATGCGCCGCGATTCCGCCATGGCGGTCGCCGTCGCCGCGGCACTGGCGCGCGAACGGCATCCGGAAGCATCGGTGCTGATCCTTGCCGCCGACCACGTCGTCCGCAATGTGGAGGCCTTCAAAGGCGCGTGCCGCGAAGCGGCGATCGCCGCTGCCGACGGCCTGATCGTGACCTTCGGCATCAATCCCACCTTCCCGGCGACGCATTACGGCTACATCCGGCCCGGTTCCAGGGTGAACGGCGGCGCGGCGCTCGCCGTCGAAGCCTTCGTGGAAAAACCCGATGCCGAGACCGCCAGCGGCTATGTTGCCGAGAGTTACCTGTGGAACAGCGGCAATTTTGCCTTCCGCGCCGACATCATGCTGGATGAAATCGCGCGCTATGAGCCGGAGATCGCCGCCGCGGCGAAGCTGGCGGTCGAGGGGATAGCGCGCGATCTGGATTTTCTGCGTCTGCCGGCGGAACCGTTCAGCCAGGCGCCGAAGAAATCGATCGATTACGCGGTAATGGAGCGGACCGATCGCGCCGCCGTCGTTCCGGTCGATCTCGGCTGGTCCGACGTGGGCAGTTGGAGCGCCGTCTGGGACGTGATGAGC
>Ga0187876_1001704_pt1 | contig 17849 bp, 13 predicted proteins | sample June2016WEW_17_4_FD_133000 | JGI IMG/M metagenome (GOLD analysis project Ga0187876, IMG submission 133000) | Peatland microbial communities from SPRUCE experiment site at the Marcell Experimental Forest, Minnesota, USA - June2016WEW_17_40 | ecosystem: Environmental > Terrestrial > Soil >...
CGCCTGCGCCACGGCACATCCCCCTCTCGAACCGATTCAACTCCCGGCGATGCCCGCCTGGAAGCCCTTCACCTTGCTGAATCGATTAAGCAAATTCTACTACGGCGTGGCTCGCCTGTCAAGGGGTCGTTTCACTCCTGTTCCTGTACTTCACTAGCACTTGCCAAAATCGTGCGCCGGCCAGTGCTCAATCGTTTAACAGCCTGTGCCGTAATGAGGCGCCAGGTGCAGGCTCCCACATAGGGCGCACCCTATTTCGCGCCCGCCCACAGGCGCGCGCTGGGCTCCATCCCGCGCTGCCATGGCGATGTCCTACCGCCCGAGCGGATGACTGGTGGTACACTGTGCTGCAGTGAGAGTGAAGTCGCGTGCCGGGCAGGCTCGTCGGATGCAGTGCCCCCTCGCGGGCACCAGGAGCGGCGATGCAGGAGCAAGCGGTCCCGGCAATCCCCGGAAATATGCTCGACCTGTTCCGCCGCGCTTTGTCGCTCTGCCAGAACGCTGCCACGTCGCTGCAGGCGTTAGTGCGCGACTTCCGTGACTGCCGATCGCGCGCCACGGCCATCCACGCGCTCGAGAACGAGGGCGATGAGGTAACTGCCGCCATCTTCGCCGCCCTGCACCACGACGCTGTGCCGCCGTTGGTCTTTGCTGACCTCAAATCCCTGGCCAGCGGCATCGACGACGTGCTTGACGGCATCGATGAGCTAGCCACCATACTGCTGCTCTATCGCGTGGCCCAGCCGGCCGTCTACCTGCTATACCTGTGCAGATAAAGAAATCGAGAGATAACCGTAAAGCGGGACGCCCTACCCTGAAGCTCACGACTTTGCATCATCTCGGCTTCAGGAGGCATCCCGTGGAGTTCAAGGTACGGCTGACTGGTGTGACCATCAAGGCGTTGGAGCAGGTCCTGCGGCAGGGGTTTCGCGATGGGGACGTGCGGGTGATTCGCCGGGTGCAGGCGCTGCTGGAGGTAGGCGCGAGCCGACCGGTGACCCTGGTGGCGGAACGGCTGGGCCTGGATGCGACGACGGTGTATGGCTGGCTGCATGCCTTCATGATGGACGGGCTGGCCACCCTGCGCTACGGGCGAGCGCCCGGTCGCCCCAGCAAGCTGACGCCCACGCAGAAGCGCCGGCTGTGCGAGTTGATCGCAGCGGGACCGGTGGCGGCCGGCTATCCGTCGGGCTGCTGGAGCACGCTCATCCTGCAGGATCTGATTCAGCGGGAGTTCAGCCGATTCTACAACCATCACTACCTGGCCGCCCTCCTGCACAATCTGGGCTACAGCTACCAGAAAGCCCGCTTCGTCTCCGATCACCTGGACCCTGAACGGCGGCGACGCTGGCCAGACGAGACCTGGCAGACGATCCTGGCGGAGGCCCAGCGCCGGGACGCCTTCCTGCTCTTTGGGGACGAGGCCAGCTTCGCGCAGTGGGGCTCGCTCAGCTACACCTGGGCCTGCGTGGGCCAGCAGCCGACCGTGCCCACCTGCGGCAAGCGCAGGGCGCTCAAGGTCTTCGGGCTCATCGACTACTTTTCGGGGCGCTTCTTCTGGCAGCACCAGAACGCCCGCTTCACGGCCGCCACCTACCAGGACTTCCTGCAAGCGGTGCTCGAGCAGACCGACCGGCCCATCATCCTACTGCAGGACGGCGCCGGCTACCATACCGCCAAGGCGATCCAGCCCTTCTTCACCGCCCAGCGCGACCGGCTCACCGTCTACCAGTTCCCCGGCTACTCGCCTGATTACAATCCGATAGAACATCTCTGGAAGAACCTGAAGAAGCGCTCCACCCACCTGCGCTACTTCCCGACCTTCGAGGAGCTGACCACGGCCGTTGAGGAGGGCTTGGCGTTCTACCAACAGCGTCCAGAGGCCGTCAGAGCGGCCATCGGCAAGACCCTCGACTGCCTGGGAGCCGCTGTGGCCCAGGCAGCCTAGTTGAAAACATTACCTGAAGAGCTATAGCCCTGCCGGCATCGCCAGTGCCGGCGGCGCACTGTGGTTTACCGACACTGGTGCCAATGCTATCGGTCGCGTGACCGCGCAGGGCAAGATGCAGGAGTACTTGCTGCCTGGTACGCCCAGCAGCCAGAACTTGCCGCTCTTCATTACGGCCGCGCGGGATGGCACCGTATGGTTCACCGACGCGAACGGCCAGATAGGTCACTTGACTGCTGGGGGCAAGGTGCATGAGCTGCAGCCGTGGACGGGCAGCCAGCCGACATTCATCACCGCCGGGCCAGATGGCAACATCTGGTTCACCGACCTCGCCGCCGGCCGTATCGGGCGCGCGACCCTGTCGGGCAGTGTCACTGCCTTCCGCCTTGCAGGCGCCGAAGAGCTGGGGCTCACGATTACCGCTGGCCCGCATCGCAACGTGTGGTTCACCGAGCTGGTCGGCACGAGCGCCAGTTCATCGGCCGCGCCCAGGCTCGGGCGCATCACGCCTCGCGGCGTGGTCACTGAGTTCGAACTTCCCGGCAAGGGCAGCGGCGGGCTTGACATCACCGCTGGTGCGGACGGGATTCCCTGGTTTACCGAGGCGGTCGGCGGCAAGCCGGCGAATCGCGTTGGGCGCATCACGCCCCAGGGGCACGTAACTGAGTACCCGCTACCCAGGGCATAGACCGTCCTGTCCGGCACGGACTGCGGGGCAACGTGAAGGGACGTTAGCTCTGGCACCGACTGATTCCTGATGGATATTACCTGCTCAACAAGCTCATGGTGGCCCAGCGCCGTCGCGTGTCTGGCCAAGGTCGTGCAGGATCTCGATGTATCCATCCGTTCCATGCACGCGGATCCGCTGCCCATCCCGAATCAGCGTCGTGGCGTGCTCAACTCCCACGACCGCCGGCAAGCCGTACTCGCGTGCGATTACCGCGCCGTGAGTCATCAGACCCCCGACCTCCGTCACCAGGCCTTTGATCGCGAGGAACAGGGGTGTCCAGCTAGGATCGGTGTAGGTGGTGACGAGGATGTCACCGGCTTCGAGGTCGGCTTGCGCGATGTCTCGGATGACACGAGCGCGCCCTTCGATGGTCCCGGCGGAGACCGGTAAGCCGATCAGCGCGCCTGGTGGGACATCGTCCCGTCGGTAGGCCCCGGCGATGACCTCACCATCTGAGGTGAGCACGCGGGGAGGAGTGAGCGCTTGGTTGGAGCGAAACGCCTCCTTGCGCTGGCGGATCAGTTGCGGGTGCACTCTGCGGGTGCTCACGACATCGTGGAGCTCCTGGAAGGTGAGGAAGAAGATGTCTTCCTTGTCACGAAGCACGTCTGCCTGCACGAGGCGCTCGGCTTCCTCCAGCAACGCCTGCTTGTAGACGAAGTAACGGTTGACGATGCCGTACTTGGGGTACTCGCGGTAACCGCTGAAGGTTCGGACGCGGTCGATCATCTGCTTGGTCTCTTTGGCCTTCGTCACTCCGTCTGCCATGGAGCGCAGGCGCTCCAGCAGATCTTGCTCCTTGCGCCAAGCCGCTTGCCGCCCTAGTTCTAAGCGCCGCTTGGCCTCGCCGGGCGTGAAGTTCCTGATGTTGTCGAGGATCAGTGGCACGAGCGTGCTAGGGTGCTCGCGCCAGCGTGGCCTGGTGATGTCGATCTCGCCGACGCAGCGTATGCCGTACTTGTCGAGGTAGGCCCGAATTGCCTCCCGCGGCTCCCGCCCGCCCTCTATCTTCGCCAACTCGTCAAGAAAAGCCTCGTCCTCGCAACACCCTTCCGCGACCTGTTGCAGGAACGCCACCACGTGCGGATGCGGGCGCATCGTGTCTGCGACGTCCAGCAGCGCCAGCCCCATCTCTGAGGTGACGTTGCCGGGAGCGGACAGCGAGAGCGTGTCGGCCGCGTTCTTCTCGCCTAGCCACGCCTCCAGTTGCTCATTGAGCCACCACGTAGCCTGCATCCCCGCCATGATCGCCTGCTGGCTCAGCGGATCGCCAAGGACTCGCTTGTGCTCCTCGAAAGCCCCCAACAGAAAGTCGATCAGCGCTGGCCCAGACTTCGCCTGGATGTCGCGCTTCAGGGCGGCAACCGACGCCTGGTTGCGCTCGATCAGCTCGGCGACGATGGCCGGGTCGGTGTCGATCTGAGCGGGGGTGCCCCAGACCGGCGGTCCGGCAGGTCCCATGTCTGGAAGCGATGGGAGGAAGTCACCGCGTTCGAGGATGGTCCGCAGTGCGTCCCCGATCAGCGGGTCGCCTCTCCCCAGGATCTCCAGGAGACCTGCCCGAGTCACCGGAGACGCCAGTCGTTGGGTGACGTCGACGAACAGCCTGCCACCGGCCTCGTGCATCGGCGCCATGGCCGTAAGCTGCCACACGGACACCCCCAGCGGCCTCATTGCCTCGGTCATCATCTGCCCATGACCGACTGAGACGTACACGTGATTCTCCCAGTCGCCGGCATCGGGAACGGGGAACAGTGTGGTGATTGGCCGGCTCTGGACGATCTGAAAGCCATCGTCGACCAAGCACCATTCGATGTCCTGGGGGCGGCCGAAGTGCGCTTCGATCTTCCGGCCCAGCTGCACGAGTCGCACGACCTGCGCGTCCGCGAGCGCCGGCCGCTCCTGCCGCGCCGGCTCGGTCTCCTGTTCGTGCGTCCCGCCGGCTGGGGAGGCGTGGATCGCACGCTGCTTGGTAGCGACCGTCCTCGCGACGATCTCGCCGTCCCGCACCTTGAAGGTGTCCGCGTTCACCAGGCCGGAGACCAGCGCCTCGCCGAGGCCGAAGACGGCCTCAACGGAAGCGACCTTCCGGTTACCCGTGACGGGGTCGGCCGTGAACAGGATGCCGGCCGCCTGAGGGAAGGCCATCTGCTGCACGACCACGGCCATGTGGACCTTGCGGTGGTCCACGTCGTTCCGCAGGCGGTACGTCACCGCCCGCTCACTGAATAGCGAGGCCCAGCATCGGCTGACGTGCTGGAGAACCGCCCCCGGGCCCACGACGTTCAGGTAGGAGTCGTACTGGCCCGCGAAGGAGGCCGTCGGCAAGTCCTCCGCCGTCGCACTGGAGCGAACGGCGCAGGCCGCCTGCTCGCCGAGCCGAGACAGCGCACGTGTGATCGCCGACGCCACATCCTCAGGGATGGCAATCCGCTCAACGGCCCAACGGATCTCCGCGCTCAACGCGCGGATCGCCTCCCCATCCTCCGGTTGTAAGAGCGAGAGCCGAGCGAGACGATCGTCGACCGACGCCACCTCCGCCAAGGTCCGCTGGAACGCGTCCGTCGTGACACAAAAACCAGCCGGCACGCGGATGCCGTCTACCTGTGACAGCTCCGCCAGGTGTGCGCCTTTACCGCCGACGACTTCGCCCTGCGTCTGGTGTATCTCCTGGAAATCCAATACGTAGCGGCCCATCTGCTCTCCCCTCGTACGTTCTGTGCCTGAGCGGAGCTGCCCGCTCTCCATGGTACGCCACCTGCGAGAGATCGGGCTGGTCGCGCCTGCTACGGCCACACGCTCATAGCTGGCTTGCAAGGTGAGCAAGGACCGGAGGCGCGTGGCGCAAGACGCACAAGGGTAACGCCTGGCTGCGCGCCACCCTGGAGGGGGGCCGCGCAGGCCGCTGGGCGGATCTCTCCGAGGCAGGCCATAGAATGAGCCTGCTGCACGACGGCAAGTCCGGGCAGAATTCATGTGAGTGGTACGATTCAGATCTGAGCGATGATGGGACGACAACAATGGTTAGTAAGAACGAACAGCCTGTGACTCAGATTACCAGCCGTGATTTCAGCCGAGACCCAGTGCCTCTCTCAAGCGTTGCCGTCCACCTTCATCCGGACGACGATGTCGCGATTGCCACGTCAGACCTTATTCCGGGCAGAACGCTCAACGGCCCTTGGGGCGAACTAAGGATCGGCAGACTTGTGCCGGCTGGGCACAAGCTCGCGCTTCGCTCGCTTGCTGCAGGGGACGCCATCCACCGGTATGGCCAGGTTATCGGCTTCGCGACAACCGCCATCAATCCCGGCGATCATGTGCACTCGCACAATGTCGCGGTGCAACAGTTCTCGCGAATCCCCGAATTTGGTACCGACGTGAGACCGGCTGTACTAGAGCCCGAGTCCGCACGACGCACGTTCAAGGGGTTCCTGCGACCCGATGGCCGAGTCGGCACGCGGAACTATGTCGCGGTCATTTCGACCGTGAACTGCAGCGCAACCGCGACTCGAGGGATCGCCGAACGCTTCCGCGGTATCGGCGATGCATTCCCGCACGTGGATGGCGTGATCGCCTTGACCCACAAGGCTGGGTGTGGTGCTCGATACGGTGGCCACGAGATCGATCAGCTGCAGCGCACCCTTGCGGGTTTTGCTCGGCATCCGAACGTCGGGGGCTACGTGATAGTCGGCCTGGGCTGCGAGATAAATCAGGTTCAGGACCTGATCACGCGCCACGACTTGCAGGCCGACGCACCGCCGATAGTCGTCATCCAGAATGAAGGTGGGCTGCAGGACACCGTTGAAGCCGGCACGCGCGCAGTCGAGTCACTTCTTCCCATGGTGGATGCGTGCAGGCGGGCAGAGCAGGGCGCGGACCAGCTGGTTGTGGCCCTGCAATGTGGTGGGAGTGATGGCTGGTCGGGCGTGACAGCCAACCCGGCGCTTGGTTACGCAGCCGACCAGATCGTGCGGGAGGGCGGCACCGTCGTGCTGGGAGAGACCCCGGAAGTCTACGGTGCCGAGCATCTGCTTACCAGGCGTGCCGTGTCCGCCGAGGTCGGCGAAGCACTGCTCGAACGCATCCGCTGGTGGGAGCAGCATACGGCGTCACTTGGATGCGAGATCGATAACAACCCGACGCCCGGCAACAAGGCCGGCGGCCTCACGACCATCCTGGAAAAGTCGCTTGGTGCCATCGCCAAGAGCGGTACGACGCCGCTCACCGCCGTGTACGGATACGCTGAGCGGATCACCGCAAAGGGCTTCGTCCACATGGACACACCCGGATATGACCCCGTGTCGGTGACGGGCCAGGTAGCAGGTGGCTGTAACATCGTGGCTTTCACCACGGGCCGAGGCTCCGCGTTTGGCTTCAAGCCTGCACCCTCCATAAAGATCGCGTCCAACTCGTCTCTGTCGGTCAGGATGCGGGGCGACATGGACATCAACGCCGGCCGGATGCTCGACGGTGCGTCCCTGGCCGACGTTGGGGACGAGATCTTCGAGCGAATCCTTGCCGTGGCCTCGGGTGCGCGAACGAAGAGCGAGGCGCAAGGCGTAGGTGAGGAAGAGTTCAATCCCTGGATTCTCGGAGCGACTCTCTGAGCAGTTCGCTACAGAGCACATCGTGGGAGGCGGTGATCGTGCGCATTGAATTCGAAGTCCCTGAAGGGATCCTGCATGGGCTGCTAGATGCCGTGCCGATCCCGGAGATGGCGGTCGTTCGCCAGCATCTCGATACGCCGGAGCCTCTTGCCGATGTAGCGGCGGCAGTACACGAGCAGCTCCAGCGGGCGGGGGTCACGGACCGGATCACGCCTGGGCAGCGCATTGCCATCGGCGTCGGCAGCCGCGGTATTGGGAGATTAGTGGAGATTGTTGCCGCGCTAGTAAGCGGCCTGCGTGCCCGAGGCGCTGAGCCGTTCATCATTCCGGCCATGGGCAGCCACGGCGGCGCTACTGATGAGGGGCAACGCGCGGTGCTCGCGCATCTCGGGATCACCTCCGATCGTGTTGGGGCGCCGATAGAGTCGCAGATGGAAACGGTGCGGATCGGCACGACGCCGCAAGGCGTGCCCGTGCACCTCGATCGCTTGGCGTGCGCCGCGGACGGCATCGTCTTCGTGGGGCGCGTCAAGCCGCATACCGCGTTCCGTGGCGCGCACGAGAGCGGCCTTGCCAAAATGGTTGCCATTGGGCTCGGTAAGCAGGCCGGCGCGGCTGCCTGCCATGCGGCTGGGTTCGGGGAGATGGCCTCGCGCGTGCCGGCCGTGGCTGGCGTCGCGATCGCCCAGGCCCCAATCAGGTTCGGTCTTGCGGTGCTGGAGAACGCCCACGATCAGCCGTTCAAGATTCTCTGCGTTCCGGCGGAGCGCATGCTTGCTGAGGAACCGGCCTTGCTGGAGCAAGCGCGGTCCGCGATGCCGCGGATTCCTTTTGACCAGATCGACGTGCTGGTAATCGATGAGATTGGCAAGAACATCAGCGGCGATGGCGCGGATCCCAACATTACCGGGCGCTACCCCACGCCCTTCGCCGCAGGCGGCCCCAACGTGAGCAAACAGGTCATTCTGGACCTTGCCGGGGCCTCGGATGGGAACGCAAACGGAATTGGAACGGCTGACTTCACCACCGTGCGACTGGCGCGCAAGTTGGATCTGGGCCGCACCTATCCCAATGCTCTCACATCCACCGTGGTTCAGCCGGTCGCCTTGCCGATGATACTGCCCAACGACCGCTTGGCCGTTGCCGCCGCGCTCCTCACCTGCAATGCGGTGGACCGCGAGCCTCGCGTGGTCCGCATTACGAACACGCTCTGCCTGGATAAGTTCCAGGTGTCCGCCTCACTGCTGGAAGATGTGTGGCGCAATCCGGCGCTAGCGGTCGAGCACGGTCCCGAACCCGTCCGGTTTGACGCCGCGGGTAACCTGCGATAGTCACCGGCGACCCGCTTGTGCGGTCCTTCTCATGATCGCTTGTAGGGATTCCAGTAGAGTGCACCACGGTTGCCGCTACGCCTGCAGCACGCTCACTATCACCGTCTCTCGCAGGAGACAGACCGAGCGCCAGAGCATGTCCAGGCCCGTTCATGCCGTCCTCGATCGAGATCCAGCCTTGGAAGCCAACGCCCGCAGGATGAGGGAGATAGCCGGATAGTCGTTGAGGCGGGTCCCAATCTGCTTGTGGCAGCGCGTGGGTGCCGGCGTCGTGGGCGACACGAGCAGAGCCTCCCGGTACGGGCATACCCGCGGGCTCCTCCACCATTTATCCGTATACCTCTGGATTCACGGTGAACGGCGCTCGCCGGCCCTCCAACACGGCCATGAGATTGTCTACGGCCAGCAGCCCCATCTTGGTGCGCGTTTCCAAGGAGGCGCTCGCCGCGTGCGGCGCCAGCACCACATTGTCTAGCTCCACCAGCCCCGGCGACAGGCGCGGCTCATGCTCGTAGACGTCCAGGCCTGCTCCGGCGATCCGGCGATCTCGCAGCGCTGCTACCAACGCGGCCTCATCGACGAGCGGTCCCCTGGCTGTGTTGATGAGGAAGGCTCCCGGCCGCATCAGGCCGAACTGCGGTGCGCCCACGAGGTGATGGGTGTCGGCGTTGAGGGGCGCATGGACCGACACGAAGTCGGACTGGCGCAGCAAGTCTTCGAGTGAGACACGCTCCATCTGCAGCTCGCGGACGATTGCAACTGGCGGCTCGGCCACGTCGGTGTACAGCACGCGCATAGAAAACCCGCGTGCCCGGCGAGCCATTGCCTGACCGATTCTACCGGCCCCAATCAGTCCAAGCGTCTTGCCAAACACGTCGGTGCCCAGCAGCGACATCGGCTCCCACTGCGTGAAGCGGCCTTCTCGCGTCAGACGATCGCCCGCGACAACCTTCCGTGCCAGGGCCATCATTAGGGCCCAGGCAAAGTCCGCGGTCGTCTCGGTCAGCACACCCGGCGTATTGGTGACGGGAATGCCGCGCGCGGTTGCCGCCGCCACATCGACGTTGTTGAAACCTACGGCGTAATTGCTCACTACTCTCAGTCGCGGCTGGACATCCAGCACTTCGGCGTCGATAGTGTCGGTGAGCAGACAGAGCAAGCCGTCCACGCCGGTGGCACCTGCCAACAGCTCGTCCTTTGTCAACACGCGCGGTTCGACGTTCGCAGTGAGCTCGCACTGGTCGCGGAGCGCCGCCATCACCCCAGGCGGCAGCTCGCGCGTCAGGAAGACGCGTGGCTTCGGCATCAGACTCACTTTCCTACTACATCGCCCAACACGCGGCCAATCCGCGACAATGCTTCCTCGATGTTTGCAATGGAGTTGGCATACGAGAGGCGCAGATACCCCTCGCCTGCCGGCCCGAACGACGTACCCGACAGCGTGGCGACTCCTGCCTTGTGCAGCAGCAGTGCCGCAAGCTCTGCCGACGGGACCCCGGTCTTCTGGATATTGGGATACGCGTAGAACGCGCCGGCGGGCATTCTGCAGGATATTCCCGGCAGCGAGTTCAGGCCTTTGACAATGACCTCTCGTCGCCTGCGGAATTCGTCGACCATGGCAGTGACCGGCTGTTGGGGCATGGTAAGCGCCTCGATGCCGGCGATCTGCGTGGCGGCCGCGGTGCAGGAATTCGAGTTGGTCATCAGTTTGCTGATGAAGGGAGCCAGAGGCAGCGGGAACACCCCGTAGCCGAGCCGCCAGCCCGTCATGGCATACGTCTTGGAGAAACCGTCGAGAATGATGGTGCGGTCTGCCATGCCGGGAAGCGCGGCGATACTGTGATGGGCGCCTTCGTATAGCATCCTGGAGTAAATCTCATCGGACAGCACCAGCAGGTCGTGGTCCTGCGCAATCCCGGCAATTCGCCGCAGATCGCCCTGTTCCAGCGCGCTGCCCGTCGGGTTGGCAGGTGAGTTGATAATGATCAGCTTCGTGCGGCTTGTGACCGCTCCCTGCAATGCGGCGATGTCGAGGCGGAAGTCCAGCGATTCCGGCAAGGCGACCGGCACGACGGTGCCGCCACAGTACCGGATCATTGACTCGTAGATTGGAAAGCCGGGATCCGGGCAGAGTACCTCATCGCCTTCATCGATCAAGGCGAGCATTGTGAAGAACAGAATCGGCTTGGCGCCCGGCGTGACTACAACCTGCTCGGGCGCAACGCTGAGGCCGCGACTGCGATGCATCTCATCAGCTACAGCCTGGCGCAGGGGGAGCAGTCCCGGAGACGGCGTGTAGTGCGTGTAGCCATGGCGCAGGGCCTGAGCGCCCGCTTCGACGATGGCGCTGGGCGTGTCGAAATCCGGCTCGCCAATCTCAAGATGAATGATGTGCTGCCCCTGGCGCTCAAGGGCTTGGGCCCTGGCGAGCACTTCGAAAGCGGTCTCAGTGCCGAGCCGGAGCATCCTCGCGGCAAGTCGTTGGTCCATCGGACGGTACGCAGCGGCTGCTTGCGCATTCGGCGACGCCATCTCCCCATCCCGATCTACGCGTGCGGCAGCACGCCGTCGCATCCTGTCGAGCGCCTGCACCGATACACAACGTGCGCCCGGGACAGCGCGCCACGCCAAATGTGAGCGGCCACCGCGTCGCCGCGACCACGTTTGGCCTCGGTCGGATTGTATCATAGCGTGTGGCACAAGCCGGGCTGCCGCCAGGCGGCTTCTGTCTCGGCGCCGCAGGCTTGAGCTTTGCTGTGGGCATGAGCGTTGCCACCACGTGGTTCCCGCCCGGCACCGGGCGGGCAGCAAGCGGAGCGGCCTGTGCACGCGCTCCTGGTGCGCCTCCCAGGCTTTGGACTACGTGCTGAGCCTAACGTGCCTTCAGACATCAAGGCGTGTGGTCCTGCCTGCTAGTTTCTTCCCCGACAAGCTTAAGCAGCGGTGTACGCGCGGCGGTGAGGCCAGCCAGCGCCGCCCACCGCGAGGCCGTTCGCTCGCCTACTGTGTCGCCAGGTACTGGTGGATGAACGCGATCGACATGCTCCCCTCGCCCACCGCCGCGGCGACGCGCTTCATCGATCCATGCCGCACGTCACCGGCCGCGAAGATGCCAGGGACGCTGCACTCCAGGAGGAAGCGATCGCGGCCGAGGGCAGGCGCCCCGGGCGCCGCATCGGCCTCCAGGCCAGTGAGCAGGTACCCTTGCTTATCGCGCGCTATCGCTGCCGGTAGCCACTGTGTATTCGCGTCCGCCCCGATGAAGATGAACGCGCCGTCGGCGGGCACGGTCTCCTCTACCCCATGTGCCCTGTCCCGCACCGTGATCGCCTCGAGGTGGTGCTGGCCTATCACGCCAGCCATCTCCGCATTGAGACGCACGGCAATGTTGTGTCGTGCCGTCACCTGATCGACCAGGTACTGGGACATGGACGCGCCGAGCGAGGGCCCGCGCACCAGGAGGGTCACCTGCGCGGCGTAGTCGGCGAAGAACAGGGCCGCCTGACCGGCGGAATTGCCGCCTCCAATCAGGTAGATGCTACTCCCCCTGGTGCCCAGCGCCTCCGTGCGCGACGCACCGTAGTACACACCGGCCCCGACCAGGGCCCCGATCCCCGGCACGTCGAGCACACGGTAGGTCACGCCCAGCGTAAGGACGACCGCCCGGGCACTCAGCTGGATGCCATCCTCCAGCAGCAGCGTGTGCGTTTGTGCGCCGGGTTCGATCGCGCAGACCCGACGCGTGACGACAATCTCCGCGCCAAAGCGCTGAGCCTGGGTCAGTGCGCGGCTACCCAGATCGTCCCCAGACACGCCTATGGGGAAGCCAAGATAGTTCTCGATTCTGGCCGATGTGCCGGCCTGGCCACCCGGTGCGGTCATCTCGATCATCAGGGTCTTGAGTCCTTCCGAGGCGCCGTAGACCGCGGCAGACAGACCGCTCGGCCCGCCGCCAATGATCACCACGTCGTATGCCCCCTGAGCGGGCACCGTCCGCAGCCCCACGGCCTCGGCCACCTCTCGCAGCGACGGCTGGCGCAGGACCCTGTCGTCGGGCAGCACCAGCAACGGCAGGCGATCGTCGAGAGCGGCTATCGCAGGAATGCCGGTGCGCTCGTCCTCATTGGCCGGATCCAGCCAGTCACACTCCACGAAGTTGCGCGCGAGAAACTCGCGCAGCGTGTGGCAGGCGAGGTCGAACCGCGTGCCGACGACAAGCGGGAGCCGCTCGGCCGTCGCGACTGCCTCCTCCATGCCGCTGACGCGGGCCATCAGCGTCGCGAGCAGCTCGCTCCGCACCGTGGGCTGAGCGAACAGCAGTCCCGCGAAATCACCGGCACCTACGCGCATGAGGTGCGAGGGCTCGAGCGCCCGAATGCTGGCCAGGAACGGTGAGGCCAGGAGCAGCGGCACCTCGCCAAAGTAGTCGCCGGGCCCGCGCAGCGCGAGGCGCTTCTGCCGGCCGGCAACGGCTTTTGTGATCTCGACAGAGCCGGAGAGCAGCACGAAGAACGCTCCGTTATCGCCTTCGCGGGCTATCCAGTCACCAGCGCGCAGGCGGAGGTCGGCCGCCCGGGCGCCCACGCGGCGCAGAAAGTCTTCGTCCAGGCCCGCAAAGAGCGGCGTGGCGCGAATGTCATCGGCGGTGATCATGGCTAACCATCATGCATGTAGTGACGGCTCACGGATCTCGTACCCTTTTCTCGGAAGGCCATGAGATCCACTATACCTCGCCCCAGGCTTACGTTTGACCTGGTCAACTGGAGAGGTGCTAAGCCTAGCCGCCCGTCAGGGCTACCTGAGCATCAGGCCGATTTTGGTACCGGACGTGTCACCCAAGCCATTGGGCGAGCAGCGCTATTCCGACCGTACTGTGGGCGCTTGGTAGCCCTGCTCGCCGAGGGCCCGGCGCAGTGCATCCAGCACAATCGCCACGTTCCTTTCGCGGCAGGAGTAGCCCATCAAGCCGATGCGCCAGACCTTGCCGTTCAGCTCGCCCAGGCCACCGGCGATTTCCACGCCGTCGCGCTGCAGCAGCGCCCGGCGCACTGCCATGCCGTCGATCCCCTCCGGGATACGTACCGTGGTCACCGAGGGTAGCCGCAGCGCGGGCACGGTCACGAACGGCTGCAGGCCGAGCGCGGTGAAACCCTCAAGCAGCGCCTGCTGCACGCGCGCGTGCCGCGCGATGTGCTCCAGCAGGGACTCCTCCCCGATGAGGCGCAGGGCCTCGCGCAGCCCGTAGTAGAGATTAGCCGGCGCCGTGTGGTGGTAGACGTGGGTGCCAAACCAGTAGCCTTCCAGGAGCCGCAGATCGAAATAGAAGCTGACCGGGGCGCGGCGCGCCGCCAGCACCGCCCGTGCGCGCTCGTTGAGCGTGAGGGGTGCCAATCCCGGCGGCGCGCCCAGGCACTTCTGGCTGCCGCTGTAGCAGGCGTCGATCTCCAGAGCGTCCACCGGGAGGGCCACGCCGCCGAGCGAGGCCACCGCGTCCACCAGCAGCAACGCCTCGTGCGCGTGCGCCAGAGCGCCGAGGCCATCGAGCGGCTGCACGACGCCGGTTGAGGTTTCGCCGTGCACCATTGCCAGCACTTTCGTCGGCGCCGCCTCGAGCGCGGCGCGCACGGCCTCCCGATCGACAGCGCTTCCCCAGGGCGCGCCGACGCGCACCACTTCGGCACCCAGCCGTTCGCCGATCTGGGCTGCACGCTCGGCGAAGTAGCCGGCCACACCCACCACCAGGCGATCGCCGGGCTCCAGCAGATTGGCCAGGCAGGCTTCCATGCCGCCCGTGCCCGTGGCGGAGAGCGCCAGGGTCAGTGAATTACTCGTCTCAAAGGTGCGGCGCAGCAGTTCGGCGATATCGGCCAGTATCGCGATGAACTCCGGGTCCATGTGGCCGAGGATCGGAGCGGAAAGCGCCCGCGACACCGCGGGATCGACGTTCGACGGGCCAGGTCCGAGGAGCACCCGCTCCCCCGGTCGCAGATCTGCATGCATCGTCTCACCCATTCTCGGCATCGCGCCACCGTCGGGCCTCGCACGCAGGCACCCTGGCCCCAACCGATACGGTCTGGTCAGGCGCAGTGGGTCCACCGGTCGCGCACGCGGACCGCCCCTGTCCCAAGTATAGGCAGCAACAGCACAACGCCGCGGGGAGGGGCGAGGCATCGGTCACCGCATAGCCTGTGCCGCGGAGCGCCTGCGAGGGCCTGTCCGGCTGGTTGCGGCCGTCTTCTACGATGAGTATGGAGGGCGCGCCCGCAGGACCGGTGAGGTCGGCGCCGGGCGCGACCATCTCGGAGCACCCGCCCGCGCCTTGGCCTCACCGGCACGCTTGGTCAGAGCCAAGCTCAGGTCGGTACCCAGGTACTACTCGATCACCGCACGTCGCTGCTGACTCTGTTTCCTGCATTCGTGAGCTCCGCCGCTGGCTCCACGCCCGCGTCAGCGGCGAATTCCAGCACGATGCTGGCTGCTTTGAGGGCGATGTCGCGCGTCAGCGAGCTGCTGACCTTGACACTGTCCAGCAGCAGTTCTGCTTCATGCTTGGTCACCGCGAGGTACTTCGTCGCATCCATCAAAGCCTATCCCTTCAACGCAGGCTGGAGGTACAGTTGCATGGTTTGATTGTCGTAAAGATTGCGTCGACATCGTATGGCCCATTGGTCCAGAAGAGTCTGCTTCGCTGCGCGCGACGTTGGCGGGGCAGGCCGCATCAGGGCAGCCTGCCGGCTCTGCCTACAGCTAGACAGCACCGTAGGCCATGCCGGGCGGGGAGGCGGCACGCGCAGAGTGCGAAAGGCTGGCCGTCACAGGCTCGGCAGCGCACAAGCCCAGCTCCAGCGGGCACCATGCCGGCTACAGGGCACGCACTCGTCCAACGCCCGAAATGCCCCACGTTGCAGTGGCTGGATGTTGGGCTCGTGCGTAGCGAACACTGGTCAGCACAGCTGAGGGATGGCACCCGCCCGCTGCACTAGCCACGCGCCATCGTCATGATTATCGCCCGTCGATCGACCTCGAGAGATGGCTCTATCTCGTCCAAGGTCAATGAGGTCATGTGCCTGCGTACGAGCAAGGCGGGATCGCGTGTGCCATCGCAGCCTGCTGCGTCCCCATCCAGCGACAGAAGTGGCTCAAGGCGCTCTGAGTCCTGCTTGGCTCGTGGGCCATCCTCGGCTGCACCGGCCTGAGCGTTGAGCAGCTGCAGGCAAAATGTGCTGCCACCCGGTCCCGTATTCTCCAGCACCAGGTCTTCCTCCATGGCGCGAGCAAGCTGTCGCCCCAGGTGAAGCCCAAGCCCAGTGCCGACGTGGCCGGCGCGCACACGGCTCTCGGGCAGCCGCCCAAATCGCGTGAAGAGGCGTTCACGGCCCTCTCCCGCGATACCAGACCCAGCGTCCCGCACGCTCACCAGCACGGCAGCGCCCTGCTGGCGCCAGGTCACCCAGATGGGACTGCCTTCGGGCGAGTATTTCGCCGCGTTGTCCACCAGGTGCGCCAGGATCTGCGTTGCCCGGCCGTGGTCGGCAAGGGCACAAAGGTCAAGAGGTCCCTCCAGATCTATGCGTTGCCCTGGATACGTGCCTTGAATCTCCTCAGCCACCTCGCGCGCCAGTTGCGCAAGGTTGACTGCCACCAGCTGCGACGCGGCGAGCGGCTGGTCCATGTTGGCTAGTAGGAGCAAGTCCTCCACAAGCCGTCGCTGCCGGCTCGCCGAGACCAATATCCGCCTGAGCCAGTCGCGCCGTCGAGGATCGTCAAGCTGGTCCCAACGCGCTTCGAGCAACTCGCCATAGCCTAGGATAGCCGTCAGGGGCGTCCGTAGCTCGTGGCTAACCGAGGCCACGAAATCGCTGCGCACCTGGGCGAGCGTGATAGCGGCGATGCGAGCCTGCTCTGCCTCCCGCTGCGCCCGAACCACCTCGGTCACATCCGAAGCTACCCCGGTACCGCCGATCACACTGCCCGTACAATCGCGCTTTGGCGACCACTAAACCTCGAGAATCAAGCCGCCCCGCTCGACAATTGTCGAGAACTCCTCGCCTTCCAGCACGCGTTGCCACAGGTCGCGCAGGGCCGGCGAGTCGCCCAGCCAGTCGGCGACGGACTGGCCTGCCGCCGGCCGGCGCGCCTCGGGGTCGGTCCCCAACGGACGGCCAGCGTAGAACGTGAATAGGCCATCGCGATCCGTCGCGAACAGTACCGCGGGCGCGTGCGAAACCACGGCGCTCAGTAGCACCTCGCTTGCCTGCAGCGCCACCTCCGCCTCTTTGCGCTCGCTGACGTCACGACTGGTCACCACGATGCTGCGGAGCAATGGATCGCGCAGACGATTTAGCGCCGTCGCTGCCAGCCAGCAGTAGGTACCGTCGCCGCGGCGCACGCGGAACTCAATCTCCTTCGGCACTTCTTGGTCGGCAAGCCGGTGAGCGGGGCCTGTTGCCACCAGAGTCCTATCGTCGGGATGCACGTAATCAAGGACTAGTCGGCCCTGAGTGCGGCGTAGCGAATACTTGAGCTTGCGCTCGAATGATGGGCTGGCGTAGCGAATGACACCCTCGCGGTCGAGTAGGAGCACGAAGTCGGCCCCCTGGTGCAACAACGCGCGACGCAGGCGCTCGGGCAGGCCTAGGATAATCTGCAGGCCGGCGATTGTGGCGCTCACGGCTAGACTCCCGCGGAGTAGCTGGAGCGCCTTCTCCGCTGAGGATCCCCCGGTTGTCTTAGTCTGTGCCACGATGGTTTGTTGCCCCTCCACACACTCACCGTGATCCTACGACCCCCGTTCAGCCGCACTTCACCCGATCAGTCTGCGCCCCTCCGCTGGAACTGACTGGCGATGGCAGGGATGCGCGGGCTGCAGATGTGCACACACGGTGGACGTCAGGGTGTTGCTCCTGCCGGGATCGCAACACGTCTCAGACCGTGAGGCTGAGACGAGGAGGCGTGCCGCCCTAACTCCACAGCCCACCTGCTGCTCATCCGACCCTCCCACCAAGGGTTTGGCAATCCGGAACACTATTGCAGCACGCCGTCGTGCGCCGTGCTGACGGTGCCTTAGGAGGTCAGCGCTACGACCTTGTCGGTCTGGTCCGGAAAGAGGTCTGTCCATGGCCATCTGGAAGTACCCACTGGTGGCCAACAAAAGTATCCACCCCAAGCGGCGCGTCAGGCCAGTGGGAACGCAGCACCTCCGGAGCGTGATCGCGCCTCACGCAGGCGGTACG
>Ga0187876_1001706_pt1 | contig 17835 bp, 15 predicted proteins | sample June2016WEW_17_4_FD_133000 | JGI IMG/M metagenome (GOLD analysis project Ga0187876, IMG submission 133000) | Peatland microbial communities from SPRUCE experiment site at the Marcell Experimental Forest, Minnesota, USA - June2016WEW_17_40 | ecosystem: Environmental > Terrestrial > Soil >...
GACTTGCGTTCGAGGAAAAGCAAATATTGCTGTGCAGCGGCGGGCAACTCCTCCCACCTGGATACTCCCCTCGTGGACGTCTTCCAGCCGGGCAAACGTTCATAAACCGGCTCCGCCTTCGCCAGTTCGCGGCAAGTCGCCGGGATCTCGCAGGTAGCCGCGCCATCGATTCGATACGCCACGCAAACGGGTATCTCATCGAGTTCATCCATCACATCGAGCTTCGTCAACACCATGCTGTCGAATCCGTTAATGGCCGCTGAATAACGGATCACCGGCACGTCGAACCAGCCGCAACGCCGGGGACGCCCGGTCACGGAGCCGAATTCGTTACCGCGATTGCGAATCAGATCGCCCATGGCGTCGAGCGCCTCCGATGGGAACGGGCCACCGCCGACGCGAGTGGTGTAAGCCTTCGAAATGCCGATCACGCCGTTGATCTTCGTGGGAGGAACACCGGTCCCGGTGCACGCCCCGCCCGCCGAAGCACTGGATGAAGTGACATAAGGATAAGTGCCGTGGTCCAGATCAAGCATCGTCCCCTGGGCGCCTTCGAACAGCAGGTTCTTGCCCGCGGCCATCGCGTCGGCAAGCAGCCGCACCGTATCGCAAACCAACGGCCGGATCCGCTCCGCTGCTTCGCGGTACTTCGTGACGATTTCTTCGACATCGATCGCGGCGCTGTCGGCTTCGAGCCCGAATGCCCGCGCACGGATGCGATGATCCTCAATCAGAGCGCGCAGCGCGCCGGGAAAATAGTCCCGGTCGAGAAGATCGGCAATGCGAATTCCGCGCCGTGCCGCCTTATCTTCATAGCAGGGGCCGATGCCGCGCGAAGTAGTGCCGATCGGGGTTTTGCCGGGAATCGCTTCCGTGATTTTTTCCAGCAACCGATGAGAAGGCAGCAGAACCTGCGCGCGCCTGCCGATGCGCAGCTGATTTGGGACATCCACCCCGGCCGCTGTCAGTTGCCCCACTTCCTCCAGCAGCGCCAGCGGATCGACAACGAGACCGTTGCCGATCACCGCGATCTTGCCGGGGTGCAGAATGCCGCTCGGCACCAGGCGCAGTACGAATTTCCGGTCGCCGATCTGGATCGTATGACCAGCATTGTGCCCGCCCTGGTAGCGCACGATATAGTCGAAGCCGTCGGCAAGCAGATCCACCAGCTTGCCCTTGCCTTCGTCGCCCCATTGCGCGCCGAGGATGATAATATTGCTCATCGTTTATTGGTCTTGAGACCGTAATTAGCCAAACGGGTTATTGTAACGCATTGTGTTACGCTGGCCTCTTATGCAGCTTTCGGGCGTGTTTCTGCAACTCGGCGAAGAGCGCCTGCCGCACCTGTTGCGCGGTATTTCCATCGGAAAACTGAAGACCTATCAGCTCTATGAGCGGTTCAAGACTCGCACGCATCTCGCCAAGGTAAATACCGAGAGTCTTCGCAAGGCGGCGCCTCGCTTCTGGCAGCGGCTGAATGAGCAGGATGAGGAGTTCGCCACCGACCTCGCGCAGGCCATTCTGATTTCGCACATGGACATGATCGCGGCGGTCCTGAATCTTCTCGGCGTTCCGAATGAAGAAGGTTTCTTCGCGAAGGACCTCGATGCGAAGCAGTACCTGACCGAGGACTGGCAAACGCGCGCCTACGAGCGCTTCAAGTCTGAGTATCCCGAAGATCTCCTGCTGTTTTATCTCAATCATCTGGGCTGGGAGCTGGGCGGGGCACAGCAGGCCTATCTGCCCGCGGCCTAGCGTATCTCAATGCAGGATCTTGTTGATAGCGCCCTGGCGCGAATCCAGGCGGCTGCAACCGCGGACGATCTGGAAGCGGTGCGCGTTGAAGTGCTCGGCCGCAAAGGCGTCCTGACGCAGCTCAGCAAAGACATGGGCAAGCTCGCTCCCGAAGAGCGCGCGAGCCGCGGCAAGTTCATCAACACAGCGAAACAAACGCTCGAATCCGCATACGAGCATCGCAAGTCAGAGTTCGAACGCGCCGCGCTGTCGAAACGTCTTGATGCCGAGTGGGTGGATCTCACCGTTCCCGCACCTGGCGTGCGTCCCGGCAGCCTGCATCCCATCACGCAGATTCAGTGGGAAATCGAGGACCTGTTCCGCTCTCTCGGTTTTACCGTTCTCGATGGGCCCGAGGTCGAAACCGAATTTCACAACTTCGACGCCCTGAATATTCCCGCCGACCATCCCGCGCGCGACATGCAGGACACGTTCTGGCTGGAAGGCGGCTATCTCCTTCGTACCCACACATCGCCCGTGCAGGTGCGCGGCATGGAAAAACACGGGGCCCCGCTGCGCATGATTGCTCCCGGCCGCGTCTTCCGTAATGAAAGCGTGGATGCCTCGCACGAGCACACGTTCCATCAGCTCGAAGGCATGATGATCGATCGGAACGTGTCGGTGGGAAATCTGATCTATTTCATGAAGACGCTGCTCACGGCGATCTTCAAGCGCGATGTGACCGTGCGCCTCCGCCCGGGATTTTTTCCTTTCGTCGAACCTGGATTCGAGCTCGATATCCGCTGCCTGATCTGCGGCGGCAGTGGATGCCCGGTGTGCAAACAGAGCGGCTGGGTGGAGTTGTTGCCCTGCGGTCTGGTGAACCCGTACGTGCTCCGAATGAGCGGCATCGATCCCGCGGAGTGGAACGGCTTCGCGTTCGGGCTGGGTCTCACCCGCCTCGTGATGATGCGTTATGCGATCGACGATATCCGGTGGCTGCAGAGCGGCGACTTGCGATTCCTGAGGCAGTTTTGAAATTCTCCTATAACTGGATTCGCGGATTTGTCGACGGCCTGGACGTGCCCGCCGAGGCACTCGAGCGTCTCATCACCATGAAAACCGCCGAGTGCGAAAGCGTCGAAAAGGTGGGCGCGCTCTTGGCGGATGCAGTGGCGGCAACGGTGGAAAGCGTCGAGCCAATTCCGGGCGGCCATAACGTGAAAGCCATCGTCGATGCGGGTCGCTATGGAAAGAAAACCGTGGTCTGCGGAGCGCCAAATTGCCGCGCCGGTATCCGGACTGTGTATGTTCCTCTCAGCGTGAAAACGGTATCCGGGGTGGAAAGCGACGGCATGCTCGCGAGCGCAGCCGAGCTCGGCATCAATCGCGACAATGCCGGGATTATCGAACTCCAACCCGGCCAGGAAATCCCCCCTCCGGATACCGTCATCGAAATCGATAACAAGAGCATCACGCACCGGCCCGATCTCTGGGGACACCACGGGATGGCACGTGAAGTAGCCGCGATCACGGGCAAGCAACTGCGCGATCCCGTCGCGCCGGGCACATTACCTCATCTCGCCAGCCCGGTGAAAATCGAAATCGAAGACCTCGCCTTGTGCCCCCGGTACTCCGCGCTCGTGTTTGAGAACGTTACGGTGCAGCCTTCGCCGCCGTGGCTGCAAGCGCGGCTAACGGCTGTCGGTCTGAACCCAATCAACAATATCGTCGATCTGACGAACTACATCATGGCGGAACTCGCGCAGCCGATGCACGCGTTCGATCGGGCCAAGCTGACAGGAGACACCATCTGGGCACGTCCCGCCCGCACCGCCGAGCGAATCGTTGCGCTCAACGATCAGGAGTATGAACTCGCGCCCTCGAACCTGGTCATCGCCGATGCAGCCGGACCCATCGCAATCGCGGGCGTAATCGGCGGCCGCGACAGTGCAATTTCCGATACCACCACTTCCATCGTTCTCGAAAGCGCCAACTTCAACGCCGCAAGCGTTCGCAAGACTTCCGCCGCGCTCAAGCTGCGAACCGATGCATCGATGCGTTTCGAAAAAGCGCAGGACCCGCACAACACAGTCCGCGGACTGGCCCGCGCGATGGATCTTTTGCCGCTGCTTTCACCAGGCGTCCGGCTCGTAGGCGGCCTCGCCGACCGCTCGGACCGTTTGCGCGAACCCGCCCCCGTGACGCTCGACCTTGATTGGCTCGCGCGAAAACTCGGCCGCGAACTCGAACCTTACCAGGTAACCAGCATTCTCGAAAGCCTTCAATTCAGCGTGACTGAAGTCGGCCCGAAGGTCCTCTCTGTAACAGTACCGTCCTGGCGCGCCACGAAAGACGTCGCAATGCCGGAGGATCTCGTCGAAGAAGTGGGGCGCATGATTGGCTACGATTCCATCGAGCCAACGCCGCCGCTTGTTCCCTGCGCGCCGTCGTTCGATCCACCGGAGCGCGAATTCCTGCGCGGCGTCAGGCGGATGATGGTCGCCCAGGGCTACACCGAAGTCTCGAACTATTCGTTTATCAGTGAGGAGGAAGCCCGGCGCTTCGGATTCGCCCTGGAAGATCACGTTCGCGTGCTCAATCCGATCGCGGCGGGGCAAGAACTGCTGCGCACATCCCTTCTACCCGGCATCCATCGCAACGTCGTCGAAAACGCAAAGCATTTCGATCAATTCCGATTATTTGAAATCGGGCATGAAATCCATAAACGCGAAAAAGCCAAACCGGAAGAACGTGCACATTTAATGGCAGCGCTTTTTTCAAAATCAACTGATTTATTGGAACTAAAACGCACCGCGGAGTGCCTTGCCCCTGGTCTGCATGTGCGCATGGGCGAACCACGGCCGTGGGAACACCCGGCCAGATGCGCCGAGCTTTGGGTGAATGGCCGCCAGTTCGGGCGGCTCGGCGAATTACATCCCAGCCTGATCGAAAACGGCAGAGCGGCCGTGCTGGATATCGACTTGGCGCTTCTTCAGGAACTGACGCCGCCGCGCGCAAGTTACACGCCCGTGCGCCGATTCCCCACCAGCGCATTCGATCTTTCCGTAATCGCCGATGCGCGTGAACTGGCGGGAAATCTGGAGCTCGAAATCCGGCGCTTCGCGGGCGATCTGGCAGAAGCGGTGGAGTACGTTCGCGAATACGAGGGCGAAAGGTTGCCGGAAGGGAAAAAGAGCGTCTCATTCCGCGTAGTGGCCGGCGCCGCCGACCGCACGCTCTCCTCCAGCGAGATCACAGAATTGCGCGATCGCATTATCGCGGGCTTGAATAGCCTCGGCTACGATCTCAGAGTGTAACGCCGGCGGTCTTGCCGCCAGTTCTTTTAACCCTCATATAGCGCCGGATGCGCATCCCGCATATCCCGCGCGATAACCCGTGCCATTTGGATCTGCACCAGCTCGCCTTTCCCAATACCCGGACACCATTCCCCGGTTTTTCGCCAATTCTTCTTATTGCCGACAAGCTCCGGCCAGAACGGAAACGCCGCGCACTGAAGCGGCTTGGCCTCATGCACCGAGCACCCGCCCTCTTTGAGAAACTCGCATTGCGCATGTCTCGGCACACGCAGCCGCCGCATATTCTTTGTCCGGTAAACATAGCGCTGTTCGAAAGCCGCCACCGTCATTTTCAGGAACGCCGCCAGCCGCGGGATATCGTTCTCAGTGAGGTACACGAATCCCTGCTGCTCACAGCATTTCGTGCAACCCGCCTGGCATTCGAAGCGCAACGCTACCCGCCCGCCTTCAATCCGCCCGTCGTCGACAAAGAAGCAGCCTGCGTGATTCCGGTCGCCTTCTGATAACCCGGCGCAAGGTGTCCCCCGACAAAGCTCAAATTCTCCGGCCGGTACGAACTGTCGTGTTCACAGCGCACAAACACGCTGTCCGCAATCGTGGAATTTCCGGCAATGGACCTCCTTTTCCAAAACCCCCACAACACACTCCACGACTCATGCTTCTCATCCAGCGCATACTTCGGATCCATCGGCAGCGCGTACCTGGATTGAACTTCGGCCGCGAATTGGAGGCCCAGCGCGGCTCCCTTGCTCATCATCCAGGCCAATGTGAGATCGGACAGCGCCGTGCCGTTCGGATCGTCCGCATAACTCCCGCCGACGTCGCAATGAACGCCGCAGAACCATACTTGCTCCAGCGTCTGTCCGGGAGCCTGTGAAGTCCAGAGCGTAGCCGGAAATTCGCACCGTTTCTCGTCAATCGCGAGCGCCTGATACGCATGCAGAACATCCGGGTGCAGCGTCGTATCGAGAAATCCGTAAAGAATCGGATCCACGCCGCCGACTATCGCGGGAATCCCGAGCGACCCCACCGTGTCCCACACTCCCACCATCGCCAGCTTTGCATCGAACAGGTTACACGTCTTGTTGATCTGCGCCAGCAGTTCCGCCCTGTGGACCTTATCGCGATATGCCTGAAACGCCGTCTCGACAACCGCATCGCTGAAATTCGCTGTAGGCAGCCCGCAAATCGCGATCATTCCCGCGAGACAGCGGGCCGTATAAGCTCCCCGGCTGAACCCAAAAAGAAAAAGCTCGTCTCCCTCCTCGTAGACGTGCGCGATTTTTGTGTAGCCGTCCTTGATTTTCTGGAACAGCCCGATACCGAACGCGCCCCCGGCCAACTTTTCGAGCGGCAATCCGTTCGCGCCGACGCCGTCGTCGTAATAAGGAACCTGATCGGCGCCCGTATTCAGCGCCTTGAAGATTTTGTAGACATTCGCATTATTGCCCGAACTATCCCAGGTGCCATCGGCGCAAAAGACGATTCGTTTACTCATTTCTTTCAACCCTCCGATGTGATCCATCATCTCGCAATCGAGCCGGAGGTACGATTATTAATCGAACAATGCCCGACGACAATACCGCCTCAATCGAACGCGCCATGGGTTTTGCCACCCGGTCGCTCCATGCCGGACAAAAGCCGGATCCGACCACTGGCGCGCGCGCCGTTCCCATCTACCAGACCACCTCCTTCGTCTTCGAAAACTCCGACCACGCCGCCGCGCTCTTCGGACTGCGGCAGTTCGGCAACATCTACACGCGCATCATGAACCCCACCACCGCCGTATTCGAGGAACGCATGGCTGCGCTCGAAGGCGGCGTGGCGGCTCTGGGTGTGGCAAGCGGCCAGGCCGCGCAGTTCCTGGCTCTTACCAGCCTGATGCAGGCCGGCGATCACATGGTTTCGGCCGCCACGCTCTACGGCGGCACGTACACGCAGTTCTCCGTTTCGTTCCAGCGCCTCGGAATTGAAACGACCTTCGTCGAGCCCGACGATCCCGAAAACTTCCGCAAAGCCATCCGCCCGAATACGCGCGCCATTTACGGCGAGACGATAGCGAATCCCCGCATGAACATTCTGGATATCGCGAAAGTCGCCGCCATCGCGCACGCGCACAATCTGCCGCTCGTCATCGATAACACGCTTGCATCCCCTTATCTCTGCCGCCCGATCGAGCATGGCGCGGACATCGTGGTCCATTCGGCAACCAAGTTTCTCGGAGGCCACGGCAACTCGATCGGCGGCATCATCGTCGACAGCGGAAAGTTCGACTGGAAAAAGGGCCACTTCCCGCAGATCAACGACCCCAGCCCCGGCTACCACGGGATGCGCTTCAGCGAGGTGTTCGGGAACATTGCATTCATCATCAAGGCGCGCGTCGACGGACTGCGCGACTTCGGGCCCTGCCTCAGTCCCTTTAATGCGTTTCTGTTTCTGCAGGGAATCGAAACGCTCGGCCTCCGCATGAGGGAGCACAGCCGGAACGCATTGGCCGTGGCGGAGTGGCTGCGGCAGGACCCCCGTGTCGATTGGGTGAAGTATCCAGGTCTGGCTTCCAGCCCCTATAACGCTCTCGCGAAACACTACATGCCGCGTGGATGCGGCGCGGTTCTCACTTTCGGCATCCTCGGCGGCCGGGAAGCGGGGCGCAATTTTGTCGACCGCGTTAAGCTCTTCTCGCACCTCGCCAACATCGGCGACGCGAAAAGCCTCGTGATTCATCCCGCATCCACGACACACCAGCAGTTGTCGGAATCCGAGCAGGAGTCCGCCGGAATCACGCCCGATCTGGTAAGGCTGTCGGTTGGGATCGAAGACATCGACGACATCCTCTGGGACCTCGACCAGGCCCTGAACGTCGACTAATCCGTGTGGAGTAGGCCTTTGGCCTGCGCCTTACTTTTTGAGTATCATCCATGCAGGAGGCTGCTTTTATGAGTACAGCGAGTGCCGCGCCCGCTCTCGACATGGCCAGGTTGAACGAGTTTATGGGCAAAGCGGTTGGTGACATGGGCGCCGCGATGCACGCGGTTATAGCCCTCATTGGTGACCGGTTAGGTCTCTATAAAGCCATGGCCGATTCGAAACCAGTAACGCCCGCCGAACTTGCGACCCGCACGGGCACCCATGAACGATACATCCGGGAATGGTTGAATGCCAACGCCGCGAGCGGCTATGTAACTTACGACCCCGCCACGCAGACGTACACCTTACCTCCCGAACAGGCATTCGCGCTGGCTGTCGAAAACAGCCCGGCGTACTTGCCCGGTGCTTTTCAGATTATTTCTTCTGTATTTCATGACGCGGGCAAAATTGAAGAGGCGTTTCGCACCGGAAAAGGCGTCGGCTGGGACGAACATCATCACGACCTCTACCACGGGACCGAGCGTTTTTTCCGGCCCAACTATATTGCCAACCTTACCAGCAGCTGGATACCGGCTCTCACGGGCGTCGAAGAAAAGCTGAAGGCCGGAGCCAAAGTCGCGGATATCGGCTGCGGCCTGGGGGCTTCCACGATCTTGATGGCCAAGGCATATCCGAAGTCGCGCTTCTTCGGGTTCGACTACCATCGGGGATCCATAGATCTCGCGCGCGCCGCGGCGGCCAGTGAAGGAGTTGCGGATCGCATCACGTTTGAGGTCGCGCCCGCCAAGGCCTACCCCGGGACGGATTACGATTTCGTTGCATTCTTCGATTGCCTGCATGATATGGGAGACCCTGCCGGCGCCGCGGGCCACGTGCGCAGTACGCTGAAGCCCGATGGTACGTGGATGATTGTCGAGCCGTTCGCCGAGGACGCCACCGAGGCAAACCACAATCCGGTGGGAAGAGTTTTCTTCTCGGCGTCGACACTGATCTGCGTTCCAGCGTCTCTGGCCCAGGAGGTGGGCGCCGCCCTCGGCGCTCAGGCAGGAGAAAAACGCCTGCGCGAGGTAGTTTCCGCGGGCGGTTTCAGTCATTTCCGTCGGGCGACCCAAACGCCATTCAACCTCGTCTTTGAAGCCAGGCCATAGATGGAGACGCGACTTCAAGTCGCGTCCTACCTGCCCCGCCCCGCGGCAACCCGGCGCGTCGTCGCGACGCGTCGAACTGCCCTACGATTTCCCACAACGCCGACTTTACGTCCAAGTGGCAGTGCTCGCAGTCGCATGCGCGTCGGATCGATCCCCTCACGTCCACGTTCACGACCTATGCCGATCAAGCCGGCGAAGAGGGCCAATAAGCCCTCCGCGCGCGCTGTTGACATTCATCGCTCCGGTCCGGAAAAACAGCAAGTGAATTCTTGCAAGCGACTGAACTGCAGGTTGGCTTTTGTTTTAGGGGCCACAGAAAATCGAGGATTGGCGCGGTGAAAAAAAGTACGGCCCATTGGAGCGCTCTCTCGATACTGTCACGCCGCGTTCATCCCGCCGCAACTTCCCACTGCTACGCTCCCACAGAGGAGGAAACACCTTGTTGACTATACGCAATTTGACTGCAGTAGCTTTTCTCGCAGCCATCGCGGGCGCTCCCGTGGCCCACGCTGACGGCGGCGATATCAATAAAAAGAACCACGTACTGTTGATCAGCATCGACGGGATGCACGCGGTCGATTATGAAATCTGTGTGAAGAACAATACGTGCCCCACTATGGCCAAGCTCGGAAAGACGGGCGTAAATTACAGCCGCACAACCACCTCACGGCCCTCCGATTCATTCCCTGGACTGATGGCCTTAGTCACCGGCGGGACTCCCAGAACTGTAGGTGCTTTCTACGACGTCGCCTGGGATCGCGTCCTGGCTCCGCCAAGCGCGACTACTGGCAATGGACTCGCCGGCGGAACCTGCACGCCGAACCAAAATAACGGAACGCAGACCGAGTATGAGGAGGGCGTCGAAATCGATCAGACCAAACTCAACGGCGGAGGCCCGTACGCGTCACCGATTGACGGAGGCGTGTTGTCTATCGAAACCGACCGGTTGCCGCGCGATCCGTTCTCCAAACCCAAACCGTGCGCTCCCGTTTACCCCTGGAACTTCATCCGCACCAATACCATCTATGGCGTGATTCACGCAGCCGGCGGCTACACCGCCTGGTCGGACAAGCATGCTGTCTACGCTGCGGTTTCCGGCCCCACTAATACGTCCATCCCCAGCAATGTGGACGACTACTATTCGCCGGAAGTGAATTCCAATCAGATCTCATTGCCAGGCGTTATCACCGCGGGGACAAAATTCGACTGCGGGGGGATTGCCCCGAGCGGCAACGACTGGACGACCGATTTTCAGGCCATCCAGTGCTACGACCAGTTGAAGGTCAACGCGGTGGTCAACTGGATCAACGGCAAGACTCACCTGGGCCTCAGCAAGGCTCCAGTGCCGGCGATCTTCGGTATGAACTTTCAGGCAGTCAGCGTCGGAGAGAAGCTCATTGAAAACGGTGTTTATGGCGGTTACCAGGACGCAGCCGGCAACCCCACGCCGAAACTGCTGAGCGAGATTGAGTTTGCCGACGCAGCGATTGGACAGATGGTCGAAGCTCTGCAGGATCAGAACCTGCTGGAGTCGACCACCATTATCATTACCGCCAAACACGGCCAGTCTCCGATTGACCCCGCCCGGTTTTTCCCGATTCCCGGACATTCCGGACTCAACGGCACTTCGCCGGCCAATCTCCTCCTGGCGCAGAGCTTAATTCCCGCAGTCGAAGCCGCCGGCCCCGGGCCGACCGAGGACGACATCTCCCAGTTGTGGCTTTCGCCTGGGAACACGACCGCGACGAATACCCTGGCGGCAGTCGGCGTCCTGGAAAACAACGCCAAAGCAGCGGGAATCGGCGAGATCTTTTACTTCACCTCGCTCGAGACCATGTTTAACGCTCCCGGCGTGCCCGCGGTTAACGGTCCTTGCTGTGCTCTGCTGCCGGGCGGCGATCCACGTACTCCCGACATCATCGTGGCTCCGAATGTGGGAGTCGTTTACACCGGGAGCCAAAGCAAGCAAGCCGAGCACGGCGGCTTCGCTCACGACGATACCAACGTGATGCTCCTGGTATCCAACCCTGATCTCCAGCCCCGGACCGTCGACAACTTCGTGGAAACCACGCAGGTGGCCCCGACGATCCTCTCAATCCTGGGCCTCGACCCGAATTCTCTGCAAGCCGTCCAGATGGAGGGCACGCCGGTTCTGCCAGGTTTGACCTTCGGACATTAAATCTTGTGGTTCAAGAGGAGGGCGCTATTTCTAGCGCCCGTTTTTTTTGCAGTGGTGGACCATTACTGCCGCCGGGTGCGGCGTTATAGTTGAGATGGCAAGGCACGTGGGAATCCATGCGGGCTTGCAGGCGGCCTCGATAGAGTCCGCGCGGCAATACTCTGCAACGCGTCCTGGTCTGGCGGGATCGGGTTAGCTGCAAGGGCATCTTTGTGGCGTTGTCATTGTCAACGGTGTTGGAATTGAGGGCGCTCGTCCCAACTCGCGAGGCCGCGCTACAGCCGAATGACTGCAGCTCCGCGAGGTGGGTGAATCAAAAATTATTCCACGAAGTCGGCGTCGCGGCAACATGACGGCAACGCTGGATTCGCTGACCATATACTTTCGGCCGAGGGTATGATTCGGTGCACTGCGGGGATACATGGCGCCGGAACAGACTCGCAGCAAAGAGATCGACAATCAGGTGCCAATCCGCTGGTAGATGGTGTAGTTCGAGTTGCGGAACGCGACACGGTATTCGTCGCGCAAGAGCCGCATCATATAGGCGTGGATTGCGGGATCGAGCGTTGCCGAATGCTCCAGCCACCCACTGTAGATGACGTTGGCGGCGATGAAGGGAGGCCGCCGGCCGCTGAAGTAACCAAGCCTCCAATCGTCCACCATGCCGGAGTCGAAGCCGAGTGCAAAGGCGAACTCTCCGGCGGCGATGATGCCCGGCGGCGATCCGGAGCGTCGCAGGAAGGCAAGCGCGTTTTCGTAATCCCAACGCTGCGGCGTGACAAAAAAGCTTCTCCCAAGGGCCGTGAACTGAACGGTGGCAAATAAGATCAGCGCAGCCGCCAGAACCGGTAGCTGGGCACGGCGCGCCTTCGAAAACAAAAAATGCACATAGATCGCGAGCAGCGCGCCGGCCAGCGGCAGGGTGTGTGTCAGATAGCCGGAGCTCTTGAATCCATCGAGGATCGCCAGGGTCAGATACTCCAGCAGCCCCACACCCAGCAGAGCACGATAGCCACGATGATTTCGCAGGGAAGGCGTCAACAGGCACCCCGCTACTCCGAGCGTATAGATCAGAAGGGCGAAGAGTTGTGCGCGGTCGGCGGCGCTGGCTGCGTAGCGGCCGAAGGGAACGCCGTAACGCAGGAAATACTCGCCTTTCAGTGCCCTCAGCGCACCTCGCAGCGACGTCACTCCCGCCAGCCGGTTTACGCCGGTGAACTCGGTCCCAATTCCTCCGATGTTGCCGAGGATTTGCCTGGCAAACTGGGATGGAACCTGCATAATATAGACGCCCCATGCCGAGAGAGCGGCGGCGTAAGGGGCGGCGAGAAGCCCGAAGTTGCGCCAGCCAATGCGGCGGCGGTCGAAATAGAGCGTGAGGAGCAGCAGGCCGGACGCGTACAACTCACCGCAGGGGTGCGTGAGGCAACTCGCCGCCGTCAATGCGTTTCCCGCAAGGAGAGCGCGCGGAAGAGATCTTTCGCGCAGGTGAAGGTAGGCAAGCCAGCCCAGGGTTCCGAATGCCGCGCAGGTGGCGTCGGGGCGTCCCAACGCAGCGAACTGGAGAAAACGGGAATCGGTGGCGGGGATCGCGATCGAGAGCAGCGCGATGCCACGGTTGCCCGTGAGTAATGAAACGATCCCATACCAGGCAAGCAAAACAACCGCGTCCGCCACGATCGACAGGTAGCGCAACGGGAGAAGACCGAAGCCAAACAGGCGATACCACAGCCCCTGCACGAGCGCATGCAGAGGCGGAATCCAATAGGTATGGCGGTCGATTCCCTCCATCCACGTACCCCTGGATTCAAGAATCGTGGTGCCGAGGTAGCCGTGGTGGATCAGCGTGAATGCCGGACTGGCAAACCACGCTTCGTTGGACCAGACGTAGCCGGCGACAGCGGTCCATCCGGCCAGGAAGACATAAACAATGAGTACAGCGACCAGCAGCGCACCGTACCGGTAGCGGGTCATGCTTCCGCGATGGCTGCTTCCGCTTACTTTTTGCGCTTGGCGCGCCAGGCAGCGAAGCCCATGCCGGCTAGCCCTGTGGCCATCAAGGCCACAGTACCTGGTTCAGGCGTGATTACGGTATCTGTTGCGAGCGCAAAGGGCGCAAAAGCGGCGAGCCCGAGGAGGAACAAGGAGATTTTCATAGGTTCCTTTGTGTACCGAATATTAGGTTCAGATCATAGCACGATCGGGAGACGCGACTTCAAGTCGCGTTCCATCTGCTATTCGTCGGGCGGATTATGAATATTCAAAAACGTCAGCGTGAGTGCCCAGGCTTCCGCTGCCGCCTCGGCGTTATAACTCGCCCGCGCATCGCAGAAGAAACCATGGTCGGCATACGAAAACTCAACGTTGATCCACGTCTTCTTCGCGGCTCGCAGCGCATCGTTAACGTCTTTCACGGCCTCCGCCCCAATATGCGCATCGAGTCCACCCCAGAAGAAAAGCATCGGCGCGCCGACATCCTTGATGCGGTCGAGCAGGCTGGGGAAGAAAGGACTGGGCGCAATACCGCCGCCATAATACGAGATACTGCACGCGAGCGGCACCGTCATTGCCGCCAGGCAAGCGGCGCGTCCCCCCATGCAATACCCTGTCCCGCTGACGAGAAGATTCGGAAAACCGCTCCCGCTCTTGAACCATCCGAATGCCGCCCGGATATCCGCTTCGAGACCGGCGTCGGTGAGCGCTTGCATGTGCGGCACCACGGCGCCGAAATCGACGTACCCAGCCTCCAGTCCCGGAGCCGTGCGATGGAACAGCTCGGGCGCGATGCAAAGATAGCCCTCGCGCGCAAAGCGGTCGGCCAGATCGCGGATGTGGGGATTCACCCCGAAGGCTTCCTGAAAAACAATCAATCCCCCGCGCGGAGTGGATGCCGGACGCGAAATATACGCCCGCATCGAAGTGCCGTCGGCGACGGAAAGCGTTACATATTCTGTTTGAGCTGGCATAAGTCAAAGGCAGCCGCCTGCTGCCAACTAGGTATATTACCGGTGTCGCGTTTATTACCGCAACGAAAAACTCCGGCCGACGATCGCACGCGCCGGAATCGTATAATGAACCGTATACTAACGTCCAGCGGTTTTGTGGCGTTGCGCCTGTTTTCGGTGCCCGCCGCGCTCGTTCTGACGTTTCCGTTGATACTCGCCGGAACTGACCCGGGAGAAATTTCGGGAACCGTGCTGGAGCCGAACGGCGACCTCGCTTCGCTTGCCAGCCTCACATTCATCCAGCGGACAACCGGTGTTCATCTAGCCCTGACAGCCGGTCCTGATGGGAAGTACCACGCTCGGAACCTCGCCCCCGGTTCCTGGTCGATCGTCGCCCGATCTACCAGGACCAAAGCGTTCGTCCGGGCTAGCGCCGAGTTGCACGACGGCGAAAATATAGCGTTGCCGCTGACCCTCTTTGACATTGGGACATCCGTCGAAGCCATGGAGTTTGGCGGCAATTATCTGGATATTCTTCGCAGTGCTTCGGAGATCACTCGCGGCGAAGAAGGTGGGAACATCGAAGGCTACGGCCCGTATTCGCCGCGCGGAAATTTTGCCGTGAACAGCGTCGGCCAGCGCAGTCAGGACAACAATTTCATGGTCGATGGAATGGATAACAACGATGCCTGGCTTCGCGGTCCCGTCCTCGACCCGCCCGTCGATGCGATCGCATCGGCCCGACTCGCAGCCGTCTACATCCCGGCCGATGAGGGCCACACCACGGGCGCAACCGTGGACGTTCTTACGCGGTCGGGAACCAACCTGTGGCACGGCAGCGGGTTCGACTACCTGCGGAATTCCGCTCTCGATTCCAGGAACTTCTTCGATGGCTCCGTCAAGCCGGGCGCAACTCAGAACCAGTTTGGCGGAAGCCTCGGTGGTCCGCTTCTGCGCCGGAACTGGTGCTTCTTTCTGGATTCCGATTTCCTCCGCGCCCGCGACGGCCTTACCGTCATTTCAACAGTTCCGACGGACGCTCAGAAGGCCGGCAACTTCGGCGCGACGCCAATCTACGATCCGTCAACCATCGCCCAGGTAGGTTCCATTCAATTCATACGCTCGCCCTTTCAGGGGAATTCGATTCCCTCTTCAAGAATCTCGCCGCCGGCTCGCGCTTTGATCGCTCTCTATCCCGATCCCAACCTTCCAGGCGCCGCGGACAACTTCCTGTTTACGCCGTCTGCCATCTCGAACGGCGAACGGTTCGGCTTCCGTACCGATAAGACCTTGTCTTCCCGGAACACGCTGTTCGCGCGCCTCAATTACGAGCGTTTCAACGACCTGTCGCCCAGCGCTCTCCCCTCGGGAGGTAGCGATCCAACGCAGCACGCCGATGATGCAGATATTCATCTGACAGCTGCCGGAGCCGCGGTCTCCGAAACCTTCGCTGTAAGTCCTTCGCTGATCAACGACGTCCATCTCGATTTCTCCCGGCTCGACTGGAACGGGGTGCCGCTTACCGCCGGCGCCTTGCCCGTGGTCAGCCCGGAAGGCTTCGCCCAGTTGGGCGCAGCCGAAAGCGTACCCTCCTGGACGCATTCCACAAGTTACGAGTTGAAGGATGCAGTGCGCTGGACAACGGCGCGGCATAGTTTTACATTCGGGGCGCAGGCCATACGCAGGTACGTTGACGGTGACTCCACCGATTGGACCAGCCGTAGCACCTTCCTTTTCACGCCCGACTACACCAGTCTTCCCAACGTTGCCAACACCGGAGATTCGATCGCTTCGTTGCTATTGGGCGATCCGTCGGAAATTCGCCGTGACATCCAGTTTCAGCCTTACCAGCTCCGCGGATGGGAGTTGGCCGGCTTCGCCCAGGACCATATCACGATCTGGCGAAAGTTGACAATCGAAGGCGGGCTTCGCTACTCCCTTGATTCGCCCGTCACCGAAGCGAATAACCGCATGGTCAACTTCAACTATGACCGCGCCTCGCCCGCTGTCAATGCGTATGGAGCCCTGAGCTACAACAAACTGACGTTCGCCCCGCGCGTTGCTCTTGCATGGGACCTGAGCAACTTGAGCAATGCCGGCTCCACGGTAATCAGAGCCGCGTTCAGCAAGGACTATGACCCCGGAGCCTATTCGGCCGAGGGGATACTCGCAAGAAACGCTCCGTATGCGTCGAATCTGGATCTGTTCAACGGTTCGCTGCAACTTGGTCCGGGTTTGACTACAGGCTTGCCTGCTCCCTCATCTGCGGCCCAAGGCACTGTCTATGCGATCGAACCCAGGGGCTACACGCCCTATGCCGATCAATGGGGGCTCTACGTGGAACATCGGCTCCGGCCTCGTCTCACGATCGAACTCGCCGGTACCGGATCCATGGGCATCCATCTTTTTCCATCTTTACGAAAGCTACAACATCAATCAGCCCTACCCTGCGCCAACGCCCTATAATTCCAACCGCTATCCCTTCCCGGCCTACGATTCCCGCGTGGAATATCTGGGATTCGCCGGGGGATCGACTTACTACGGCGGTCAGGCTAAACTGAGCGGGCAGGTCGCCTCGCATCTGACGATGTTGATCACTTACAGATACGCCAAGTCTCTGGACGACTCCAGTCCTCCCGAAACATCTCAGGATAGCCGGCCTCCGGGCCCGCAGTATATTTACAACCTGCGCGGCAACCGATCCCCATCGCCTTTTGATATTCCGCAGCGGCTCGTCGCAACAGTGTCTTATTCCCTGCCCTCCCGGGACAGGATTTTGGCGAATTGGCGTATTGATACCTTGACCACCGTTCAAAGCGGCTTGCCATTCACGCCGCAGTTGGCAACGAACGGTTTGAACAACGGCGGATACCAGCTCCCGGACCGCATTGGGTCCGGCTCTTTGCCGTCCAGCCAGCGCTCAGTCATGAACTGGTTCAATACCAGCGTCGATAGCACGAACGCTGTTTTCCTTACTCCGGCGCCCTTTCAATACGGCAACTCCGGCTTCGACATTCTGCGTGGACCAGGCCTCGCCACAGTCGATGCAGCCCTGTCCCGGGAATTCGCGGTACGGGAGAAACTGCACCTTCAAACCCGGATCGAAGCCTTCAATGTAATGAATAGAACCAATCTTGCCTTACCCCAGAGAATCCTGGAACTCGAATCCTCGGGCGTCATCAGCCATACCGCTACGTCTTCCCGGAACATCCAGCTGGTAGCGAGGCTCACCTGGTGAGTAAATTTTCCATATTACTGTTGGCTCTGACTTTTGCCCCATCGGGCATGCCGGGCCAAACGCCGGACTTTGACCGCCCGGTTTCCTGGAAGTTGATGCTTCCCAACGTGGGCTCCGATCAGAAGAAGATCTGGACCTTCCCAGCCAAACTGAACCACCGGAAATATCTAATACCGACGTTGGCCTTTCTGGGCCCAACCGCCGCCCTTGTGGCGCTCGACCCTAACGACGCCCCGCCATTCCGGAACACAACCGCTTTTAATGGCTTCAACAAGGTGTTTTCTGCTTATCCGGTTGACTCAGCAAGCCCCAATACATAGTGTGGATGGGTGCCGAGGCCGTCGTTTCCCAAAACACTGCGGCAGTTTCAAAGCGACTTCGCCACCGAGGAAGCCTGCCAGCA
>Ga0187876_1001708_pt1 | contig 17827 bp, 24 predicted proteins | sample June2016WEW_17_4_FD_133000 | JGI IMG/M metagenome (GOLD analysis project Ga0187876, IMG submission 133000) | Peatland microbial communities from SPRUCE experiment site at the Marcell Experimental Forest, Minnesota, USA - June2016WEW_17_40 | ecosystem: Environmental > Terrestrial > Soil >...
CCGGTGTGCGAGAGGTGATTGAAGCGGCCGGTGCGAGACTGCGTTACCTTCCCAAATATTCGCCAGATCTCAATCCGATCGAGCAGGCGTTTAGCAAACTCAAAGCGCATCTACGAAAAGCAGTCGAGCGAACCATTCCGCGTCTCTCGCGCAGGATCGGTGCCCTCACCGCCAAATTCAGTCCGCAAGAATGCGCCAATTACTTCCGACATGCAGGCTACGCTTCCACATGACCGGAATCCGCTCTAGTTAGCCCACCACCCGCTCATGGCCGCACTTGCTGCACTTGGCGCAACGACGCAATTTTGCACCGATAGCGAGGCGTGGAATGTAGGGCTCATCACGGCCACTCGCCGTGAATTCACGCCGAACGAAAACGCCGCCCGCAACGCCGAACTACGTCACGAAATCAGGTTGCACGGTTTCGGCCATCTGAATATACGCGGGCGGTATGTCGAGGACTATGGGACTGCCCGCGCCAGAAACGTCGATGAGCACGGTTTCCTGATATTCGGGAATGCCGACGACAGCGGAGACCTGAAAGGGCTTCTGCGGAAGTATGGGCGGAAATTTGAACAGGATGCCGTGGTTCATAAGGGATACTACCGAGACGCTCAGTTGCACGCCTTGAAGGACTTTCCGTGCTTCGGGTTGAGGGAACGGGACACCAAGAATCTCGGAATCTTCCAACCGAAAGGGGTCGGCGAATTCTATACACTGATGACTAGGCTCGGGGAGTGTGGTCGGCCAGTTGCGCTAGGAGACCTTGGGGTTGGAAAGGTAGATTGCCTCGGGGGTCGTTTGGGAGGACATTGGCGTCTAGGCGTCGAAGTCTTTCTTCAACAGAGCCGAACGGCGAATCGTCTTTGAGAACTCGTAAAGGGGCTGTTGGAGTCACGGTCGGCGCGAGTGTCGAGCCCCGCGCCGGCCTTATCAGGGTGGCTTGGTTCCGACGAAGACCCGGATTGGGGCAACATCGTTCGCGTCCCAAGTGGGTCCGCTCACTCCCGCCGCTCCAGGTATTTCCTTGGCGTCGTTTGTCGTGAAATGCTGGTCCCATCGAGATGCCGCAAAATCCCAATGGCGCAGCCCGAGCACAATAGAATTTGCGGCGCTTTCGATATATTCGTCGGACCCTTGGCGTGTGGCTACCACTACACCTGTTACGACCCCGGCTCCGCCAATCGTTGTCCAATACCGTGCTCGCCACCCCGCCTCCGTAAATACAGCGATCATCGTTTGCGCAAATGAGTGCATATCCGGTCTTGAGCCTTCGGCGTATGCGAACACATCGACTGATTGGACGCCAAAGCTCCGGAACAGCGCAACTAACTCATTGCGGGATTGCCCAGCCAAGTCCTGAGGCCCGGTTTGTAGCTCTGACTTGAGACGCTCTAGCCGCTCCGCCTCAGCTTTTTGGTCTGCCTCTGCTGCTCGCGCATTAGCGGCGGCAAGGTCCCTTCGCGCCTCCGCCGCGTCCTTTTGCTCCGCCTCAGCTTTTTGGTTCGCTTCTGCTGCTCGCGCATTAGCGGCGGCAAGGTCCCTTCGCGCCTCCGCTGCGTCCTTTTGCTCCGCCTCAGCTTTTTGGTTCGCTTCTGCTGCTCGCGCATTAGCGGCGGCAAGGTCTCTTCGCGCCTCCGCTGCGTCCTTTTCCAGGCTTGCTATCTGTTTGTTCGCTTCCGCTATTTCTGCATTGGCGCTTGCTATGTCCGCGTTCGCTTTTGCAAGTTCGGCCTTGGCTTTGCCTGTTTCCAGTTCGAGCGTGGCCGTACGCAATTCCGTCTGGTGCTCCCTAACGCCACTTGACCAAAATTGGATGAATAGGAAAAACACCGTTGCGAATGCCGCGACTGCCGTAAATCCACCGGCAATCAGTAGTCCGTACCATGAGATATCAAACCAGCGATTAGCCGATTCCAATAACGTCGGATCAACAGAGAGCGATTCCAAGGTCGTTTCCCCGCTATCTGCCATTGGAGTCATTCTAGCGGCTGCGGTTGCATTTTTGGACTTATGGCTTTCGCCGCTAATATCCTCCAGTGTGACTTCCTCCCGTCCGATTGCAACTAGGGATGCGAGGAAAAAAGTGAGTCGATAGCGGCTAGGCGGCGGATCACGTGCCGGTGCCGTGGTTCGGTCGCCACATGAGGCGGGTCGCAATGGTCTTCTCGATCCGGCGGATATCGACGAGGTCGGAACCGATGCCGAGGATCATGCCTGCCGCGCCTTGGCGCGGCCGCGATCCATCGCCGCACGCATCACCTTCACAACGTCGGCCAGACCCTCGAATATTGCCTCGCCGACAAGAAAATGACCTATGTTTAGCTCCACGATCTCCGGCAGCGCGGCGATCGTCTCGGCGCTCGCATAATCGAGGCCGTGCCCGGCATGCACTTCGAGGCCAAGACCGCGCGCGAGCGTGGCGCCGTCACGGATGCGATGCCATTCTGCCTCCGCCGCGTCGCGTCGGCCCTCGCCGAGCGCATCGCACCAAGGGCCGGTATGGATCTCGATCACCGGAGCGCGAAGGCGCGCCGCGCTCTCGATCTGCCGCGGCTCGGCGGCGATGAAGAGGGAGACGCGGATGCCGGCATCGACAAGCCTGGCGACGACCGACGCCAGCATGTGGTGCTGGCCGGCGACATCGAGCCCGCCTTCAGTCCTTCTCTCCTCGCGGCGCTCCGGGACAAGGCAGGCGGCATGCGGTCCGGTCTTCAGCGCGATCGCGACCATCTCATCCGTCGCCGCCATCTCGAAATTGATCGGCTTTGAAATTTCCGCCTTCAACCGCGCAATGTCGTCGTCGCGGATGTGGCGGCGGTCCTCGCGCAGATGCGCGGTGAGGCTGTCGGCGCCGGCGGCGATGGCAAGCTTCGCCGCGCGCACCGGATCAGGATATTGCCCGCCGCGCGCATTGCGGATGGTGGCGACGTGATCGACGTTGACGCCGAGACGCAAGGGCGGCATTGCGGGCCCGATTGTCACCGACATTCCCCCGGGTTACCTCCTGAACACAATTTTGCACTCACATTACGACATTGTCATTCCCTTATTTAATTTGGAACATTATTCTGGTGTATTCGGCAGGGATCGAGCGATGGCGAAGATCAGTCCATTCAAGTTCCTGCAGGAAGTGCGGGCCGAGGCGCAAAAGGTCACCTTGCCGACGCGCAAGGAGACCACCGTCACCACGATCATGGTGTTCGTGGTGGTGTTTATCTTGTCGATCTTCTTCCTGCTCGCGGATCAGGTCATGCGGCTCGGCGTCAGCTTCCTGCTCGGCATCAACTCTTGAGTGCTTTCCATTCGCGACCTTAAAAATTAAATTTGACCCCGCACCAAACACGTTTCCCGGCTGCCGACAATCGCGGCAAGATACCCCAATGAACGCAGCGCGAGATAAAGCAGGAATGGCACTCGGCGGGCCAAGGTTGGGGTCGTGGGTTCGAATCCCATCGCCCGCTCCAAGTTTTTCAATGACTTAGATCGCACTGTCCGACACCAGCCATTTATCGGGGTAACGCCGGGGCACGATTAATCGGCCCCAGGTGTCTAACCAACTGGCGGACCAGAAGTCGTCCACAGCTTGTCTCAATTATCCGTGCCGCACCCCAGCTTCAAATAGGAGGCGACCCGCCTGCTAATCTTTTTGCCCTTGGCTTCGCTCGGTCCATATCGTTGACGGCTTCTTAACCCGAACGCGTGTTCCATCGCGAGGTGGATTTGTAGGGGATCCTTTTGGGGAAACGGCAATGCTCGACGGAAACCGCTACTATGCGGCCTTCCCTGACGAAAATCCGGAAATACAGCTGCGGATGCGAACCCTCTTTGATTTGCTGAAGAAATTAGAAAAAGAATTCCGGCAGCACATTGAACAATTTCCTATCGAAACGACCCACCTTGACGGGGACAACAAGCCAGGATTCCAGGAACCATAGGTTGAATCCGAATCATCGCGGCCGAGTACGGTTGGCTTGCGCCTAGGCCCGGCGTTCGAACGTCGTTGCCGATTTTCGATTGTAACCTGGAGCCCAGAAATTCAGTAGGACCGCCACCGCGACAGCCCCCGCGCGGCCAATACCCGAGTCACAATGGATTAAAACGTTCCTGCCTTCGCGGAGCCTTTTCACAATTTCCCACGTTAGCGGTTCGAGCGCAAATTCGTCGGGTGTCCAGATTGGAAAGGCGATGTGTTCCCAGGGCACCGTTCCAGCGAGGAGCGTTGCGTATGCTGGTGACCTCTGCCGAATTTCATCGGGCGAAGCGAGGCATACGACGCAACTAATATTTTTGAGAACGATATCAATGAGGAATTCCTCAATAGGTTCATACCGTCCCGGCATACTGTGCAGGAAAAGATGGCCCTCTAAGGTCCCGGGTAGTTCGACACGGCGCATTATCGGTCGGCTTCCATGCGTTTCTTCTTAGCTACCTCGACCAGGGTGAATCGAACGGTTGGACAAGATTTCCAAGACGGCGATTGGAGCCAAGAGGGAAGATTAAGATTTCGGACCGTTGCCGGTTATCGCTCCCCGGTTTCCCCTATCTCAACGACATTGTCGTCCAGGTCGGACTCGGCCAGCACAAGTTCCTCGTGCAAGGTTTGTGTCGGTCTCTGTTTCGCGGATTCTTGCTCCTTCACTTCCGCCTGCAATCGAAGCATCATCGCGGAAACCCAACCCTGAACAGGCCCTTCCTCGTAACCTAAATCGCGCACTGTTTGCCGCTAACTGCATTCAGCCGCGTCCAGGGCTTTCGCCCTGTCCTCCTCGGGAATCGAAGCGACTACCTCAGCTACTCGCGGAATTCCGGCAACAGCCGCTTCAAGAATTTCTTCCTCTTCCGAAATGGACGCCATGACGCGACCCCTACGCAAAAGTGGCACTTTTTAATGTTATCTGTTTGAGCCGGTCATTGCACCATGATTCTGCACCCGAGTTCTGATGTGTTTTTCACAGCCGGGGCCCAGATCCGCGTTCCATGCCGTAACGGGGATCGCCTACGCGCGCGGGCGCGCGCGAGAGGGTTCACCTGGCGCCGTGCCGCTGCTGGGACTGAAGTCTGCGGGCTCCCGGAGGCCGGAGCGACTAAAGGCACCTGCCGCCCTGAAGGGTCATGACGGCGATCATGGCGCACGAAAGCTCTCGTTTCGCAATGAATTCGCTGTTTTGTCCATCGCGCGCGCGCGCGAGGAACCAAAGGAAAGGGGGCTACCGGTCTTTGTTTGTTGGAAGCATGATAGCGCTGTCATGCTGTGGCACTCTAGGCGCGCCAGGAAGGTCACAGGCGAGTTTTATTATCCATAGGGGGAGTCGGCATTCTGAGTTCCTTGACCGAGACGAGCGCGGACGGTCAAGCTTGGGATGCGCATTCCGCAAGCGGTTCGATGAACTGGGGTGGATCGATGGCCGCAACATTCATATCGACTGCGCCGCGGGAAGATGCTGTTCCAGGGGCATCAATGGACGTGCCGAAAATGCCACCATAGGAACTGGGTTGATCTTGACGCGCTTTCATCTCAGCTCTCTTGTGAGGTCTGCAAGCAGACCGCGCAAGCACCGGTTAACATCTCTTGGCTGTTTCGGCCGAACGAGTTTCTGATTGAGTGCCTCCGGGACCATAGCGTCCTCTCACTCATCTGGGTGCTTACGGCATTGAGCATGCGGGCACGACGCTCGCTCATCTTCGTCGAGCCTACGTGGTTGGGCTTTACACCTGATTCGCCAGGCCCGGACGCGGAGGCTGACTTGCTTATCCTACTCGACGGCAACGCATGGCTTTGTGAGATCAAGGCATCATGGCGCAGCCTCCGGCCTTCCCACATCGTGGATTTCGTTGCACTTGCGAGGCGGCTCAGGCCCGACACGGCGCTTCTTGCAGTGATGGAGGCGGGTCCATCCGAACTGCAAGCCAATATAGCGGCGGCGACAGCTCAGCTCGCCGCCGAAGGGATCGAATTTGAGCTACTTACGTTGGATTCCTATAGGCCAGCAGACGATCCCACATCCAAGTTGATGACGAAGAATAAGGCATATAATGTTCGCTCCCAAAGCCGCTCACGGAGCGCCGGTGGTCGGCAATTCATGGACAGATTTTGTCGACCCTGCGCTAACGCGAGCCGAGTTCGGGCAAATATGGATGAGCGCCCGCTTCGATCACCCCGCCGCTGATCTGCGAAGCAACTCCCGTGTTAGAGCGTGCAACATGGCTGCGAGCGCCAATAGCTGCTCGTCCTCCTCCTTTGTGGAGTAAGAGGAAACGAGGCTGCCGTGCATTACTGCATGGCGCATCGTCTCCCATGCTGATATTTGCGCGGCGGTGATCACGCCGTGGGCCTTCAGATTGCGCAAGGCGCGGATCGTTGTGATCTCGGCAGACCTATGTGCCGCTCTAATGGCGATCTGCTTCAAACGGTTGTCACCAGACCAAAGGTCGATGTGCTCTACTAGAGCGGCGATGTTGCTAGCATGAGCTTTAGCTTCAATCTCATCTGCTTTCGCTTGGGCTGGTATAAGCTCTTTAGGGATCAGCATCTTCACGAGCGCCTCGATGCTGCTCGCAAACGTGAGCGCCCAGACCCATCGCGAGCCGCGTGCCGCCTGGATACATTCCTCATAGAGCCGCGTTATCTTATTGGACTCGAAATTCGGACTCCCATCCTTGCCCCGGGCGTGCGCGATTAGAGCGAGAAGTCTGGTATAGGTTGACCAGAATGCGCTATTGTCCTGAGTTAAGTCGTCCTCTCCCCAAAGCGCCACCCATCGGGCACCGCGAATAATTCCCGGTGAGCGGCGGACTGAGACCTGAGCGCGACCATCACCAAAATTCCGGGCTACAATGCGAGGATAGATCAGCTGGCCAAAAAGGATTCGAAGCGGTTCGCCGAGCCAATTTTCGGCATAAGGAGCAGGAAAGTCGGGCGAATGGGAGGCTGTGATCAACAGCGTACTCCTCGAGTCCTCGTACACGAAGTGGACGGTCGAGCCGAGGATCTCCATCACTTTTTCTCTGCGTGACTCCCCAGCGGGCCTGTCGTCGCGTGTATAACGCGCAAGATGGAAGACCATCGGATCGTTAATCCGCAACAAAAAAATCAATTCAGTACCGGCTTGCAGTGAAACAGCAGCGCTTTGCTCATTGGTGAGCAGACTTTCAATTTCACCGCCGAACGTCCAGCCTGAAGAGCGCGTAGTGACGTGTGGGATAGTGTAGCCGCCCGACCAGCTTATGCCCGCAGCGTCAATCCCGATTAGCCGTGGGCGTGCTTGAGCATCGTATGGATTGTCGCGATGCCTATTGAGCTCCCTCAAGGCATAACCGATGTCCGTGGGGGTTCCGCTCAGTGTGAATGCAAATTGGGATGGCGTATCCATTCGTATCTCGCCGGCGCCGGCAACGATCGGCGGCGCGTGATCGCGGCCTATCAGTTCTAACCGCGGAAAGACGAGCGCCTTTGGCGTTGCGGCAAATTCTCGCCATCGATCAAGCGTGACCACGCCTTGCTCTCCCAGAGTTGGACGACACTCTCCTATGCCCTCAAAGACGGTTCACCGCCGCAGCAGCTCCGGCAGCTTGGCAAAGTTGGACGCCATGCGTCTGGCCTCGTCCTTAGTGAGCAGCTTTGCCGCTGATCGTCTAGCGGGCTCATCCGATATCAACGGCGAGATCGTGCTGCCAGCGGCCGAGGCCATGCACCTCGAGTTCGACGCTTATCGGCACCTTACGGTCACGCTCAGCCGCGGCCGTGACGTTGAGGACGCGATCAACGCATTGGAGCGGCGTATGCGCTCCTGCGAGACGGTCCGGGTATGGTATGGCGGCAAGTCGAACCACCTCCAATTTGAACAGACGCTCCAGCCATACAGATCCGCGAAAAAGTTCATAATACTCAGCAAGCCTCGCTCCGAAGCCACGATTGAATAGCATTTCTCCTTTTCGGATGCCGAGTCCCAGTTCGATCTTCTGAGGAAGAGCATCCAGTCCGGAAACTGTAGCTATATCGCCGTTTTTTATCGACAGATCGCCGCCGGAAAAGTCCAAGTCAGTCGGGAGCCGATCTGCTCGAATACGCTGAAATCGCTGCTCAACAGGACAGCGGATGAGATAACCTTCACTGTTCCTAAATAACGAGGGAGCGCCGGCAAGCACCCGACCGTCACCAAGCGCGTTCGTGATTACATACCGGTCATACTCCCAGCACTGTGCAAAGCCGTCGATGAAGGAGGCGAAGGCTTCAATCCCGCCGATCACATTGTGCCTCGTCTGAAAGCTCCAGCAACCCTCTTCAATACCGGCCAAGTCGCCCACGAAGACATTCTCCGGACCGATTGCAAACAAATCGGCTTCCGGCAGAGCGTCGTCGCGCAACATGCCACGAACTTCAGATTTGCACCATTCCTCGTGGCGCTGCTTAATTTCCTTGAGAGCTTCGATCGTGTAGCGGCTATCATCGCGATCGATCAATATGGCATGGTTCGCGCACAACCAAATGCCGTTCTCGATGCTTGATCGCTCTTCCTCTGAGATCGCTTGCAAGTACCTCTTTCCGCCCGCGGAGGCAGCGGAAATATGGGCCGCAACGCCGATTGACGCGACTGCCATCGGACCTTCCTCGCTCGGGCCGGCCGTCAGCCGCCGGCAACAGGAACACCGGTAACCAGCGCGAAGCGCCAAGATACGCTTTGTTTTTTCCGGAAAATCGTCTCGCATTCAGCCCTTCTATCTCGCCTCAACCTATTAATAAACGGCGGGGCTGTGACGTGGGAGTATTGCCGAAATAATCCCAAGCCATTCAATGGAATGAAACACTCCTACTCTTTTACTAAGCCTTTGAATTCACTAAATCGTGACGCTTCTGCCGGGGTTCCCACCTTCGATTGCTGCGTCCGAATCGGAGCCGGATCGTTGGCGATGAAGCTGCCGATCGCGCCGGTGAGGAGCGTGGTGAAGCCGACGCGCACTGTCTTGACCAGGGTGACCCGCTCGATCTCGGGGTCGGAGATCGCGTCCTAGACTAGATGTCATGTTGATAGGGTCAAAGCCGCACCGGGCCGGGCAACGTGCTCAAGCCTACGGGGAGGCGAAGTTCGCGCTCGATACATTCGGAGAGGCGAAGCCGCGGCGGCGGGACAAGTCACGCGAGCGCGCGGGCTGCGGATGGCGGCTAGCGATTTGTATATTTAGGGCACATGGGGCGGCTGGCCGATGTCGCTATGGTGCGGCCGAAAGGCTAATCATCCTGCCTTGCGTCACTCAGAAGCGTGTTTCTGATGACCGCCTTCAGGTCCTTGGCTGTTTGGGCAAGTGCAGACAGGTCCCATCTGACCGTGTGCCGGTGATTGGCGTCAAAGTGAGTCTTCTTCTCGGATTGGTAACCTCTTGCCGACATCGGGAGGAGCGAAGGCCCAGGTGCAAAGGGCCGTCGTTTCGGCAACCATTGCTCATTGTTGACGGCTTGGGGCGTCAATAACCCCCTTGCGGTTGCGCGCATTCTCCAATTGTTTCCCGCATGCAACGAGTAGTTTTTGAACGTTGGCATTTTGCATCGGAATTTGGATTATCAAACGGCCGCGAGCGGTCTCGATTTCCGCCAACACCCGCCATGTTGTTTCGATGGATTCCGTGGGGGCCAAACTAGCTAGCGACGATACAACGATATTGTTCCTAAACTTCTGAGTTGGAAAGTGCGTCGGGAAAGGTGGTTGGTCATTGATGCGCTTGTTTCCTGCGATGTAGCCCTCATTGTTAAAGTCTGGCAGCCCCAATGCACTCTTGGACTCCGAGGCATCTAGTAGTGTAGCTACAAATGTCACCCGGCCGGGCCTTGCACATCCACCTTCGACAACGGCTACCGCACCCTTTCCGTTCGGTTGCGTTGAAGTCACCGAGTAGTCTTTGTCATCTGTCATCGGATCATCTGTTTCTGACAGTGACCATTTAAAATCGGCCTTTTCGGCATATTTTTTGCTGTCTCATGTTTCCCGGTTAAGAGAGAGCACGCCGAAAGGCCCTATGCGATTTTGCGCAGGACCCGGCACGTGATTGTTGACCCCGTAGCAAAACAGCGCACCGGGCAATGTCATCGTCCGCGTATGCCGTTCCCACGTTACTCACTCCAAGGGCCAAGAGTTGGTTGATCGGTAACGGTCCGCCTCTAAACCGTTGCACCTAATTCGGGGAGCAGGCGCAGCACACTGTGGCGCGACTCTCGCGAACTCGGCCGCGGCTTCGTCCTGGATCAGGAAGTCGCCCAAGTCGCCGTACAGAATATTGCGGCCAGGCGAATATTCTGCACGGTGATAGCGAGCACGCGAACGCCTAGAGCTTCGCGCGACGATGCACGAAGCCTTGCTGGGCCGTTGCATGCGCCGCGTGCAATGGTTAGCGAAGCGTCAACGCGAGCGAACCAACGTTTTTGCAATCGGCATCATTCACCATCCAAAACCCAGCATTGAAGCGGGGAATTAACGATGGCGTGCGCGGCGAAGAGCGACCCATTCCTCGGGCGGCATCAACGCTTTGAAATAGTCAACGCAACGCTTCACATCCGGCTCTTCGCCATACATAGGCCGTTCGCCGTCGCGCAAGTGAAAGAGGTCAGCCGGATAGGTCAGTCGCGACATCGGAATGTCCTTAAATGCATGGGACGCTGCAGAGGTCGCGAGCGAGGCGGAGAGCGTTGAGTTAATCGAGACCGAAGATACGCTCGAATGAGTTTGCTTGCCTGGTCGGAGATTGCCCTGCCTGTGATCCGTGGATGGATTAGCTGCTTCTGGGTGCCACGTCAGCTCATCCCAGCTATCACCCTCAGACATTCCTCGGATCGCCCGAACACCTGCTTATAGGAAGCTTGGAACAGCATTTGATTGAGTGTCATGGCTTGATTGCGCGTGAGCCCTTCAGCGGGAAACAGGGGCTCCTCATCGACATCTGCCATCAGCAGCCCGGCGTGCGGCGCGATGGGGTAGAAAATCGAGATGCGTGGGGTTGCCAGCGATGCCGATGCGTCTCTCCCTTCACGAGAGGGCGGGCTACAGCGTTGGGCGACCGGCTACGTACAGTCAGCGTGAAGCCGATCTGGCCGCCGGTGAATCGCAAAGGAGACCTACATGGCACAGGAACGGGTAGCGATCCGCACGAAGGATGGCGAATGTTCGACGTTCGTGATGATGCCGGATGGGGATGGTCGCTGGCCCGCCGTGATTTTCTACATGGATGGCCTGGCGATCAGGCCGGCCATGATCGACATGGCCACGCGCCTGGCCGCGGCCGGCTACGTCGTTCTTCTGCCCGACCTATTCTACCGGTTCGGCTCCTACACCCCGCTTGACCCCAAGGAGGTTGCCGAACGTGGTTGGACGGAGCTTCTCGCCCTCTTCGGTCGCAATCTCTGAAGTCCGGTCCGTGCTCATCGGACGGGCAGTCACGCCCGATGAGCATGCACATCGCCAGCTCGTCCCCGGGCCGCACCGGGGGCGTTGCCGTGACTCGACTCTCCAGCCCGCCGATCCTAATTACACGGCATGTCTGTATCGCGTGAGTTGAAGCGCCAAGTCCGGCGCTACGAGCCCTGTTTGCGAAGACCCGCCAAAATGCCGCCGGCCGGACCCGGCTGGATTCACGAAATCAAGCACGACGGCTTCCGGATCCTCGCCGAACTCAACGCCGGCAGCGTTAAGCTCATCACGCGGAAGGGCTTCGACCTTGCCCAACGCTTCCCGCTGGCAGCCGCCGCCATCGCCGCGTTGCCGGCACGCTCGTGCCTCGTCGACGGCGAGGCCATCGCCTGCGACGCAAACGGCCTCTCCGTCTTCGATCTGCTCCGCTACCGTCGCCAGGACGACACCGTGACGCTCTGCGCTTTCGACCTGCTCGAGCTGGACGGCGTGGACCTCCGCCGGGAGCCGATTGAGGTTCGCAAACGCACTCTCAAGGGGCTATTGCGGCGCGACCATCACGGTATCGCCTTCAATCATCATTTCGACATGGAGGGAGTGATCGTCTACCGGCACGCCTGCGCGCTCGGCTGCGAGGGCATTGTCTCAAAGCGGCTAGGATCGCCCTATCGGGCAGGGCGTTCTGACCACTGGCTGAAGATCAAGAATCCGTCGGCACCGGCGGTCCGCCGGCTTGAGGAAGGGGACTGGCAGTAAAATCAGGAACGATGCCGGACTATCGCTTCTACAGGACCAGCCGTCGCCGTCAGCACCTAGGGCGACTGCCTAGCGTGGAGGATTTGTAATGACGTTAGCTAAAACCGACATTTGCGACTTCGGTTGGAAAGCGCGTGACTTCGCACTCAAGGGCGTAGACGGAAAAACCTATTCGCTTGCCGACGTGCACGGGCCAAAGGGTACACTCATTGTTTTCATCTGCAACCACTGTCCGTACGTGAAGGCAAGCATTGGCCGCATCGTCGCGGAAGCCAAGGCGCTGCGCGAGATCGGCATCGGCACGATCGCGATCATGCCGAACGACACCGAAACTTATAGAGAAGATTCGTTCGACAATATGAAGGCGTTTGCAGCGAAGCATGGCTTCACCTTTCCCTACGTCATCGACGCGACGCAGGAGGTGGCGCGCACCTATGGCGCTCAATGCACGCCCGACTTTTTCGGCTTCAACGCACAGGACGAGTTGCAATATCGCGGCCGGCTCGATGCGTCACGTATGACTGCGGTGGCGAATGACCGCCGTGACCTTTTCGAGGCAATGAAGCAGATTGCGGAAACCGGCCGCGGCCCGGCGGAGCAAATTCCTTCAATGGGATGTTCGATCAAGTGGAAGGACTGAGGGTAAAGCCCGCTCTCACGCTTGGCAAAAAACAGTTCCCAATCATCACCTCACAATGCTGGCGTCCCAAGCCGACGCTTTCAATCAAGGGGTCCACGGTTCAGACCTTGCCGAGATAGATACGGCGCACGTCCGCATGCTCGGTAATCTCATCGACGGTCCCCTCTGCGACGGAAAACGCCGACCTGGTTCGCGCTCGGTGACGACCGCCGGCTCGCGGTGTTCGCCGGTATCTGGACGACATGGCACGGAAAGCGCGGCACCAAGGCAAACCCGGTTGAGGGCGAGCATCAGCTTTTCGGATTTCTCACCACTGATGCTAATGCGGAAGTCGGCGCGATCCATCCCGAAGCCATGCCCGTCATCCTGACCAGGGATGCCGAGATCGAGCAGTGGATGACAGCGCCAACGGACGAAGCGCTGAAGCTTCAGCGCTCGCTGCCGGACGGCACCCTTAAAATCGTCGCGACCGGAGAGAAAGAGGACCAAGCCGCCTGACAGGAGGTCGAGATGTCCGTGACGTATTATGTCGCCTTGCCACTCGTTCGAACGGAAGATGGAGTAGCACCAGGCGAAGCGCAGGAGATGCCAAACGAGTCAGCGGCGATCCGGCGCGCGGAAGCGATGGCGCGCGACTCATCCAATGCCGGCGCGCTCGCGTTCAAACGCTCGGGCGATCCGGGAATGGGCAGTTTCAACGACGCCGTCGTTTTGAAAACGTTCGGCGAGGTGCCGGACCGACTGGATGAACTTTGGCGTTGATTTTTATTGACATAATCTCAATCTAAAACAGCGCCATGGCCCTCGATCATTACCTCGCGCGCACCTACCTCAAGCATTGGTGCGATCAAGATGCAGGACGCCCAATTCGCGCCTACCGAAAATCGGATGGAGCTGAATTTCCGTGCTGGCCTGCAAATGTGTGCATGGAGCCGAACGGCGATCTCAATCAAAAATATCTCGCGGAGCCGAGAACGCTCGGCCTGTTTCGGAAAATTTGGGAGCCGAGATGGAATGAGGCCGTTGATGCTTTCCGCACAGGAAAATTTGACGCGAACCATAAATTCGTCATAGCCGCCGGCTGGGCGAGCATTTCCCTAACCACCCCAACCACGACGGGTATCGGCACGGAGTTGCTTGAACGAGAACTCCGGACGCTATTGCACATCATCGCACGCAGGCATCCGCCCCCGCGGAGCGGGAAGCTAGAGGACGTGTGCATTGACGTAGACCCCGAATTTGCGAAAGCAAATTTTACGCTAGCATTGCCGCGCGTGACTTGGCGGTTTTTTGGCCAGCCATGGACCATTCTCTCGAACTCGACGGACGAGCCGTTTCTGACAAGCGACAATCCGTCCGCCATGTTTGGTCAAGACTCACTAGGGTCGCCGCCGGCGCGAATTCTTCCTCTTTCACCAGATATGTGCGTTTCTACCTTGATGGATTTTAACCTGGTCGTTCCTGAGCATTTCAAGTTGGAGGACCTGCAATCTCGAATCGCTGCCAAAGTCAGCTTCGAGAAATCCGATCTTGAGCGGGCGCGCTTCGTCAATTGTCTCACCGTCAAGCATGCGGGCGACCTCGTCTTTTCGTCGAAGGCAGACGCTGACGTGGCCGCTCTCGTTGCGTCGTTGCGCCAGTCGGGTGTGCGGCTCGACCATACAGCAATGTCGATGGACGCCACCAAGGCTGTGCTGACGATTGCGAGAATGGGAATCCGTAAGGTGGCGCCGGCCCAGAAGGACCGGCGGCCGGGGAGCGGGTAGAGCATTGTGTTATCCGCTACGGTGGTTTGTTGGGAGGGTGCGATGACCGACGCAGCCTACGAAGAACGATATTGCGCTTACATTGATATTCTTGGCTTCGCCGATTTAATGGCGGACCTTCGCAGCGGCAACATAAAATTCGAGGCAATCCGCGATGTCCTGAAGCGAATTCATAAGCCTTACGATCCCCAAATTATCGATGTCGAACACTGTGATTTCCGTGCACAGAGCATTTCGGACGCGGTGGCGCTATCGACCAAATGTACGGTGCCGGGACTCTCGATGCTCTTTGCGGCTGTCCGGCAGCTCGCCGAGGCATCCTTGCACGAAGGCTATTTCCTTCGCGGCGCTATATGCAAAGGGCTCTTGTTTCACGATGAAACGACAGTGTTCGGTGAAGCGCTGGTTAGGGCCTACAGATTGGAAAGCGAGATCGTCAAATTTCCACGTATTATGCTCACCAAGAACGTTGTCTCCGATGCGCTTTCTTCTGACCTGAAAAAGGATTTTGAGGAGCATATTAAGCAAGCCGACGACGGGCCGTTTTACCAGCATGTCCTATGGCACCTGCAAATGCTCCTCGATGTTCTCAAAGAACGGAACTATGCCCCCGAGGGTTCGGAGCACCGGCTCACGTATTATGCGCAAATGCGTGACATGATACAGCGCCGCTTCGAGGAGTCGGTCGATACGCCGCGACACTTTGAAAAGGTACAGTTGGTTCGCTAATTACTGGAACATCTCAATACGTGAAGAGAGGGCCGGTCTGACGTTCATCAAGGGGTCGGGCCTATTTCAGATGCGCTTTCTCGCCTAGTGGGGCCTAAGGCGCGGCGCCGGCGTCAAAGCTGGCTGACAGCCACTCGTCTAAGCCTTGAGGCCGGCAATCATGACGCGACCCTCATTATGATCGGTGCAATCGGAATGACCTCGAAATTGCGACCGCCTGTGAGAACGCCCCTGGCGTTGCAGGGCCAAACGGCTCACGGCCGCTTGCAGTGAAGTAAAACCGCGCGTTGTCGGAAGTAACGAGCGGAGCATCTCACGGTTTCCGCCAAAATGCTCGCTTGCGCTAACGGAAGAAATAACTGCCACTCGCTTTTCAGGCCGCCCGCCCGCAGCGTGGGCAAGCGACCGAATGGCAGGCGCGGCACCAGACTTTGCCGCAGGATGGGCAGGGAGCTTGCCCACTGGGGTCTGTGAGATGCAGATGATCGTCGCACACGAGCCGTGCCCGCCCTACCCCCAGTCCCCAATCGCTGAGTGGTGGCTCGATCATGCGAATGGCCGGATGCCAGTCGATGCTCATGGCCCGTTCACGCTTGCGTCGTTTGATCAGCACGTCGTAGCGATACACGGGGGCAAAGAGCGTTAGTCCCTGCATCCAAGTGACTGTGACCCGCAAATCGTAATTGTGGCGCAGATCGTCGAGTTTTGCGGCATACTCACGCTCGATGGCGGCGATCCGCAACGTCTCGCGCTTCCGATCGGCCTCCGCTTTTTCGCCGGACGCCGAAGCGAGCGCGGCAAGTTTCATCTGCTCGGTCCGGCGCAGATCGTCGTGATATGCGTAGACCCGCCCGCGATCGCGGTCGAGCCGGCGGTGCATGGCATTGAGAAAGGGCTCAAGATCGAGCCGGACATGATGTTCGACCAGTCGCTCAATACGCGCCGTGACCGTTGCCGCATCCCACGCCACGCCCGCGGCGCGGCGGGTATCCGGCTCAGGCACCTGCCAATCCACGACGCTCGCCAAGTGCGTGCGGAGCCTCCGCAGAAAGTCGCCACCCAAGACCGCGCCCGTACCCTGGTTGAAGCCGAGCCAGACCAGTCCGTCGCGCTTTTCGTCAGAGATGGCGGTATAGCGGAACGCAAGCAGGAGGCAGCGTGTCCATGTCGGGTTGGCGACATTTAAGCGCCAGACTGCATTGGGTAGATCGAGCGCGCGGTCGAGCAGGCGCTGCGGATCGCTCGGCGCCGCGATATTGCCGGCAACGACGAGCTGCCGCTCGGCGAAGCGGCCACGCTCGCCCAGCAGCGCACCGAAGCGGTCGAGCCAGTCGCCTTCGAGTCCGATCCGGATCGCTCCCACGGGCAGCGTGGCCGCAAATCCGAGCCGCGCAAATTCCGGCCAGTCCATGGCGGCGCGCAGCGGCTCGGACGCCAGCACTTCGAGCCCGTCCGGTTCGACCGGCTCGATGGCCGCCCCTTCACTCTCCAGCATGTCGGCGACGAAATCGCGCAACGCTCCCATTGTCAGTCCTCACGCCGTCTCGAAATCCTCACCGAACAGTTTTTCGTCGAGCGCCTTGGCGTCCTCATGCTGCTGGCGCGCCTGTTCGAGCCGCTGGCCCAGCGCTTCAAACGCCTGAAAGCGGGCCGCATCAGTCGCCTCCAACCATGCATCCAGCACCAAATCCGGAAACTCGCGCTCCTCCTCGATGCCGCCGAGGATGGCACCGATCTCGCCGACGACCAGCTCGAACATCGAGATCTTTTCATCGAGCAACGCCAAGACTTGCTCCTCCAAGGTGCCGCGGGTGACGAGGTTGAAGACGAACACTTCGCGACTCTGGCCAATACGGTCGATGCGGCCGATGCGTTGCTCGATCGCCATTGGATTCCAAGGCACATCGAAATTTATCAAGGTATTGCAGAATTGGATGTTGCGTCCCTCGCCCCCCGATTGCGTGCAAAGAAGGACGGTCGCATGATCCCGAAACGCGGCGATCGCAGCGTCCTTCTCCGGCCCGCTGAGACTTCCGTCGAACCGCGCGAGCGAAACGCCGGACTGTTCGAGACGGGCTGCGAGGTGAGCGAGCGTCTCGCGCGAATGGACGAAGACAAGCTTCTTCTCGGTTGGATTGCGCCGGACGAGGTCGACCAGCGCCGTCTCTTTGCCGCCGGATTCGATCGCCGCCCATCGTTTGGCAAGTTCGGCCCAAATCGGATCGCTGGCGTTTCGCGCCGCAATCCGAGCAACCGCCGTGGCTGCGGCGCGTGGCGATGAGCCTGCCGCGCTCAGGAGATGCTGGAGGGACAGCCGTTCGCGTTTGCCGTCGCCCTCTGCCACCAGGCGACGCGCGGCCGCTGCGAGTTCAGCGTAGGCCTCAGCTTCGCCCGGGCGGCCATCGACCTTGATGGTAGTAGCGTGGCGCCGCGGCAGTTTGAGGGCGACGACGGCGCGAGTGTTGCGAATCATCGCGCCGCGCATCAGCCCACGCAAGCGCTCCGAATTGGCCGGCTGGCGCGGCTTGCCCGGGGTCATA
>Ga0187876_1001709_pt1 | contig 17825 bp, 12 predicted proteins | sample June2016WEW_17_4_FD_133000 | JGI IMG/M metagenome (GOLD analysis project Ga0187876, IMG submission 133000) | Peatland microbial communities from SPRUCE experiment site at the Marcell Experimental Forest, Minnesota, USA - June2016WEW_17_40 | ecosystem: Environmental > Terrestrial > Soil >...
ACCGCCGAGCAACGGCGTCATCTGCGAGCGTGGTCCAGGCTGGAGAAGAAAACGGCCAGCGCCTTGATCCGGACCGCGATCGAGGAGCGATACGTCCACCGCCCCACCCCCGCGGACTTTCGCACCGCGCTGGACGAGGCATTTGGGTCGTGGAAGGGACGGAAAAAGTCAAGCTTGGCGATGGTTCGCGCCTTACGTCGCGGAAAACGTCTCAAGAGCCTCTCGGGCTGACAATCTCGTGGCCGTTCATCTTCTGGACACCGACATTCTCATCGACTTCCTGCGCGGTCGTAGGGAGGCTCGCGCCTTCCTGGGCCGATACGAAGCGGCAGCCGAGCCACCCGTCATTTCAGTCGTGTCGGTGACCGAATTATGGGCTGGGATGAGGCCGGGTGAGGAGTCAGCTACCGGCGCGCTCTTGTCGGCCCTCAGAAAAATTCCCCTATCCGAAGAAATTGCCCTCGCCGCTGGAAATATGCTGAGAACCTATCGGCGAAGTCACGGGATTGAACTTGGCGATGCCTTGATTGCCTCGACCGCCGTCGAACTCGGCGCCACCACTCATCACCCGCAACGTCAAGCACTATCCCATGCCCGCGCTTACGGTGCTGCGACCCTATTGACAGCACGATTCTGACCGCCAGGCATCCTGCGGCGGGCTGGCGCAGAGCGCAACTCTGCGGCCCACGGGTAAGACTGCAATCAAGCGAGCCGCTGGGGCAACCGGCAATTCAGGTTCCTGCTCGCAGGAGGCATTCGGTATGTCGCCTGGCATGTATTGGAAAGGTATGCCCGAACTGGCCACTAGCCCGTAGCCACGGGCACTGCTCTCGTGACCGCGGACTTTTCCTTTGATGACGAACCCAGAGTCAATTCCGAAGACGAATTGACCGTGGCTACCTCCGGGTCACACAACCTCAGGCGCCGTTCGAACCGTAGTCTCTGCGCTGGTAGCTTCCCACTTTGCGCAACTCGATCACTGAGCGTAAGGCGTCGTTAACGGCTCTTTCACTGCGGAGGGCCTTGCGGGCGTCGGGGTCTGGTCTGGTAGCGCAGACCTGTTTTTCAAGGTCTGCGGCTCTTCTCAGCGACCTCGCGCCAATGCCGCGGACCAACAAAACAAGTCCGGGCTATGCCTGCTGATGCTGGCGCGGTTCAAAGCGTGGCCTGATCGACAGGGTGGTGGGCGGCAGGGGGCTTTGCCACGTAGCGCTTAACCTTGATATTCGCCTCCCTCTCGCGAGTCTCGGCAATCTCGAAGGCGGTCTGCATTCGAAGCAGGGTGTCCATCTTCGGGCCGAAAGCCTTCTCCACCCGCAGCGCCATGTCGGGCGAGAGCGCGGCGCGGCCGTTGAGAAGGGCAGAGAGCGCGGGCCTGGTCACGCCAAGGGCCTTGGCGGCTTTCGTAACCGAGAGACCGAGAGGCTCGATGACCTCCATCTTGATGAATTGTCCCGGATGGGCGGGGCGTGCCATACGCATCATGGTTTTCGCTTCCTTTCAATGGTAGTCCTCATAATCGAGGTCGACAACCTCTCTTTCCGCCGGGTCGATTCTGAACGTGATCCGCCAGTTGCGGGTGACCGTAAGGCTCCCCAGCATTTACCTGGAACTCGCGGCCGCTTCGGCGCTCTGCGCCGCAAATTTCAGAACCGCCTGAACCTGCTCCCGCGTCACGCCGAATTCTTCCACCAACTCGTCAACGCTCATACCCTGAAGATTCTCGAACACGGTGGGGCCGAGCTTGCAAGGCGAATTAAGGATCAGTGGGAGGAGAACGGGTCAGCTTGGTTTTGTTCCCGCCGATCTCTTCTGCATTGCACTCGACGTTGACCATCTCCTGAGCTGGCGCAAGTTCCCCATAGACAACGGCAGGCTCTCGCGGTAGTGTGATACGCGCCATGACTACCAAAAACAACCGATGGTGTGCATTAGAGAATACGCTTGCGCCACTGGCAGTTTTGTTAGCGATGAGCGCGCTGATGAGCGATTTCCTCGGCCGGCCGGCCTACGCGGGAACTATCCAGGCGGCGACCAAGGCCAATGATGCGAGCAGAACGACGCACGGCATACCGGCAGCGCCCAATCCCGCGGACATGACGCGGAGCCGGGCCTGGGCGAAACAGTTCTTTTCCCGCGCCGCCGATCTTCCCATCTCTTTCGTGCTGGACGGCAAACCCCTACACGGCATACCGTCCGCGTGGCACCCGGAAGTATCCCGAAAGGCGATCGACAACAGTCGCGTCGAAACAGATTTCGAGGGCACCGATCCCAAGACGGGCCTGCACGTTCGGGTGGAGTGCACGGAGTACAAGGACTTTCCGGTGACGGAATGGGTGGCATGGTTCAGCAATGAAGGACGCGGACCCACGCCGATCATCCGCGAGGTTCTGGCCCTGGATGGAAAACTCCAAGGTTCCAAGCCGGTGCTCTACTCGAACAATGGCGATTTCTACAGCGAGACAGGGTACACGCCAACCGTGAAGGGCCTGGATAACGGAGCATCGGCCAGTTTTGCGCCCAACGGGGGCCGGCCCAGCGACGGTGCGTTCCCTTACTATCGCATCATGTTCGACAAGTGGGGACTGTCGCTCGCCATCGGCTGGCCGGCACAGTGGGCCATCCAATTCGATGGAGCGCCCGACGGCGTTCAGGTACGAGCGGGTCAGCAGAAAACCAACCTGCGATTAAGACCCGGCGAACGCATCCGCACACCACGCATGACCGTCTTGACGTGGTCAGGCGACGCATCCCGAGCGGTGAACCTGTGGCGCCGGTGGTACCTCGCTCACATTCTGCCCCGGCCCAGCGGTCAACCTCTGAAGCCACTGCTGGCTGCTGCTGCCACGGATGAGGGTGAGGAATTCACCCGCGCGACGGAGGAGAACCAGCTCCGGTATATGGATAAGTTCAAACGGCTCGGCTTTAACTTTGACATTTGGTGGATCGATGCGGGGTGGTATCCGTGTGGCGGGCACTGGCCGAACACTGGCACCTGGGAACCCGATCCTGAGAGGTTCCCCCACGGCTTCAAGCCGGTATCCGATTTGGCAACGCGGAACGGCGCCGGCCTGTTGGTTTGGTTCGAGCCGGAAAGAGTCCGGCAGGGCACCGAACTTAGTCGCGAACACCCGGAATGGCTGCTCATTCTGAAGGGCAATGAGAATAGTCTTCTGAACCTCGGCAACCCCGACGGTCGTGAATGGCTGACCGAGCACGTGTGCCGGCTCATCAAGGAGAATGGCATCAAAGTCTACCGGCAGGATTTCAATTTCGAGCCGCTCGAATACTGGCGCGAGAATGAGGCTGAGGACCGGCAGGGAATCAACGAGAACCTGCACGTGCAGGGCTACCTGAAGTACTGGGATGACTTGCTGGCGAGGAATCCCGGCCTGTGGATCGATTCCTGCGCCAGCGGAGGCCGCCGCAACGATCTTGAAACTATGCGCCGTGCTGTGCCGCTGCACTATTCCGACTACGGTTACGGGTATCACGCCATCAAACTCTCATTCCACCAGACTCTCTTCGAGTGGCTGCCTTATTTCAAGGACGTCACACTCTCCTGGGACATTGACAAGCCGGGCCGGTTCGACAAACAGGTCGACAGCTACGCCTATCACTGCGCCATGGCTCCTATGTTGGCTTTAGGGCTGGACATCAAGCGCGACGATTACGATTTTGCGAAGGCTCGAAAAATGATCGCCGTCTGGCGCCGCGCTGCCGGCCTGATTCTGTATGCTGATTACTATCCTCATACGCCTTTCCGCCGAAGTCCAGACCAATGGGTCGCCTGGCAGTTCGACAGCCCCGAAAAAGGCCAAGGATTTGTCCAGGCGATCCGCTTGCCGGCATCGCAGGAAGAGACGCTCATGATCCATCCGAAGGCACTCGATTCGAGCTCGACGTACGTTTTCGAAAACGGCGAAAGCGGCGAAACCAGACAGATCGCGGGAAAAGACTTGATGGCCAACGGCTTCAGCTTCAGCCTTCCGGCCCGCAGCGGAGCCATCTGGTTCTATCGGAGAGCGAGTGACTGATCCAGGCTGTTTCATTGAGTGATCCCGACAACGTACTCCAGTACCATTGCTCTCTCTGCCTGCCGATGTCATAACTTACGCGAAAGAGTGAAGAGGAGGAAACCAGGCGAATGATTCTCTCGTGCCTCATTTTGGCGCTCTCGATGGCCATGTTCTTCTTCTACTTTCAGGCCACCTGCCAGGAGATTCTGCGCCGGCAGTTTGAGCAGGAGTATTTCCAATCCATCGCCAGCGTGATCCGTTTGGAGTTTCCCTCGCTGCAAAAGGCGCTGGCGGATTCCGGCGCCACGCTCGACTATTCGCGGTTGCCCCGGATGCTCAAATGCGACTTTCTCGCGCTGACCTATCTGCTGAAGAATACGGCAGGGGCGCGCCAGCGCTATTCCCGGGAAGAACGCCTCCTGATGGTGTACTTCCGCTGGCAGTTGATTTCGCTGGCAGCGCGACGGCGTCTGAAAGTGGGCGAGAAGCAGGCAACGCTCAAGCTGGCTTCAGTACTTCATTATTTCGCCAACGTGGTTGGGCAACGCGTGAGCACGGAAGGCTTTGGGAATTTGCAGGCCGACTACTTCGTGAACCTCTGACCTACTAAGCCTCGGGGCGCACCCGGGTCGGGTCTCCCGCCCGGGTGTGCCCCCCTCTGTCCCGAGGATTTTCACTGCATTTAATGCTAACGGCTCGTTTGCGCGAGCCCTCGCACTAACTGACCCCGATTGTATTCAGGGCACACGTCAGCACGCAATATTACGAAAGTAATCGGACCGTGCCGGGCCGGTACTAGTACCTGAGCCCTCAGGCGCCCCACGGCATTCTTCCGCAACGCGATCAACGCCACAGATGCCACGTGCGCCTGGAATTGATCACCGCGCAAGCTTGGTTCGCGCTATGCTAGGAGTTCGCGACGGCCGGCGCGGCCTTGTCCCTGGAGGAGCCGATTGAATCTCCCACGCTGCCTTCTATGCCTCATCCTCCCTTCCTTGTGCGCTGCGGGCGGGGCGGCGGCGGAATCCTCGAATAGCCTACAATACTTGTCTTTCGCGGAAGCGCAGCCCCTGCTCCGCGCCGCGGCCGCGAATCTTCCTGCGGAACTGAGCGGTCCCAGTCCGCTCACCGCCCAGCGTTGGGCCGACTGGATGCACAAGGAAGATGCGGAGATCCGCGCGCGGCTCGACCGCGGCGAAGAGGACACGCTTGTAAACCTGCTTCGCTTCGGGGTCACTTTCACCAAGGAATACCGCATCGACGACCCGTACCTTTTCAAGTACGGCCAGAGCACGCTGGTCAACGCCTTCGCGGAGAATCGAGCCAACGATCTCGTGCGCGCCATGGCGTCCGGCAACGCCAACGAGGGCGTCGCGCACCTGCGCGCCTTCCTCGAGAAGAAGGGTTACTCCTTCGCGACGCCGAAAGACCGGGCGCGGGTCAAGAGTTACCTGCTGGCGAACCTGGCGCGGATGCGCGACGAAATCCGGCGCTACATCAGCCAGACGCAGGCCGGCGGGCGCTTCCAGCTTTTCGAGGACCGCGGCATTTCCCTCGATACCAACCTCTGGCCCGACTTTCTGATTGACCAGCACCTGGCGAACATGGTCCGGAAGGGCTTGCTGAGCCCCGGTTCCGTGCATCGTGTGGCGGTGGTCGGGCCGGGACTGGATTTTGCCAACAAGGAAATGGGGAACGATTTCTACCCGCGGCAGACGATTCAGCCCTTTGCGGTTCTCGATTCTCTCGTCCGCTTGGGCCTCTCGAACCCGGCCTCCGTCGAACTCTACACCCTGGACATCAGTTCCGAGGTTAACTTTCACATGGCGCGAGCCAGGAAAAATGCGGCTGCCGGACGCGCCTACGTCGTCCAGCTTCCCTGGAACACCGCGGCGCGGATGACGGACGAATATCGCCAGGCCTTCACCGAGTACTGGGAGAAACTCGGCTCGAGCATCGGCGAACCCGTGCCGCCCATCGCCGTTCCTGCCGCCGCCGCGGCGGCGACCGAGACTCGCGCCGTGAAGATTCGCCCTGCCGTCGTGCTTCGCATCACCCCCTTGGATACAAACATCGTCATCGAGCGTCCCGCCCTGGCATCGCAACGCGGTTTCGATCTCATCATCGGCACGAATGTCTTTGTCTACTTCGCGGAATTCGAACAGGCACTGGCCCGCCTGAACATGGCGCTGATGCTGAACCCCGGCGGCTTCGCGCTGTCGAACGATCGGCTGCCCGGCTCGGCCGCCGACGGCCTCGCCGACTCGCTCGAAACCACCCAGATCTTCGCGCGCAACCCCGACCGCACCGAGTATATGTTCACGTACCAACGCCGCAGGTAGCGCCCATCGGCCTGCGGGCTCTCCTGTTCGCTGCCGCACGTCTCCGCCCGTCAAGCTCGCGTTTGGGGTCCAATCCGGGATTTGACACGCAATTTCGGGTTCGTTTTGAGTTCGTTTTTGCACTCTACAGAAGCTGCCATCCTTTGTTTTCAATGACTTCTTGGCTTTGTTCCCACGATTTTTGCATGCTGAAAACAAACATCATCAACGGCCCTCTCCTGTTGGGGAGTCCGATTTCTGGACCCCGATGGGGTCCATCGGACCCCAGAAATCGGGGAGGGTGGCAAGAGTAGCGAGCCGGGTGAGGGGGCACTCGACTACTCGACTTTTTGACCTCATCCTTTGTTTTCATAGACATTCTCGCTTTGTTCCGTCGAATTCAAGTCGAGAAGTCGAGAGTCGAAGGTCGAGGAGTGACACAGCGTCACCATCCGGCCCGATCTCTTCAATTGGCCCCGCAACTACACAACTCTTCGACTCCTCAACTCCTCGACTGTTTGTTTTCATAGACATTCTCGCTTTGTTCCCTCGATTTTGCAGTCGAGAAGTTGAAGACTCGAGAGGTCATCCACCACCTTCCGGCCAGCGGCCCAAGGACGAGCGTCGCAGTCAGTCCTTGGTTCTGCACTCCTTGACCTCTCAACTCCTCGACTTCTTGACTTTTTGACCTCTCCCTTTGTTTTCATAGATATTCCCGGTTCGTTCGTCGAATTTTGGAGTCGAAGAGTCGAGGAGTCGAGCAGTCGAGGAGCCAGCCGCCACCTTCCTGGCTTGTGGCTCAAGGACGAGGGGCGCGGTGAGTTCTCGGCTTTCCGTACTTCGGCTTCTTAGCTCCTCGACTCCGTGACTCCTCGACTTTTGGTAGTGTCCTGAATGTGTGTTAACTCGGTCTTTCAAGCTCGCAACTGGTATTCGTCTGCAACTTACAGCCCCGAAGGGGCGGCCTGGCAAAGCCCAGGCCAACGGCCTGGGAAAGGAGGTGGTCTCCCGAGTCGAGCCCTGAAGGGCCGACCTACGGGATTCGCAGTTATCACGCCCCTTCAGGGCTTGAGGCCGGAAATGAAATATCCTTTTACCGCTTCCACCCAGGCCGTTAGCCTGGGCTTTGCTAGGCCGCCCCTTCAGGGCTGAGTTATCATCGGCAATGACCAGCCCACATTTAGAACACCATCCGACTTTTCGACACCTTGACAGCGATTGAAGGCAGAAACCACAGGCAGGCACCACAGACGAAACCCGAGGAAGGCTTCCCAGCATAACGTATCCGGCAGGCCCTGGCCGCCTGCCTAACCCCACGGCACAATCCTAGCCTATGTTGTCCAGTTTGTCAAGAGAAAAATGCGGAGAGAACAGAAAGTCCGATTCCGCCACGGAACCGGATCGGTGTGCCGTGCACCCCAATAGTCGGACGAGCGGGGCGTTGAGAGGTTGGTTTACGATAGGCAGAGGCACAGTTTGATGTAGAGAGTAAGCCACACGCTACAAGTCGGAGAACAAGGCTTGGATGTCGAACTCCTCATGCTGATGTTCCTCAGCCAATTCGCCTTCCTCCTCCGCTCGAGCCTCCAATTCAAACGCCTTTTCGTTAAGTTCGGCCGAGCTTTGGGCAAACCAGTCGGCGAGACCTTTCCAGCGACCTGTGGCGGGGTCAAGCCCGTCTGCTACTTCCCCCAACGCCTCGCCGAACACTTTATACTTCTCGGCCGCCTCCCGTAGGCTCTGGCTTGAATCTATGATCGGCTCGACATCGAGTTCCTTCTTTGATGCCTCGTAAAGGCGGTCCATCATCTGGTTATACGCTGAGGGGGCGACCAATTGTCGAAGAAGTCGAGGCTCATTCTCTTTAACTACTTCAAGAAATTTACTCCAATTCCTTATTGTTGCCTCATCCAGTGATTCGCCTTCCGCTGCTGCGCCAATAGCGTCCTCCAGTTCTTGATGGATGGCTTCCCACGATTTCCTCAAATCGGGGAGCGCTGGCAATGACTGTAGAAGAAGGCTTGCCTCGCAGTACTCACGGACGTCTTCGTCGTCCAGAACCGCACTGCCTTCGTTCCACCGCGTGCGAATAAACTCTACAAGCGGTGCCAAAATCCTGACTATTTCAGCCTTGCTCGGTTCGTCTGGAGCCTCCGCCACGGCTGTGCGAAGCGTACGTAATAGTTCAGGGAGATGGCTGCCCTCCTTTGCTTCCGCCAGACAGCTTTTCCCCAACAGCTTCCAACAGTCTTGACCAGTGATCAACGGAAAGCAGCGGTTTCCCTTTCTTCCCCCGGCGGTGGAAACAGCGAGCTTAATGCCGTGCAAGGACATTGATTCAAGGAAGGGATGGAGCAGGCCGGGATCTTTCGCAAGTTCGTCGATCACCATGTCTCTGCAACTTGGATGAGTCCAATCGACCCAAACGAACTGCCCGTTATCCAATCTGACTTTCTTAATAAAAGCCTCCGTTAGCTCCTCGAAGACCTCCCCAAATGGTCGGCGTTCATTGACCGGGCAATGCTTTTCATAAAGCAGCCTGACATTATTTTCTGAAGCCCAGTATCCAGCTTCGAGCAAAGCCACCAAAACCCATTTATGCGGAGGGGGAAGGCCTCTAAAGGACGTTCTCATTCGGTCGGTAGGATTACTAATCGCTTCTAATATCGAATCCAATGCATTGCGTCGACTAGTTGAGTCCCCGGCGTCAAGGCCCCTTGCAATTTCCGGTACCCGGTCGTTGACGGCTGCCCTTATTCGTTCTGGCGTGAACTGGTTACTCTTTACAATTGGCACTGCAAACTGGCGAACCATGTCCTTTGCTTCCCTGGCCATGTTCGCTGATCGGGCATGTCTGTAGAGCATTAGGGATTTTTCTTCCAGCGTCAGGCCTGAGGCTTGAACAAGGACTGCCCCTGGGTTGGGGAATCTGCTCAACTCTCCCTGGAAATCCACAGAGCGTCTGGCTCGTTCTAGGATGTGCTTGCGGCTGGTCCATATCAGCCAATGGGTGAAGTCTAGTCGGTGGTAGACGCGATCGATATTGGTCTCCCATTTGCTTCCTCGAGACGGGTCATACTCCGTACGCCCGAACGCATCATCTGCAACGAACACCTGACGGAGATCGGGATTAAATCCTTGAAAAAAATCTGCGGGGGAATCGCATGTAATCGCGTCCCATCCCAACGACAACTGCGTGAAGGCAATCATTCTAGCGATCGCCGTCTTCCCTGTCTCTGGGGGACCTTCCAGTACAGCGAAATGGTGTTCCCGAAGAGTTTGCCAAGACTTGATGTAAGCAGACGTCGGGACAAACACCCTCACAAGATCCCGGGACAACTCGATGGCGCTTCGGCTACGTTCTAGTAATTCCTTGCTAACGGCTTGCTGAATGAGCTCTGTCAAATCGCGCAAGCTAAGGATCTGAGGAAAGGAGCGCCGCAACTCGGGGTGTCGATCCAGTAAATGTGAGATATCGTTTCCACAAGCCACGGTAACTCGCACACCCGGAACCGCTTTCTTGATCGCCGAGGCAATCCATTTTCGGCGGGAATTCGAAACAACCGCATTCGTCCACAGCGAGTAGTGACCGATTGGCTCTGGCTCGTCTCCTTTACGGCGTATGTGAATTCGCTCGATTTCCTTGTTGACGGCGTCCTGTAGTGCGGGAGCGGGCTTTGCTCCGGCCGCGTTCGCGTTTTCGATGAATTTAACCTGAAATACAAATGGCCCAGGGCTCCTTATGCCCTTTGCAGGAAATTCCAAGCAATCGCTAAAGTAGGCATCCCGACCAAAGTCCCCCCGCCCTCCCCATGACTCGATGCCAAGCCCCAACTCAGCCTTTAGGAGAGACTGAACTAACCACTCAAATTGATACCAACCTAGGTCGTCGAGTCGATCTCTGATCACGCAGACTCTCCAATCATTCCGCACTCTACAGGACGTATCATAACCACGCGTCTCGAGGCGTCGAACTTTCTCGCAGCAGCCGGGTAGCGTAGACTTGAAGTTCAGGTCTGCGGCTTTTGGAGTGGTCCCAGGTAAAGAACCGCAGACCTAAAGGGCAGGCCTGCGCGACCCTACTTGTGAGCGAGTTGGTGTTTTCAGCGTTTTGGCCCGGGAGCAGGGGCTGGGCTTTCATTCCAACGGTATCTCCACTTCGACGTAAGCACCAGGAGTCACCGCGTTTACAGCGGCTACAACCTTGTCAACGAATTGACGCAAAGTGGGCCACTGCTGATTGCCGAGAACGACGAAGGCGATTTTCCGCGCTCTCAGGTTCTGCTGGTAGCGGATGTTTTTGTCCGTGGTCACCAAAACCTCGAAGCCTGCGGCCTCAGCAGCCGCGATCAGTTGGCCGTTAAGAAACCGGTCCCATCCGCGCTCGTACGCTTCGACAACCACATGGCCTTTGAGCGCATGCCGGAGCGGAGCGGGGACGCCGTTATCGAAGAGTATGAGCATCGAGCACTGGGCTGGAGGGCTGGAGAGTCGGCGCGTCAAGGCTTCGCGCTGCGAATTCGATGACGGCGGCTACCTGATCGTGGGACAGATGAAACCACTCCATGATTTCGTTGATCGAGGCGCCCGCCTCCAGGTTGTCAAAAACAACTGACACCGGCGTCCGCGTATCCCGGAACACCCAGGCGCCGCTGCGTTTACCCGGGATGCTTTCGACCACGGGGCACTGTGACCAATCGAGCATATTCCAACCCCCTCAGCTTCATTATTACCACAGATTGGAGGTCGAGGGAAGCTCACCAGATTGAGCCTAATCCGTCGATAGCGCGCGGGTCGGCGGCAGAGAAGTAGGGGCGAGGCGCCGCCTCGCCCCTACAGGTAGCACCCTCCGGGTGATACCGGATGTGGCGCGGGGACCATGGCCGTGCCCCTTACCAGTTCCGCCAGTCGTTACCGACGGATTAGGGATTGACCGGCAAGCCCTCGGGGCCCCGCGGCGCTCAATTGATTTTCGGTCTCTTCCTCTCGACCGTCAGCTTGTGCTCTTCACCTTTCTCGTCGAGCAGATAGCACGTCTTTTTTTCAATGGCGAATTTTACGGGAGCGTCGATCGTCAGGTTGAGCGGTTTATCATCTTTTTTAGTCATGTGCCTGCTGACCACCCAGCGATATTTCCCGTCGTCAATGGTGTAGTAGGTCACGTCATTGCGCAGCGTCGCGACCTTCGGCCCGGTTACGATGGTGGGAGGGATTCCGACCGTTCTCGAATCTCTCTCCGTGTCAGCATTCACCAGCGTTCCCGTTATCCAGGCCCGATCTTTTGCCCGAAGGGGCGTTGAGCAGACGACAAGGAAAAGCAGAGCAAACAGGAGACGCCTCATATGTCCTCCGTAACCTGCGGGTGTGTGCCGCCAGACCTTGCCCGGCCCTCGAAGCCACCGCCGCGGTCTGCGCGATCGTCCACGCGGCTGCGGCACTTGCGGCCGGTTCCATCAAGAGCATTGTACTCCGATGTGTGACACCACGCTTAGCGGCCGCTCCATCACCTGCACAGGGTGCGTGGCTCGGCGGAACTCTCAGGTCACCAAGGCCGAGTTTTTCTCAGTCTCTGCTCGGAGCCGCATCCAAGTGGCAAGGGGAATCTTGCGGAACACTTCGACAAGCTGAGGATCAAATTGTGAAGCGCCCATTTGCAGAATTTCATTCCGGGCCGCTTCAAACTCTAGTGCCTTTCTATACGGCCGGTCGGAAGTCATGGCGTCAAGAGTGTCTGCCAAGGCGAATACGCGTGCCCCACGTGGGATTTGTGCACCTTTGAGTCCGCCGGGGTAACCTGTCCCATCGAAGCGCTCGTGGTGATGGCGAACAATATCGCAGACAGGACGCAAAAAGGGAAAGCTCCTCAGAATATCGTACCCTGCCTCAGGGTGCTTGCGCATCTCCACCCATTCCTCGGACGTGAGCGGACCGGGCTTCCTCAGGATAACGTCCGAGACTGCAATCTTGCCGATGTCGTGCAAAAATGCGCCCCGTTCGAGCGACGGCAAAAGCTCAGCCGGGTATCCCGCCTTCTGCGCCAGGTGGCGCGCATAGGCGCGCACGCGGTGGGAATGGCCAAACGTTTCGTGGTCTCGCGCATCGAGGGCCGTCACCAGCGCTTCCATGGCTTGCAAGCAAGTGGCCTCGAGATTGCTAAGGGCTACCGCGTGTTCGGCCGCCGGATGCGGTGCGCTCGTTTCGAGAGAAGCGGCGGAGAGTTGATCCCATTGAGGATGCGAGGCCGACAGTTCGGTAAGGGGCGTCTCAAGGCCCGGCAGACCGCCTTCGAGGAAACGCTTCGATACCCCTTTCTCAATGTCTTCGGCTGAAGCCAGCGCTACGCGGTTCCGTCCCGCGATCTTGGCGCGATATAGGGCGGCATCGGCGGTGCGGACGAGCGTCTCAGATTTTACTTCACCGAGGTCCCCGAGCTCCGCCACCCCTACACTGAGGGTCATGGGAATTATACCTTCTGGAGTTTCTATGGCCTGGTGGTCGATGCGAGTGCGAAAGGATTCGGCAAAGCCAACGGCGGTAGCAGAATCGCATCCGGGGAACACCGCCATGAACTCGTCTCCACCGTATCGTCCGAGGGAATCATAAGTTCTCATCGTCGCCCGCAGGCGGTGCGAAGCTTCCCGCAATACGGCGTCGCCCGCCGGGTGGCCATAGGTGTCGTTAATTGTCTTGAATCGATCCACGTCGATCATGGCGACGGCAACGGGAGTGTGGGTGCGGGAGGCACGCGCTACTTCCTTAGCCAGGATCGCAAGAATGGACCTATGGTTCCAAAGATCCGTCAGTGGATCCCGGCTGGCTTGGTCGCGAAGCGCCTCCTCGGCGCGCTTTCGTTCAGTAATATCGCTGAAAGTGACCACCGCTCCGACGACAATCCCGGATTCTTTAATGGGCGTGGCGGATACTTGCACCGGAAAGCCGCTACCATCATTTCGCCAATACCAATCCTCGCAACGCAGCGGGAGGCCCGTGCCCAGAACCGAATACACCAGGGGGCAATCGTCGGCCGGGTAGGGTGTTCCGTCAGGATGGCTGTGGTGAAAGATGGCGTGAGCGCCGCCGCCTACGAGTTCCCCAGCCGCATAACCAAGAATTCTGCTGGCGGTGGGATTCACAAAGGTGAGAATGCCCTCCCCGTCCACACCATAGATTCCTTCGCCGGCGGCCTCCAGAAGCGACTTGATCTGACGGGCCGCGCTCTGGGCTTTCTCTTCGGCCCTCTTGCGCTCAGTGATGTCACGCGCAATCGTGGCCAGCCCCGTCAGCTTTCCACGGGAGTCGAGGAGCGGGAACACACTCAGCGAAACATCCACCAGGCTCCCATCTTTCCGAACTCGTGCCGTCTCCAATTGCTCAATGGACCCGCCGCGCCGAAGACTTGCGAAGACCTGTTTAGCCTCCTCGGCTCGCTCGGCCGGTTCGAGGGCGGAAATAGGGTGCCCCAAAACCTCTCCGGCGCAATAGCCGAAAAGTGTCTCGGCGCCTTTGTTCCAGCTCGTAATGAAGCCTTCCAAGGTCGTGCCAACAATCCCTTCGCCCGACGACTCCACAATTGTGGCCAGCCGGAGTTGCGCTTCCAAAGCTCGCTTGTTCTCGTGGCGAAGGCGTCTTTCTTCCAGCGCCCGTTTAACTGCGGTGGGCAATCGTGCGAGGCGGTCCTTGAGAACGAAGTCCGCCGCGCCCTGCTTGATGCATTCTGCCGCAGCTTCGTCGCCCAGAGCGCCTGTTACGACAATGAGCGGAACATCCTTGTTTGAGTGCTTTAAGACGTCCAGCGCGTCGAGCGCAGACCAGTCGCGAAGGCTGAAATCGGCGAGAATGATGTCGTACTCTGCTTTTTCCAGACGCTCCCGGAAGACTTCCAGGTCGTCCGTGACCTCGAATAGCACTTTATACCCCCCGCCCTCGAGTACGCTCGCCGTCACCACTGCATCGCGCGGGTCATCTTCCAGGATGAGCGCGCGTAAGGGAGGCGAAGAGATGCTTAATCCGTTAGGCGACTTTTCATCCGTCGCGGAATTACCGTCAGTTTTGATTTTGGCGTCTGGCAGAATACTCATGCGCCTTACTTGCGGCGAATGGTTCTTCGACTAGGACGAAGGAAAAGGCAAACCGGCCTCAGCCCAGTTTTGTCTCCGGGCCCGGCGTTACCAACGTCATCCGCAGCTACCTCCACTCACTCCCATCGGCGGAACTCGCCGCGGCATAAGACCAGACGTCCGGTCAAGACTATTCCCGGCATCGGTTGTCCGGCATTCTCCCAACTCACTGATTCCGCTTAGTTAGAGTCGCATAAGCGGTCCGCCTACTTTTGGATTTTGATTAAACCTTTTAAGCATTCCGCCGATTGTGATAATGCCTGGAATAGAAAGAAAATCTGGATGTTCGTTGTGAGCAAGGGCGCCTGCGAAAGCGCCGAAAGGACCCTGAGTCGGAGGAAGAATGAGCTGGTATGGACGAGGGACTTGAAAAGCCTACCCGAATTCTGCTGGTTGAAGATAACCCGGCTTATGTTCGGCTGACGATCGAAGCCTTCCGCGATGTGAAGGCCGGCAACCATCAAACGGTAGCAGCCAATGGAGTGGAAGCACTGGCAATGCTGCGCGGCACACCCCCATACAATGATGCAGGTCATTTTGACCTCATTCTGCTCGACCTCAACCTCCCCAAATTGAATGGTCGCGAGCTCCTGGCAGACTTGAACAGCGACCCCGAATTCAAGCACATCCCGGTAATTGTCCTCACAACATCCAAGGCGGAGGAGGCTATCCGTGTATGACCCTGCGACCCCTTGCTCGCTTGAGACCTTGATCAAACGCGCTGAGATCGAGGCGAACCCTAAATGTCTTGGTCCCACGGCATAAGGAGAAGCCATGCCCGTTTCTCCCAGCCTGCGATGCCCTTGCATCCCATGCCGTGCTACCTCCTCAAGCGGCGTCCGGCGGTTTGACCCCAAGGCGGTTGGAGTTCTTCTTTCGCCTGCCGTCTGGACATAGGAGGAGATTCGCGGACGAGCTGGCAATCTGTGCCTCATCGGCACCGGTGCTCAGCCGGCAAGATGGAGTTACTGTTGGCAGCGGAGCCCCCACTGCTTGGTTGGGAAAATGGCCTGTCAGGATGAAACAAGAATGAGCAACTGGACGAAATTCTTCCGGCCGTTCTCGCTGGAACAAAAGATGGTAACCGGTTTCGGGCTGGCCCTGGCGACTCTGATGGCGGTGGGTGCGATACAGTACCGAGCCACTCAGGCGCTGATTGAGACGGACCGCTGGGTAGCGCACACCATCGTCGTCCGCACCGAACTTGAACAAATCTATTCTGCGATACAGCAAGCTGAGGCCGGCACAAGGGCGTTTGTGGCCACGGGTAACGAGACTTTCCTGGAACAACACCAAGCGGGAATCTCACGCGTCCCCCAGCATCTCCAGGCACTCCCCGGCCTGATCGTGGACGATCCGTTCGAGCGTGATCAGGTGGACAAACTCTCGTCCCTGACCAACCGCAAAATCGCTGTGATGCAGAACCTCATTTCGCTGCGCCGCAACCAAGGATTCGCGGCCGCCAGCCAAGAGCTGAACAAGGCGGAGGGGCTCAGGTTAATGAACGAAATACGCGAGCTTGTTGACTCCATGCAGTCGAACGAGAGCAGTTTATTGCGGGTCCGCGAGGCCGCGAGCCGGGCCCACGCCCGCACCGCGGACGCCGTGGTTATCCTCGGGTGCCTCTTGGCTGTTATGGTCTTCTCCGCGGGAAGTTGGATTGCCCTCCGGGGCAGCGCCGCGCGCCGGAGGGCCGAGGAACGGTTGAAGGGGGCGAGCGCCTATAACCGCAGCTTGATCGAGGCCAGTTTGGATCCGCTGGTGATGATCGCACCCGGTGGCAAAATCACCGACGCCAATTCCGGCATGGAAAAGGCCACCGGCCGCGTCCGACAGAAGTTGATCGGCACGGACTTCTGCGATTACTTCTCCGACCCCGCAAAGGCCCGGGTTGGATATCAACAAACCTTTCGCGAGGGCTTTGTCCAGGATTACGAGTTGGGAATCCGGCACCAGGATGGACACCTCACCCCCGTCCTCTATAACGCTTCGGTTTACCGGGACGAGGCGGGCGTGGTCATCGGCATCTTCGCCGCGGCTCGCGATATCACCGAACGCAAACGCGCGGAGCAGGAGGTCCGGCGTCTGAATGAGCAACTCGAGCAGCGGGTGCGCGAGCGCACGGCAGAACTCGAAGCCAGCAACAAAGAGCTGGAAGCCTTTACTTATTCGGTCTCCCACGACCTGCGGGCCCCCCTGCGGCACGTCGACGGGTTTTCCAAGCTCCTCGTGGATCGGCACGGCGCCGAGCTTTCCCCTGACGCCTTAGAAGACATCGCGACGATTCGCGATGCAGTCCTCCATATGGGAATGCTGATTGATGATCTGCTCAACCTGGCGCGTTTGGGGCGAAAGCAAATAAGCATGCAAGCGACTGGGCTGAACTCCCTCGTGGATGAGGCCAGGGCGGATTTGATGCGCGAGAACCCCGACCGCACGATCGAGTGGAAGGTCGAAACCCTGCCCTTCGTCGAGTGCGATCCGGCTCTGATTAAACAGGTCTTTGCGAATTTGCTCTCCAATGCCGTCAAGTTTACTCGCCCGCGGAAACCGGCGGTGATTGAGGTGGGAACAACTCAACAAGAGGGCTGTGCCGTCATTTTCGTGCGGGACAACGGCGTAGGCTTCAACATGAAATATGCCACCAAACTCTTTGGGGTGTTTCAGCGCCTGCACCGGAGCGAGGATTTTGAAGGAACGGGCGTGGGCCTGGCCACGGTCCAGCGCATTATTCACAAACACGGAGGGCGGGTTTGGGCGGAGGCCGCCCTGAACCAGGGAGCCACGTTTTACTTCACGCTCAATGGCAGCGGCCAAGAAGGCCTGGAGGCTGAAATCGGAAGTGCTGCGGAGGGTTGAAGCGAGGCAGCGTGAGGGTGCAAGGAAACGCCGAAGTGGGCGGAGGAACCCGGCGGAGCGGGAGAATTTCCCTCTCGCGACCAGCGCCAGGAGACAGGTGGGCGGTGCACCGCAGGATGCGCCAAAAGCAAGTTGATCAAAATTTGACCGAGGAGGAAAGGAAAATGGCAAATAGAAGCAAATTGAGTGGTACGGCGGCCCTTGAAGACATCGAGGGAGTTGCCTCGCAGGCCTATCTGGCGTCGATTGTAGAGTGCTCCGACGATGCCATCTACGGTAAAACCCTGGATGGCACGATCCTGAGCTGGAACCGCGGCGCCGAAAGGATTTATGGATACTCGGCGGCGGAGATGGTGGGCAGGCCCGTCAGCGTTCTGGTGCCCCCCAACAAACCTGACGAGGTACCCGCGATCCTCGAAAAAGTGAAACGGGGAGAACGTGTAAGTCACTTTGAGACTACCCGGGTTAGGAAAGATGGGGAGGTCATTGACCTTTCTCTGAATGTCTCG
>Ga0187876_1001712_pt1 | contig 17812 bp, 12 predicted proteins | sample June2016WEW_17_4_FD_133000 | JGI IMG/M metagenome (GOLD analysis project Ga0187876, IMG submission 133000) | Peatland microbial communities from SPRUCE experiment site at the Marcell Experimental Forest, Minnesota, USA - June2016WEW_17_40 | ecosystem: Environmental > Terrestrial > Soil >...
CCGCGGGCCCCATCACCGAGACGGGTCTTCGTACGAACGTGGGCGTCGCGGTCCGCTACATCGAAGCATGGCTCAATGGGGTTGGCGCGGTGCCCATCAACAATCTCATGGAAGATGCGGCGACAGCAGAAATCTCGCGAGCGCAAACATGGCAATGGATTCACCATCCTCGCGGGGTGCTGGCCGATGGCAGAAAGGTCACAGTCGAACTCTGCCGAGAGGTTCTGGCACAGGAGCTGGCATCGGATCCCCGGTACAATGCGGCAAGTAGCCTGTTTCTGCAGCTAACGGCCGCTGATGACTTCGCGGACTTCTTTACGGTGCCGGGCTACGCGCGACTGCAGTAGGCCTTTTAGGCGCTGGGGGCCGCACTGGCGGCCATCAAGGTGCCGTCATCAAAGGCTTCGCGGCACTGTGGAAGGCGGCGCGCCCCCAAGTGAATCCGGGGGAGTGCCGCCTTCACCCAGCAAATCAGCGTCTCGTCTCGAGCCTAGTCTGGTTACGCCTTGCGCCAGTCCTGAGGCAGAAACAAGTCGTCGTCGACGACGCCATAGGGCGTGAGATCCAGCTTTTGGTCCAGTGCCTCTTTGCAGACGTACAGGACTTGGCCGTTGTTGTCCATACCCCCAAAGAACAGGCGTTCGGTGGCTTCACAGTGAACACACTGCTTGTGCTGGCCAGAATGGCCCGCGGTCTTTCCTATCTCGGTGGACCAAGTGCTGTTCATGGCTTTCTCCAACAATTGTTTTGTCCAAAGAGAACGCTACACTGCGGACACCAACCTGGCCGGAGAATTGCAACGCGCTGTGATCTACTTGGGGCGTAGCTACACTCGCTCAAAGATCGCGGCAATACCCTGTCCGCCGCCGATACACATGCTCACCAGTGCAAAGCGGCCGCCGATGCGCTCGAGCTCATAGATTGCCTTGACGGTGAGAAGAGCGCCGGTCGCGCCAATGGGATGGCCGAGCCCGATGCTGCCCCCGTATGGGTTGGTGCGGTCGCCAGGGAGGTCCAGCTCGCGCGCCACGGCTAGCGCCTGGGCGGCAAAAGCCTCGTTTAGCTCGACCACATCCATGTCCTTTACGCGCAGGCCGGCGCGCCCCAGCGCAGCATTTATAGCCGGCACTGGGCCCATTCCCATGTAGCGAGGGTCGACGCCGGCAAAGCCATACGCGACGAGGCGCGCCATCGGACGCAGGCCGAGACTCGCGGCTCGGTCGGCGGCCATCAGGACGACGGCTGCAGCTGCGTCGTTGACCCCTGCAGCGTTGCCGGCAGTCACGGTGCCGTTGGGGTCGAACACCGGCTTGAGCTTGGCCAGACTCTCCACGGTAGTGTCGGGTCGGGTATGCTCATCGACGGCGAACATGATCGTGCCGGCCTTGGACTTGAGCGGCACCGGCACGATTTGGTCTTTGAACGCCCCGTTTGCCGTAGCGGCGGCGGCACGCTGGTTGCTCTGCGCTGCGAATGCATCCTGGTCCTGGCGGGAGACGCCGTAGCGTTTGGCGACATTCTCAGCTGTGACGCCCATGTGGCAATCGTCAAATGGGTCGCTAATAGCACCAACCATGGCGTCGACCACGGCACCGTCGTTCATGCGCTGGCCCCAGCGCAGGCCGGGCACCCAGTATTGGCCCCGGCTCATCACCTCGGCCCCGCCTGCCACGGCGGCGTCGGCATCGCCCAGCGCGATGAGCTGGGCGGCCGAGACGATAGCTTGCAGGCCGCTGCCGCAGAGTCTGTTCACGGTGAGCGCAGGAGTCTCAACGGGGAGGCCGCCCTTGACCGCTGCCACGCGCGCCAGGTACATATCGTGCACGTCGGTGTGAATCACGTTACCAAACACCGCGTGGCCGATGGCCTCGGGAGCAACTCCAGCGCGCGCGACCGACTCACGAACGACGAGCGCCGCAAGGTCGGTCGGCGGCTGATCTTTGAGGCTGCCACCGTACTTGCCAATTGCTGTGCGTACACCGCTCAACACCACAACTTCGCGTGCAGCAGCCATGGCCGATTCCTATCTACCCAGCGAGGGGGCTGGGCCACCTGTCTAACCAACCAATCCCATTATCTTCAGCGTAGGCTCGAATACGTTAGTAAATTAGGTCCTAACGGCCCCGAGGCGCAAGGCGGTAAGGACTATTTTGAGGGCCGTTGTCCTCTTGCATTTTTCCTAGCTAGTTGTTCTTGGCGGGGATTCGGCCACCAGCTGCAACTGGACGGCACAGACAATGCCCGGCCGCGGCCGGTTGATTTGGCCACAGTGAATATGGTAAGGCATGGGGCGGCGGCAGCGGATAGGGGGCGTCTGAGTGCTTAGGGGCGGTCCACCCCGGAGGCGGCCAGATGACCAAGATGGGTCATCGGGCCGCAGCCGGGGGGCCTACGCTCGAACTGGGACTACTTGCCCGCGGAATCACCTGCCGCTGCCTTGGCAGCACCAGCCAAATCCTGCGCCGGGTACTTGGCGTGGCCGCCCTGCTCGCACACGTAGCTGCCGGGCGCGGGCATGAGCGCTGGGTACTGTTCGTTGCCCATCGACGGCGGCGCTACTTGCTCACCAGATCGCGGGCCAAGCCAGCTCAGCCAGTCTTCCCACCAACTGCCGTCACGCTTGGCCGCGCCCTTCTGCCATTCGTCTGGATCAGTCGTCGGAGACTCGTTCACGAAGTACGAATTGCGACCGTTACTAGGTGGACTGATGACGCCCGCGATGTGGCCCGAGTTGGCGAGCACAAAGCGCACGGGGCCCGATACGTAGCGACGGAGCTTGAAGGCGCTGCGCCAAGGCACGATATGGTCTTCCAGCGTACCAACGGCGTAGATGTCGTTGTCGACCTTGCCAAGGTCAATCTTCTCGCCCAAGAACTCCAGCTTACCCGGCTTCACCAGGTTGTTTTCCACGTACATATTTCGCAGGTAGTACAGGTGCATCTTGCGCGGCATACGCGTGCCGTCAGAGTTCCAGAACAGCAGGTCGAAGGCTTGCGGCTCCTTACCAAGCAGGTAGTTGTTGACGAGGTAGTGCCAGATCAAGTCGTTGCTGCGTAGCAAGTTCATCACTGCCGACATGTCGTCCGACTCGAGGTAGCCGCGCTCTGCCATCCGCACGTCGAGCGCCGCGAGCTGCTCGTCATCCACAAACACGCCCAGGTCGCCCGGCTCTTCGAAGTCCTGCAACGACACGAAGAAGGTAGCGGCCCGCAGCCGCGTGTCGCCTTTGGCGCGGAGCGCAGACAAGGCGATGGAGAGAAGCGTACCGCCAATGCAGTAGCCGACAACGTTGACATCGGGGCTGCCGGAGATGCTGATGGCCGCATCGAGGGCAGGCAGCACGCCATGGGTCAGGTAGTCTTCCATGCTGAAATCGGCGTAGCGCTCGTCTGGATTCTTCCATGAAATCATGAACACTGTATACCCGTGCTCGGTGAGGTACTTGACGATGCTGTTCTTGGGCTGAAGATCGAGAATGTAATACTTGTTGATCCAGGGCGGAATGAAGAAGATTGGGCGTTCGTACGTCGCATCCGTAGCCGGCGCGTACTGAATAAGCTCCAGGAGTGGCGTGCGCAGCACCACCTGGCCCTTCGACGCCGCCACATTCTGGCCGTACTTGAAGCCCGAGGCGTCCACCATCTTGACTTTGCCGGCGCTGAGATCCTCGGTAAGATGGCGCATGCCATGGATCAGATTCGCACCGTCTGTTCTGATAGTCTCATCAATGACGACAGGATTGAGAAACGGCGAGTTAGAGGGGCTCACGCTATCCAAGAGCTGCCGTAAATAGAATTGCGTTCTTCGACGCGCATCGGGCGCAAGCGTGTCGTTCTCCTCGAGCTGCCGCAGGAACCAGTTGCTGCTCAGCAGGTAGGTCTGCTTGATGGCGTTGAAGACCGCGTTCTTGCTCCACTCCTCGGCAGCGAACCGCTTGTCTCGGCGTCCTGGCTCAACTACGGTCTCGTACTCGAGGCCCAGCGCCTGGCGTGAGGCTTGCAGCATGACCTCGAACTGCTTCGTACCCAGTTCCGCCCAAGCCGCGTAGGCCTTGGCCGGATCGGTCATCATCTGCGTGCCGACTGTGATGAGGGCTTTACCCATCTCGGCGTAGTTGAGCGGGAACAGGCGGTTGTAGGGATTTAGCTCCGCGAACTGCATCGCCCATTCCTCGCCCATGCCGACCCAATCCGGCATGCCCAATGTTCCGCGCTCATCGTCTGACTTGTTCATGAATCATTCCCCTGTTCCTTGTCGTCGTCCGGATTGGTGCCTGTATACAACGAAAAGAAGTTGTCGAGCATGGTGCGATAGGCTTGCAAGGACGCGCCCCAGGCGTCGAGCCAGCCTCGCCCGGCATCCGTGAGCGAGTAAACGCGGCGCGCGGGCCCAGATGGACCCGGAACCCAGTCTGACGAAAGCAGCCCGTCCTTTTCCATCTGCCTCAGCGTGCGATAGAGCGTGCTCTGGTCAATACGGAAGAACCCGGAGTTCTTGAGATACTCCTCGATCATGTAGCCGTGCGCGCGCTGCAGCGAAACAGCCAGCAAGAGGTAGGGCACCAGCATATCGCGCGGTGACCAGCCCAGTGCTCCCGCAGATTCAGCTCCCGGACGTCGGTAGGGCATCAATCCTCCCCATTGACAATACTGCATCTACATGTATAATGCAGTTAGGTGGTACTTTCAAGTAGTGGTTTCGTAGCGCAAGGAAAGGAAAGATAGGCATGGCAACGGCAACTCAGAACACGACGGAAGAGAAGAGCATCATGAGTGAGGCGATCAAGGCTGCGGCCGAGGCTTCGCGCCGGACCGTTCAAAGCTCGCAAGATGCCGTGAAGGTGTCGCGCGAGTTGCTGGATGCTTCGACCGAGACTGGCCGGAAGCTGTTCGCCGCTTACACCTCGGTGGTCTCTGCCGGTATTAAGGTGCTCTTTGATCTCCAAAACGCGGCCCTTTCGTCGAACCTCTCGCTGGTTGAAGCAGCCAATGTGACCAGCCGCGAGTGGGGAGCGAAGGTCATCGAGTCCACGCACCAGGCTCAGCAAGCCAGCCTCGACATGTGGCAAGCCGGCATTCGGGTGGGCGAGAAGCTCGCCGCAAGCTCCGAAAAGGCCTGAACCGGCCTGTCTAACCCATTCCCTTCCGAGGACCGTCGCCGGAGTGCCGGCGACGGTCCTTGGCGTCTCAGCCAACCACGCAGCTACATCAGCACTCCAACCGGGCCGCCGGCAATGTAAATCGTCTCGCCGCTAATGTACGCGGCGTCGTCTGAGGCTAGGAACGCCACCACACTGGCGATGTCTTCCACGGTGCCGAGCCTGCGCATCGGGATCATCTTCGCGATGTCTCCCTGGAGCTCCTCAAACGTCTTCCCCATGCGCGCGGCCATCTGGTGCAGCATGTCGGTGACGATGAAGCCGGGCGCTACGACGTTGACGTTGATATTGAACGGGCCAAGCTCAATCGCCATGGTCCGCGCCATTCCCTGCAACCCCGCCTTCGCGGAAGAATAGTTGCTCTGGCCCCGATTGCCGAGCGCCGAGATCGAGGAGGTCATGACAATCTTGCCGTAGCGCTGTTTGACCATAAACTTCTGGGCTTCGCGCGTGCAGAGGAACGTCCCCTTCAGGTGAATATCAATTACCGTATCCCAGTCGTCGTCAGACATCTTGAACAGCAGATTATCGCGCAGCACGCCGGCATTATTCACCAGGATGTCGATGTGTCCGAAATGTTCTACGACTGTTTCTACCGATTCCTTAACCTGTGCGGAATTGGTGACGTCGCATACGACCGGCATTGCCCTCACACCTGCAGCGGTCACACGGGTAATCGTGTCGTGCAGCTGGTCCGCGAGGATGTCGAACACGGCGACATCCGCGCCATCCTGCGCCAGCCGTACCGCTTCCGCGGCTCCAATGCCCCGAGCCGCGCCCGTCACAATCGCCACTCGTCCATCAAGCCGTCCCATGCGATCCCTTCTTTCTGCATCCTAGCAGCATCACACATCTAGCTGCACCCTGAGTATAGATCCGTGAAAGTTATCGTGCCAGAACGGTCCGGTGCCAAGATCTGCTACTATCACTCCATGCGTACGTACTTTCGAGCAGTTGACGCCGGCCGGTGGTCCATGCGACGCATCATTTTGTGTGAGCGCTGCGAGGGCGAGACGGTAATGGACGTAGCCAAGGTGCTGCTCGACGGTGCGCAGGAGTGCGGTACCTGTGGCCAGCGTCATGTACTGGCACCCGACGAGCTTGCGCGGACGCGCCTTATGCTGGGCACAGCCGAGGGCTGGTTTCCCGAGGCATTGCAGCCGGCATAGCGGGTTGTCAACAGGTATGCGTTACGGTGGGGATTCGGCCTGAATCCGCGGCGTCAGGTTAGCGTGCACCTTCACGGGTGGCAAGCTACCAGGCAAATGGCCGTGAGCTACTCGCTTCGGCGAAGCGATAGGTCCGTGCACCGGCAAGACCGGTAGCATGGTGGCATCGGCTTGGCATTCTGAACGGTAACGCGCCCTAAAGGGTCGGCCCGACGCGCTCCTCGGCCGCTGCGAACCTATAGTGAAGCCACGATGAAACCCGCACGCCATGTCGTGGCGATGGAGCCGCTAGCTGGCAGGTCCAGGGGCGAGCACGATGCTCGCGGTCCCAGCAGCGTGCGGCTCGATGCAGATCCCGTCATGGTTTCCCTTTAGAGCCCGACCGCGGCCGCGGCGTTGTCGGTGAACAGCGTGCCTTCGCGGATGTAGCGTCGCACCATAGCCAGGCTTTTGTGCCCGGTTTGTGCCATGATTGCGCGCTCGGAAACGCCCGCAGCTGCCGCGGAGGTGGCAAGCCCGGCTCGTAGACTGTGCCCACCGAAGCCGGCGGGATCGAGGCCAACAGCCGCAGCGGTGCGCTGCACGACGCGTGCCACCGCACGGTCCGACAGCCTGGATGGCAGCACGCGTCCATGGCGGTTGAGCGGGTGGAACAGCGGGCCGCTGCCGGCTCCGCGCACTTCGAGCCAATCCTGCAGGGCTCGCACTGGGCACGTGGCGGGGTGAGAACCGTAGGGGATGCCGATGCTTCGCCCATGGCCTTCCTGGTCGGTTTTTGATTGTCGGAGACGGACCACCAGGCCCTCGCGCGCAAACGTTACGTCGGACAGGTCGAGCGCCACCAGCTCGCTTCGCCTGAACGCGCCAGCAAAGCCGAGCAGCAGCAGAGCGCGGTCCCGTTGCCCCAACACGGAGTCCGGCAAGCAGGCAATCATTCTGCGCAGTTCCGCCGTGAGAATGGGCGATTTGCCTCGCTGCGCGCTGCCGTGTGCGCGACGGATGCCCGCGAAGACAGCGCGGACGGCCGCATCCTGGCAGGGCGAGGCATGGCCGGCGGACTTATGCGCCTGGCTGATAGCCGAGAGACGACGCTGCAGGGTGCTTACTTTGCGTGACTCCGCAAGCCCGCTCAGGTACAAGCCAACGGTCCGCGGTGTACTGGGGAGCGAAGAGGCCCCGCGCGCTGTGCACCAGGCCACGAAATCGGCCCAGTCGGCGCGATACGCCCGGCGCGTGTTGGCTGCCCTTGCCTGCCGGGCGTAGTCGCGCGCACGCTCAATCTCGACGCACAGCAACTCGGTGTGTTGCTCGCTGGTGTCCAGGATCGTGTCGCGTTCAACCAACGTCGCGCGTCTCCCTGCTACTGCTATCGTCAGCACCCACCGTACCACACCCCAGCGTTGGATTGCCCTGAAGTGTGGGACGGCGGCGAATTTCCTATTGTGTGGCGGAGGTCACGTGCATACAATGAGCCCGAACTGTGGCATGGCATTCTGCCCACCCATTACATGATCCTTCTGTGCCGCGAGCCGCGGGTGCGTGAATGGAGGCTGCAGGTGGCCGCATCTCCAGACCAACGTGGGAGCGCCACGGATCCGAGCATACCCTTCGCGCGAATCGTTGAGGCCGACAGCCGCGCCATCTGCCTGGCAGACGCCCGCGCGACCGGCTGCCCAATAGTCTATGTAAACCCTGCGTATGAGAGCATGACGGGTTACCACCGGGATGAGGTGCTGGGGCGGGACTTTGGCTTTCTCACTGCCGGCCCGTCCGATAGGGAGCAGTTAGCAGCTATTTGCCTCTCGATGCGCGACGGCAAGAGCCGGCAGACAGTGTTTCTGGGCCAGCGGAAAGACGAATCTTCGTTTTGGGGCGATCTCTCAGTATGCCCGATAAGCAATGACGATGGAGAAGTTGTCTTGCTGGCCTGCTACATGGTTGACGTGACCGCGGAGAAGAAGGTCGGCACGCGACACGTAAGTCAAGACCTCGCACCGCTCGTGCAACGAGTGCCGGGCCTCACCATAGTCGACGCCAGGGGAATGGTGCTGCACATGAGCAGCAAGGTCACGATGTCCCTCGGCTACGGCGCCGACGAATTCTCCGGCAAGAGCATATTCGACTTGGTGCAAGCAGAAGGAAGCGGCGCGGCGCGGGCCGCGTTTGCTAAGTGCCTTGCTGAGCCAGAGCTGCCGGTGACCCTCAACGTGCGGTGCCGCCACCGCGATGGGACGTCGCGCAATCTCGAGATGGTGGCGATCAACCACCTGAGCGACCCACGCATCCAGGGAATCATGCTCAGCAGCAGAGACATAACAGACCGGCGATTGCAGCTGGACGTGCAGTTGCAGGAAGCCTTGCATGACACGTTGACTGGGCTGCCGAACCGCACGCTGCTGGAGGTTCGACTCAAGCAGGCTGGAACCAGCAATGCAGAACACGGGCTGCAACTGGCACTGCTTCGTGTCGACATCGAGCAGGTCGACGAAATGATCTCGAAATACGGAACACAGGCGAAAGATGAGCTCGTTCGGGCAGTCGGCTCGCGTCTGTCAGGGCTCGCGCGCGACGTGGAAACCGCCGCGCGAATTGACGAATGCGCATTCGCCATGCTGGTGCCAGGTGCCAGAGTCGCCAGCGCCTCGTGGGCAGCGCGAAAGGTGCTGAGTACGGTATCCCAACCTGTAGCGTTCGCAGACTGCGAAGTGCAGCCGCAAGTGAGTGTAGGCATTGCACTGTCGCCCGATCACGGCACCGAGGTGGCGCAATTGCTGCAGCACGCCGAAGGAGCCTCGCGACGAGCCTGGCGGACCGGGAGTGGCTTTTCGCTGGAAACGCAGAGCAAGGACGAGCCGCAAGCCGATCGCTTCATGCTCGTGGATGGCTTGCGCCAGGCATTGGCGGACAACGCGTTAGTGCTGCACTACCAGCCCAAGGTTGACATGCGCACGTCGCGAGTGGTCGGTGCCGAGGCGCTCGTGCGTTGGCCGCACGCAAAACGAGGCATGCTGCAGCCCGACCAGTTCATCGCCGCTGCCGAGCAGACGGGTGTCATCGCGGCACTCACGCTCTTGGTTGCACGCATGGCGTTGTCGCGCGTTGTAAAGTGGCATGAAGCGAAGTGGCCGCTCGCGGTGTCTATCAATTTGTCAATGCGCACGCTCGTAGACCGACGGTTACCCGACAAGATTGGCGACCTGCTCAGTGAGTTCAAGGCACCGCGCAACAGCTTCACCCTGGAGATTGCCGAGAGTGCCTTGGGCGATGATCAGCTGCTGCTGGAGAAGACCCTGAAGTCGCTCGAGTCGATGGGCACGCGCCTGGCTATCGACAACTTTGGCACCGGGTTTTCAAATCTAGAGATGTTGCGGCACCTGCCGGTACGGGAGCTGAAAATTGATAGAACCTTCGTGCTGGCCATGCACCAGAGTCCCCCAGACGCGGCAATTGTGAAATCCATAATTGAGCTCGGCCACTCGCTGGGCATGGTGGTAGTCGCGCAGGGGGTTGAGAACCGCAACACCTGGGAAGCGCTGGCCCAACTTGGCTGCGACCTGGCGCAAGGGTACTACATCAGCCGGCCGCTCACCCCCTCAGAACTGGACGGCTGGCTGGTGACGTCCTCGTTCGGCGTAGCGAGCACTGGTCTCGGCGCGTGACGTCCGGCGGAGCCCGTTGTGCAGGACGCGCGACCGGAGCATAATACAAACCAGGACGTGCGGTCGAGATACGGGTATTGGCGTGCGGCGTGCCAGATTCTGCGCGAGCGTTGAGATTCGCGCGAGAGGAGACGGTCAATGGAAACGCTGGAACCGATTCTGGAGAGGCATCCCTTCTTTACGGGGCTAGACGAGCGATATCTAGAGCTGTTGGTGGGCTGTGCGTCGAATCTCCGATTCGATGCCGGCGACTACCTGGCACGCGAGGGAGAGGCGGCCGACCAGTTCTTTCTGATTCGGGCCGGACAGGTGCGCCTGGAGGTCCATGCCATGCAGCGCGAGCCGATTGCTATCCAGACGCTGGGAGAGGGGGACATCCTCGGCTGGTCGTGGCTGACCCCGCCGTACCGCTGGAATCTCGATGCTCACGCACTGGAGCTGACACGGGCAGTTGCCCTCGATGGCGCGTGTCTTCGGGGCAAGTGCGAGGAGGACCACGACCTCGGCTACGAACTACACAAGCGCTTCGCCACTGTAATCGCCGACCGCCTCAAGGCGATGCAGCTGCAGCTGCTCGACGTGTACGGCGCGCGATAGTAGGCTGCCAACGCCCGTCGGTAGCGGTGGGAGACCGGCCTGACACCGCGATGTCGTGTCCGCCTACAGGGCGACTGCGGTGGCGTGGCCGCTGCGTTTCGTGGTCGACAGCAGAAGCTGGAGCGCCTAGTTCACGATGTCACGGCCCGCCGCCTGCCAATAATGCCGCACTCTCGTGGTCCAGCGGGCCGGCAGAGGCACTGAGGTAGCGGTCGATCGCCGCAGCTGCCTGCCGCCCTTCGTTGATGGCCCACACCACGAGCGATTGCCCGCGCCGCATGTCGCCGGCGGCAAACACGGCGTTGACTGACGTCATGTAGTTCTCGTCCGCTGCGACATTGCCTCTCGCATCCAGGGCCACGCCGAGCTGCTCGATCATGCCGCTGCGCACCGGCCCCAGGAAGCCCATGGCGATGAGCACGAGGTCGGCCTCGATCACAAACTCGCTGCCGGGGATTGGCGCGAACTTGGGCGGCGGGCCCACACGCACCGCATGCAGCTGCTTGACGTAGCCGTCGTCATTGCCCGTAAACCGCGTGGTCTGCACGCTCCACTCGCGAATCCCGCCTTCTTCGTGCGCGCTCTCCGTGCGCAATTGCAGCGGCCATAGCGGCCACGGCGTCTGGGGCGCGCGTTCATCAGGCGGTTTGGGAAACAGCTCGAGCATGTGCACCGACGTGGCTTTCTGCCGATGGCTCGTGCCCAGGCAGTCAGCTCCAGTATCGCCGCCACCGATGATCACGACGTGCTTGCCGGTGGCCAGGATGTCTTCGCCTGTCGTCACTTCGTCGCCGAGACAGCGACGGTTCTGCTGCGGAAGGAACTCCATCGCGAAATGGATCCCATCGAGATCGCGGCCGGGCACTGGGAGGTCGCGTGGTTGCTCGGCCCCTCCTGCCAGGAGGATAGCGTCGAACTCGCGCCGGAGATCCTTGACGGCAACGTTCTCGCCGACGTACGCGCCGGTCACGAACTCCACGCCCTCGCCGACCATCTGCGCCAAACGACGATCCAGGACGCCCTTCTCCAGCTTGAATTCGGGGATACCGTAGCGCAAGAGTCCGCCGATGCGGTCCGCTTTCTCGAACACGGTGACTGTATGGCCGGCGCGACACAATTGCTGCGCCGCGGCGAGCCCCGCAGGCCCGGAGCCAACCACCGCGACGGGCCTTCCCGAGTGCTGGACGGGCGGCTCAGGTTGGATCCAACCTTCCAGGAAACCTTTCTCAGCAATGGACTTTTCGACTTGCTTGATCGCAACGGGCGGCTGGTTGATTCCCAAGACGCACGCGGCTTCACATGGGGCCGGGCACACACGGCCCGTAAACTCCGGGAAGTTGTTCGTGGCGTGCAGGCGGCGCACGGCTTCCTTCCAGCGACCGCGATACACGAGGTCATTCCAATCCGGAATGATATTGTTCACCGGGCAGTAGCCATGGCAAAACGGAATTCCGCAATCCATGCAGCGCGCGGCCTGGGTGCGGCAGCTATCCTCTGGGAATGCCTCGTACACCTCGCGCCAGTCGTTGACTCGCTCGGTCACGGGCCGCCGCCTCGGCAGCTCGCGCGGATACTCCATGAATCCTGTGGTCTTACCCATGGGTCACCTGCCCAATCGCTGCTAACTCGGGTACTTGAGCGGACGGAACGTAGGGCTCCGCGATGCGGCTCACGCCCAGCACTCGCTTGTATTCGTGCGGGAACACTTTGACGAATCTGGGAAGCACAATCTCCCAGCGCTCGAGGATCCAGGCTGCACGCGGGCTGCGCGTGTACTCGTGATGCCTGGTGATGAGCTGCCGCACGACTTCAATGTCGTCCTCATCGGCCAATGGTTCGAGGTCCACGGAGGCTACGTTGCACCGCTTCTCGGCGAAATCGCCGCGTTCGTCAAGCACGTAGGCAAAACCGCCGTTCATGCCGGCGCCGAAGTTTCGCCCGCACGCGCCTATCACGACCACCAGTCCGTTCGTCATATACTCGCACCCGTGGTCGCCCACACCTTCCACCACGGCCGTCGCCCCGGAGTTGCGGACGGCAAACCGCTCGCCCGCCATGCCGTTGAAGAAGGCCTCACCACTGGTGGCGCCATAGAGCACGACGTTGCCCACCAGGATGTTCTCTTCCGGCACGAACGTCGACGCCCTTGGCGGGTACACCACTAGCCTGCCGCCGGACAGCCCCTTGCCGACGTAGTCGTTGGCGTCGCCTTCCAGGATGAGCGTCACGCCGTTTGGCACGAAGGCGCCGAAGCTCTGTCCGGCTGAGCCAGTGAAGTGGAATTGCATCGTGGAGTCGGGAAGGCCCGCGGAGCCGTAGCGCCGCGCAACCTCGCCGCCCAACATGGCGCCGACCGTGCGATGCACGTTGCGGATAGGCAAGGCCGCTTTGAGCGGCTGCGCCGACTCGAGTGCGTCGTGCGCCAGCCCGATGAGCTCGTGATCGAGCGCCTGGTCCAGCCCATGGTCCTGCGCAACCGTACAGCGGCGAGCGACGCGTGCCGGCAGCGGCGGGTTCTCCAAGATGGCGCAGAAATCCAAGCCACTGGCCTTCCAGTGGTCGACCGCGGCCTGTACGTCGAGCATGTCGACGCGGCCGACCATCTCGTCCACTGTACGGAAACCCAGCTCTGCCATGTACCCGCGCATCTGCTCGGCAATGTAGAAGAAGAACCTGATGACGTGCTCCGGCTCGCCATGGAACCGTTTTCGCAGTTCCGGGTCCTGAGTAGCGATTCCCACCGGGCAAGTATTGAGATGGCACTTGCGCATCATGATGCAGCCCAAGACCACGAGCGGCATGGTAGCGAAGCCATACTCCTCGGCACCCAACAAGGCGGCGATAACCACGTCTCGGCCCGTTTGCAATTTGCCGTCGGTCTGCACGCGAATGCGGCTACGGAGGTCGTTGAGCAGCAGAACCTGCTGCGTTTCGGCAAGGCCCAACTCCCAGGGGATGCCGGCATGCTTGATCGAGCTCAGCGGCGATGCCCCGGTGCCGCCGCTGTCGCCGCTGATGAGCACGACGTCGGCATGGGCCTTCGCCACGCCCGCCGCCACCGTGCCGACCCCGACCTCGGATACGAGCTTGACGGCGATGCGTGCGCGCGGGTTCACGTTCTTCAGGTCATAGATGAGCTGCGCGAGGTCTTCAATCGAGTAGATGTCGTGATGCGGCGGCGGCGAGATCAGGCCCACGCCGGGAATTGAGTGGCGCAGCCTGGCGATGACCTCATCCACCTTGTGTCCGGGCAGTTGCCCACCTTCGCCGGGCTTCGCGCCCTGCGCCATCTTGATCTGCAGCTCATCGGCGTTGATCAGGTAGTTGGTGGTAACGCCGAAGCGGCCGGAAGCTACCTGTTTGACGGCACTCCGGCGCAAGTCCCCATTCGAGTCGGGGGCGAACCGCTCTTCGTCTTCGCCGCCTTCGCCGGTGTTGGACATCCCGCCAATCCGGTTCATGGCGATTGCCAGCGTTTCGTGTGCCTCTTTGCTGATAGACCCGAAGGACATGGCACCCGTGGTAAACCGCTTGACGATCTTCTGGGCAGGCTCGACATCCTCGATCGGGACGGGCTTCCTGGTGTGCTTGAAGCGCATGAGTCCCCGCAACGTGCACAGGTTGCGGTTCTGACCGTCAAGAAGGTCCGTATACTCCCTAAACGTGGCGGCGCTGGATTGCCATACAGCATGCTGCACCTTGCTGATAGTCTGCGGATTCAGCAAGTGGTACTCGCCGCCGGTGCGGTAATGGTACGTGCCTCCCACGGACAGCCCCGTCTCGGACTCCGTCTGCGGGCGGAAGGCATACTCGTGCTTCAGCTGCGCCTCGCGCGCCAGGACGTCTAGCCCAACGCCGCCGATGCGCGACACCGTTCCGGTGAAGTAGGCATCTACCAGGTCCTGGCTAAGACCAATGGCTTCGAAGACCTGAGCCCCCCGGTAGCTTTGCAGCGTGGAGATGCCCATCTTGGAGAACGTCTTGAGGAGGCCCTTGTCGATTGCCTTGACGTAGTTCTTCATGGCGATTTCAGGGGTAATGCCTGAGGGCAAGTAGCCTCGGGTGGCCTGATCGCGCAACGTTTCGAGAGCAAGGTATGGATTGACGGCACTGGCGCCGTAGCCGATGAGCAGCGCAAAGTGCATGACCTCGCGCGGCTCGGCGGACTCGGTGATCAGGGCCACCTGCGTGCGTGTCTCCTGGCGGACCAGCAGGTTGTGCACTGCCGCGAGTGCCAGCAGGCTGGGAATCGGCGCGTAGTGGACGTCAACACCGCGGTCCGAAAGGATGAGCAAGGTGTAACCTGAGTGCACCGCCAGCGAAGCGCGTTGACATAACTCCTCAAGGCCGCGACGGAGGCCGGCTTCACCCTCGCCGGCCCGGAACAGCGTGGGGAGCGTCGTCGCCAGAAGGTCGCCCTTGGACACGCGGCGCAGCTTCTCGAGGTCGCGATTCGTGAGAATTGGCTGGGGAATCTTGAGCGTATGGCAATTCTTAGGCGTCTCTTCGAGAATGTTTCGCTCGGTGCCGATGTAGCTGATGAGCGACATCACCATTTCTTCACGGATCGGATCGATCGGCGGGTTGGTCACCTGCGCAAAGAGCTGCTTGAAGTAGCTAAAGAGCATCTGCGGGCGGTCGGAGAGGCAGGCCAGCGGCGTATCGGTACCCATGGAGCCAACCGGCTCCAAGCCGTCGGTAGCCATGGGGCCGAGGATCATTTTCAGATCCTCCTCGGTGTAGCCGAATGCCCGCTGCCGCCGCACGATGGTGAGGTGATCGAAGCCGTGCACACGCGAGGGCTCAGCAAGTTCCTCCATGGTGATCTGGTTGTCTTCGAGCCAGGCAGCGTACGGTTGGCGTTCGGCGAGCTGCTTCTTGATCTCCCGGTCCGAGATGACGCGCCCGGCCACGGTATCGACCAAGAACATCTTGCCCGGCTGCAAGCGCCCCTTCTGTTTGACGCGGGTAGCCGGAATGTCCAGCACGCCGGTCTCGGAGGCCATGACGACGAGATCGTCGTCGGTGATCAGCCAGCGTCCGGGTCGCAGTCCGTTGCGGTCGAGCGTGGCGCCGATGACCCGGCCATCCGTAAAGGCGATTGCCGCTGGGCCATCCCACGGCTCCATCAGCGAGCAGTGGTACTCGTAGAATGCCTTCTTCTCGGGCCTCATGTGCGGGTTGCCGGACCAGGCCTCGGGAATGAGCATGGCCATGACATGCGGCAGGGAGCGCCCGGTCTGGAAGAGCAGCTCGACGGCATTGTCGAATGAGGACGAGTCACTACCGCCAGGGGCGATGATCGGGAAAAGGTCTCGCATCTCATCGCCAAACAGGGGAGACGCAAGCACTGATTGCCGCGCTCTCATCCAGTTGACGTTGCCGCGCAGCGTATTGATCTCGCCGTTGTGAGCGACATAACGGTAGGGGTGCGCGAGCGGCCAGCTGGGGAACGTATTGGTGGAGAAGCGCTGGTGCACCAGACAGAGGGCGCTTGTGACCTCGGGATCGGACAGCTCGATGTAGAAATTCGCGATTTGGGGGGCCAGGAGGAGCCCCTTGTACACGATCGTCCGGGCGGACAGCGAGGGCACGTAGAACATGTGCTTGTCCTCGATGTCGGAGCCGGCGATTTCCGCCTCGGCACGCTTGCGCACGAGGTACAGCTTGCGCTCGAACGCATCGTCCTCCATGCCTTCAGGGCACGCCACGAAAATCTGCTCGATGTACGGTTGGGAGTTGCGGGCGATGCGGCCGATGGCGTTGCCGTCGATTGGGGTATCGCGCCAGCCCAGGACCGTGAGCCCTGCCTCCCGCACGATGCGCTCGAGCACGCCTTCGACCTGCAGGCGATTGTGGCGCTCCACGGGCAGGAACACCATGCCCACGGCATAGGCGCCGGCCGCGGGCAGATCGATGCCCAGAGTTCGGCACTCGCGCTGGAAGAACTGGTCGGGGATCTGGATCAGGATGCCTGCACCGTCGCCCGTCTCGGGATCGCAGCCACAGGCGCCCCGATGGGTGAGGTTGATGAGGACCTGAATACCTTTCAAGATAATGTCGTGGCTCTTCTCCCCGCGTACGCTTGCGACAAAACCAATCCCGCAGGCGTCGTGTTCGTTTCGTGGATCGTAGAGCCCCTTTGCTGGGGGAAAGTGGGTGTGCGGATAGGGTTGTTGCATCACTTCCTCCTGAACTCCCTGGTCGAAAGGGGCGATCGTCGTCGATCACGTCATCGCACCCACGCAGGCAGCCGCGCCACTGGGGCCGCCACGTCGATGAGCCTGTTTCTGTTGCTGCGATACACAGGTCCCGACGGTGAGGTTAAAACAGTATACCGGAAACGCCGCGAGGCTGTCCCGTCTGATTATACGCACATATGGCGGCCTGAGCCAGTCTCAAGGCATCAAGCAGACGGCAGGCTCCAGGCGGTTGGCCGTGCATTAGAGGGCAATCGAACACGGCACCTTTGCGCGGCGGCGGCCTCAGGGTGATTTCTGAGGCACTGCACGCCTCCACAAGCGTTCTGTTGCGTTCCGCGCCCATCTGCGTCTCTGGGGCATCCCGGCCCCACCCGCCGCGAGCCCGACTCTGCTCACAGCCGGTGGCACCGAACACTTTGCGAGTCTGTGAAGCTACCTTCTTGTTGCGACTCGTGCCCAGCTTTGTCTGGCCGTACCACAATCACGTGGTGTGTCCGCGGTAGCTCTGGCTGCCAGCGCGGGGATGCCTCAGCGGCGGCCTGAAATCTGATCGCGACGTCGGATTCGGTGAATCCGTCCTCGAGCGGCACCACCATCGTATGGCCTAGATCTATCAACCAAAGTGGCTGCTCGGGCGGCACTTGCGCGCGCCACCACGCTGCAAATTGCGCGATGACGGGCATCACGCCGTCGAGGTAGACTCCCCGCCCGTTCCGGTGCTGGCTGCCGTCCAGCACACCTTCAGGCAAGGATACCGTCCACTCCACAGCACCAGCGGCTGGCGCGGTCGCGTCTCCCAGCTGGACGCTCACATCAGGCCATTTGCTTCTCAGCATGGCCACGAACTCGTCGTGGCCCACACGCCAAGTTGATTCCTCAGGTGGACATATCGATAGTACAACTCCTAGCAGCCTGTCGGGGATAATTCGCACAGGCATGAGCTGATGGTCCAGCGCACCACTGCGGTGCACAGCCCAGCGAGCGCAGCTGCGGCCTGGGCGAATGATCGTGGTCGCTTCCAGCGCA
>Ga0187876_1001719_pt1 | contig 17727 bp, 26 predicted proteins | sample June2016WEW_17_4_FD_133000 | JGI IMG/M metagenome (GOLD analysis project Ga0187876, IMG submission 133000) | Peatland microbial communities from SPRUCE experiment site at the Marcell Experimental Forest, Minnesota, USA - June2016WEW_17_40 | ecosystem: Environmental > Terrestrial > Soil >...
ATCGTCCTCCACGTAGATCAGATATGGGTAGTCCTCGATGTCATGCTCTTCTGACAGGACCTCCTTGAGGTCGTTAATGTCCTTGTCTTGGCACCCCCCAGCCATGCACTTGAACCCGATGCGATTCCCGAAAGTGACGCAGCACTTGAAGCTGCCCTTGTGCTGACCTTCATGAGCGCGACCCACGAATGGGCACTCCAGCAATTCGACGTACAGGACGCCAGCCACGGTTTTCTCCTCACCTGTGGCGGAAAGCTCGTTGTGGTCGAGCCAGTCATAGCGATCAAAGTCAGGGTGGAAAACAGATTCCTTGATGCGCCGAGATGAAGTCTTCTTCTTGGAACTGTTCTTCCTCAGCCAATCGACCATTTCCTGCGGAATGGGTTTGATGGGCAGATCATTCGCTGGAACGTACTCCCCGTAAGGTTCCTTGTCAGTACGCTTCACACCGGGCGAGGCACAGGTTAGGTTGTGGGCCTTGAACTCAACGATGGGCTTGCCGTCGGCACCAAGGACATTACAATTGCCCAGTTCCTCGGACGCAGCCGTGTGCAAGTAGTAAACCTGCTTGTTTCCCGGAGTCGGCGAGTTCACAACAAACGTATCGTCGTAGTTCGGAATGTCGAGGCGCTGCGCTTGTTCGGGGCCATCTATGTCGAGGATGCAGTTGGCTCTATTTTTTGCAACGGACACCCAACTGTGCTCCGCGTAGCCGTTGGAGTTCCACTTCTTCAGGGTATCGATGTCTGTGGTCGCGAATTCCAGCGATCCTTTGATGGACGGGTGCCGAAGACCCGGTAACGTTGGCGTCTGGTGCACACCGCGCCGTGCATGTCTCAAAATCTGTTGGAAATCCATGTTCAGTCTCTTTCGGTTTTTGTTTTAAGCGTCTACAGTCCGTAGGTGCGTCCCATTAGGACGCTTTGGCGGTGGGTGGACTGTAGGAACCCACCGCCCCCGAATCTTAGGTGCCCCCAAGACCCTCACTATCTAAAGGGGGCGGTAGTGGATTTTTTATAGGCCGCCGATCCAGCCCCCTGCTTGCGCCTGATCTTGAACATCTTCCGCGCACGGTCAATCGCCCAGTAAGTGAGCCCATGTTGGCGACGAAGGTCGGCGAGCGAGACCTCTTTGTTCTCCGCGATCAGCTTTGCGATCCGCTCGTAATACTCAAACCGTTTGGCGTCCATCGCCTTTTTGAGTTCAGCCCTATCCATTGAGAGCCACTTCGATCAGTTTGCGGAGGACGGCGACTGCCCTATCTTCTGCCTCTTGATCGCCTTCGTCCTCGATAAGATCGTGAATTGCGTGCGCCAACATCCGCAAACAGTTGTCGCTGATCTCCTCGGACAAAACCACCGCATGGCCCCCGCTATCCACGTGATATTGCTGTTCCTTCTGAATGAGGGGCAAACGGATTCTCTGGCGGTTACGCTTGCGTGGTGCTTCGCTGTGCGGCGTTAATACTTCGTTGGCGAATGCCTGAGTCGTTGCCTCACTTTTGTGCTCCGCAGTAATGATCGTTTTGCTGGACTTCATTCTGTTCACCTTGTGGATCGCACCAATCGATTGGCTGACCACACATTAGCGATTGGAAGAAGCAAAACTCATTCGCTGGCGAGTTTTGGTGCGATTTTCCCAGTTTTATCGCCAAAACAATTGTTGGGAGATGTTTTCGGATTTTTTAGGAGGAGTGGGGGCATCGACTTCCTAATCCTCGTCCTGCAACCTGAGGGCTGAGACAGGGCCGAAGGCTTCGTGCAAATTTCTTGGTAAAACGGTGAGTGGGTAATACCGCAAATTGATTTCGAGTTCTTCTGCACCGAATTGCTCGATCAATCGTTCGATCTTCTCCGAGAACTTCTCGGTCACGTGATCGAGTGCATCCGAAAGCTCGGACTGATACCGTTCCAAAAGATCGCGAAGCCTGTCGTCGAGCACTTCGATTGGATGGACTGTTGACATAGTTACCTCCCTGCGTTCGAGTCTGCCGACCCTCTGTATCAAGGAAGTGAAAGGTGGATTTTTGAATTTGGTCGGCGGCTATGGAGAAGAAGCTATCGAAACTTGCGGTGGCGGAAAATCGAGGATTGTTTGCAAAATTCGCAAATCGATAGTGAATTTCGTGGCGGGAGCTTCGCCTCGTAGGAACCGAGAGGTTGCCATAAAAGTCAAACGTGAAACATCAGTACCCCAAGAATCGTAGCCCAGCGTTAGAGTTGGCGTTTCTGATCGGATATTTCTTGGGGTCGAACCAGCCGGGTAGCTCCTGAGTGGCGGATTGCCCAAACCGCATCTTGCCCGTCTTGGCCCCGATCCGTACTGAAATGACCTGTTTACCCTTTCGAGTTCGACCGTTCCTGTCTAATTCTTGCGTTCTTGGAAGCATTCTTAATCTTTGAAGCCTTGTAGTCGAAGTCGTAGAGAAAATTCATCAAGTCCTCCATGACCTCCATGGCGTCCGAGGCCTCGGACGGGTACATTGCCTCAAGATCGTGTGCGGCATCGTTTCCTGCAAATCGGAATCCATGGAGTGAATCGACAAGGGTCTCGTTACGGAAGAAGGTCGAAAGACCGTCGATCTTCTTTTCCAAATTGCTTGCTTCGATCCCTTTATTTTTACACACCCCTTCAATCAGAGCTCGAAGCCCGATAGTGCAAAGCAACATCGAACCCGCATTGAATGCCTCAACTGTTTCACGGTAGAGTTTCGCCAACGCTGGTGGAAGTTTGATGAAATACTTAGATTGTCGTTTCCCTATTGTTCTTGGCGGATACAGATGAACCTCTGGCTGTACCTCGGCTTCGGTTGGAGCACCCACCAATTCCCAATGATGTACTAAGGTGGCCATTTCGCACCCGCAGCAGACCCAGAGCTCGTCGGTCCACGCCTCGTAATAATCACCTGAGTTCGGGTCTGCATCTGAGCCACGATGAGTAAACTTCAACTCATGTATTCGCGGACCACCACAGCGGTTGCAAGAAATTCGCTCAGTTTTCGCTGGTTTCGGGTTCTCTTGCTGTTCTTTGATGTCACTCATTTAGTGCGAATCTCCTTTTTGACTTCAAAAGCGGCGGCCATGATACACAGCAAGTTCTTCTCATCGTGCAGTCCGATGGACATCTTGTTGAGGGTGCAAACTAGACAGTCCCGAGCCTCACCGAGGCGTCGTCGAAGCTCACAACGGGTGCAAACGTGGCAGCAGTCACTTCGGACTCTGTGTGAGGTTCGGTATAGGGCAAGAACTCGAAGCGGCAAGTGCTTTTGAGATGGGCTTTCTCGCCGCAGGTGCCCTTTTTTGATCGCTTAGGATACGGACGTACCTGCCATTGCAGGAGCTTCTTGTCAGTAGCGTTCAGAAAAAAAACATACCTGTGCTTGGTGCTACGCTCGATCATCTGACCGTGTGCCCTGTCTGCGAACGGCGTCGAGGTTCCCGTATAGACCCAATTCGTGCTTTGATAAATGATCCCCAGATGGCCCTTTGGTGCACCCTCAGACGGTTTTGTATCAGCGTAAGAAACCAGAATTGCCCTCCGATTTATCTTTCGCAATTCTCTCAGACACCATCCGATGAATCTGGACTCGGAGTTGCACGGGAGACCTTCATCCAGCCACAGCCGATTGAGTTCGTAAACGTCAGCCGACCTCTCTTTGCCGCACACACCCTCGCAAACCGTTCTTGAACACGGCCTGCCAATAGTCAGCACTCCCTTGAGCTTCTCTTCAACGATGATTCCCCAAGCCCACGAAATAGGGCACGGTCGATGGAGATAGTGCTTCTCGATGATCGCGAGCCTCGCCAGTCGTTCGTCGATCCTCGCGAAGAACCCCTGCTTCATCTTCACAGAGCGTCTCCGAGGTCGAGTCTGAGCTTTACCCAATCCTTTGCTGCCCAGAGATGGCTCTGGTCTGCGGCCTTCTTTCTAAGAAGTTCGCAGTACCCAGCTTCGAGCATTTTCTTGGCGAGGTCTTTGTATCCGTCCAGACTGCCAATCGGGTCAGACCGATTCGCTCGCTTCTCATTGTCGGGCGTCCATGGCAAAGGGGCCTCTGGTGTCTGCTTTTGAGGTCGTGCCGTTCTTGCCCCGATGGAAACCTCATACTTGTTCATCCAAAAATAGGCCGTGGATCGCGGTATGCGTAGTTTGTCCAAGATTGCACAAACGCCGTCGCCCTCTTTTCGGAATCCTTGTGCCTTGAACTTGCCCCGCCACTCGTAGCAGACCATGCCGAATTCTAAATTGTACTTTTCGGTTCTCTGCCATGCGGCTTTGATCTCTGCAAGTGCTTTTTCTTTCATCGTCATCGTTGACGGTGAGGCTTGTTTCGTGTGAACACGGAAGGCTCTTGCGTTGCGACGGGTAACGCGATGCTCAGGGGCGATGGGCCTCTGCGTGGAGGCACGGCGGAAGATTGCGACGGTAGCCATAAGTCGAATTGTGCCGGATTTGGTGACTGGGGCAAAGATTACCGGGGTCACGAGGCAACCCGCGAAGCAACGGAGCGGCTGATCGAACGCGGTTTCGTCCGTGGAGAACGGCTCAAAGGTGCCGATGGCGTTTACTTCAAGCAGTTGAAACTTTCACCCAAGGGTGAGCAGACGGCCATCTCACACCGAAAAGAAGTCGAGGACTTCAAGAAGGAATTGCCCCGGATCGTGAAAGAGGCTAACGCAGTCGCGGCAGAGATTGCCGAGTGGCAGAAGAAGAATCCCTCAGGTGTCAGTTAAGCATCATCCCCGGACTTATTGACACTACGAATCTGCTGAGAGGGGTGGTTTCGCCGAGACCACAACTGGTTCTGACTGGAGAGCCCCTTTTGTGCCGTATGCTGAGTCAATAATCTGGATCAGGGGTTGAGGAACATCTTCGTTCTTGACCTGCTCGAAATGATCTAAAGCCGCGATTCCTTTGCCCTTCTTCTCACCTTGCGACCTAGAAACTCCACACGCACCCTCGAATTGCGGCGACAGAACATGGACTGATCCAAGCTCTGGTTTGACCAACGCTGCAACCTGTGTGTTTACGTCAAAAGCCCTCTGTTTTTCTCGTCTTTTGTCGTCACCCCAGTCTGCTGGAATGGGATTCGGCATAGGGTCTTCGTCGTGGACGACACAATAAGGAATGGCGAATGCATTCAGTAGGGAAATATAGACGGGTAAATTGAACTTGCTGCCACAGTCGATGACCGAAACTTCCGCTTCGTACTTACCGAGTTTCTTGGCTAGGTAGGGAATGACCACGCGTTCTGTCTCGCCTTCAACCAACACAACCTTCCTCGCGAAAAACAACTCTCCTCGGTCGGGATTAATCCAGTAGGCGAGATGAAAGCGATCCTTTCGGGCCTTTGCGTCCTCCCCTTCGAATACACTCTCCTTGCTGTAGCGGACGGTTGTTCCAGACTTGGGGGTCGGCTTCGACACGATCACGATGCTTTCATATTCGTTAAGATCGGCAAAGTGGGTGGAATGTGTGCAGATGAAAATCTGGTGACCTTCCTGTTCGGAAAGTTCCTTCAAAGCTTCCGCCAATCGTCGCTGAGCCTGTGGATGCAGGAATAACTCTGGCTCCTCGATTGCGAAAACAAGCGACTGGGACGCTTTTCTTGGCACAGTACCGTCCGACTTGGTATTCCTTATGACCTTTGTCCATGTCCTCAGCAATGCAAATAGTACGGCTCTCTGAAGCCCGTGCCCCTTCCGCTCTACCGAACCGCAAACGCCATCGTCGAGTTGCAGTTCTGTGCCAAGTTCGAGAATCTTCTCTACCTCGGGAGTGTTGACCTCGATCTGTACTTGCACCTTCCAGTCTTCGAGTTCAGTCGCGATCAACTGCTCAATCTGCTTTAGCTCGGAGGGCCGACCTCTGTTTCCCTCACGTGCGTTGAGGGTGTTTATGAGTTCGTCCAAACGACCTCGAAGCTCGGCGTACACGGGGTTTTGCACAGCCATCTCCTGCACGGCCCGCTGGATTATTCGTCCGAAGCTTGTGGTGGCCTTGATCTTCATCTCATCCGACAGGTCGCGAACTGCGGGTACGAGATATATGTCAGGAAGCACCCCGCCAGCAACATTCTTCACGCCGAGCAGCGGGCCATTTTCTAACACACGACTGAACCTCAGTTGGTCGCGATGTGCGGCTATGTATTGGGTCTGGAACTCCTCCACTTGCTGCTTGGTGATTCGGCCTCCGCCTTTAAGAAGCTCTTCCAGTTCGGGAACTGTCTTGACGTGTTCCTGAACATCCTCTTTCTTCAGCAAGCGGGAAACCTCGGAAGCTTTAAGCCACCACTGCTCAGGTTCATTCACGTATCCAGAATACCCAGTGTCGATGTCCTCGCCGTCCAGTTTAGCCGTCTTGCGGATCGTCAGCTTTCCTTCATTGTCCAGATACTTCTTGAAGGTGATCTTTTCCTGCTCGGAAAGCTTGACGAATTCCAATTCGATCCAAAGCTCATCGTCGCCCTTCGCCCGGAATACGCAAAAGTCTTCCCGCGTCAGCTTCGCAGAAGTGGACAAGCTAAAGTCGATTGCGTTCAGGAGGTTCGATTTGCCGTGGTTGTTAGGACCGAGTAGGACAACCATGCCACGACATTCCAGTGCGAGGTCGCGTATGCTGCGAAAATTATGGACGCGAACGGTACAGATTTTCACAGATTATTCTAACCCGAACGGCACGATAAACCTGCGGGAACTTGATCGAGAATGAAACTGTGATTTGGAGCAGGTCCGAGTCGGGGGCCTAGTCAAAACGTCAATGCGTCAGCAACTCACAAGGTATAGGTGGCTTTGCTCCACCACGCAATAAACGGTTCTATTGCTAGCATAGTCCACGAGAAGAATGAACTGATATCGTTAGTACGAGCTACCTTCTTAGCGGGTACCATATGTCCGCCGAGATTTGGGTTGAGATGGGCGTAGTACTTCTTTACCACTGCCAAACGTTCTTCGTAGGTGGCACGTTTCCACCATGTGAGAAACGGATGATTTTGGTGTTCCTGTTGTTGCTCTTCATTCAAAGCCTTGCGCTCTTCGTAGGGCATTTCGTCGATGTACCAAGGGCCGCACTCAAACGTGCCCTGATCGGGGTGTGACCCGTTACCGTTGCTGTCGAATAGCAACAAATACGGTCTGTCAACCGTTTGCACCTCCACGCCTTCGGGAGAAACTTTGACCACTTTGCCTTCGCAACCCATAGGCCCACTGACCATGTAAACGTTCTGACCAACCACCAGTTTCTTCGTGTCCATACTCTCCTTCCGCTTCAAATGAATTTCACACGCGGGATGGCCTTCAAGAACTTGTTCCAGATACCATGAGCCACCTTCCGAGCCGTAGTCGGGAAGTGATTCCCCGGTGCGGGCGGTTCCTTGAAGTGGTCACACATGCCTTTTCTGCGATACCAAGCATACTTTTGGTCGTCGGGATTGTGGGCTATTCGCATATACCTGCAATTCGCGCACCGCGCTGTAATAACCCGGATTTCTTCCGAGGTCAGGTTGCCCTCAATGCCGTACCTGCCACTCGGCAAATTAAGGATACCCGTCCTATGTACGGATGAATCGCAGGGCCGACCACTTAACAAGTCGTAGTAGAAGACCGGGGACTCCCCAGAGAAATACTGACCCTTGATACTTCTCAGTTTCTTCAGCAACTCCTCGTCTGTAACTTCGATTAGATCATCGTCCTCTGGCGCGTATGATGCCCGAAGGCTAAAGGCATACACGAGACCGTTGTCCGTTTCAACTTTTTGGTAGCTGGGGGAGATTACGTTTGGGATAGATGAACGGTACGCGAGCTTATATATCTCCTCAAGCAGTGAAGAGCCATCAAATTGATTCTCAAGCAAATGTTTGCGTTTCTCAAATGGCATGTCATCCAAATGCCAAGGTCCGAACTCCGGGGCTGAATACCAAAGGGACGTATAAAACTTGTCTTCGGGACTTGGCCCAAAACCCAATCTGTCGCGACGGCTAACGTCGGTCTCTTGGCCACTGGTATCGAATCGGATCATGTCAGCAGTTTGCAGGTCAGCAACTTGCACTTCAACACGACGGCCAACGTCGGTCTCTTTTCCACGTGACGGCGTAATCTTGATTGCCTTGTCCCCTCTCTCCTTGCGTTGGCAGTAAGCTGCATTAGCAGTTTGTCGGTCAACAACTTGCACATCCACGCCCTCGGGCGTGACCTTGACCACCTTGCCCTCGTCGAAGCAAAACCAGAAAGGGTAAGGAGGTTTAAGCATGTAAACGTCCTGCCCAACCACCAGTTTCGTCGTGTCCATGTCGCCTCCGTCTTGTTGCTTTATTTTTGCTGCTAAGCTCGTTCGTGTCGGCTCAAACCAAGGAAATTACTTTTCCTTTAGGACTATTCTGTACCTGTAGGTGACGCCAAATGAGTCTGCTGCGATAGGGTAAATCCCGCTGAACATATAAACACCCTGACCAACCACCAGTTTCTTCGTGTCACTCCGAGGGCATGTTTGTTTTTGTTGTTCAGAGATTCTTTGATGGTCGCCTCGGCACCCGCAGTTACGCCAAGGTTCAGCGAGTTGATTCGCTCAGTTTGCCTTCCCCTCCCGCAATGGCAGTTTTCGATACGCCTCTCTAAGATCATCCTCAAAAGTCTTCATAGTCTCCTCGCCAAACTCATCCTTGACCGCTTCGACCATGAAGAGGATGAGTGTGAGTATTCTGAGACTGAATGGTTGGCGCTGAAGCCATTCTCTCACTAGTTGAACGCCGGGGTCGGTCATAGTTTTCTCCTGTCTGGCGCGAAAGCCCCCTGCCGCTGTGAGTGCACTTCAACGAGCGCTGCGCGTTGTCAGCGAGACGCTTCCCGTCTGCGGATGGTGAACTGGTCGCTCTCTGGGCATAGTCCGTCTAAAGCGTCCCCTCGCATCTCGCCAGTTGCCGTTGTGAAACTCACGAATGAACCGCAAGTTACGCAGGTGTTGTGATAGCCCCAGTGCCCACGATGCCAACGGTTTGAATTGATCGTGTGGCGGAGATTGGACAAGCGTTCGGTCACATTATCCAATGCCTTCGATGCCTGACGAAGGACTAAACGCGTGTGTTCAGCTTCTTGCTCCGGATCGGCCCCGGCCTCACTGGTCTCGGTAAGGACGGCTTCATCCGATATCCCAAGCACGGACTCGGCCAGCGGGTTCATGAGTCTCTCCAGACGCTCATCGTGAGTTTTCTTATCTATCATGTTTTTCGCCTTGGCCCCCACCGTTCCTTCGGCCCCGCAGTTTCATTCGGATACGCTTCACCGTGGCCGCGTATTTCCTTTCGTCGAGACCATATCTCGACTTAATTTCATTTTTCTTCAGACCGTCCAGAAAATCCTGAAGCATTTGAGTAGCTTCGGGGTCGTCTTTGAATATCGTGAGGACTCGGTCTTCTTCGTCCTTTTCGATCAAACGCTGGTCTGCTGCCGCGTGCCCTGAAGCCACATTGTCGAGCGGCGAATGTTCTTGTCCCTCAGCATCGCGTACAGGGAATTCCGATATCAGATAGGGTTCCATGTCCTTGAACTGCCGCTTCCAGTGGTTAGAAATGCTCTGCATGGCCCCAATGAGGTGCCACGTGAAGGCGACATCCTTGTTCCAGTGTCTGCCCTTCTGGACATCCTCCGCCCCTATCAATGTCCGCATCAGGGCTTCCTGAAGCAGGTCTTCTCCGGTCCTGCCACGAGCAGCCCGCCCGAGACCCCGAACGTGGAAGGCTGCGAATTGCCGGAGCCGCAGCAACTCTGCAGAGGTTAAGGCTTCGATAGCGCGATCGACCTCGATTTTCTCCAGCAAACCGCGCAACTGAAAATTGCTGATGTCGATCAGAAGGGGAATGTGCATCAATTCCCGCGGCCGTGGCACTTCCGCCGCATTCCGGTAGGCCAATGCTGCAATGATTATTCCCTGCGAGGGATGAATCTGGCGGATCGCCGTCGCAAGGCCGATTCCGTGTTTCTGTAGTGGTGCAAGATAGTCGATCCCCACTCCGTCGCTTGGTCGCACGCAATAGTCGATGAGCACCACATTGAACGGGCCGCAATCACGGTACAAACGGAGTCCTTCCTCGCTATTCGCAGCGATACGTACCGCGTAAGCCTCGTCCTCCAAAGACCTTCTCAAGAAACTCAACAAGGATTCGTCACTTTCGACGAGCAACGCTGATTTGGGGGAGGCGTTTATGCTTCTTGGCGGTGGTAAAGGGGGTGCAGTAGATTCAGCGTAGGGGAGTAAATGCGCCATTGTTCTTCTCCGCTCTAAGAAAGCTCTAATAAACTATTGCTCCCAGCGCGGCTTCATTTGCTGACTTTTGTGGGCCGAAGGGATAACCGAAGTAATGATTGGGAGCCGTCTTCTCAGTTTGTTGTTGAGGTAGCTTGACGACAGGTAGCCGCGGTAATCGATGGAGAGTGCTTAATTCTGGAGGCGAGTGAGGTGTTTTGTCGGTTTTTTATGGTGATACTGCGCAACTCCCCACGTGCTATCTCTCCTCTGCGTTCGCGCTCGGTTTTGTGGCTTCGGAGACCGGATTCTGCTTCGTCGATGTCCTTTCCAACGCCATAGCTGAAATCCGCTCCGATGACGCTTAGAGTACTTCCATCAACCAGTTCCACAACTATCTCATGATCCCGAAGGATGGCTCTGGCACGTTCGAGCTTAGCCAGTAGCTCGTTGATATGGTTGCCACGACACAAGAACTCATCCCCTTTGTCGTGATAGGCTTCAAGACCTGCCTCGCGCAGAGCGTCAGCCTTCGCCTTGAGAACGGCGTTTCCCGCCTCATACCCATATTTATTCAAGGCTTTGAGCCCGTCTACGTCGGACATGGCGACCGCAAGTGCTGCGTCTGCTTCACCAAAAGCGCGACGGTTCGGTAGTCCTGTTACTTCAGAGGTGAGCAGTTCTCTCCGCATCTCTTCCGGTGACATTTCGGCTACACGCCACCGTTTCCCCAGAGCGACCCGGCGCTCAACGGCCGGAGGATTACCCGCGTGTATCGCCATTCAGTGGAGCCTCCTTTGAGATTTATGGATGACAAAAAATAGGGTCTGGAGCGCCCGCAGCAGCGCATGTCTATCTACGGCGTACATCCTTTCAAGCTCGGTTGTTTCCCATCCACTCAGGCGGCTCAGAGTCATGCCAAGGAGGTCGGGATCGGCTGCGTCATGCTTCACTTCAGAAATAGGTTCTGCGTGCTGATCGAGACCGTATGCATCGAGGATTCGGAGCACAAATTCGACGAACGTTTCGTATTCGATCCTTGAAATCTGGGTCTCTCGTGTCCGTGGAGCGGCTTCGATCTGCTGAGGCTGTGCCGCCCATTCCTGCTGCTTTAGTGCCGCCCACTCTTCGGATGCAAAAAGTACCACCTTGTTGCCTTCCCGAGCGTGTGCCGCCGCTTTCGCATACGTCTCAAAACACGTCCATGTTGTCCAAGTCCAACGATCACCAACCCTAATTCTGGTCATAATGGCGTAGCGGGAATCCCTGACCGCTGCCTCTGCTGGGGCTGCTGGTGTGGCGTCCAGTGGCGGCTTGTCAGTGCGAGGTGCATAGTGAACACGTTGAAACTCTTCCTCCTCCTCTGCTGTCAAAGAGCGCATGACCCCATTCTCGACACCGACAACATAGCCGCCAGCGCATGGAATACAGGAATCAGCTTTCGCAATCGTTTCGTGTTCGTGCGAGCAACCGAGGAGAAACCCAGAATCGGTCCAAGCTGCGTAATAGTGCATTGAACTCCTCGCGTCTTTCCTGTGCAGTTATCTAATGCACCGTTCTCAGCAGATTCGGACCAGAAGGAAAAATCTTTGGGTGGTGAACCTTTGACATCGGCAGCTACGCGATTGCTGGTGTGAACGACGGAACGACGGATACGTGATGCCACGCCATATCGGAGATCATCCGATTCATCTGCTTCGTCGATGTGCTTGAGAGCCCCAGATTGGCGGTGTTCATATTCACAAAAAGCTGAACAGCTTAAAGCACTTCTGGGGGAAGGCTGCTCTTTCCGACTTGTGTGCAGGCTGAACTCATCGCCTTCGGTTTGGTCTGCGACACGCTCGAAGGGTTCGTCTCCCACCTTACGTTCTGCTGGTTCCACACAATGTCGTCACGCCCCATCCTCAGCATGATCCTGTTCCGCAGCAGCGCGTGAACCTCCGTGTCGTCAACGTGCTCGACCACCGTGATCCCGCTCCCGAGGACCGCCACACGGTCACCTCTCATCAAAGTTCTGTCCCGCTGGCGTCGGGCGTAGTACTGCGTGCGTTTCCCGATCAGATAGTCCAGCCCCGCCGCATCGAACCCCGAGCCCTTCCAGCACAGGGGGATGCTCTGCCCGTGGCCGACGATAAAGATGTCTGTTCCGTAGGCGGCTAGGGCTCCTAAGCGACACTCCATTTCCTTGGTGTCGGATGGGATCGAGTCGGACGGCAGGAACAGCGTCTTGGGATAGGCGAACTGAGCACGCCATCCGAGTTCGTGCTCCACGACCGTTCCCCACAGGTAGACCTCGCCGTGGATTCCGCACTTCGCGTATACCGTCGTGAGCAGTTGCTCAAGGCTTTTCGACGCGTACACGCCGCAGGTGCAGTTGGCTTGCGGAGGCTCGTGGGCATCATGCACAGCCTCCGCACGCCCAGCGATGGGTCCGACGACATCAGAAGCCCTGCATCTCGCCGCCAGCAACTGGCTGGGCTTCCACCGCTCCCCGCAGAGCGACTTGAGCCCCGTGGTTTCCCATTTCCAAACACGGTAGCCGATGATGGGCGAGATGTAGTCGGGGATGCTCATTGCTTGGCTGGCACCTGCTGTGGCTCAGGTTCGGGCTCTGGCGACTGAATCGGCTCGGGCTCAGGTTCGCGGGTCGGCTGTTCCACTGGAAGTTCCAGCGGCTCCACGACGATGGTTCGCAACGGCTTACCGATTTGCATGTGCTTGCTCCCTTCGTATCCGCCAATGAGTCACGAACGTATAAGTTCGTCACCAACGCGCCTCGACTGAACTCGACGGCACAACCTCAACACCGTCAACAAACTTGGCTAGCGGCAGCATGGAGCCTTCGTCACCGCCCCGTGATCTATTTACTAGTTTGCAAACGAGACTGCGGGAAATACCCCACTTCTTGGAGACGGCGGTCAACGTCATTCCGCTGAGTCGGTCGCGCACGATGGCTGCCCGATCAAGGTTCATCGGAGCGCGTCCAATTCGCACCCCATCGAGCTTAGCCCGACGCATGCCCGCCAAAACTCTCTCGCGTATCAAGTCCGATTCGAGTTCGGCGATTGAGCCAATCAACGTCAAGAACAGCCGCCCCATCGGACCGCTGGTATCCACGTTCTCTCGACGCGAAATGAAAACGATGTCGAGGCTGTCGAACTCGTCCATCACGTGAAGAAAGTGCTTCACACTTCGTGCGACTCGGTCGAACGCGGCGACGAGCACGACGGAGAATTTCTTCCGCCGCGCATCCGCGATGAGTGCGTCCAGCCCCGGTCGTCTCGCTCTCTTCCCTGAGACTCCGCTGTCTCGATACTCTTGCACGACTTCCAAGCCACGCTGCTCTGCAAGCTGGCGAAGGTCGTACAACTGCGATTCAACGTGCTGATCGGTGGTGCTCACTCGTACATAAATCGCGGCTTTCTTCATCATCGGTTTAGATTCTCCTTTGTGTTCTTGACAGGCACGGGGGAGGAATTCAGGAGCCGCTCGCTGGCAATTTCAACGATCACACTCTCAGGCCCCAGAAGATTCAGATCGCTCCAGATGTGATCGGTCAACAGTTGGCTAATGGCGCTGTTGGGCAGCCCCACAAGTCGTTCCTTCAAAATCGCACCGATGCAGAGCGAGCCCAGCACCCGCCCGAAGGGATTCTTGGAACGAGCGAGGCTTCGCTGTTCTTGGATGAGGTCCTCCAAGCCGATTTCTTTATCTCCGCTGTAGTAGGGGTGCACGCATTCACCTGCATTGCTGTTATACCCAGTTGATCTCGAAAATCGATAGGAATTCAGGACAATATTTTGAGTAATCACCAGAAAGGATTACTGGTGTGCTACTTTCTGCAATCGGGCGTGCTACTTCCGAAAATTTTCTGGGGATTCCTAGCGATTTTGCGAACGCCGTTGGTATATATACGGTAGGAGGACACATGTCACTAGAGAAGGAATTCATTCGGGACGGAAAGCGCAGGATCATCGGTTCGGTCACCAGCGGCTACGTCGGTTCGTTCGAGACAATCGTCAGGGACGAACAGAACAACATCACTGGGCGCACCAGCGAGCGATTCAACACTACTCGCGATGAGCACGACAGCTTGATTTCTATCAACAGCGCCGATCCGGGTCTCCTGATCGGGCGAAAGAAGTAGCCTCACCGTCGCCTCCCCCGCAGTAATGGCTTTCGACACTTCACGACAAATTGAGGTTCCGCTGTCCAGTCCGCCAGCAAGGACCTTCAAGCGGTGGGTGCGTAGACTCTCTCGGAGGATTAAATGGAGCCTGAGTTTCGCTTTTGTTTGAATGGTGAGGTCATTCGGAGCATCCGCGTACAGCCCGAGATGAGCGACGGTAAGCCCACGGGCAAACGACAGGTAGCCGTCGAGATCGAAGGCATCGGGTGGTTCACCATCGACGACAACGAAAATTTGTGGGACGAGGACCTACCAAGGTTCGTGCTTAAGTACACCACCATTCCGATGACGACAGGGCAGGGCTGGCAGAGGGTCACAACAGGAGGACTACTGGACGTTTTGGAGTCTGCGGGGCTGATTACCAAGACTCCTGATTGGCGGTGACAATGAGTAAGCTGCGCCGTGCCGACTATACCGAGCATCTCGCTGGAAAAACGATCAAGCGAGTCCACTGGAACAACGACGAAAAGTGGAGACGCCTGACCTTGGAGTTCACAGACCAGACTCTTTGTTCGTTCAGGTTTGAATTAGCGGTGGACGAGGAAGCCGAACTGTCGGACTTCGCCAGCGGCAACCCATCGAAGCCCCGAAAGCTCATTCCGCTGCCGCTGGTTCGTCAACCTATCAAACCTCTGCTGTGAAGGGTTGCCATTCGCCGCAGAGTGCATCGCCCAATATCCCCCCTTTTTATCGTTCCACGGAGGTTATATGACGACGCAATCATTGGCGTTGAGTGAAAACATGGAATGCCCTCTGTGTTTGGGTGAGGGCAAGCTGAAACGGACTGAAGTTCTGGATCGCCTCGGGGTGAAGGATTTCGCGAGAGTTGCCCAGTTAAGCGCCGAAGAAGCCTTTCGGCTCATCCAGCAGAAGCACACCCACGACCACCACGACGCATGGGCTCGTTTCGAGACCGAACTGACCAAACGCACAGCCGAGATCGAGCAGCGCCATCGAAATGAACTCCAGACACTTGGTGGTCGGCTCAAAGAACTTGAGTCCGCTGCACGAGTCGCCGACGAACGAAAGGGTCTCGATGTTCAACGCGTGCGAGCGGAACTGGAAACTAAGCTCCGCTCTGAGCAATCGCAAAAGGACGACCTCAATCGTCGGGTCGAGGACCATTTCAGGGAGATCACCCAACTTCGGGAACGTAATCAGGAGTTGGAAACCGAAATGGCAAAGGTTGCCCGTGTCGGCAAGCTGGAAGAAGTCAGTTTCGCCGACGAGGCGCGGACGTGGGCGGGCATCTCCGTCAGCGAAAAGCTTTCGAAGAACGGCGACTTCATCTTGGCGTATCGCGATCCGAGCGGTGCTCCAGCGCAACCAAAGATGCTGGTCGATAACAAAGACAAAACCGTTGTAACGGAGAGCGACCTCGACAAACTCGTTCGTGACGCCAAGGAGCGCAACGTGCCTGTTGGGGTCATCGTCGCTAAGGAGGATAGCCAGCTTCGACAGGTTGACAAGGAGACCCGCTGGGGACAGAAGAACGGGGTGTGGATACTCCGAACGACCCGCCAATGGCTACCCCGCGATCTTGACGTACTCAAACCCCTGTTCGAACGGATGCGGACGCAGGGCTCTGATTTCTTGGAAAAGAATGCTGCCCTTGGCGAAGAGGTTCGGCGCACGTTCGTCGATCTTGATCGGGTCGAGTGTGAGTTGAAGAAGGCGGCAAAAGCCATTGGGTCGGCGTCGGGACTGGTCGCCAAGTACAGAGGCAGATTGCAGGAACTCTGCGAGAGTGCTGTGGGGAGGAAAATGCCCGCTGGAAGTGAACTGTCCGCAGCGAGGATCGGGTGATGAGGATCGAGATTGAGCATGGAGCGATCATTGCTGACGAAGAGGGAGGGTTGTGGCGTGTCCTTGAGGTTTCCGATGAGGAACTTTTTCTGCTTATGCTCCCAGAGCGCGAAGATGTAGTCCACACGCGACACGTAACGTGGCGGCAATTTGTGGAATGTGGGTACGACCTGAAGTTCCCGTGATTTACTTCTTTGCCTCAGCACGCGAGCTTGAGCCGTCAGAACCAGAACGGAGGATCAGCCAGATGCCAAAACCCTCTGCGGGTAAAAAGCACGATGCGAAAACAGAAGCGCGATTGGGTGTCTTTTGGTTGGTCGATGGCAAACTGCTTATTGAGAGTGCCCCGCTGAGCGAATGCGAGCAGAACGGCGATCACTTGAACCATCCGGGCAGCCACTTTCGCCTCTGGGAACGTTGGCAGGAGTTCGGCAAGGTTCCAGCCGAAACGGAGTACGAAGAATACGCACGCGGTAGGGCGATGTACAGTCCGAGCACCAGCACTTTCACACTTCTTGCTGATCGCTGCATCCTCAAGCACAAAGAACTGATTGCGAAGATCAAAGAGGAATTGCGCCTACCGAAACAGACCACGCTGGGAACCGATAGCCATTATCGCTGCTTCCACTGTTTGCACGGCAGTCAAGACGAGGAATAGGCACAGTGCAGATCACAATCTCGAAATCGAAGTACATGGCAGGTGTGCAGTGCCTCAAACGCCTGTATTGGCAGGTGCATGAGCCAGAACTGGGCGGTGTACCTGACGCCGCAGCGGTCGCCATCATGGAGCAAGGCCGCGACGTCGGCAAACTTGCTCGTCGGCTTTTTGCGGGCGGCGTGGAAGTCCCCTTTGGCGACCCTGAGCAGGCGATTCGTATCACTCGTGAGTTGATCGCAAATCCAGAGGTTCCTGCCATTTTCGAGGCGGCTTTCGAGGACGCTGGTGTGTTTGTACGGGTGGATATCTTGCACCGCCGTCGAGACGGCAGATGGCGTCTCATCGAAGTGAAATCAACCGCCGATCTCAAAGAACAGCATCTTGACGACGTGGCGATTCAATACCGTGTGGTCTCTCGGTCGGGGCTAGATTTGGCTTCCGCCTGCCTTATGCACATGAATCGGAACTATGTTTTTGACGGCGGCTCCATCGATGTGCGTCGGCTCTTCAAGATTAGAAACCTGACGCGGCGAGTCGAGAGGCTCCAGCCGAAGCTCACTTTCCTGCTTCGGTCAGAGCTTCGTGTCCTCGTTATGCCGAAGGCTCCAGACATTCCTCCCGGTCTCCATTGCACGAACCCCATCACGTGTGAATTCTTTGACCGCTGCAATCCCCCGCTCCCAGATGACCACATCGGCTATCTGCCGAGACTCCACGCCAGTGCCGCCGAGGAACTGGAGGAAATGGGCGTCGAGTCCATCTCCGACATACCCGACGACTTTCCGCTCAGTGAACGTCAGCGGCGAGCGTGCACGAGCGTCCAGAAAGGACAGCCTTG
>Ga0187876_1001721_pt1 | contig 17721 bp, 14 predicted proteins | sample June2016WEW_17_4_FD_133000 | JGI IMG/M metagenome (GOLD analysis project Ga0187876, IMG submission 133000) | Peatland microbial communities from SPRUCE experiment site at the Marcell Experimental Forest, Minnesota, USA - June2016WEW_17_40 | ecosystem: Environmental > Terrestrial > Soil >...
ATGTGTTTGCCAAGGTAGCCCGTCGAGACTATGCGGTAGCGAAGATAATCCTCCTCTAACACTTCTTCGACTCCCACAGCAATCGCCTCGAGGTCCCGTCCCGCCAAGCCGCCATACGTAGGGTAGCCTTCCGTAAGAATCAGCAGGTTCTTCTCCTGCTGAGCAAGCGCGTCGTCGTTGGTGCAGAGGAAGCCGCCGATGTTGGCGAGTCCGTCCTTCTTGGCGGACATGGTGCAGCCGTCGCCGAGGCTGAAGATCTCCTGCGCAATCTGCTTCGGCGTCTTCGATTCATAACCCGCCTCGCGCAGCTTGATGAAATAGGAGTTCTCGGCAAAACGGCAGGCGTCAAAGTAGAGCGGGATCGCATGCTTCAGGCACACTGCGCGGACGGCGCGAATGTTCTCCAGTGAAGCAGGTTGCCCGCCTCCGGAGTTGTTGGTGATTGTCAACATCACCAGCGGCACGCGCTCCCTGCCCACACGTTCAATCAACTGTTCCAGCGCCATCACATCCATGTTTCCTTTGAACGGATACGGGACCGACGGCTCCCTGCCTTCCTGTGTGGGCAGATCAACTGCCTCCGCCCCCAGGAACTCAATATTCGCGCGCGTGGTGTCAAAATGCGTGTTGTTGGGCACCACGTCTCCCTTCTTACACATCACGCCGAAAAGAATACGCTCTGCCGCCCGCCCCTGGTGGGCCGGGATAACGTGCCGGTAGCCGAAGATTCCCTGCACAGAATGCCGAAAGCGTTCGAAGCTCCTGCTGCCGGCGTAACTCTCGTCGCCCTCCATGATCGCCGCCCATTGGTGAGTCGACATGGCCCCGGTGCCGGAGTCGGTCAGCAGGTCGATCAGCACGTCTTCCGCAGGAAGCAGGAAGAGGTTGTAGTGGGCCGCGCGCAGCCGTTGCTCTCGCTCCTCTCGGGTCGTCCATCGTATCGGCTCCACGGTCTTGATCCGGAATGGCTCGAAAATCGTGCGTATCGGCATGAGAGTCCCCAAGGAAGAATTCGCACATAGCTTAACGCACGAAGGGGAATTCCGCTACCTGTAGGGGGACGGCTTGCCGTCCCCTGCCAGGTTTTATTGCGCCTCGGGAGGGGTAGGGCAAGCCCTACCCCTCCAGGTCGGTTGACGGTCTTCGCACCATAAACTAAAATTTAACCTGTGACCGAAGTTGTAGTTTATTCCAAGCCGGGTTGCTGCCTGTGCGACGATGTTAAAGAAAAACTTGAAGTTCTGCAGAGAACCCATGCCTTCCGCTTGCGAGTGGTGAACATTCTCGAAGATCCCCAGGCCTACCGCAAGTTCGAGGAAGAGATTCCAGTGGTTTTCATCAATGGGAAGAAAGCCTTCAAGTACTACTTGAATGAGGAGCAATTCCTGAAAAAACTAGCGTAGCACCGACACTTGTTTGGAGGTCAAATGCCGCGTCCTAGGAAACTCGACCTGCTGGCCATCGCCGCGCATCCCGATGATATCGAACTGACTTGTGGCGGCGCCGTTATCAAGATGGTCGATGCCGGCTACAAGGTGGGGATTTTAGACCTGACGGCGGGTGAAACCGGTACGCGCGGAAGCATCGCACTGCGCCAGGAAGAATCGGCGCGCGCCTCGAAGGTGATGGGCATCGTTCACCGCGAAAATCTGGGCCTGCCGGATGCCGGGGTCGAGCACCGCCGAGATTTTAAGCTGAAGCTTGCGCAGCGTATCCGATCCCTCCAGCCACGCACGGTGATTCTGCCGTATTGGGAAGGGCGCCATCCGGACCACTATACGGCCGGCCAAATCGGCTACGAAGCGTGCTTCCTTGCCGGTCTGGCCAAGCTGCCGCTCGAAGGAGCGCCGCATCGTCCGCACAAGATCGTCTATTCGTCGCTGTATGTGCCCGCCGTGCTTCCCAGCTTCGTGGTTGACATCACCGGCCAATTCGAACGAAAGGTCAAAGCAGTCCTTTGCTATGGTTCGCAGTTCTCGCCTCGCCAGGATTGGCAAAATCTGTTCCCCTCGCGCGCTGATTGCCGCGAACGTCTGGCGGCCCAAGCCCGTCATTTCGGGTACCTGATCGGCGTGCGCTACGGTGAGCCGTTCGTCGCCCGCGAGATCGCCGCCGTGGACGATCTCGTGGACATGCCAGTGCGGTCGATTTAACGTCCTTTGGAATAATCAGCCCTAGCCCCCTGAATGAGTAGCCCTCTCCCATGGGGAGAGGGTGTCCCGGTCCGGCGCTTTTATCAGCCGGAGCGGGACGGGTGAGGGGTCAGTTCGTCGGGCGCCGAGGCGCTGGGGAGTTGACACATGTCTACGCCGCACGAATGCGGTTCTTCCACCTGTCATGCACGAACCAGACGGCGGCAATGACGATCAGCACTGCCAGGATGGTATCGAAACGATGGAAGTAGGCCCGCAGAGTTTCCCAGCGCTGGCCAAGCTTCTCGCCGGCGTAAGCTAAGACCAAGCACCAGGGAAGGGAACCGAGGAAAGTAAACAGGTTAAAGCGCAGGAAATTCATGCGCGACACGCCCGCCGGAAAGGCGATGAAGGTCCGAATCACGGGAAGCAGGCGCGCCAGGAATACTGCCCAATCGCCATAGCGGCCAAAGAAGCGGTCCGCCATCTCCAAGTCATGGTGGGTGACAAGAAGATATCGGCCGTACTTCTCTACCAGCGGCCGTCCTCCCCATGAACCCACGTAGTATGCCACCAGCGAGCCGACGTTGCATCCTACGGCGCCGGCAATCGCTACCCACACCAGTTTGAATCGACCCACGGAGACGAGATACCCGGAGAAGGGCATTATGACTTCCGAAGGCAGAGGTATGCAGGCGGACTCAATGCCCATCAGCAGCACGATGCCCAGGTAGCCTGAGTGTGAAATCACTGAAATGATGAAGCGCGCAAGATACTCGAAGAAGGTCGTAACCATGGAAAGCATTAATCTAACCTCTCCCGTCGCGGGAGTCAAATGCCGAACCACCCGTTTGGGGACGCAAGCTATTCCCGATTGACCCAAAAGTCCTCCTTTTTACGCTTATTAAAGTGAAAGCTTACGAGCCGAGGTGCCGATTGGATTCAGGGGACTCGGTGAAACCTTATGTCATACACAAAATGGCGGCGAATACGGCAGTCGCTCACGCCCGGCGGTGTGGCGCGGGCGTCTCGCCCGCTGTCTTGGGAGCGTCTTGCCCCCGCGGGAACTCGCCGGCAGAGCCGGTCCTGAGCGGGGCGAAGGAATGCCCGCGCCACAGCGGGCGAGACGTACGCGCTACTGTCTTCAGAGCAGCAGGGAAGGCGGCTGGAACTGATTTTTCTCGAACCGCAATGCTGCTCCGAACGTAATTAGACAGTGAGGGGGAAGGAGCGCGATGGAGAATCTACTTCGCGACATTAAGCACGGTCTGGGCTCCCTGCTGCGCGACAAGGGGTTTAGCGCCACGGTGATGCTGACTCTGGCCATTGGCATTGCCGCCTACACTGCCACCTTTGCGATTGTTAATTCGGTGTTGTTGCGGCCGCTGCCGGGCCCCAATGCCGACGCCCTCATACTGATGTCCAACGAGTACCCGAAAGCCGGGGCGGCCGATCAAAGCGTCAGCGCCGCTCCCGACTACTACGATCGCCTTCGCGTTGTGACGGCTTTGCAGGAACAAGCCTTGTTCGGGGAGGGAGACACATCGCTCGACATAAACGGCACAGCGGAAAGAATTGAGGCCATGAAAATCACCCCGTCGTTTTTCAAGCTGGTGGGGATTTCTCCGGCCCGCGGGCGATCATTTACTGCGGAGGAAGGCGAAGTCGGAAATGAAAACAAGGTGATCCTCAGCGACGCGCTTTGGCATCAGCTCTACGGCGGCGACCCCTCCGCCCTCGGACGCGAACTGCGTCTGGGCGGCACGCCTTTCACCATCGTGGGCGTCATGCCGAAAAACTTCGTTTTCGTAGACCCTCAGGTCCGTCTCTGGGTGCCCGTGGCGTTCACCCCCGCGCAGAAAACCCAATATCACAACAACCAGTGGGGCAACATCGGGCGGCTGAAACCGGGCGCCACCATAGCCCAAGTCCAGGCGCAGGTTAACGCTCTTAACGCTGCCAACCTGGAGCGGTTTCCTGCGATGAAAGACTTCCTCATCAATGCGGGGTACTACACCAAGGTGGAACCGCTTCAGCATGTACTGGTCAAGAGCGTAGAGAGCGCGCTTTACCTGCTGTGGGGCGGAGCGGTGTTCGTGCTGCTCATTGGCGGATTGAACGTCGCCAACCTGGGGCTGGCGCGGTTGAGCGCCCGCAGCAAGGAGGTCGCTACGCGCATGGCGCTGGGCGCGGGCCGTGCTCAGATCGCGCGCCAGACGATCGTTGAAAACGTGCTGTTGGCCGGAGCAGGCGGCATCGCCGGCGTACTGCTCGGTCGAGCCCTATTGCGGGCCGTGGCGGCGACGGGGCTCGCTCAGTTTCCCCGGGCGGACGAAGTCCGCATCAACGGAACCGTGGTTGTTGTCAGCCTCGCACTGGCCGTCGTAGTAGGTGTGCTGGTGGGACTTGTGCCGCTTGCCAGCGCCTTCAAAATCAACCTGACGAGCACGTTGCGCGACAGCGACCGCACGGGCACGGGCGGCGTCGGCACCCGCAGGCTGCGCCAGGGCCTGGTGAGCGCAGAGATTGGACTGGCCTTTGTACTCCTTGCCGGGGCCGGACTGCTACTGGCCAGCTTTCGACACTTGCTGGCGGTCGATCCGGGCTTCAAAACCAGTGGGGTGCTGACAGCGTCCGTCACCGCGCCGGCATCCCGGTACCGGGGAAGCGGCGACTTGCGGACCCTGATGAACCGTGCGCCGGATTCGATTCGGCACCAGCCGGGCGTGGCCGCGGCCGGGGCGACCACGGCGATTCCCTTCGGCAACAATGAACAGGACAACGTCATCCTGGCCGAGGGCTACGTTATGAAGCCGGGCGAATCCATGTTCTCTCCGTATAGTGTTACAGTCACGCCGGGCTACTTCGAGACAATGAACATCGCCCTCGAACGCGGGCGATACTTCGACGAGCGGGACAACGAGAGCGCCCCGCAGACGGTCATTGTGGACGAACAGTTGGCTCGGCACTTCTGGCCGAACCTCGATCCGATTGGACACCGAATGTACCAATCGGACAACCCGAAGGAGCCAGCTAAGCCGGGAGCACACACGGCCTGGTACCAGGTGGTTGGGGTAGTGCACTCCGTCACCCAGGCAGACCTCGCGGGCACCAGAAACGGGTTCGGCGCTTACTACTTCCCCTACGCACAGCGTCCGTCTTCAGATTTTACGTTTGCGGCCAGGACTGTAGGCGAAGCAGGCGGCGCCGCAAGCACGCTCCACACGGCGATCGCCCGCATCGACCCGGAGTTGGCGTTGTTCGACGTGAAAACTATGGACGAGCGCGCCGCGCTCTCGATGGCATCCCGCCGCGCGTCGCTGACACTGGCCCTGGCGTTTGGCGGCTTGGCGTTGTTCCTTGCGGCGATCGGCATCTACGGGGTGCTTGCCTACCTGGTAGCGCAGCGAAGGCGCGAGATCGCTATCCGGATGGCCCTCGGCAGCACGACATCGTCTGTGGTGAAGCTAGTCCTCAGGGAAGGCTTGACCCTTGTAGGCATCGGATTGGCGGTAGGATTCATCGGCGCTGCGGCGCTGCAAAAGGCGGTGGCGAGCCAGATCTACGGAGTTCGTCCTTCCGATCCGCTGGTGATCGGCGGCGTGAGCCTCTTGTTGGGAGCAGTCGCGCTGGCCGCTTGCGCAGCGCCCGCGGGACGCGCCACACGCGTTGACCTCATCGAAGTCTTGCGCCAGGAATAACACGGATGTGGTGCGGGCGTCTCGCCCGCTGTGGCACGGGTATCCTGCCCGTGCGCGGGAGCGGGACGCTCCCGCGACCGCGGGCGGGACGCCCGCGCCACGATTCTCAGAGCAGCTTCAGCACCCGATCGATTTCCGCTTCCGTGTTATAGAAGTGAGGAGAAACCCTGACCATCCCGCAGCGGGCCGCCACTTGTACGCGACGAGCGAGGAACGATTCCAGGAGGCCCTCGGCGGTGCCTTGGCGGGGCACAAAAGAGACAATCCCCGAGGCTTCTTCCCGTGCCTGGGGACCGAATACCGAATGGCCGCGTTCCAGCAGTCCGCGACGCAGTCGATCGGTCAAATCCAGAACACGCTCGGCGATATTCGGAATTCCTACCTCGAGAAGGAAATCAACCGCGGCCCCCAAGCCATAGATTCCAACCGTGTTAAGCGTGCCGCATTCGTACCGGCGGGCGTCGTCTCGCCAGGACAGCTCGCGCTTGGTGAAATCGGCCCAATGGCGTACTGTCCACCATCCGACCTCTGTCGGCGTGATCCTGTCCATCACCTGCCGACTGACATAAAGCACTCCGGCGCCTTCCGGACCGAGCAGCCATTTGTGCCCGTCGGCAGCCAGGCCGGCGATTTGAGCCGCTTTCACATCCAGGGGGAACGCTCCCAGCCCTTGGATCGCGTCAACAAACAACAGACAGCCTTGTGCGGCGCAAGCTTGGCCCAGTTTCTCGAGGTCCAGCCGAAATCCGCTGAGGTAATCGACGAAGCTGACTGCCACCACGCGCGTGCGGGAAGACAGCGCGCTTACAATCGACTCGTGACTCATCCGGCCTCGTTCCGGCCGGACCAACCGCAGGACCACGCCGCGCTTTTCCAGGGCCTTCCAAGCATAGTAGTTAGAAGGGAACTCGCCTTCGATTGAAACGATCTCGTCCCCCGGCCGCCACTCGAGGCCGTTTGCGAAGGTGGAGACCCCTTCAGAAGTGTTTTTGGTGAGGGCGATTTCGCCCGGATCCGCGTTGAGCAACTGCGCCAGCGAGCGTCGAGCGGTGTCGTAAGTACGGACCCACTGCTGCCAGTTTTCGGCGCCGCGCTGGTGGACTTCGTCAAGCAGTCCAACCATGGCGTCGCGCACCCTCCGCGAAAGAGGCGACACCGCGGCGTGGTTCATGTAAACCAAAGATTCAGTGACTGGGAATTGCGAACGATAACGATCTATGTCAACAGGCATAATCAGCGTCCCAGGAAGAGTTTGGACAGCTAATCAGTATACATGCTACGAGCCGGGGTGGCCAACTCTGGAGGCGCGAGACGAATGTCTGCGCGTCGACATCTCTCCGCGTGAGCGATTACAGGTTTTCAACATTAGCTTGAGATTGCGACCATATCTACTTGCTTAGTAAGTCGCTCTTCGCGCCTGCCCTCGAGACTCGATACCTACTGACCTCGGCCAAGGATCTCGGTCTTTCGCTCGTGCTTTTGGCGGTTCTGGCATATAAAGCCCCCAGGGAAGAGGAGCAAAAGAGCGGGTTGGTGGAGGATTTGTGGGCAATTGACGCATAATCGCTACGTCTGATAAGGTATGTTATGTTAACTTAAGGGTGGGTCTAGCTCCGGCCTTCCGGCAAGTCCCTTACAGGCTCGGCTTGCGGAACACGGTGCAATAGCTGTGGTTGGGCCAATCGTCGACGGTTTTGACGACCTGAAAGCCGGCGGACGTAAGCTCCTCGACCAGGAGTTTCTGCGGCATGCCGTGGCCGCCTCGGTTCTGCGGAACGCCTTCGGGCGGCTTGGTGTTTGCGGGCGGCTCTTCATCGATTACCGCCAGCAGTCCTCCGGGCTTCACGGCACGAAAAAGGCTCGCATCCATTTCGGCGGGTATTGTGAAGTGATGATACACCAATCGCATGAAGATCGAATCGCAGCACGCGTCCGGAAGGTCCGTTTCCGTTTCAGCGGCTTTAACGGCGACAACGTTCTTCTCCGTCTCCGCGAGTTGCTGAAGATTGGTGAGCAGTTTGCCCTCGAGTTCAGTGGAGTAGATCTTGCCCACACGCTTGGCTACCGCCAGGGTCAACTGGCCGTGGCCGGCCCCGATGTCCGCCACGGTGCTGGTAGGCTGCCAATCCAGCAGCACGGCCAGGCGGTCGGCCTCCTCCCGGTAGGTGCCTTTGTCTTGGGCAAGGCTAAAGAAGGGTTGGAAGGCGACGAGGACCGCCAGGACCATCAACGGACGGCGCGGCAGTCCAAGATGCTCGGAGATTAGGTCCCCAATATTCATGTATTACCTGAAGTCTGGAGCCTATTGACTGATGGCTCGGACGGGCGGGGCTTCAGCCCCGCCGATTAGGGGCAGAGAGACGGATGGGCGCTTAGGCCCTGAAACCGCCTTGCTTCAGGGGCTAGAGCCCCTGCATATCTTCTCAGGCCTGCGGCGGGGCTGAAGCCCCGCCCTTCCACTCCCGACGAATAAGGGCTAGCGGCGCTTCTGTCAACCACCCCTGACCCCTCCTGATCAAGGAGGGGGACCGGCAAGATGCCGGCGCTACATCAGGACTGAATTGCCCCCTGGAAAACCTCGCGCAGGCGCCGGGCGACGATCACGTCCTCATCCGGTTTTAGCATCCAGACACCCACCGTGACGAAATTAGGACCGACGGCGGGATTCAACTCAATTCGGGGACTTCCCTGCCGCATTTTGTCCATGATTTGCCGGCCGCTCATGCCAATGCGATTCTGGTCGAAACTGACCTGCAAATGCGGAACGTGGTTGGCGACGGGAGGAACGAAGATCTTGGTCTCGACGGTAGGAACACTCTTTACCTGGGCGGCGACTCTCTCCGCGCGGCGCTGAAACTCCGCCATCATGGCCGTTTCGTCCTGGCTCAGGAACCAATCCACGGCGGCGACCATGCCCACGATCTCTTCCTTGCCGACCTTCATGCCGCGACCCACGGTATTGCCGTAGGGGTTATTGTTCTTTACGGCATATTCGATGAGGTCCTTCCTCCCCAGCAGCAAGCCGGTGCACTGCGGGCCGCGAATTCCCTTCCCGCCCGAGAACGTCACGAGATCAAATCCCATCTGAGTGTAATTCCAGAGATTGGAGATAGGGGGCACGTCGGCGGCGGCATCGTTGAAGCACGGCACATTATGCTTGCGGGCAACCCGCACCCAGTCTTCGCGGCTGATCTGGCCGCTTTCCGCAGCGTTGAAGAAATGGGCCATCACGGTGTTCTCGTTGAACGCCGCCTCATAGTCGGCCAGCGTTTCGACGTTGACGAACTTGATGCCGCAATTGCGCAGGGCGTGGTCGTACTCGTAGCGGTGTGTCTTCTGAACGATGACCTCGTTCTTTAACCCCGACATGTCGTTCGGCAGATTAACAATCGCCTGGTGGTTGCCCATGCTCACGCAAGCTGCCGTTCCCAGCGTCAAGGCCGAAGCGGCTCCGGCCGTCACCAGGGCGGCTTCGCACTTCAGTTGCTTCGCCAGGTACTCGCCGGCCGCCGTATGAAGCTCCTCGATATTCACGGGCTGCTGGGCCGCCAAGTTCATCGCGGCCTGCACCTCGTCCGGCAGAATGGAGGCGGAGAGGACGGTGAAAGTTCCCGCCGCGTTGATGAAGGGCGTAACTCCTAGTTTAGCATAGTAGTCTACTCCCTTGATGGGTGCAGGGCGCTTCTTGGAGCGGGCCTCTCCCACCCCGCTGCCGTAAGCCACGGCCCCGCCCGCCATCAGCGTACCGCCGGCCTTGCGAAAGAATTTCCTGCGGTTAATGGAGTTTGACATGGGTTTCTCCTTTTAGTCGAAAGTCGAAAGTCAAAAGTCGAAAGTGAAGAGTCGGAAGCCCGAGGTCGAAATGTCTCAACTTCAACAATTCTTGACTCTTCAGCCTCACAACGTCCTGACTTGTCAACTCCGCGACTCCGGGGTTCAGAACTTTCGACTCTCGACTTTCGACTCTCAACTTACTTCGTCTTCACCGCGATGGCCGAAATTTCTATCCGAGCGTTAGAAACCAACGCCGCCACCTGCACCGTGGCGCGAGCGGGGCGCGGCTCAGGGAAGAACGTCTTGTAGACCTTGTTCATATCCCCGAATTCGGACAGGTCCGCCATGTACACGGTTACGGACACAACATCGGACATCTGAAAACCGGCCTGCTCCACGATCTTCTTGATGTTCCCCAGCGCAGCCTCGGTCTGGGGTCCAATGCCTCCCTCAGCCAGCTTGCCGTTGACGGATCCCTCCTGGCCGGCGACGTACAGGGTGTTGCCCACCTGGATGCCGTTGCTGAACGGCAATCCTTCCGCGGTGCCGGGCGGATTAATCGCCCGCTTTGCCGAGGAACTTGCGGGATTGCCTGCGGCCATCAGGGAAGCTGCCGCCAGGTGAGCCATCAGCAGAACTGCCAACTTCAGTAGTAGTTTGTTCATTGTGATAAGTTCTCCTTAATTGGTATTGGCGTCGGGGCAGACCGTGTGGCCGCCCGCGGGCAATCCGTCAACTGACGGATTGCCGCAGCGAGGCGTCAACCTAGTTCCTAGGGTAGTTGTCAGCCCTCGCCGGTTGAGGTGCGCCCATACCCGGAATGTTGAAATACTGTTTAGGGGCCTTCTCCCACTCGACCATGCTCAGGCCCGAGGGGTCGTACGAGATTCGTCCCGCCCGGATGGTCATTCGGGCAATCAGCTTCACGTTTCCATTCATCCTGGCAACCCCATTATCGATGTACCCGAAGTGGCCGTGAAGCACTTCCAGAACCGCCACGTCCGCTTCCCTTCCCGCGGATAAAGTTCCCAGTTCCGTACGATGTATCTCTCTCGCCGGATTCACGGTAGACCGTCGAACCAGGTCTTCGATGGGGACGCCCATGGCGAGGAATTTGGACATCACCTCGGTCATGCAGAGCACGGTGAAGTCTCCCATGTGCAAGTCCGTTGACATGGAATCCGGGATGAACCCCTGCTTTACGGCGGGCACGGCGTTTCGGAACCAGAAGCTCCCCGCTCCATGTCCAACGTCAAAGATCACACCTCGCGCCCGCGCCTCGGTCAGGATGGGATTCAGCTTGCCGTCCGCGAGCAAGATGGGGAATTGCTGCGCGAACACGTGGGTGTGAATATCCCCCGGCCGCATCTTCTTCAGGATCAGGTCGGCGTAGGTCCGGTCAGGGCGCGGCCAGAAATCGAACATCACCGGCACGTTGGCCAGCTTGCCGCATTCCTCGGCGCGGTCCACGGCGGCCCAGGGCTCGTGCAGCGCATCCGCGGGCTGCTCCGTCCAGTAGTGCGCCGTCTTCACTCCCACAATGATGTCGGGGAACTTCTTGATCGTGGCCGCGCAGAGCTGCGGGTCCATCTGGTCCACGGTTTGCTCGAGGCCGCCGTTCATACCGTTGGCGACAATGTTCAGGAAAGCCAGCACTCGCACCCTGGCGTGGTCGATGACTTCCATCTTTTCCTGGAAAAAAGTCTCCGCGCCCGAGGTTCCCGCGTCCACGACCGTCGTCACCCCCGCGCCCAGCGCAATGTCCGCCGGAACGCCCAGCGGCGCGGCGAGGGAGCGCGCCTCCGGCGCAAACCAATTGAGCGGAGCCCCACCGTGCCCCACGTGGAAATGAATATCGATAAGGCCCGGGGTCACATAGAGGCCGGTGACATCGACCACTTTCCCCGCTTCGCCCGCCGGGATGCTTTCTTGCACGGCTGCAATCTTCCCCGCTGTGATCGCCACATCGGCCACCCGATCGACATCGTTGGCCGGGTCGATGACATGGCCGCCCTTCAACAGAAGATCATAGTGGGGTGCTTGCCCTTGCGCGAAGATGTTCGACGCCAATCCCATGGTGACGGCAACGCGAAGCCAGAATAATAGCCATTTTGCCCAACTCGACATATTACATCCCCTTCCCTGCTTTGGGGTCACAATTTGTGACTGAGAATGGACCCCTCGTCTGGCCCCCGACCTTCGTCTTTGGCCGCGGGCGGTTCAAAGCGCCGGCGAGGGTGTAACATTCGCGCTGAAGCTTACCCTTCCGCACCGGCAATTTCAAGGCTGTAGGGGCAGTGGCGAACCGCCCTGCCGGGGAATCGAAGTCATTACGGGGGGCTGCTATCAGGGCAGGGGTTTGTCAAGAGACATTGCGCTATACAACTAGCCCGTCGGGAAGGCTCGCCGCAGGAGCAGACGCGCAAAGAAACCGGCTCTCGTCTTTCGGTCCTCGGCAGCTCTGCGGTGCGCCCGCCTGCAATCTGCGTTAACTTTGCCGAGGGCTGCCTAGCTTGCGCAACTCGATCACCAAGCGCAAGGCGTCGTTGACAGCTTTTTCACTCCGAAAGGCTTTCCGGACGTCAGGGTCCAGGAGGACAAGGTTCGTGCCCGCGTGGTAGCGTTTCGCCTACTTGCCGCGCACCCCACCTTTCAGCAACTGGCCGAGATCATATTCGGGGAGCAATTCGTCGCTCCTACTACTCGTCCTTGTTTTCATAGTCTCTTCTCTCACTTGCGGTCAGAGTCCGAGCGCTGATAATGCGGATGTGGTCTCCCCGCTCGGCGTGAGCGACCATATTGTATCGGAAATCAGCACCGCTCCGCAGGAGTCTTTACAATCCCCCGGCCCAGGGTTATTCTCTCAGCCGATTCTCTCTCTGTGGAGGGCCAATGCTAAAGACGTTGCGCTTGATTTTCGCGCAGGCGATCGTTCTGTTCTCTGTCGTTGTCGTGGGGCTTGGGGCGGACACGCCACAAGCCAGCGGCCCGGCAAAGCCGGTTTACCGAAAGCCGCCCAAAGTCATTACCGACATCCTGGAGTCTCCCGCGCCGCCCATGACGCTGGTGAGTCCGTCGCGGGACCGTGTGCTGGTGATTGATAGTTTACGGCATCCGCCCATCGCCGATCTGGCGCAGCCCATGCTTCGGATCGCCGGCCTGCGCATCAATCCGGCGACCAATGGCCGACACCATCCGCCGCGCCACATTGGCCTGAGGCTGATTACGATTGCCGACGGCAAAGAGATCAAGCTCGCGGCGCCCACGGATGCTTGGCTGAGCGTGCCGCTGTGGTCTCCGGACGGCCGGCGCTTCGTGTTCACCAACACCAGCGCCAGCACCATCCAGCTCTGGCTTGGAGACGCGGCGACCGGCGCGCTGCGCCGGATTCCAGGTGTGGCCATCAACGCCACGTTTGGCGAGCCCCTGCAATGGCTTTCCGGCAGCAACGAATTACTGGTGCAACTCGTTCCTCCGCATCGCGGAGGGCCCCCGGCGGAGTCCAGAGTGCCGACCGGGCCGACGGTCCAGGAAAGCGCTGGAAAACCTGCTCCGGTGCGAACCTACGAAGACCTTCTCCAAAATGTCCATGATGAAGACCTGTTTGAATACTATGTCACCTCGCAGCTTGCTCTGATCGATGTGCGAAGCGGCAAACTTAGAGAAATCGGGAGGCCCGCGGTCTTCGACCGCATCGCCCCTTCGCCCGACGGCCGGCATATTTTGGTGGCACGCATCGTTCGCCCGTACAGTTATCTCTTGCCCGCCGAGGAGTTCGCCAAAGAGGTTGAGGTCTGGGACCTCAACGGCAAGCTGGAATACAGACTCGCTTCCCTGCCCACCACCGAGCTTGTGCCCATTGAGGGAGTTCTGACCGGGCCGCGTGATTATCAGTGGGCGGCGACGCAACCGGCCACCCTGGTCTGGGCAGAAGCGCTCGACGGGGGCGATCCGAAGAAGAAAGTCCCCTTCCGCGACCACCTGTTTCTCTTCCCTGCCCCGTTCACCGGCAGGCCGGTTGAATGGGTGAAGCTTGAACAGCGCTTCATGGGACCCGGATTCCGCTCGAGCAGCATTCTTTTTGGCGAGAAAGCGGGCTTGGCGCTCGTACACGACTACGACCGTGATCGCCGCTGGCTCCGCACCTTTGAGATAAGCCTTGACCATCCCGGCCAGCCGCCGGGCCGCAAGCGTGTGCCGGGTCGGTGCCCAGGTTGCCCTGGTGCCGTGCCACTTTTCATTGCCAGCACAATTAAAACCTCGTATCATGTTGCGCATGGCGAAACTCTCAGGGGAGCAGATTCGAAAGTTGGCACGTTCAACCATTGCTGACAATCCTGGCGGCATTCGATATAGCGTTCTTAGAGATTGGGTCGCCAAGCAACATCCAGAGACGCCGAAGAATACTATCGTCGGCGCGATATGGAATCTTGATGCCTTGTTCCCCAACGAGATATCCAAGCCTGATCGTGGCCTATTCAAACCGCTTACGAAATCTGAGAATGATGCCGTTGCGTTGGGGAGCACTGAACAAATCACGACGACTGGCATCAAGGTACGAGAAGTGGATTTTTACAAGCTATTCGCTGAATGGCTCAAAGATGACCTGGATGAGGTTTCCGAAGTAGTGGCGCTCGGCGGTGCAGGACTGAAATCAAAATGGGGAACGCCGGATGTGGTGGGCGTCTACAAACCACTCGCCAGCAACCTAATTAAATTCCCAATCGAAATCGTTTCCGCCGAAATCAAAATTGACCCGCAGGCTCCCATTGTGGCCTTTGGGCAGGCTATCGCTTACCGGTTGTTTTCGACTAAAACCTACATTGCGATGCCGAGAGGCCTGACGCAGGAAGATGAAAGCCGTCTTGAGTCTTTGTGCATGCTCTTTGGCCTTGGTCTGGCTCTATTCGACTTGAACGCGAATGCACCGCAATTCTCAATTCGAGTGCGCGCTCAGAGATTCTCCCCAGATATGTTCTACGTCAATGAGTTTGCTGACCGTTTAAGCCAGCACAACAGACCGTTTTTTGAGAAACTCTTTGGGTAGACAGCACCCAGGCAATCCATGAGATGGTTTTGTCAAGTGCACCATCCCGAATTTTTTGCTTCACTTCTGGCTCTATGTGTGCGATGTTGGTGTGTGATGGAAGAGATACCTTGTGTTGACTACGATCCGGAGAAGGACGGGCCGGATTTGACATTCGTTCTGGCGTCAGGTCTCCACGGTCCACCGATGCCCTGGCCGGGCCAGACGGCGGTGGAGCGGGCTGATTCTCTACGCGATGCCGGGTTTGGGTGGGACGGTCGACGTCTGCCAGTAGTGATCCCTCAAAACAAGTAAATAGGTGCGCCGGGGCGTGTATCAAACCCGCTGGCGCCGGGCGCGCCCGACCTTTTCCCGATTTCAATCGGCAATCGACTATCGACAATCGAAAATCGGCAATCCCGCTAGCCTTGCGTCCGGAGTTTCAGGCGGCTCTTGTTCGATTCCATGAAGGCCTTGAGGTCTTCGGCGGTCTCAAGCAGCTTCATCCACTGTTCGTAATAGAGGGTCACCGGAAAGCGTCCCAGACCATAAACGCTTACGCCGCCCTTCTCGCCGACTTTAAACTCGAGCTTGCCGGTGCGCTTCGATCCCACTTGCTTCTCGAGCTCAGCAATTCTGGCCCTCAACTCCTCACTTGTTTGTTCCGCCATCGGATGCATCCTCCTTGTGGTGACAGGCTGCCGTCAGTTCTGCTTCGAGCGCCGACTGCATGTACGCCAGAATCTGTCCGAGCCTGCACCACCGCACTTCAAACCTGGAGCATATCATAGCCGATTTCGGAAGGCAGTGGTTAGTGGCTAATGGCATTCCAGAATAGCCTTCGGAGGGGGGCAGGCATGCCCAGAGACAGCACGTCTACGCTGCATCAAAAGGCACTCCTTGTGGTGCGGGCGTCTCGCCCGCTTGGGCGCGGGCATTCCTTTGTTGCGCTCAGGGCGGGCTCTGCCTGCGCGCGGGAGCGGGACGCTCCCGCGACAGCGGGCGAGACGCCCGCGCCACAGGACCAACTGGGCTGAAAGTACTCTTGACCCAATTGTGTTCCTGTTGGCAAGATGGTAACCTGGGGAAGCGGGAGAACATCCCGCCGTGGGGATTAGAGCGATGAAGTGTCCAATCACAAGGATTGCCGCCCTGGCCATGCTTGTTGCCTGGGGAGTAGGTGTTGTCCTGGCGCAGGACTCACCTGGTTCGGAGTCACTGGCAGACTTGGCGCGCCAAGCCAAAGCGCAGCGGGCAAAGTCACGTGAAAAATCCAAGCTTTACACCAACGAAGACATCGAGGCGCTCCCGCCTCTGCCCATGAGCACTACTGTCGTCCCGCCGGGGGAGCCAACTGCCCAGTCTACAACCGGCAACAAGGCCGGGAACGATGCCCTGAAGGCGCGCCCCGCTGAGGCCGGCAGCGTAAAGCACGGAGAAGAATACTTTCGCGCCCGAATGGGCAAACTCGAGGAGCGTCTGGAGTTGGACCAACGGGAAGTCACGATTTTCCAGCAGGCATTGGGCCAGAGCCAGATGATGTATTACTCCGATCCCGTCCAAGGCTTGTTACAGTCGAGCGGGCCCACTGCCATGTCCGACGTCCACAGCCAGCAAGACCAGATCGCCAAGAAGCAAGCGGACGTTGCTGCGGATCAAGCGGCCATCGATAACCTTCAAGAAGAACTGCGCCGCGCGGGTGGCGATCCTGGCTGGCTTCGTAATGTCCCTCCCGGGGAGCCGAGGGCAAGCACTACAGAGCAGCCCGGAGCCCAGGGCGAGAAAAACTGGGATGCACGATTCAAGGTGGCGCGCGCCCGACTGGCGGACGCCGACGAACAGCTACAGGTCACCCAAGACGAACTAAAACTTCTGCGGATCCGGGATGTGCGCACCCTCAACTCCAGCTCGAAAGCAGAGTTGGACGCCAAGGTCAAAGACAAAGAAGACGAGGTGGCGCAGAAACAACAGGACAAGGACGAGGCCCAGGAAGCTCTGGAAAAGCTGCAGCAAGAATTTGACGCTGCGGGCGCGCAGGAAGACGTCGTGAAGCGGTAGGCAGCCGCTCCTGCCGCGTTACTCAATCGGAGAAAGCGCGCCAAACCAATGACGTCATGCTGAGCGTAGCGAAGCATCCCCGCAGTTTGCCGACGGAAGCAACTGTGGAGACCCTTCGCTGCGCTCAGGGTGACACACCAGTGACTGTCCCACCTTTTTCGGCGGCGCGATCTAGCTGGCTTTCTCCGCCAGATGAAGGGCCGCGATCCCGCCTGTAAAATTCAGATAACGGACGTTCTGAAAACCCTGCGCACTCAGCAAGTCTGCCAGCGCCTGCTGGTTGGGGAACCTGGCCACAGAATCTTGAAGGTACTGGTAGGGTCCGGGAACGCCGGAAATCCAGGTTCCAGCCCGCGGCAACAGATTGCGGAAATAGAAGCGAAACAGCGGCCCCAAGACTACCCCTCGGACCTCAGAGAACTCGAGAATGGCCAGCAGCCCGCCCGGCCTGAGCACCCGGCGGATCTCCGCGAGGCCAAGCGAGTAGCTGGCCAAGTTGCGAAAACCGAAGGCGAGCGTGACGAGGTCCAGAAACGCATCAGGAAACGGCAAAGCCAACGTATCAGCTTCCAGGAACAGCGTCGAATGCCGCCGGGCCTTTGTCCTTGCGAGGAGAAGCATAGGGCGGCAGAAGTCCGTTCCGAATACCCTGCCGGCGGAATGATGTTCCAGTTCGAAGGCCAGATCGCCCGTACCGCAACAAAGGTCAGCGGCGCTCGAACCGGGGCGCTCCAGAATGTGGCGCAGAGCCTTGGCGGTAGCTTTCCGCCACGCCACGTCTCGGCCCAGCGAAAGGAAATGGTTCAGGAAATCGTAACGCGGCGCGACCGACGCAAACATCTTCCGTATGGCGCGGGCAGTGGATTCAGTGGGCTTTGGAGAACCACGATGGCCGGAGACCGGTTGAAGGTGGGGAGGGTCATTCATGTCAGCCGCCCCGCTGCACTTCCCGGAACGCCGTTTCGACGAGGCTGGTGGGGACCTGCTCTGAAATCCTGACTTTGCCGATTCGTTCAGGAATAACCCAATG
>Ga0187876_1001722_pt1 | contig 17719 bp, 16 predicted proteins | sample June2016WEW_17_4_FD_133000 | JGI IMG/M metagenome (GOLD analysis project Ga0187876, IMG submission 133000) | Peatland microbial communities from SPRUCE experiment site at the Marcell Experimental Forest, Minnesota, USA - June2016WEW_17_40 | ecosystem: Environmental > Terrestrial > Soil >...
AAGCTGACACTGCGAGATCAACTCGAGCGCGTTGTTTTCCACGAAAGTCGCCGCCCGACCCTGGTCGCCTGCCGCGAGTGCGTGCCGGATCGCCTCCGCAAGCATCTTTCGCTCGCCAAACCATTCCGCTGCGGCGAGGTGCAACGGGGCTATGCGCTCCGGTTCCCGGCGCTCCAGTTCCCGGCTCAGAAAGTCGCGAAACAGATGATGATATCTGAACCAGCGTCTCTCTTCGTCGAGAGGCACCAGGAAGAGATTCCGCGTCTCGATCTCCGCGATTATGGCTTCGGCGTTTGCCGAGCGAATGATCGCCTGGCAGGCTTCAGCGCTGAATCGTTCCAGAATGGAACTTTGCAACAAGAAAGCCGAGATGCCATCAGGCAACTTCTGGAAAACGTCTCCCATCAGAAAGTCGGCGATGTTCCGACTTGCGCCAGTGAAGGTCTCGATAACCACTTCGGGAGCCCGATCGGCGCCTATCGAAAGCGAAGCGAGCTGCAGGCCGGCAACCCAGCCTTCCGCCCGCGAACACAAGGTCGCCACCGCACTCGCGCTTACCTCCAATCCGAGTTTCTCGTTGAAGAATGCGTCTGCCTCGTCAAAAGCGAACCGCAAATCGTCCGCCCCGACCTCGAACACGTCGCCAAGGACCCTCAGTCGCCCCAGATTAAGTTCGGGCAGCGTTCGCGACCCAATGACAAAACTGACGTTTTCCGCAGCCTGTCTCGTGAGCCGCTCCACGAAACGCTTGACCGAAGCGGCATCAATCGCGTGATAGTCGTCCAGGAATATGACAGTCTTTCTGCCGCTGGCCGCCAACGACGCGAGGACCGCACCCAACACGACATCAAGCTGGGGCAACGGGCTCGAACGAAAGGCGAGGTCCAGTTCCACCGGATGATCGAGCATGTTGGAGAACGCGCCCACGGCGTGTGCAAGAAAAGCGCTTTCGTCGTTGTCGCTTGCTTCGAATGAGATCCAGGTCGTCAGATGGCCGAGCCGCTTCAGCTCCGCGCCCCATTGCGCCATCGTCGTGGACTTGCCGAATCCGGCGGCGGCCGCGAACAGGACGATCTTAGCCCCCATTCGGCGTTTTAAAGCAGCCAAGATCTTCTCGCGGCGAACCCATCTGGTATGCCGCCGTGGAATCTGCCTTTCGTCTTTGTTTGATTTGCCCATCAACGCGCAAGAAGCCTGTCCGGTTGGTGCTTTCGGCTGAGGATCTCCAGTTCCTCCAATTTCTACAATCACTGTCACACTGCGGCCAAGCTGACCGAAGCGGGTTTGGTAATCAATGGAATGTGCGGCGCAATCGATTTGGGCAACGAACCAGAGACCCGCGCATCCGCCATGATTTCGAAGCCCGTCGCAAAGGGGACAAAGCCGCAGGCGATGTAAAACGGCAAAGCAGTTGGATGATCAAAACTGCAGGTGTGCAGCCAGATTCGGCTTGGGGCACGGTGCCAGGCAACTTGAAGCGCTCCTGCCATAAGGCGCTTGCCAAGTCCTCGGCCGACAGCGCGCGGGAGCAGGCCAAAGTACGCGATTTCCGTTTCTCCGTCGTCGTGATTCACGAGTTCAACGAGACCAACGAGACCGAGGCGGCGATCTAGCTCGTCAACGGCGTAGAAAAGCGCGTTGCGGCTGTCGGCGAAGAGTGTCCGCAATTCCTCGTCCGATAGATGGGTGACGCGAGTCCACAACCAAGGGACGCCAAGCTCCAGGAATGTGGCACGATAGTCCGCCAAGTCTGGCGCGATGGGTCTCATCGCTAGCGGCTCGGCAAGCGGGGTCGAGCTCTGAGTTCGCATTTCTAGCCACGTCACGGCATTCGCCAGCTTGCCAGCTGGCAGAACATAGTAACCGTCCTTGATCGTACAGATAGCTCGCTCTTGCAAAATATTGACTCTCCCTTCGTTCACCCGAAACATCTTGCGTTGGATCCAGCGCACGATCGTGGTGTGCGCCAGGGAGAGCCCGCGTTCGCCCATCATCTCCACCAGATCACGAAAGCTGAGCTTGTAGCGCAGATACAGCGCACGCAGAGGACTATGATTTCACGGTCGAAATGGCGGCCTTTGGAGAGTTCGTCCATGTTCGGCGAGCCCGTCAGCTCGATCGTTCGACCAATTCTCCGGCAACTATGCCGTGTTCACGAAGTTCGCACAAGAGCCTTCTCAATCACGGAGTTCGTCAAACGCCCAAATATGGGCGCCCGACCAGAACTAGTCGGTTCTCTGGAGCGATCATACGTCGAGCCGTCCGCTCGGCGCGCCTTAAATACCCGTTGCGGTGCGACGCGGCATGGCTAGTTGGGCAATTGACAAAGCGCCATAGGACGACAAAAAGAGGTCGCCATGAAAAGGACGAAGGGCGACAAGACGCGTGCGCGCGTGATCGAAGGCGCTATACGCGCGCTCTGCGCGACGGGCGTCATCGGGACGACGACTCGACAAATTGCCGCGGAATCCGACGTCCATTTGGCGACGCTGCACTATCACTTCGACAGCAAGAGCGCGCTCCTGCTCGCTGTGCTGGAGGCGCTAATTGAGGAGATGACGCTAACCTTACGCGAAGAAGTGCGAGGCAGTTCCAACTTAGACGAATGCATCGCGCAAGTGATTCGAGCCGCGTGGCGGTGGGTTATACGGACGAAGATGCTTCAGATTATTCAGTACGAGTTGACGCTCTATGCACTACGCAATGGGGCCCAATGGTTGGCCGAGCGCCAATACGACGCCTACGTCGAATTGTATCGAGAATTCCTGATCACCGTCGCGAAAGAGTCGAACGAGCTGTCGCCTGCGGACTGTCGGGCCGTCGCGCGGTTCATGCTGGCGGGCGTCGACGGACTGATCTTGCAGGATCTCGCTAAGCCCAGCCAAGCGCGCTCGAAACGGGGCATCGAGGCGCTGATCCGATCCGCTCAGATCTATGCGCGCTCGATCATGGCGAGGCGCAAGGAGTCGGGCCACGCGAGATCTCTTCCTTGAGTCCTCCGCATTCACCGGCTCGGCCCCGCCCGGATTCCGGCCGCAGCGCCGTTTACCGCAATGACAATTTCATGTAACGGGCGTCGGCGCCGTAGCGGGCAAGCGTTGGCGCCGACGTCGGCGCGTCGCGGATCTCGAAGCCGTGTTTCGTCCATAGGGGATAAGTTCCATAGACAGACACCAAAGCGAGCGCAGGCAGCTTTCGTTTGAGCGCCATGCACGAAGCAATTCGCACGAATTCGCCCGCCGCCCCCTTTCCGCGCGCCTCTGCGAGGAGCGCGACGTCATGGATGAAGATGCACTGAGGTTCGCTCGGCAATTCGTTTAGGAGAGTGTCGAGCGCCGGCGCATCGTCGAGTTTCCACGGATGGAAAACTCCATAGCCGACGACATGACCGCCTTGCATCAGGACCAAACAACCCGCCTTGAACAGGCGGAACTTCTCATCGAACACTTCGGGCCGCTCCGGCAAGAGCGAGTGAACTTCGTCGGCAATCGCGCCAATCGCGCTCCACTCCTTCGGCGTGGCGGCCCGCCATGTCGCCGGCGAGCTAATGCCGCCTAGCGTCCGCTTCATTGGTCCGTCGCACATTCCGCCGGCGCGCCCTCCGCAGATTGCCGGCGCCGATTCGGATGTCTGCGCGGATCGCCGCTCATCTCGAAGATCCGCGGGTCGCGGCGGAAAAACTGCCGCGGAGAGTCAGGATCGAAGCCCCAACGTCGGGTGTGAGTTTGGTCTATCGTTCGCTTCATACGGTTGCCGTCAAAGTCGTACGGATAGACGCCTGCTGCCGACTTGATGACGCGCACGCCCCTTTCGTTCAGCACCCGCGTGTTGGTGAACGGATGTAGGTCATGTGCGGCGTCGAGACTGCGGAGTTCTTCGGTCGTCGTCGGCCTGTGCATGTCGCCCTCGCTATTCGTTCTTCGGCCATGCGCTTCCGGTTCGTTCCGCGCACGGCACTGCGCGCGGAACGCTCTCGTCTGATCTCGTTCACGCCCGTGGATAGCCGGCAGAGATCGCCGCCATCATTGCGCCGACGTGCCACCGTCAACCGAAACGAGCGAGCCGGTCATATAGCTCGACGCGTCGGAGGCGAGGAACCGGACGACCTCGGCCACTTCGTCGGCTCGGGCAAATCGTCCCATCGGTATGGCAGCGGCGCTCGCGCTCGCCTTCGCCTCGCGGTCGTCACCGGCGAAAGCTTGGTCAAGCATGGGAGAGACGGTGTTGCCGGGGCAGACCGCGTTGACGCGGATGCCGTCACGTGCGTGGTCGAGAGCCATGCAGCGCGTCAGCTGCGCGAGTGCAGCCTTCGAGACGCAGTACGCGACCGCACCGGGCGCGCCCATCAGCGCCCAATCGGAAGCGACATTGACGATCGCGCCGCGACGCTGGGTCACCATCGCCGGCAGGACCGCCCGCGACAGGCGGAATGCGGCCGTGAGATTGACGTCGAGCACTCTGTCCCATTCCGCGTCTTCGCACTGGAGCGCGGTGCCTTTGGCGTTGATCCCGGCGTTGTTGACGAGCACGTCGATGCGGCCAAACCGGTGAAGGGCCGCTCCGGTGATGGCATCCGGTGCCGCCCGATCGGCGACGTCGGCTTTGACGAACACGGCTGAAAGGCCGTTGCGGACCAGTTTCTCCTCGATTTGGCGGCCTCGCGTGTCATTGCGTCCGACTAAGACCAACAGGGCGCCATGCTTCGCTAAGACGTCAGCGACGGCGAGGCCGATGCCGGATGTCGCGCCGGTCACGATGCAGACCTTGCGGTCCAAATCAAGCAATGCGTTTTCCATCGGACTATCCTTCTAATGTCGCCGGTCGGGGAATGCGGACCAACTCGCTGTGTGAGTAGGGCGGGCCGGGAACAAGCGCGTATGCATTGACTATCTCAGTGCTTCCGCAGTGCGTCGCGCTATGTGCTGCGCGAGCTGCAATCTCAAGGCTGCGTGTAGACGGTCTTCAGGACCGTATAGAATTCACGGGAGTGCGTTCCCTGTTCACGAGGGCCATAAGACGACGCTTTCCGGCCCCCAAACGGAACGTGGTAGTCGACGCCGCCCGTTGGCAGGTTGATCATGACCATCCCCGCAGCGGAGCGGCGCTTGAAATCCGAGGCGAGCTTCAGCGACGTCGTGCAGATCCCTGAGGCAAGACCGAAGTCCGTGTCGTTGGCGACGGCAACCGCTTCCTCGTAGTCACGCACCTTGATGACCGCAGTTACCGGACCGAAAATCTCTTCACGGCAAATGCGCATGTCATTGCGGGCATCGATAAACAGCGCCGGTTCCAGATAGTAGCCCGGCGTGTCTCGCTCCAGCCGGCGACCGCCGCAGGCGAGTTCCGCGCCCTCTGCGCTTCCGAGGCCGATGTAGTCGAGATCCTGGGCAAGTTGTGTGGCGCTGACCACCGGCCCGATGTCGACCCCCGATTTTAGGGAATGCCCGATTGTCAGTTCGGTGATCTTCTCCTTCATCCGCGCGACGAAGCGATCGTGGATTGCTTCCTCAACGATCAGCCTGCTCGATGCCGTGCAGCGCTGACCGGTCGCGAGGAACGCACCGTTAACCGCTGCCGCAACCGCGATTTCGAGGTCGGCGTCAGCCGCGACGATCAGCGGATTCTTGCCGCCCATTTCGAGTTGCACCTTTTTCCCGCGCTCTACGCAGCCGATCGCGACCCGACGCCCTGTCGCGACCGAACCAGTGAAGGACATGCCTCGTACGATCCGGGAGTCTACAATCGCTTGCCCGACGATCGGACCCTTGCCCATCACCAGGTTGAATACGCCGTCGGGCACTCCGGCGCGGACGAGGATGTCGGCGAGCAGCCAGGCGCTCGCCGGCACGAGTTCAGCCGGCTTGAATACGACCGTATTGCCGTAGGCGAGTGCCGGGGCAATTTTCCAGGCCGGGATCGCAATCGGGAAATTCCATGGCGTGATGATCCCGATCACGCCCTCCGGCTCCCGTAGAACCTCGACCTCGACACCTGGCCGGACCGACGCGTGGCGCTCACCGGCGATCCGAACTGCCTCGCCGGCGAAGAACTTGAAGATGCGTCCGGCCCGGGACACTTCCGCAGTCGCCTCGGCGCGCGTCTTACCCTCCTCGCGGGCAAGAACTTCGCCGAGTTCATCCTTGCGCTCGAGGAGCTCGTTGCCGGCTGCGTCAAGAATATCAGCGCGTCGCTCCGGCGTGGTGCGGCTCCAGGAAGGGAACGCTGCCGACGCAGCCTCGATTGCACGCTCTGCGTCTGCAAAGCTGGCCTCCGCATATTCGCCGACGACGTCGTTGAGGTCGCTTGGGCTGAGGTTTACAAAGGTGTTTGCACCTTCGACCCACTCTCCCGCGATCAAATTACGCTTCAACATGCGTTTCTCCTTAGGCTTGGCCGAGGTACGCCGCAACGCCCGTATGGCATCTTGTTCTGGTCCTGTCGGCGCTCGATGTCGCGACTGTGAGATGCGAACCGGTCAGAGCAACACTCTGGCCGATACAATCGTTTTGTTCTCGATTAGATTGGTGTTTGCCGTGCGGCTCAGACTGCCATCGCACCGAGGCTTGGAAGCACGTCGTCCAGCGCGTTGGCATAGCGCTCGACCGCCTCGTCGATCTCCGCCTCGGTCACGCAGAGCGGCGGAGAGAACGAGGTGACCGGAACAAAGGGAAGTGCGCGGGTGAGAACGCCATTCTCGAACGCCCGTTTCGCCACCACGCGATGTGGAGCGGTTCCGGGCGCGAACTCGCGCCGCGTCTCCCGGTCGGCGACGAACTCGACCGCAACCATTAGGCCCGCGCCGCGGATGTCGCCGACGAAGGGGTTGTCGCCAATCCGCGCGCGCAGTCGATCGACCAGATACGGACCGAGCCGCCTGGACCGTTGGACCAATCCTTCGTTCTCTAGAATATCGAGATTGGCCATGGCCACCGCGCAGCCAACGGGGTGGCCGGAGTAGGTGAAACCGTGCATGAAAGCGCCCGTTGTTGGAGAGTTCTCTTCGAGCACCCTCCAAATCCGCTCCGAAACGATCGACGCAGACAATGGGAAGTAGGCGCTGGTGACGCCCTTGGCGAGTGACACTATGTCGGGCTTGAGTCGATATTTGCCCGAGCCGAACCAGTGGCCGGTCCGGCCGAAGCCGGTGATTACCTCGTCGACAATGAAAAGGATGTCGAACTCATCGAGGAGCTTCTGGACACCCTCGAAATAGCCTTGGGGTGGCAAAAGAACGCCGCCGGTCCCCATGACGGGTTCGGCGATGAAGGCGGCCACCGTTTCCGGGCCCTCACGCTGGATTGTCGCCCGGAGATCCGCCACCATGCGTTCCGCGAAAGCGGTTTCGCTCTCTCCCGGCAGGCCGAACCGATAGTGGTGCGGGCATGCGGCATGCACCACACCCGCTACGGGCAGATCGAACGCCTTGTGATAGGCCGGGATCCCGGTCAGGCTGCCGCTCGCATAAGACACGCCGTGATAGCCGCCGAGACGCGAGATGATCTTCTTTTTCTGCGGACGCTCAAGCAGGTTGTTGTAATAGTGCACGAGCTTGAAGGCTGTATCGTTGGCGTCGGAACCGGACGTTCCGAAAAAGACACGCGCCATGTCCGGGACGCCGGCCTCGTCGCGAAACAGATTGAGCAACCGGTCCGCCAGCCGGATCGCCGGCTCCGAGGCGGCCGATCCGAAAAGGTGCTGGAAGCTCAAATCGCGCATGGCTGTCGCCGCAGCGTCGGCGAGTTCGACGCGGCCGTAGCCGATGTTGACGCACCAAAGGCCCGCCCCCATGTCGATGAGATCGCGACCGAGATGGTCGATCATCCGCACCCCTGAGGCGCGGGAATAAATGGTCGGTCCGGTACGATTGTGATCCGCGATCGACGTTACCGGGTGGAACAGGCTCTGCCGGTCCATGTCGGCGAGCGAGGGGGTGTTGCTAAATTCCATGACGCATCCTTTCACGGCAAGATGTCTCAGAAGAGTGGAGCCGGAACGAGACGGCGTAGAGCATCGACGGCGCTGTCAGGCGACGTAATAACCGGCGCGCTCCTGTTCGCAGCGATTCGAGTACGCGCTCTGGCCAGCGAGAATTGACCGAGTAGGATTGCATCGACGTCGCCCAGTCGCTCCACGGCTCGCAATACGCAATCGTCATGCAGGTCCGCGTTGCCGCGCTTTAGCGCCTCAAGCGCTCCATCCGCCACGGCGAGCTCGACTGACACCCTTCGGCCCCGCGCATCGGCCATTGCTGCGAGCTCGCGCGCAAGCGCGTCCGCGGACGGACCGAAGCTGACCACGAGGCCGAGCCGATCGCCCGCCGTAATCGCGGCCTCGAATGCCGCCTCGTTCGGCCGGAGCACGGGGATCGGCAGTCGCCGTTTGACCTCATCGATCGCCGGGCCAAAGGCAGAACAGGTGAACAGAATTCCTGCGGTCCGTCCGCCTGTACCGATGGCGCCCAGGGCATAGTCGGAGAGCTGACGAAACCGTTCGAACATGGCCTCGTCGAGCCGTCCGGCGTGAGCAAGGTCGACGGCGAGCGAGGTGTCGAGCAAGTCGAAGCAGATCGCCTCGGGCCATCGGCGCCGAAAGGCTTCGCGCGCCGGCGCGACGGATTCTGCGAGCGCGTGAACAAGAGCGATGCGCGGGCCAGACGCCTCAGGGCTCATGGGCGTTTCTCCGTGTGGCGATCGCGGCGATCAAGCCGCGATCGCGCGACAGTTCCAATTCCGCGATCGAACGGCCATCTGCTTCGCGGGCGACGCCCTCGATCAGGAGACGGCAGATGTCAGGCGTAAGTCTTGGCGTCCCAAGCGTGGCCCAGCGGCGCTCCTGACTTGGGCCGAGATGCCGGAGGTAGTGTTCGATGCCGCCCGGACCGCCACCTAGGTGATATGCCATGTGGGCGCCGACGACGGACCAGCGCAGGCCGGGCCCGTGGACAAGCGCAGCGTCCACGTCGCTAACGTCCGCGATGCCCTCCGCAACGATGTTGACCGCCTCGCGCCAGAGCGCCGAGGCGAGCCGATTGGCGATGTGACCGACGGCGTCCCTCTTGAGGAACACCGTTTCGCGGCCGAGCGACCGATAGAAGTCGTTGGCACGGCGCCGGACACCGTCGTCTACCGCGAAGATCTCGACGAGCGGCATAAGATGGGGCGGATTGAAGGGGTGCGCCGTTACGAAGCGCTCCGGGCGCCGCAAGGCCACGGACAGCTCGGACCAGGTCAGTGACGATGTGCTCGAGGCGATCACGGCATTGGGGGCTGCGGCCGCCTCGATCTCCGCATAAAGCCGGTGCTTGAGCGGCACGTTCTCAGGCGCGTTCTCCTGGATCCAAGTCACCGACCGAACAGCGTCGGCAACATTATCGACGATCGAGAGCGCCCCGCGACGCTCAGGAGCATGGCCAAGTTCGTCGAGTTGGCGGCAGAGCCGATCGACGCGCTCGGTTAAGGCGGCGCGGGCGCGCGCATCCGGGTCCCAGCCGATCACGTCAAGCCCATGCGCCAAGAAGAGCGCCGACCAGCTCTCTCCGATCAAGCCACAGCCGAGAACGGCGACCGGCGCATGCGACGTCATCAGACGCCCTCCCGGTCTTCCTCATCCGTTTCCGGAAGGAACTGGCCGTACTTGGAAAGGAACGCCATGCCCGCGCCGATGTCGCGCGCGATGGCCGCAGCGGCGACGTCCGCCTCGCCGACCTTCAGCGCAGCGATAGCCTCTTCGTGGAAATTGGCCTCGAGCATCTGGCCGAGACCCTGATTCAGGTGGCGCAGGAACGGGGCCGCCTGCAGCCAGAGCAATCGGATCATCGACAGCAGCGTCCGGGACGGGCTGTAGCGGTAGACTGCGAACTTGAGACGCTGGTTGAAGTCGAGGTAGTCGTCGATGTTGTTCTCGTCGATCGCGCGGGCGAGCCCGTCGGAGCAGCGCTGGATCTCGGCAAAACCGGGCTCGTCAATGTGTCCGCACGCCTGCCGCGTCGCCTCCGCCTCCAGGATCGCGCGCAGCGACATGACCTCCTGGAACTTGCGCAGGCTGATCAAAGGGACCGAAAAGGTCCCGTTCGGGTTCTGGACGAGCGCACCTTCGGCCAGAAGGCGGCCAAGCGCGGCGCGGGCCGGCATGTCGCTGGTCCCCAGCATCGCTGCGAGCTTGCGCGAACTGACCTTCTGGCCAGGCTCGAAGCCACCGCGCATGAGCACATCCCGGATCTGCTCGTAGGCCTTGTCCTGCATCGACCGAAATTCGATGCGTTCCAGCGGCGGCAAAATCTTCGCGTTCGCAGGCTTCATAATCCCGTCCCCTCGGCGAAAGCTTCACATGTCATTGCCGCCCGGCCCCTAATTGGAGCCGGTCAAAGGAGCGCTCAATCGCATGGCGAGAGGACATTTCGGAAGGCGTCGAGGTCACGATCGCAGCAAGCCTCATCTTCAATCGCTAGGCTCCGCGCCTGAGGAAGGAACTGTGTAGGTGAAGCGGCGCTGTGAAACGCCGAGCAAAGTCATATGACACGGCCCAAGCTGCGAACGCAATGAAAATCGCGATCTGAGATCGCACTTTTATATTGGGCGATCTTTTGGTCGCCGACACCTGGATCTGCTCACATGCCCATGAGGCTGCAACGCGCGGACAAGGCGTCGCGCCTCGCGATCAGACGCGTGTTTTCGGCTCCGCGCGAAGGTCGACCGCTAGAGTTCCGACCGAATTGATCCGACATGCACGCGCTATCGGTCGTCCCGTCATCGTTTTTCTTTTCGGTCTCGGCCGCGAATGCTGATTGAACCGGGACCCCGACGTTGCAAGTTACAGGGCGCTCGAAATGTCGATGATATCGTCATTTGGCTGGGTCCCGATCGGCACCAATGGGGACCCAGCCTAGAACCTATATTATGGTGCGATATCAAATGGCTGACTTCAACACTGCGGAGGGCCGCCTTCTGTGCCGAGTGACAGTTCCTGCGTTTCTGGACGCCAGTTTGCTCCCACGACGCAGAGTGTCGAACCCTTGGTTCTTCAAACGCCGCGAATGGTGGAGCGTGCGCAGTGCAACCGCGAAAACGTGCGATCGACAATCCCTATTTTCGCGCCGGCGAAAACGACGTTGCGTTTGTGCGACGCGCCTGCAGAGCCGAGCCCGCAAGGCACAGGATGGCGAAGAGCACCTGGGCTGCGACCTGCGCGGTGTTGCTGGTCGGGTCATATTGCGGGGCGACTTCGACGACGTCGCCGCCGATGATGTCAAGACCCAGGCAGCCCCTGACGATGGCGAGCGCGTCGGCCGAACTCAGACCGCCGACTTCCGGCGTTCCCGTGCCCGGGGCGAAGGCGGGATCGAGGCTGTCGACATCGAAGGAAACGTATGTCGGACCATTCCCCACGACTTGGCGAGCGCGCTGAACGACCGCCGCCAATCCCATCGCGAAGACCTCTTCGGCGTGGATGACGGTCATCCCGGAATCATAGGAAAATTCCCACAAATATTCCGCGTTGCCGCGGATGCCGATCTGAATGGTGCGCTCGGGATCGAGGACGCCGTCGAGAACGGCTTGGCGAAACGGGCCGCCGTGATGGAATTTGCACCCTTCGAAGGAACCGCTGGTGTCGCAGTGCGCGTCGATGTGGATCATGCCCACCGGCCGATCCTTGCCGACAGCCCGCAGGACCGGAAGAGTCACGGAATGATCGCCGCCGACGGACAGCGGCACGATTCCCGCCGACACCAGCGAAGCGAGGAATGTTTCGATATCCTTGTGGCATGCCGCCAAGTCGTAACGACTGCTCAGCGGGACGTCGCCGATATCGGCGACGGTGAGGTTCGCCATCGGCGCCATGCGAAGAAAGTGCTCGTAAGTGCCGACGCGCTCCACGTTGCGAACCGCGCGTGGACCAAAACGGGCGCCGGATCGATTGGTCACGCCGAGATCCATGGGAATGCCGAGCAGCGCGATGTCGATGTCCGACGGCTTAGTCTTGGCGAAATCAGGGCGAAGCGGCGCATGCAGCAAGCTCGGAATGCCGGCGTACGGCGGGGGGCGCTTGTCGGAGTCTTTGAAAACCGAGTTGGCGACCTCGCGAAAATGGGGATCGAAAATCTCGTTGCCCGCCAGCGTCCCATATTTGGCGCGCAGGTCTGCAAGTTTCTGAGGGTCGAACATCATGCGCCTCGAATCGTGACGGAGAACCCGCCTCAGGCCATCTGAGTGATCAGCTTGGCGTTGAGATAAGCCTCCATAGCCTCTGTGCCGCCTTCGGAGCCGTAGCCGGAATCCTTGACGCCGCCGAATGGCAGTTCCGGCAACGCCAGACCATGGTGATTGATCGAAACCATGCCGCTCTCGATGTCCCGACCGATATCCGCCATCGTCTTCGCCGATTTCGTGTAGGCGTAGGCGGCGAGCCCGTAAGGGAGGCGGTTGGCTTCCTTGACTGCGCCGTCGTAGTCGCGGAACGCGCTGACCGCGGCCAGGGGGCCGAACGGCTCCTCGTTCATGATGCGAGCGTCGAGCGGAACATCGGTCAACACGGTCGGTTCGAAGAAATAGCCGCGGTTGCCGATGCGCGCGCCGCCGCAGACGACTTTCGCGCCCCGCGATACGGCGTCCGCCGTCAGCGCTTCCATGGCTTCCAACCGCCGGCTATTGGCGAGCGGACCCATCGTGACGCCGTCTTCGAGGCCGTCGCCGACTTTGATGTTTCTCGCCGCTTCCGCGAAGCCGTCGACAAAACGCGCATAGACGCTCTCGTGCACGAGGAAGCGCGTCGGCGAGACGCAAACCTGACCGGCGTTGCGGAATTTCGCCGCCGAGAGAATCTGGACCGCGCGCTCGACGTCCGCATCGGCGAACACGATCGCCGGAGCATGCCCCCCAAGCTCCATCGTCGCTCGCTTCATGTGGCTGCCCGCGAGCGCGGCGAGCTGCTTGCCGACGGCCGTCGAGCCGGTGAAAGAGATCTTCTTGATCGCCGGATGCGGGATCAGATACGCGGAAATCTCGGCAGGCGCGCCGAAGACGAGATTGAGCGCGCCGGCGGGCAAGCCGGCGTCGGCGAACGCCGCGACCAGCGCCGCGCAGCTGGCCGGCGTCTCCTCGGGGCCCTTGAGGATGACCGAGCATCCCGACGCCAGCGCGACCGAGACCTTGCGCACGGCTTGATTGATCGGGAAGTTCCAAGGGGAAAAGGCGGCGACCGGACCGACGGGCTCCTTGACCACGATCTGACTGACGTTGGCCGCACGCGAAGGAATGACGCGACCGTAGCTGCGCCGGCCTTCTTCGGCGAACCACTCGATCGTGTCGGCGCCGCCAGCCGCCTCGGCCCGGGATTCCGCGAGCGGCTTGCCCTGTTCCATCGTCATGGCGCGGGCGATGCTTTCGTTGCGTTCGCGCAGCAGCGCAGCGGCGCGCCGCATCAGCTTCGAGCGTTCGAAAGCGCCGGCCCGTCGCCACTGCTGAAATCCCCGTTCCGCCGCCGCCAACGCCGCATCGAGATCGCCTCGGTCGGCGCGGGCCACGGCGCCGATTGTTTGCTCGGTCGCGGGATTGGTCACGGGCAATTGACCGGCTTTGCCGTCGCGCCATTCCCCGTCGATGTAGAGCTGCGTATTGGGATACATGGGCCGTCCTCTGGCGGACAAGTTCGCTTGCGACGCGCGATCAGAAGCCGAGCGCGCATCCATCCTTCCTCGGATCGGAGCCGCCGAGCAAGGCGCCGCGCTCCCAATCGATCCAGATCGCCTGCGCGCCGCCGATCGCCCAGTTCGGCGGTCGGACGATAAAGCCGCGCGCCTCCAGCGCGGCGCCGTGACGCTCGCGCAATCGTTGCTCCATCTCCACGATGTTCGTGCCGGGCAGCGGGAACAATCGCGGCAGATCGATGGCGCTTTGCAGATCGAGTTGGTGGTCGAACAGCTTGGCGAGCAGATGGGCGTGGCCCATCGCTTGATAATGTCCACCCATGACGCCGAACGGCATGCAGACCCGACCTTTCTCAGCCACCATGCCAGGAATGATCGTGTGCATCGGGCGTTTGCCCGGCGCGATCTGGTTTGGGTGGCCTCGCGTCAGAACGAAGCTCTGGCCGCGGTTATGGAAGAGGACGCCGGATTTCGGGCTAACGAGACCGCTGCCATAGGGATGAAAAATCGAATTGATGAAGCTGACGGCGTTTCGCTCCTCGTCGACGACGGCGATATAGACGGTGTCCTTGTGCTCGACCGCGGCGAATGAAGGCAGCGTTTCGATCGCGCGAGAAAGATCGATCTTGGCGGCCAATTCGTCGGCCAGCCGATCCGACAGGAGATAATCGGTCGGAATCTCGGCCATGGCCGGATCGGCCAGGAAGGCGTCGCGCGCGGCATACGCGAGGCGGGTGGCCTCGATCTCGATATGAAGGTTGTCGACATCGAGCGGATCCGGCCTGACGGCGAAGCGCTCCAGGATCTTCAGGATCATCAGGGCGATGACCCCTTGACCGTTCGGCGGACATTCGTAGACCGTTCGCCCGCGAAAATCCGTCTTGATCGGCGTGACATATTCGCCTTTGGCTCGAGCGAAATCTTCCAGCGTATGCAAGCCGCCCAGGCTGCGCAGATACGTGACCATGTCTTCGGCGATCGCGCCCCGATAGAAGGCGTCCGGCCCTTCGCGCCCGATCGCCTCCAGCGTTTGCGCGAGTTCCGGCTGACGCTGGATCGACCCGACGCTCGGCTCCTGATCGCCGCTAAGAAAGATGCGCCGGGCTGTGGGATCGCGTTTGAGGAGATCGCGCTGCTTGCCGATGTCGTGCGCGACGCGCGGCGAGATGGCGTAGCCGTCGCGCGCCAAGCCAATGGCGGGCGCCAATACGTCCGCCAACGGCAGACGGCCATGATCCGCAATCAGGCGCGCCCAGGCGTCGACCGCGCCGGGAATGGTGACGGCGTGGGGAGAATGACGTTCGATCGCCGTGACGCCCTGCCGCTCGTACCATTGCGCCGTCGCGGCCAACGGCGTCCGCCCGGAGCCGTTGTAGGCGACGACGTCTTCCGATCCGCCTCGCGACAGCAACGCGAAACAGTCGCCGCCGATTCCCGTCGACCCCGCCTCGACGACGCTTTGAACGGCGCAGGCCGTGACGGCGGCGTCGACGGCGTTCCCGCCGTCGCGCAGAATCTCGACGGCGACCAGCGTCGCCGTGGCGTGGGACGTCGCCGCCATACCGTTCTTGCTCACGGCCATCGATCGACCTGGAAGCTCAAAATTCCGCATGATCTCCGTCTCGTCTGTTGCTGCGGCGATGGAATGCAAGGGCGGCGGCGGATCAGATGCCCAACATCTTGAACCGGACTTTGGTCAGATGGTCGCGAATCGCTTCTGCCGCCGCAGCCGCGTCGCGGGCGGCGAGCGCGGCGGCAATCCTGCGATGCTCATCCTGATAGCCTCGCCAGAATATGGCGTCGGTATGGCCTTGCTTGATCTTCAGCCACGGCCGCTCATGCCGTATGCCGATAACGGCATTGTAGACGCCGATGGCGAGCCGGTTGTGAGTCGCCGCTACGAGGTTGAGATGGAACGAGCGATCCCAATGCTCCCACTGCTCCCACCCGCTGGCGCGATCGCCGCCCTCGACGCTTTCGATGATCAGTTTCAGATCGCTTTCGCTGGCGTTCAAGGTGATCGCCTCGGCGAGACCGGGTTCCAACGCGAGCCGGAACTCCAACAGTTCCGCGGGGCTCGTGTCGAGCAGAGTGAACGCTTCCGATCGAGGGGAGGCGTCGGGCGCGGCCTGCACGATCGTGCCGTGCCCCACCTTCCTGATGATCTTGCCCGCCTTATGGAGTTCGGCGAGGGCGGTGCGAACGACGCTGCGCGAGGCGCCAAACTGCTCGGCCAATTCGCGTTCCGTGGCGATGCGTTCGCCCGGCTTGGTGCGTCCCTGCTCGATATTGCGCTCGATCGTCGCTTGCACCTGATTGATCTGCGCGCGCGCGCGCGCGCGGACATTTTGAACCGGCGCCCGGATCCTGACTGGCTTCTCGCTTGGCACTGAGTCCCCGCACCCGCTTCCGAATAAATTCTGGACCAATTCAGGATAGCTTCTCATCCAAAATCATCTCGACGATCGAATGTCAAGCGCAAGAAGTAGCCGCGTTTCGCCGCAACTTTCAGCAGGAGGCGGAATTTTTGCGCTTGCCAGAGGATATTACCAGAGGATATTATGAGTGCCAAATTTGAACAAATCGAAGTGAGAACGGCATTAGGGGGAGGGTATGGTGTCTGGGCAATCCGTCGCCGCGTCGTTCGTCAGTCCACGGCCGCGGCCCTCACCGCGATCGACGCCGGCGCGCGGAATGGCGAGCGACACGATGGCGAGGCCTCTCCCCAACTTGACGACACGAGATTCGCCGCGTCGCGATCGGATCATCGGATAGACGACTTCGCACGCGTTTGCGCGCTCCGGGCGAGCGTGCAAACATAAATGAACTTATACGGCTCCGAGGCGATGTATTCATTAGGCAGTGTAGGAACGATACGCTTTATGTTGATGCGACGGAACAGTCGAAAAAGTCCAAGAGCGAGAGGAACACATGCAAACGATCGGTAAGATTGCGTCAATGGTCGCGCTGACGATGTCCGCGCTCACCTTTTCGGCAAATGCGTGGGCGCAGGAAAAGCCCACCGCGATCACCATCGCGACGGAAGGCGCTTACGCGCCGTGGAATTTCACCGGGCCGGACGGCAAGGCGGCCGGCTTCGAGGTCGATCTCGCCAACGACCTGTGCGCGCGAATGAAGGTGAAATGCACGATCGTCATTCAGGACTGGGACGGCCTCATCCCCTCCCTGAACGTCGGGAAATTCGACGTCATCATGGCTTCGATGTTCATCACCGACAAGCGCCTGGAAGTCATCAATTTCAGCCGTCCCTACGCCATCGACCCGTCGACTTTCGCGGTCGGCAAGACCAGTGCGCTGGCCAAGTCCGACCTGACGGGCAAGTTCAATCTCAACGACGAAGCGGCCGCCCAGCCGGAGATCGACAAGATGAAGCCGTTGCTGAAGGGCGCCGTCGTCGGCGTTCAGGCGGCGACGACGAATCAGCAGTTTCTCAAGAAATATCTCGACGGCGTGGTCGACATCCGCGAATACAAGACGACCCAGGAGCATGACCTCGACTTGGCGGCCGGGCGCGTCGACGCGTTGTTCGGGCAGAGCACCGCGCTGGCGGCGACGCTGTCGAAGCCCGAATACGCGTCCTATACGCTCGCCGGTCCGGAGTTCCTCGGCGGCGTGTTCGGTCGGGGCACGGGCGCGGGCATCCGCAAGAAGGACACTGTGCTCCTCGGCATGTTCAACGACGCGATCGCAGCGGCGATGGCCGACGGCACGATCAAGAAGCTGTCGTTGAAATGGCTGAAGGCTGACGTCACCCCTCCGCAATGACGAACGACGGCTTCCGTCGCGATTGACGGAAGCCGTTCACCAGCGGAGATCCCGTGAGTGGTTCTGGCATGTTCGATCTGGTTGGCTTTGGCGTCGGCGGATGGGGAGCGGCGTTGCTGAAGGCGGCGCTGACGACCTTCGCCCTGTCCGTCGCCGGCTTCCTGTCGGGGGCGGCCTTGGGCGCGCTCGCCGCGTTCGCCCGGCTCAGCGGCGACCGGTTCGCCCGCGGCGCCGCCTTCGCCTACAGCGCCTTGTTTCGCGGCGTGCCCGATCTCCTCACGATCTATCTCT
>Ga0187876_1001723_pt1 | contig 17697 bp, 15 predicted proteins | sample June2016WEW_17_4_FD_133000 | JGI IMG/M metagenome (GOLD analysis project Ga0187876, IMG submission 133000) | Peatland microbial communities from SPRUCE experiment site at the Marcell Experimental Forest, Minnesota, USA - June2016WEW_17_40 | ecosystem: Environmental > Terrestrial > Soil >...
ACTTCCAACGCCACGATCAGCGATCCCAAAGAGAAGAAGAACAACACGGCGACGTGCTCGGCGAACTTCACCATAAGGCAGCCGCAGCCTCCAGTGGTAAGCTGCTCGGCCACTCCAACTACCGTCGCCATTGGCGAGCCGGCCACCGTCACCATGACTGCCAGCGACCCACAGGGATGGCCGTTGACCTATAACTGGTCGAACAGCGGAGGCATGCTGGGCGGCAGCGGGACTTCAGTCACGGTGACCGCGACCAATGCGGACGCGGGCAACGCCATCACCGTTACGGGAACGGCGACTGACGCACGCGCCAACCTGAGCGCGAGTTGCACGGCCAGCGTCAACGTGCCCGCGGTTGTTAAGTGCACCACCATCGAGGATTGGGGCGAGTGTACCTTCGAGAAGAACCCCAAGAAGCCGTGGCGCGTGGACAATGACTGCAAGGACACGCTCGACAAACTTTCTCTGCGGCTGCAGCAGATGCCCAATGGCAAGCTGGACATCGTTGGCTACACCGATGAGTCAGAGTCCGTCGACGTGCAGACTTTGGGTGCGCAGCGCTCAGTCAACGTCAAGTATTACCTGGTCACGGATGGGCCCAACAAAGCCGATGCGAGCCGCGTCACGCCCCGTCAGGGCGGCGCTAAGGGTAAGGCCAGTCACTTCTACTTTGTCCCCGAGGGCAATCTGTGCGGCGGACAGCTGGAAGAGGGTACCATGGTTGACGAGACCGCGGTGCAGGGACAGTCGCGTATGGCGCCTGCACCCAAGAAGAAGGCGAAGAGAGCAGCGGATACACAGCCGCCCGCTCAGTAACCTCCTCGGCAGAGCAAGTCTGGCGCGAAGCTAGAGAAGCGCAACAAGGGCCGGCAGTAGCGAGTGAACGTGGCTGCCGGCAAGACAATTCGCAAGTCATGCAAGGAGAGATGCAAATGAAACGTACTGGCCTGTTCACCCTCGCGATCATGATGTTGTACGTGAGCATCGGCAGCGCGCAGCAATACCCGGTCATGGACATGATCGCTAACAAGCTAATCCAGAAATATCAGACGTCCACCTGCGAGCAACTTTGGGAGCAGAAGGCGAAGAAGGCCCCACCGTCGCAGCAGGAGCAGCAAGCGATCCAGATGCTGAAAAGCGATCCCCAGATGCGGGCGGCATTCATCAACAAGATCGCCCCTCCCATCGCCAACAAGATGTTCGATTGCGGCATGATTCCGTGAGCAGCGATGGCATAGTTCCTGGAGAAACAACATGATGACGAATAGGTTCGCAAGACGGGCCCCGCTGCTCATATTCGGGTTGTTTTTTTGGGCAACGACGGCTTTTCCGCAGGCTGCACAACAGCCGAAGAAAAAGGCAACTTCGCCTGCCAAACCAGCCCAGGCTATTTCCCCGCCCGCCCTTGAGCCGAAGGCACTTGAGATCCTCAAGGCCTCGAGCGACCGCCTGGCCGCGGCTCATACCATGGCTTTTACGGCGGTGGAAACCTATGAAAGCCCGAGCCGCCAGGGCCATCCGCTCGTCTTCGTAAACAAGTCTGAAGTCACCCTGCAGCGGCCGGATAAGCTGCGGGTTATCACGCCTGGCGATGGTCCTGCCTCCGAGTTCTACTACAATGGCAAGACCATGACGGCCTTCGCACCGGCCGAGAACCTGATTGCGATTGCCGACGCTCCGCCCACGATTGACGCAGCCATGGAGGCCGCCTATAAGTTGTCCGGAACTTACTTTCCTTTTGACGACTTGATCGTTGCTGACCCCTACAAGGACATGGCCGAAGGCCTGAGGCTCGCCTATTACATCGGCCAATCTCATATCGTCGGCGACACGACGACGGACATGGTGGCCTACATCGACAACGGGGTGTTCATAGAGGTCTGGATTGGAGTTGAAGACAAGTTGCCGCGATTGATCCATGCGGTTTACCTGGATGATCCGGCGCAACTGCGCCACAATCTGCTGCTCTCTGACTGGAAGCTCGACATTCCCGTTCCGGCCGACGCCTTTGCGCCGACCAACGCTGCCGGGGCGAAGCCCATTCCGTTCGCCCATCCCCACCCGAAGCCTTCACCGGGCGCTCAGCCTCCGGCGAAGAGCAAGCCACCCAAAGCACAGCAATGAAAGAGGTAGAACAGATCATGAAAAAGATCATCGTCAGCTTGATAAGTCTTGCGATTACCGTGCTCCCATTTGAGACCGCTGCCGCCTATTCACATGCGAATCGTTACGGTGGCAGCACCTCGCACAGCGAAGGCTCCACATCGCACACCAGTGACGCGGGTACCAGCTCGTCACACACATACGGCGAGGGCTCGTCGCACACCAATGAGTATGGGGGCAGCAGTTCACACACCTACGGTGAGGGATCGACTCACACCAATGAGTACGGGGGCAGCACTTCGCACTCAGAATATGGGGGCACAAGCCACACCAACACCTATGGCGGCACCACTTCAGGCGAGGCCGGCTACGGCGCAACTCATACGGATACCTATGGCGCAACAACCGCCTACCATCCACCCGCACCGGTCTATCCGTACCATCCGCCAACGACCGTGGGTTACTACGGAGCAGGGTGTTACAACTGTGGTTCAACTGCGGGCGCCGCCGTCGTGGGCGCCGCGGTCGGAGTGGCTACTGGTGCAGCCATAGCCTCTTCCGCAGCTGCCTCGCAAAATGCCGCCACCTCGCAAAATGCTTACGCCCAGGGCTACAACGCAGGCGCATCCAACACCGCCAATGCCGCAGCCGCGAATGCGAATGCAGCGGCCGCCAACGCCAATGCTGCTGCCGCTAACGCGAACGTTGCCGCTGCGAGCGCCGCGTACATGATGGGCTCGGTTCATGGCGCATTACCTGCGGGTTGCATCCAGCCTAACGTTTCTGGCGGAGGGACTTACTACTTGTGCGGCAACACCTGGTTCAGTCCGGCTTACGGTGCGAATGGCGTGCACTATACGGTGGTGCCCGCTCCGTAGTCATCAAAGTCGTGCTGACTTCAATACGTTTTGATTGCCGCGGCATCGGCACTACCGGTGCGCAGAGTACGCCGAATCTCGGGGAGGTTGCACAACAACTATCATGAGTCCTATCACTATCAGTGTGGTCATGTTCGCGTGCGTGTTTGGCGGAGGGCTGCTCGGCATCTTCCTCCATTCTCTTCTGCCGAACGAGCACCTCGATTCCGATTCCAAGGAAGCTGTCCGGCTTGGGATGGCATTGGTCGGGACCACCCTAGCGTTAGTGCTCGGACTGCTAATCGCTTCGAGCAAGGGCTTCTACGATACGCAGAACTCGGAAGTGACGCAGGTCGCCGCAGATGTCGTGTTACTGGATCGCGTCCTGCTCCATTTCGGACCAGAAACGAAAGAAATACGTGAGCTCCTGCGCAGCTCGGTAGCTAGCATGGTGGATGTCACCTGGGCGCGAGACGGTTCGGACAAGACCCCTTCCGCACCCTTCGCAGCAAATGAAGGAGCCGTCTTTAGCAAAATTCAGCAGCTCTCTCCCCACAACGACAATCAACGATTCCTGCAGTCGCAGGCGTTAAGCATGGCGATTCAACTAGGCCAGACCCGAGCGCTGATGTTCGCACAGAAGGCCTCGTCTGTTCCTATGCCGTTGTTGGCAGTGCTGGTCTTCTGGCTCGTCTTGCTTTTTATGAGCTTTGGACTCTTCGTTCGTCCCAATGTGGTGGTGGTGGTTAGCCTATTCGCCTCAGCGCTGGCGGTTTGCGCTGCGATCTTCCTAATTCTCGAGATGTACCAGCCTTACGGCGGTTTGATTCAGGTCTCCAGCGCTCCCTTGCGTGCGGCCCTGGCACAGCTTGGGCAGTGACTGAAAGACAGTTGCTTTTTCAAAACCCACAGAATTCATCAAATCGATAGCGAGAGGACAAAATGATTCAAACAGTAACACCCGGATTGAAACGCATGGCGCTTGCTTTGACAGTCGCCATCTCGGCAGGCGTGTTTTCGATTACGCCGGCGGCGGCCCAGAACCAGCAGATGGAACAGAAGTTGATGGCAATCCATCAGGCGCAGGCCGCGAACAAACAGAAGCTTGCCCAGTACACATGGCAGGAAACCGAGACCATCAGCATCAAGGGAAACGTTAAAGACACGAAGGTTTACCAGATCCAGATGGTGAACGGGCAGCAGCAAAAGACCCTGCTCAACGACCAGAAGGCTGGATCCAGCGGCGGACGCGAAGGCCGCGTGAAGGAGCACGCCATCGAGAAGAAAACGGATGAGTACCAGGAATACGGCCAGTCGATCGGCGCGCTGGCCAAGCAGTACACGACGCCCAACCCCGAAGCCCTGATGCAAGCCAAACAGGCAGGCAATATCTCGCTGCAGCCTGGCGGGGGCACAGTGAGCCTGGTCATCAAGAACTACTTAAAGCAGGGCGACTCGATGACTATGACTATCAATGAGCAGACCCATTCGCCGGCGAGCGTGCAGGTCAACTCCTATTTAAGCGATCCCAAAGATGCCGTCACGATCTCCGCCCAGTTTGCGCAATTACCGGACGGGACCAACCACGTCGCGACCACCACGATCGATGGCGTAAGCAAGCATCTCGGCATCAACGAGCAGAATTCGAACTATCAGAGGCAGTGACCGGCTTTCGAGAGCGAGAAGGAAATTCCTCGTATGGTTTGTATCACTAGGTGGCTCCCACTCTGTAACGTCACGGAGGGCGCACACGCCTAGTTGAAATTTAAGGAGAGTCAGATGAACTTTGTTTGCAAGACAGTTCGCATTTACTCCGCTCTTTTGGGTTTGCTCTTGATTGCACTGCTCGCGGGTTGCTCGAAGGCGGTTCCGGACTATTCGGCGACCGCTAAGATGACGAAGTACGACAACCTGCGAGCCATGGAATACTGCGAGGTTTTTCTCATTGGCGGCAACCCAATCACGAAAAACTTGAAGGCGGCCGTTTATAACACGTCCTACCTGAACAGCCAGGCTAACCCGCTTGTGACGTGCCCGGCTGACCTCTGGGCCAAGATCGATCCCGAGACACTGAAGAAGCAGTACGACATGCTCGGGGTTTTCAAAAACGGGCCGCGGATGTGGGTAAACGACTGGATTCAGATCCCTATTGCCCAAGATGTTACCACCTTCGACGGACTGCAGACGCATTGGTTCATGACGGTCTCGCTGCCTAAGGACATGGAGGTGGGCAAGAAGGGCGGAACGGCCTACAAGCCAACCATAGGCCATAGAAACTCCGTTATGGGATTCGTGGCGGGCAAGCCAGTCTTCCTATTGGACGATCCAGACGGCAACACATGGGTGATGCAAGCGCGCCTCCGCCTTGTCGCGCCACTCGCGAGCCTCGTCCATTCGGTCGAGCTCGCTCAAGATGCGCGCGAGCGACGCCGCGTAATCGGGATCGTCCGAGGAGACTGTCAGCGGGCGCAAACGGGCGAGCGCAGTCTCGGTCTCACCCAGGGCGACCTCGACCTCGGCGAGATGGCCCTGCGCCGGAGCGTAAGCAGGCAGGCGCCGATGCGCGGCGCTGAGCCATGTACGGGCGCGATTGAGATCGCCTTGCCCCATCCACATAAGACCGCGCTCGAAGTCGAACAGCGCCAGGGGAAACGGCGAAACTCCGCGGTAGAGATTTCGGCTCTCGTCAAAGAAGCGCTCCGCGGCGACGACATCCCCGCGCTCGGCATGTAGCGTAGCCAGCGCCCCAAGGGATTCGAAACCGGCTCGGCGCTCCGCAGCCTCCAGGAAAAATCTGAAAGCCTCGTCATAGCGTCCGATCGCCTGGAAGATTGCGGCGCGTTCGGAGTCTACAACTGCGGAGTCCGTCCCGAGCCGTTGCGCCTCGTCGAGATCGGTCAGTGCATCCTTGAAGCGATGGAATATGGCCCGCGCCTGCGCCCGCGCCATGAAGGCGACGCCGTCAGCCGGGGCGTCACGCGTGAGTTGCTCCGCCAGTTCCTCAGCCCACTCGTAATCGGCAATGTGCCCCAGGACGCGCCCCCGCAGGGCGACCAATTCGATGAATGTGGCCCGCTCGCTCACGATCAGTCGTCCCACCCTGGCAAGCCACCCCTGTCCATCGATCTGCGTCTGCAGGTTCGCCAGCGCCAGGATACCCGCTGTCGTTGGGATCTCCCCGTCGGTGGCCTTTCTCGTGGATGCTAACGCATGGCCCCCACTCGTCATCGCCGCGCTCCTCACTCTCGGAATCAGGTCGCCGCTTTCCCGAGGAGCGGCTCGTCCGATTGGGGCATACCCCCGCTGAACTCCGGGTTAATCTGCTTGGCAGCACGGTATGCTGCTCGCCCGAGCATCCCAGCATAGGTGGGAAACGAGAGCGGAACCTTTGCCAAATCATTCACCCGCAGCCTTCCGGCGATGGCGATCGCCACCACCTGCACGATCTCGACGGCCCGCTCGCCCACGACGTGGCAGCCTAAGATCATTCCCGTCGCGCGGTCGACTATCAGCTTGCAGAACCCAGTCGTTCGGCCGTCGATGATCGTGCGCGCAGTCTCGTCGAAACGCACCACCGCTATCACCACGTCGTGTGCCTCACGTGCCCTCGCTTCGGTCAGGCCCACCTGCGCATATTCCGGATCGGTGAAGCTTCCGGTCGGACTCACTTGATTTACCAGCGACATCGACGTTCCACTGACGGCGTTGGTCGCCGCCACAAAACCGTCCTGGAGCGCCTGTGGGGCGAGCATCAGGCGGCCAGTGATATCACCCGCCGCGAAGATGTTCGGAGCGGCGGTCCGAAGGCACGCGTCGACGCGCACATAGCCGCGAGGGTCGGTCTCTACGCCCGCTGCAACCAGGTTCAGGCCGACGGTGTCAGCCACCCACCCAACCGCCACGACCACGAGCGTAGCTTCTGCGCTGTCCCTCGCGCCATCCTTTGAGAAGACCATCCGTACACCAATCGGCGTCTTCTCGAACGACTCGATGGTTCCGAAGTTCTCGCGCACAACCATGCCCGATTGCCGGAAGGCTGCGGCGACTGCAGCGGACACGTCTTCGTCCTCGGTCGGCAGAATACGGGGACCGGCTTGAAAGAGCTGGACCCGCGAGCCAAAGGCTTGAAAAATTGATGCGACCTGCACGCCTGTCGCTCCTGCTCCAACGACGATCATCGACGGCGGGACCGCGGTCAACCCCCATGCGTCGCTATGCGTGGCGGTCAACTCGAAGCCAGGAATTGGTAGCTTCCGGCTCGCGCCGCCCGCGCACAGGATGATCTTGTCTGCTCGCAACCGCAGCCCGCTCTCGGTCTCAACGGTGTGCGGGTCGACGAAGCGCGCGGTGCCAGATTGTTCGTAAATTGTGACCCCCGCGCGTTCAACGTGCTCGCGCCGTGTAGCATGCTCGCGCACGTCATGGACGACCTCCCGCACACGCGCTAGCAACTGGGGATACTCAAGGATCGGCTCGCTCACGGCGATGCCGTACCAACCGAGCTGGCGGGCTTCTCGCATCAGCCGGGCCGCCTGGGCCAGTGTCCGCACGGGAATGGGTCCGTCATTGGCCGCCATACCGCCAAACTCGCCGCTGGTCACAAGAACCGTGCGGGCACCCAACTCTGCGGCCCGGAGTGCAGCGACAAAACCGGCTGGACCGGCGCCAATGACTACGACATCCATCTGGCACCCCGGGTAGACGCTGTGGGCACCATCCCATTCAAACTTCTACTGAACAGCGCTGTATCGCCTTGTCTCGGCATTCACCGGCCTCCTCTCTCGGACTTGTGCAGCTAAACTTTTGCGACGGCGGGCGGGTCCGGATCCGGCGGCGCGAGATACGGGAAGGCGCGCGAGGCTCGCACTGACTGCTGGTCGACACCGTCGCTGATCCGCGGCCCATTGCCAGCATTGACCAGCATGGTCAGATAGGTCTCTCCGGTGTCGTCATTGGGAGTTCGGCCGCCACAGGTCTGATGGGTGCCGTTTTTCAGCAGCGCCCGCTCAATCTCGAAGTAGCTGTCCTCGGCGTACGGCTTCGAGACGTCGACCACCATGAAATTCGCCAGTAGCAGCTCGGTCAGGGGGTGGGCACCGTCCGCGCCCAGCGGCCAGTCAACCTTCCCGTCGAGGCCATCCCAGAAGGCGAGATTGGCATTAAACCGAGCACGAAACGCACCGAGGTATGCCGGTCCGATCTTGAACGGGTTCTCCTGTTGCCACAGGTCCAGAATCTGAAGATTCCGGTTGACGGTATCAAGGTGCTGTGGGGCGAGGGTGAGTGTGATCTGGGGACGGCCGAAGTGCTGCAGGCGGAACGCGATCGACCCGATCGTCGTCGTTTCGCCAACCACGGCGAACAACGGCCCACCCTTGGCCCCGAACATCGTGGCGATGTCAACTTCGACGACGATGCTCAGAACATTCTGGCGGAACTGCCTGCTGGTGCCGGGCGTCACATATGAGAGCTTCCCCGTCTTTAGCGTCTGAAACGTCTTCATGGCATCGAAGAAAAACGGGTCCAGCCGGTGTCCGGCAAAAACGCGCAGGCCCTCGCCTGTTGCACCCTGTTCGTCGTCCACCCGGAAGGAAACGGACTGACCGGTCGAGGAAGTGCAGACGCCTTCCTGCACGGGCGCACCGCCGCCCTTGCGGTCGACCGGAACCGCGAAGCGGCAGCTCAAGGTGTACTCTTCCTCGCTGACGGCAAACGCCGCCCCGGCGCCCCTCGCGGCGGTTCTCGCGGGCCGCACGCGGAACCGGTAGTCGACCGCGTCGGAAAACAACGTGGCCGGCTCTGCGTTGGGAAACACGTTCAACACGAGGACCAGTGAGCTCGGCCTTTCCGGATTAGGGAAGGCGTACATATCGGTGATGTCCACGACGGGATCTGCTAAGGCCCGAGGCCCTGATTGATGGTCAGACATTTCTTGATCCCTCCTGGAGATTCTTGGAGCGCCGTAACCTTGGAATGGTCTTTCTACTCAGGACTCCAGGGCGGCCAGCCAGCGCAAGGCTCGCAACCCGGGTGCGAAGAAATACTCGCCGCCCCGCGTGACGACGAAGCTTGGCATACCCTGCAGCCGCCGGCGAATCGGCTGTTGCGGAATGGTGAACGTGCCGCTGCTGCCCTCGTTCGAGCCCATGATCGGGTCCTTATCCTCGGAACGGCCAAAATTGAACACGCCGTCGTTCGCCCATGTCCAAAAGGCGAGAGCGACTGCGGAGGAGAAGCATGTCGCTCTATAAACGCGGCTCAACCTACTGGTACAGATTCCGCTGGAATGGCAGCAAACCGTATCGGGGTTCTTGCAAGACTTCGATATTGTCAGAGGCCAAGAAAGTGGAATCCTTGGTGTTGGCCAGACTGCTGGAGAATAAGCGGCTGCCGGGATCGCAGAAGATCCCGACGCTGGCGGAGTTCTCCAGCCGATTCTTTCAATGGATGGGTTCCCTCCCGACGGATCGCCCGCCGAAAGAGGGGACCCGCAAGTATTACCGCGTTGGCTGGAAGCTGCTGGAGAAAACCACGATGGCAGGACGGAGAGTTGACCACATCGAACGTGATCACATCTCCGCGCTTGCAGTGGGAAGCTCCCCGCCCAACACTAACAACGCTCTGCGCACGCTTCGGAGAATGCTGAAGCAGGCTCAAGAGTGGGAACTGATTCAGACTGCTCCCAAGGTTCGGCTCGTGGAAGAGCAGGGCCGGGAGATTCTGTTAGAGCCATGGATGGAGGCGAAGCTCTTAGCTGTGACTGAGATTGCGCGCACGCCAACCAGCAAGCACGCTCCGAAGTCGATCAATTACGGCTGGCAGCCATTGAGAGACGTTCTGCTGATCATGCTCGATACCGGAATGCGGCCGGCAGAAGTTTTCAGCATGCGGTGGGAGCATGTGAAGTGGGAGCGGGAGCTAATCTTCGTACCGCGGAGCAAGTCGCGCAAGTCGAAGCGGAACGTGCCGCTGAGTGAGCGCGTCAAGGCTGCGTTGTTGTTGCGCAAGACTGACGCGAACGAAGGCTGGGTATTTCCCACGGCTCGCAGCAGGTCGGGTCACATCGAGACGGTGCAGAAGCAATTTAACCGCGCCAAGAAATTGGCGGGTCTACCCGAGGCCGTTGTGCTCTATTGTGCTCGGCACAGATTCGGTACCGACGCGATGGATGGCACAGGCAATATCGTAGCCGTGATGGATGCGATGGGCCACAGCAAAATGGACGTGACGCGGCTTTACCAGCATCCCGGCCTGAAGGAGATCGGGAAGGCAATCAACAAACGCAATGAGTTCGTGCAGTGAGCACAAAACCGAGCACACTGTATGAATTGTGGTTGTCGGAAGATGGGCGGTAAGTGATTGATTGCAGAAATACTTAAGGCTTGGTAGCGCTACCGGGAATCGAACCCGGGTTTGAAGATTGAGAATCTTCCGTCCTAACCCCTAGACGATAGCGCCCCGTCAGAAAGGCTTCTGCATTATAACAAATCGCCAGCGTTTATAAGCGTTTCGCGCGCCTCGCGCATTCCGCGCCCGACACACGATTCAGTGCAGTGCATCACTGCGCACGTCGTCCATCCAGTGCTAGCCTTTCTGGTTCGGCATTGAGAAAATACAGTGACGCTCCAATGTTCTCTCTATCAAGAGGCCCGCGAATGAGGCGGCTGATTGCGCTCTTGGTTCTATGCTTCGCGCTGTTTGCACCCGCGACAATGCGAGCGCAGCAAGCACCATCGGCTCCGGCGCCGGCCCCGCAAACGTCGCCAGCAAAATCGCCGGCGCCGCAAGAATCCTCCTCGACCCAGGGCAATCCCGATGTCCAAGTCTGGGTCAACACGAACTCCGGCGTCTATCACTGTCCCAACACACGCTGGTACGGAGCGACGAAGTCTGGCCTCTACATGAAACAAGCAGAGGCGCAGCAGAAGGGGTACCGTCCTGCCTACCATCGGGTTTGCCGATAACGGCTATCCTCACAAATCCGTTCTTTTCCCCGCAAAGTCCGCGAAAACTCCTCTTTCAGGGCCGCTCTCGCAGAGGGGTTGACAACCTTGGTTCCTCGTAGCAGAATCCCATCTGTAGGCGAATAAAAAGCGAAAGTAACTCCTGCCCCGTACTCGCTCCGCCCACCTGAGGTCCTTATGCCGTCTGTTGCCACGCTTCGTGCCCGTATCGAGTCTTCGCTGGGCGAGCACCTCACCTCCACGTTGTTGCTGCGCGAGCGCGCCGCCCCGCTGACGGTCTCAACCGGGTTGGCGGCGCTCGATGCGCTCACTGGAGGTTTGCCGCGAGGAGCGCTCAGCGAAATTGCCGGGCCAGCTTCCTCGGGACGCACTGGAGTGATGCTGGCGGCGCTGGCGCAAGCTACTCGTCGGCGGGAGGTGTGCGCGCTGGTGGACGCCAGCGACAGCTTCGATCCGGCTTCGGCGGCGGCCGACGGCGTGGACCTTGAGCGTCTGCTGTGGGTGCGTTGCAGTGAGCGCTCCAGTTTGTCACCGCATAAAGACCATCCACCGCGGGCTGCGCTGGGCCGCCTCGAACAAGTGCTGAAGGTGACGGACCTGCTGCTGCAAGGCGGTGGCTTTGGCATGGTGGTGCTCGATCTTGGCGATATTCCTGCTGAAAGTGCGCGGCGCGTGCCGCTCACCTCGTGGTTTCGTTTCCGTCGCGCGGTGGAACCGACGGCGACCGTGCTGTTGCTCATCGAACAGGAACCCTGCGCAAAGACCTGCGCTTCCCTGGTCGTGCGATTGGAACGCAAAGCGGTATGCGCCCGTGATGCAGTGGCAGCTCCCGCGCGCATTGGACCGGAAGGCTGGCAAATTGTGTCGCACAGCGGCTCCGGCATTCCTGAGAACAATGTCGTAAGCCATGCCGCGTTATTGCATGGAATGCAATTGCGGGCCGAAGTGGTGCGCACCTCCAATCCCCCAGCCCGCCACGGCGAGGCGCTCGATGGAGACCCCGGCTCCTCCACCCCACCGAGCGCAAAAGCGGCGCTCGGTGGGGGCCCCGGTTCGTGGACGCAACGCAAACCAGCGCAGCCAGCCAATGCCAATTTTGAACTGCGCGCTGCGTGGTGATTCTTCAACTTTCGACTTCGAGGCTTGGATGTTTGCTTGTATCTACATTCCCGATTTTCCAGTGGAGGCCATCGTCCGCGTGGAGCCTTGGTTGCGCGAACAGGCGGTGGCTGTGCTGGAAGGCAAACCTCCGCTGATGCGTGTGGTGGCGCTCAATGAAAAAGCCCGCTGCCTGGGAATGGAAGTGGGCATGACCAAGCTGCAGGCCGCTGTTTTCTCAGCTCCTGCAAATGAAGTGGCCCATTCCAGCGAAGCCCGGGTGGAAAATTCCAAGACTACGCAGATCGAGCTTTCTTCCCGGCGCGCGAAAAGCAAGCCGAAGCCTGGTCTGGCGATGTTGCACCAACGCTCAGCCGCGCAGGAGAATTCGGCACACGCCGCGCTGCTCGACGTTGCCCATGCTTTTACGCCGCGCGTGGAAGACACCGCAAGCGACACGTTGCTGCTTGACCTGGCCGGGCTGGAACGGCTCTACGGTGCGCCTGCAACCATGGCGCGCGATCTGGCGTCGCGGGTAAACGCGATTGCGCTGGAGGCAAACATTGCGCTGGCCGCCAATCCTGAAGCGGCCTTGCACGCCGCGCGGGGATTCAGCGGAACTACCGTGCTCCCCGCCGGAGAAGAAGCGCACCGCCTGGGAGTGCTGCCGTTGCAGGTGCTGCTGGATGCATTCGATATCTCGCTGAACAACGGTCCGGCTTCCGATCGCGAACGCGACAAGCTGGGTGAACAGATGCTCGACACGCTGGAACGATGGGGCGTACGCGATTTCCGCACCCTGGCGCTGCTGCCGGAGCATGCGCTGGCTTCGCGGCTGGGCGAAGCGGGCACGCGTTTGCAGCGCCTGGCCCAGGGAGCGGGCATGCGCACGCTGGCGTTGTGCGAGCCAGTTACCCATTTTGAAGAGGCGATGGAGTTGGAATCTCCAGTCGAAACGCTGGAGCCTCTGCCGTTCGTCTTGAACCGGCTGCTGGAACAACTATGTGCCCGGCTGGAGGCCCGGGCCCTGGCTGCACAGGAATTGCATTTGCGTTTACGGCTGGAAAGGCAAGTCGCCGACGAGGAAACAACGACTACGCAGGAGTTAGCCGGAGCTTCGTCCCACGTTGTGGGAGGTGGAAACACTGTGGAGCACAGTTTGCGCCTGCCGGTGGCCATGCGCGATAGCAAAGTTTTTCTCAAGCTACTGCAGCTGGAATTAGCGGCCCATCCGCCGGGCGCTCCCATCACCAAAGTATGGATCGCAGCCGAGCCGGCGCCTCCCCGTTCGGCGCAGCGCGGACTTTTCCTGCCCGTTACTCCCGAGGCGGAGAAGTTGGAGATTACGCTGGCACGCATCAGCGGCATCGTGGGCGAGCGGCGGGCGGGAATCGCGCGTCTGCTGGATACTCACCGGCGGGACGGCTTTGTGATGGATCATTTTGTGGCAGCAGAAGAGCCGAGGCAGAAGGTAGCTCCCACAATGTCAGATGTCACGGAGCCAGCACGATTGGCTTTGCGCATGTTTCGGCCGCCATGGCAACTGCAGGTCAGGCTGGCAGAAGGACGGCCAGTGGTTTTGACGGCCGTGACGAAACCAGCCCGTCGAGGAGAGCTGCAAGGAAAGGTTTTGTGGTCGGCAGGACCGTGGCGCTCCTCCGGGGATTGGTGGACGAAGAACGTGAAAGGGGAGAGTGCAAGTGAAGATCAGGCGTGTCCGTGGGACCGTGAAGAATGGGATGTAGCGCTGGCTAATGAAAACGGCGGCAGTGTGGCCCTCTTTTGTATTTATCGCGATCTCGCGAGCGGGCAGTGGTTTGCGGATGCGAGTTATGACTGATGAGTGCTATTAGCAACTAGCAACTAGCAACTAGCAACTAGCAACTAGCAACTAGCAACTAGCAACTAGCAACTAGCCATCAGCAACTAGCATTCAGCAATTAGTATTCAGCGACTGCTTAGGTTCGTATGCCGCAGCTTCAGTAGCAGCAGACCAGATTCGTATCAGGGCATGACTTCCAGTCGTGCCGTGGCTGCGGGCCAAGATAAACGGCTTTAGCCGCTGAAGACAGGGGCTAAAGCCCAATCGAGAAGGGGGCCTTTTCGGCACGGCTAAAAGCCGTGCCCTGATGCAAATCGCACCCACGAATCACAGCCCACGCCATTTGGAGATGGGCTGTAGAGAGGAACCACATTGATCTAATCTGGGCCGCAACTGGCAACTGGCTACTGACAACTGGTTCTATGTACCTCGAACTCCACGCTCGCTCCGCCTTCAGCTTTCTCGAAGGAGCTTCGGTTCCCGAGGAACTGGCTGAGGTGTGCGCCGCGCACCAGATGCCGGCAATGGCATTGCTCGATCGCGATGGAGTGTACGGCGCGCCGCGTTTTCATCTGGCGGCGAAGAAACTCAACATCAAGGCGCATATTGGGGCAGAGATCACTTCCCTGCTGCCACCCTGCCCTAAGACCGGCGAAGCTGCGGCTCCGCGCGTGCCATTATTGTGCGCCTCGCGGGAAGGCTATCAGAACCTCTGTCGCCTGGTGACTCGCATGAAGTTGCGTGCGCCAAAGTATCCGGCTGCGCTGCCTCGCCGTGCGAAAGCGGCATTCGACGACGCGCTGGTTCTTGGTTCACAAGCCATCGCTTCCGTGGAGGACCTCAGTGAATATGCGCCTGGGCTGATTTGTCTGACTGGCGGCGACGAAGGTCCGCTGGCGCATGCGCTGGCTAGCGGCGGGTTGGAGGCTGGCCGCAGCACACTCGAACAATTGATCGCGATCTATGGGCGCGAGAATGTTTACGTCGAACTGCAACGCCACTACAACCGCGCGCAGGAGGCCCGCAATCAGGCGGCGATTGCGCTGGCACGCAGCCTGGACTTGCCGTTGCTGGCCACCCAAGGTGCGCAATACGCCAAGCCGGAAGAGCGCCAGATACTGGATGTCTTTACCTGTATCCGTAACCATCGCACGCTCGATACGGCCGGCCGCCTGCTGGCGCGCAACAGCGAGCGCTATATCAAGACGCCACGAGAGATGCTGCGTCTCTTCACCGATCTTCCCGAGGCTACTGCGAACACCTTGGAGCTGTCGTCGCGTCTTGAATTCACGCTGAACGATTTGGGGTATCAATTCCCGCGCTACCCCGTGCCTGAAGGCGAAACTATGGACTCGTTTCTGCGGACACGAACCATGGAAGGCGCACGCGACCGCTATCTGCGCCCCGGGCAAAGTGAACTGTGGCAGCGCGCGCAATGCCAAATCGAGCGCGAACTCCTGCTTATCAAGAAGCTCGATCTGGCGGGCTACTTCCTCATTGTTTGGGACATTGTGCGCTTCTGCCGCGAGCAGGGCATCCTGGTGCAGGGCCGAGGATCGGCGGCCAACAGCGCGGTTTGTTATTCCCTCGGCATCACCGCAGTCGATCCGGTTGGCATGGACCTGCTGTTCGAGCGCTTCCTGTCGGAGGAGCGCGGCGAATGGCCCGACATCGATCTGGACCTTCCCAGCGGCGATCAGCGCGAGCGCGCCATACAGTACGTTTATCAGCGCTACGGCAAACTCGGCGCTGCCATGACGGCCAACGTCATCACCTATCGCGGACGTTCGGCGGCGCGCGAAGTTGGCAAGGCGCTCGGTTTTGATGGCGAGTCGCTCGATCGCCTCTCCGGACTGGTGAGTTCGTGGGAATACAAGGACCCGGATGACACGCTGGCGCGGCAGTTTCGCGATGCCGGCTTCGACCTGCGGCATCCGCGCATGCGCAAATTTTTCGAGCTTTGCGTTGCGGTGCAGGACCTGCCTCGGCATTTGGGGCAGCACTCCGGCGGCATGGTGATTTGCCAGGGGCAGCTCGATGCCGTGGTCCCGCTGGAACCCGCGACCATGCCCGGCCGGGTGGTGGTGCAGTGGGACAAGGAAGATTGCGCCGACCTCGGCATCGTCAAAGTTGACCTGCTGGGGCTGGGAATGATGGCTGTGCTGGAAGATTCCATCAACCTGATCCGCAATCACTACGAAGAAGAAGTTGCTCTGGGAAAGTTGCCCCCCGACGATCCCACAGTGTATGACACACTGCAGAAGGCCGACACAGTAGGCATGTTTCAAATCGAGAGCCGGGCGCAAATGTCGTGCCTGCCGCGCTTGCGTCCCAAACGCTTCTACGACATTGTGGTACAAGTCGCCATCATCCGCCCGGGGCCTATTGTCGGCCAGATGGTTAACCCTTTTCTGCAGCGCCGGCAGGGACGGCAGGCCGTTGCCTATCCGCATCCCTCGTTGCAGCCGGTGCTGGAGCGCACGCTGGGGGTGCCGCTCTTCCAGGAGCAACTGCTGCGCATGGCGATGATTGCCGCCGGCTTCAGCGGCGGCGAAGCCGAAGAACTACGGCGTGCCTTCGGCTTCAAGCGCAGCGAGATGCGCATGCGCGATATCGAGGTCAAGCTGCGTGCGGGCATGGAGCGCAACGGCATTCCGCCGGAAGCGCAGGAGCAGATCATCCTTTCGATTACTTCGTTCGCGCTCTATGGATTCCCCGAGTCGCACGCCGCCAGCTTCGCGCTGATCGCCTACGCCAGCGCTTATCTCAAGTGCCATTACCTGGCGGCTTTTACGGCGGCGCTGCTGAACAATCAGCCTATGGGGTTCTATCACCCTTCTACCATCGTGAAAGATGCGCAGCGGCACGGACTGCGAGTAAAGCCGGTGGACATTGCGCGGTCGGAGTGGCTGTGTACGCTGGAAGCGGACCTGGCGCTGCGCATGGGATTTCGTTATGCCAAAGGATTGCCGGAAGAGGCGGCACGAGCCATTGTGGACGAGCGCAGTAAGCGGCCCTTTGCATCCATCGCGGACCTTGCCCATCGCGTGCCCGAGTTGCGCCGCAAGGAGCTAGTGCTGCTGGCCTCTATTGGCGCGCTCAATTCCATTGGCTGCACTCGAGAAGAAGACTTGCTCGCGACTCTTGATCCAGCTCGCAAAACTGTCTCCAAGCAGCGCCTGCATCGCCGCGATGCGCTGTGGCAGGTGGAGCGCGCCGTGCGTTTTGCCGGTCCGCTCTTGGAAGGGATTCCGGAGAGCGATACGGCTTCGCCGCTTGCGCCCATGACCCCCGAGGAGCGACTGGTCGCCGACTTCCGCGGCGCCGGGCTGACGGTCGGGCCTCATCCCATGGCGTATCGCAGGGCCGCTTTGCGCCGGGCGCGAGTGCTCTCCGCGCAGGAGTTAACCCAGGTTGTGCACGGTCGTTATGTGCGCACGGCGGGATGCGTGATCGCGCGACAGAGGCCGGGCACAGCCAAGGGCTTCGTTTTTCTCAGCCTCGAGGATGAAACCGGAATCAGCAATGCGATCATCTCGCCCGACGTGATGGAGCAGAACCGTATTTTGATTCAGTCGGAAAAGTTTTTGCTGCTGGAAGGCGTGCTGCAAAATCAGGAGGGCGTGATTTCAGTAAAGGTCGATCGGCTTGCGCCCATGCGCGAGATCTACGCAGCGGAGACGGTGGATATCACCGATGCGGAGGTGCGGTCACACGATTTTCATTGACCAGCTAGTACTTAGTTGCATTGAAAAGCGGTCTATGCCATGATGGGGCATGAGCAAATACCCCACTGCCCTCACATTGACGACAGAAGACCGCTCCACGCTGGAGAGCTGGGTTCGTGCGGGTA
>Ga0187876_1001728_pt1 | contig 17666 bp, 19 predicted proteins | sample June2016WEW_17_4_FD_133000 | JGI IMG/M metagenome (GOLD analysis project Ga0187876, IMG submission 133000) | Peatland microbial communities from SPRUCE experiment site at the Marcell Experimental Forest, Minnesota, USA - June2016WEW_17_40 | ecosystem: Environmental > Terrestrial > Soil >...
CCTGCCTCCCGTGCTGCCCGATAACCGCACACGCCGGTTCGCCCCGCTGCCGAGGCAAACCGACAGAAAAACAACTGCAGCCCTCAGCAGTTGACAGGTCGCTCCATATCAGGGATGGTGTCTATTCTAATCCCATCGTCCCGGAAGCTCCTGACACTGATCACACGAACGAACCGCCGCGCCTGGCTGGGGAAACGCACGTGCCAACGAAAGTGGAGCGGGGCGCTCATCCGGCCGCTCCGGTCACGTTGCCCGGCATCGTTCAAAGAAATCCTGGAAGCCCACAGGAATACTCCGCCGCAAAAGTCCGAAATGCGTCCAGTGTGGGGAGCCAAACCCCTCCACGACAAACTCCCATTCCTTCCGGTTAACGGCTTGACGGCCTGGACTTGCCGGAAATGGCCAATACTGCGGGAAAAGCGGCTCTCTCAGAACTTGCCCGAAGTGCCCGCCATCTTGTCCAAGGCCCTCTTCCGGGCCTTTTCGGGTGCGCGTCAGCCCGCGTCTCCTCGCTCCCGCGAGTGGGAGGCGATGCAAACGCTGCACGCGAGATGCGAAAGTTGCCGAAATGCAATCGGCGAAGCCGGGTCAACCCGTTCAGCAGGTGGCAGAGTGATATGCCGCTTCGGCCATCATCGTGCTCTAACTAAGGCCGGAGCCTTGATAATTTTGGGCTGTATGCAAACTTCAGACGGAGATGCAATATGTCGAAAACTGCAGTTGGTTTATTTGAGAATCCGGGCGTGGCGGACCAGGTCGCCCATGATCTGGACACCAGTGCCTTCCCTCGGAACGAGGTCCGCATTCTAGGAGAGCCGCTGAGTATGGCGGTCACCGGGGTCACGAGTACCCCACGCACCGACTTCGAGGTAGGTTTGAACCGGGAGCTCAAGGCAATCGGGGCCACCGACCGGGAGGCAGAGGCTTACGTCCAAGGAGTGCGGCGCGGAGGAGTCCTCGTTTTCGCGACAGGATCAGGCGAAGCGGTCGACAACGCGGCTGATGTCATGAACCGCCACGGTGCGATCGAGGTTGAAGAACTCATCGGCCGCGAACCGGGTAGCGGCAGCCTGACTGCCAGTAGCTTGCCTCCCACGCAGGATAGTTCCGCCCAAACCGGGCGGATCCGACAACCGGGCGGCGGCGCCCGCATGTTCGCGTGGTAGCTCATCAAGGCGCAACCAGGCAAGTGCAGCTGCTCTATTTTGTTTTCAGGGGAGAAATGAAATGCTCGGATTAGGATTGGTTGGAACCGTTCTTGTGGTCCTGCTGGTTGTTTGGTTCATCCGCAGGGTGTGAGGAATTACAGGTCGAGAAGCTCTCGGGCGCCCGGCAGCTTTCGCCGGGACTGCGGAATGGTCTTCCGGACGCTCGATCCGCTTTCCATGCCGTGCTCGATATCACCCAAACGATTCAAGAGTACCGCGAAATGTCCTCGACGATCACAGAGCCACTTGCGACCACTATGGATGAGCCTCTCGCGCGGTTGGTGGCTTTCGAGCCCACGACGTTTCCGGTGTTGAGCGTCTACCTGAACACTCAGCCGGATCAGCACGGACGTACGCCCGACGCGACGCCGCATCTTCATCGCGAATTCAAGGCGCTCGCCAGAACCTGGTCGCCGGGTTCCCCCGAGCGTCACAGTTTCGATCGAGACGCGGAGCGAATTATTGCATACGCCAGTGACAAAATCGACCCCGCGGCGAACGGGGTAGCCATTTTCGCGTGCTGGGGCGCGGCGGAATTCTTCGAGGCTATCCAGTTAAACACCCCTGTCAGCGATAACCGTGTCTACGCCTGCAACCAACCACATCTGTATCATCTGGCACATCTCGATGATCAATACCCGCGGTACGCCGCGGTGCTCACGGATATGAACACGGCGCGCATCTTCGTCTTCGGGCTTGACCAAGTCATCGGCGCGGAGGAGGTGAAAGGCAAGAAAGTTCATCGGGTTAAGGTGGGTGGATGGTCGCAGGCCCGGTACCAGCGGCGTGTGGGGAACGCGCACCAGGAGCACGCCAAAGAGGTCATCGAACGCCTGGCTCAGATTGTCCGCGAAGACAAAATAAGTCATATCATCCTTGCCGGCGATTCGGTTGTGATTCCGCTGCTTCAAGAACAACTGCCTCAGGAAATGGCCTCCATGGTGGAGGTAATGAAACTCGATATTCATGCTTCCGAGCAGGATGTGTTGACCGGCACTCTCGCAAAGCTACAGGAGCAGGAAGCCAGGACTGGCGCGGAAAAGGTGGACCGGCTGATGCAGCAATATCGCGGTCGCGGATTGGCCGTAGCCGGGCCGCAAGAGACGCTCGAAGCCCTGGCCAAGGGGCAAGTCGAAGAATTGCTCATCGGCGGTGGGCTCGAGGAGAGCCGTTCCCAACCGGAGGAAGTGCAAGCCATCCTGGCGCCGGAGATCCCCCATGCAGAGGGAGGAACGAAAAGCGAAGAATCGCGGCAAGCGCCGCTGCCGGATTTGCTGGTGGCGAAAGCCAAGCAAACCGGCGCAACAGTGACGTTTATTGAAGACACGGCTTTGCTCGAATCGGTCGGCGGTGTCGGTGGATTCCTGCGGTGGCGCGAGTAAATCGGCCATTGGTTTGCTTATCGAGAAGCATGTCCAAGATCACTGAAGCTAGCCGCGATCATATCGCCGACGAAGACTTCGCTTTCCCCAAGGAGCGTAAAGAACCCATCCATGACGCTGCTCACGTGCGAAACGCGATCGCCCGCTTCAAGCAGGTGCAAGGGGTGACTGATGCCGAACGCGATGCCGCCTGGAAACGCATCGAATCCGCCGCGAAGAAACACAAAGTGGAGTTGAATGAGCAGGACTGGCGCGAACTTGGCTAACTCCATTCTGGCCGCAACAACGACCGTCGAGCGGTGCCGGCACGCATCGCGTCAATGATGCGTGTCGATGACAGCGCGAAGGGCCGGCCTTTACCGAGGTATTTGTCGCGCATCTGCTTTCGCGCCGCATTCGCGTTGAGGAGTACCTAGTCGATCAGCTCTTCAATTCCAGCGAGAAGAGATTGGCGCGAGCACTTCTACTGCTGGCCCGCTTCGGAAAAGAATGCCAACCGGAACCCGTAACTGCCAAGATCAGCCAGAAGACGCTGGCGGAGATGGCGTAGGTCCGCACTTCTTGTTCTATAAAGGGCAGAAGTTGCACGTCACAGTTGGCGGGCGGCGGGGTTCTGCCTGCCGTTCCAACACTTTGAGCTGTGGTGATCAATCTGCACTGCCCTTAGATGAAGAGAGGTGAGAAATGACGACCATATTGATTATCATTCTGGTGCTGTTCCTACTCGGTGGCGGGGGTTGGGGATATTCTCGTTGGCGCGGGTAGTTTCGGCCGGTTTGCAGGCTTAGTAGGAAAGGGCGTAATACTTGCGCGGATTTGTTCTCGGCGTCGTCGTGACGATTCTACTGATTATCGTCGGCGGTTATCTGTTCGTACGTGGCGGAGGGGTTTCCCTGGCAACAACCGCACCGCCGCTGCCATTGGAGAAGACGATAGCCAGGCTGGCGCTGCGCGCGAGTATCGGGAATGCAGCGGACCAGAAGAATCCCCTTCCATTCGATGACGGCGATGTGCTTCCCGGGGTGAGTACGTATAAGGCGCACTGCGCGATGTGCCACGGCGTCCCAGAACAGCCGCGTACGGCGATATCGAAGGGGATGTTCCCCCCGCCGCCTCAGCTATTCGAAAAGGAAGATATGGTAACCGATGATCCGGAAGGCGTAACGTATTGGAAGGTAACGAACGGGATTCGGCTTTCCGGCATGCCTGGCTTCGGAGGAACACTGTCGGACGTGCAACGCTGGCAAGTGACGATGTTGGTGGCGCACGCCGACAGACTTTCCGGTGCCGTGCAGGCCGCGTTCGGCCATTAGCTCGGAATGTTACCGTGGCGCCGCAAAGCCACGCAATGGCCACATCAACGCGGGACGGCGGAAGACGGGAAGGAACGGAAGGAGATTGCAATGCTTCTGACGATATTCGTTATTCTGCTGGTACTGTGGCTGCTGGGATTTTTCGCGTTCCACATTGCCGGTGGGCTGATTCACATTCTGTTGGTCATCGCGGTGATTTCTTTGGTGGTGCACCTCTTCAGAGGTCGTAACACGGCTTAAGAACAAGAATGTGATTGGCCATTGGCCTTACGTTTCGAAATGTAAACAGAATTGTCCCTGCGGTGACAAAGCTCTTCGATTTGCCAAAGGATGTTAGCTCTGCCGTTTTCTGCCTCGATTCACCAGCCCCTGTTTGGCGCCGGTGCGGCCGTCCAGACGCGTATGCGTCCAGCAAGTATGAGACCCTACACGGCAGGCCGGGTCATCCGGTACAGCATGCGCCCGGGCACAAACGCTGCCAGTTTCTCCGCCAGACCTGCACCCAGGAGGCGGCGCAGGAGCGAAGCCACATTGTACTGCCGTCGCAGCGCCCGCCGGCAGGCCGTCAGATGCTCCTCGACGGCACACTCCCGGACCGCTGCCTGCCCTGCCAGGCGGCCAGTCAACAGGGCCGCCAGCACCCCCGACCCCGTGAAAGGATCCACGAACCCCAGGGCGTCTCCGGCCAGATAGACGCGCGTGCGGCTCTTGAACTCATCGCGGAACACCAGCGGCCCTGTGATCAACCACTCCATCGCACGCTCCAATGGCGCAACCCTCTCACGTAGCGGTTCGTTGAACAGCGCTTCGGGGGCGAATCCGCATCCCAGTAGCAACCTCTCAGGAGCCAGGCCGCAGACGTTCGTGAATTGCTTTTCGACCGAACTGACTCCTACGTAACAGCCTCGGAAGAAGAACAGTTCCACCGCGTCATCGACGGGGCCTCGGAAGTGGGCCTTGAACCCGAACAGCCGCTCGCCTGCTCGCGCACTTGCTTGCCGGCCATGCGCCAGGACGGTTGGTGCCTCGCTCGGCTTCGCAGCTTCGACCCGCAGTTCGGCTCCGCGCAGTGTGGCCTCCCGCAGCAGCAGGTCGTCCAAGGCATAACGGCTGAGAGAGTATGCCGGCTCGGGCAGTATAAACCTCTTTGAATGGCCTCCAAGGTGCAGCACCGTGCGCGTGATACGCGCTGGACCAGCCGCCAGGAACCCGGACCAGAGACCTAACAGATTCGAGCGCAGGGCCCAGTTCGGGCGAGAGAAACTCACCACAGACCTTGTGCCGGGGAAACCGCGACTTTTCGTAGAGCGTCACGGCGCTGCCTTCGCTCAAGGCAGCGAGAGCCGCCGCGCAGCCAGCCGGTCCTCCGCCAATGACCGTTATGCGCGAGTTACTCCTCACCACGAGATGTCCACAACCTGCCGGATGTAGAACGGAGCCACTGTATGCCGAACCTTTCCGCCGGACCCGTCCAGGGCGGCATCGACGGCGCAACGCATCTCCCGCGGCGTGTAGGATCGGCGAATCGACGTCGCCCCGTCTTTGGCGTTCACGGTGCCCAGAAACGGGCAGACGAAGGTTCGGAATAGCGCCAGGGGGAGCCGGTGGCGGACGAGGTCCAACACGATGAAACGGCGGCAGGAGCGGGACACGTTTCGGATCAGCCGGATGAGATCGCCCTCGGAAAGATGGTGGGCCACACAAACCGCGACCGCAACATCCGCCGGTGGGAGCGGTTCGGTCACTGCGTTGCCGGTGAGTATCGGGACAGGTACGGCGGCCGGGGCCGGACGCAAGTCGAATCCGATGACCTCCGCACCGAGCCGCCGGCGAATCTCCTGAAGGAGGCCGCCGTGGCCACAGCCGATGTCGAGCACGCTGCGAATCGGGATTGGATCCTGACGCAGAAGACGCAAGAGCGCTGCCGTATTGCCGAGCCAGCGATGCGTTCCTTGAAGCTCCCGGTAGGCCCGCGCCACCGCGGCGTCGGGCAGGGAAAAATCCTCAAGGAGCTCGGTATCGACCGAACGGCTCAAACCCGCTGCCAAAAAGGTCTTGAGATCGAAGAACGGCCGCGGCCCTCTTTTCGGCGGGACTTGCAGGGTTCTTGAACGCGCTTCGGCGATATCATTCCCACTGTTCTGTTCCGGACTCAAGAGGTACATTTCCCCGACAGATAGCATCCTGCGTGCCAAACAATGGCGCGGGACTCTACCGTCGACGTAACAGCCGTGGTTTCACCGGTTCTTCAGCGCAAAGGGCGCGTCGATGTCGGGAGCGGCCTGGCCTCAAGCTTTCAGGTTCCTGACGGCGAAATCCCAGTTCGCCACGTTCCAGAAGGCCTCGACGTACTTGGGTCGCGAATTGCGATAGTCGATGTAATACGCGTGTTCCCAGACGTCGCAAGTCAGCAGTGGCTTATCCTGCGTCGTCAGCGGAGTTGCGGCGTTGCTGGTGGCCCGCAGTTCGAGAGTCCCGTTCGGCGTCTGAACGAGCCAGGCCCAACCGGAGCCGAACAGGCCGACAGCCGTCTCCGTGAACTGTTTCTGGAACTGCTCAAAGGAATCGAAGCGTCGCTCGATCTGTTGGAGCAGCGCGCCGGCCGGTTTGCCCGCAGCATTCGGGCACAGGCAGTTCCAGTAGAAAGTGTGGTTCCAGACCTGGGCGGCGTTGTTGAAAACCTTGCCATCGGAGGAGCGCACGATGTCCTCAAGCGGCAGGTTCTCGTACTTGGTTCCGGGAATGAGCTGGTTCAGGTTATTCACGTAGGCTTGATGGTGCTTGCCGTAGTGATATTCGAGAGTCTCGGCCGAGACGTGCGGATTCAGCGCGTCTTTGGCAAACGGAAGTGCGGGAAGTTCGATCACAAGTAAACGCTCCTATTCAGTGTTTTTACTCTGTATCTTCCGAGAACGCCGGTAGGCGGAACTGTTCCGCCGGTCCTACCCCACGTGTGACATGTTCTCGACCGTATTCGCCAGCTTTTCGGCTGTGGCATCGTTGGCACGCAGCCACTCCAGCATCGCGATCGAGAGCTTCTCCATGTACGTTGAGAGCACGATGCTGGCATCCAAATGAGGCCAAGCGGTTTCGACCGTAATGACCAGCGTGGATGTCTGCTCGGTTCGCAACAGATGTTCGACGTAGTCGTGGATGGTGAGTTCCGACTCCGCATTGATTAGCCCGTCCAAGAAGCTTAGGTGGGCTACGAAGCCAAAGGCGAATTCGTTCCGCAGACGAGGACGCCGGTTCGCCGGAAGAACAGTCAAGGCGCCTATTGGGGCACCATCGAGGTGGATAATCGCCATGCCAGCGTCCATCAGGTCGTACGCGGTGGTCTGGAATTCGAAAATGGGAGAGCCTCGCACGCGGCATGTGCTCTGGAAGGCCGCAGGCGCTTTCTTCAGTCTCCGCAGAACGACCGCGGTTTCATGCGCCTCGGGCATGATGTCGTGCCAGAACCAGCCGGTCGAGTCCCACCCGTGAACGTGGATATCCGTGTCGCCCACGGCAATGGAACAAGTGTTCAGTTTACGCACAGGCTGGTGCGTGAGCAACGGAATAGCCAACGTGGCCGAAAAGACATATTAACCGTTAAAGATCCGTAATTATCTTATTAAAGGTGTCCGAACGACGAATTTCGCGACGCACCAGTGAAGGTCGGGGCCATGCGGCTACCGTGCAGGTAAGGCCTCTTCGGAGACGTCGACAGTGAATCGGTTTTACCGGCGCTGACAGAATACCGAGTATGGCGCACACAAATGCAATTTTTGCCCCGGAAAGTGCATCTTTTACCAGCGGCGTCTCGCTATGCCTCGCGGTCGTGCGGCCCTGAATCAGTGGACCCCTCGGCGCGCAAAGCGTACCTTAGGCGGCTCAGAACCTTTTCCGGTATGCATGGACTGGCGGCCGGCAGGATGCTTCGGCGGGTAAGCGAAATGTCATCGAGAAGGAGTTGGCCTCTGCCGTGCAAGTGGCGGCGGGAATCAACAAGGAGAAATCACGAACATGCCAGCAACGAAGACCGCACCAGCGACGTTTCCGACTCATATCGATCTACCTGAAACCGATCGTGAGCCTCTGATCGAGCTGCTCAACGCACGCCTCGCCGATACGGCAGACCTGTATTCGCAAGTCAAGCAGGCGCACTGGAACGTGAAGGGGCCAGATTTCTTCCAGCTTCATCAGTTGTTTGACCAACTGGCGGGAGAGGTGTTCCCCTATATTGATCTCATCGCGGAGAGAGCGACCGCACTGGGCGGAGTGGCGATGGGAACCGCGCGGATGGCTGCGGCAAGCTCGATGCTGCCCGAGTATCCCGTTGAAGCCACGGACGGGCAAAAACACGTGAAGGCCCTGATCGACCGGTATGCAGTGTTCACCGCCAACATCCGAAAAGCAATTGACGTCGCGGACGAGCACCACGACAGGTCCACTGCGGATCTTTTCACCGAGATTTCGCGAACAGCGGACAAGCAGTTGTGGTTCCTGGAAGCGCACGTTCAGCACTAGACTGAGAGGCCCAAGGGCATCCAAAAGATCAATTGGTCAACGCCAAGGTGTAAGGAAGCTCTCAATGCCATACATTACTGTCGGGAAGGAAAACTCCAGCAACATTGATCTCTACTATGAGGACCACGGCTCGGGTCAGCCGGTCATCCTTATCCACGGATACCCGCTGAGCGGCGTTTCCTGGGAGAAGCAGGTCACGGCGCTTCTGGCTGCGGGTCACCGTGTCATCACCTATGATCGCAGAGGATTCGGCAAGTCCAGCCAGCCAACAGCCGGCTACAATTTCGACACCTTCGCCGGGGACCTGGACAAAGTCGTGACACAGCTCGAACTACGGGATTTCGCGCTGGTCGGTTTCTCCATGGGAGGCGGCGAAGTGGCACGCTACTTGGGGAAATACGGATCGAAGAGCGTTAGCAAGGCGATATTCATTTCGGCGGTTCCGCCCTTCCTGTTGAAGACGCCCGACAACCCGGAGGGTGTGGACGGCAGTGTGTTCGAGGGGATCCAAAAGGCCATCGTCGCAGATCGTTACGCGTTCTTCAGCGAGTTCTTCAAGAATTTCTACAATACGGATCTCCTGATGGGGAAGCGGGTCAGCGAACAGGTCGTTCAGGCTAGCTGGAACGTCGCAGCCGGCGCGTCTGCTACGGCCAGTCTCGCTTGCGTGGCGACATGGCATGAGGACTTCCGCAAGGACCTGGACCGCGTCGACGTGCCCACGTTGGTCATTCAGGGGGATGCGGACCGAATTGTACCTATCCGTGCCTCGGGACTCCGGACCGCCGAACTGATCGAGGGAGCCCGCCTATTGGTGGTGAAGGACGGGCCGCACTGCATCATATGGACTCACGCGGACGAAGTGAACCAGGAGTTGGTTAACTTCCTCGGCGAAGGCAGTGAGAAGCTGAGGCTCGGAGCTACCCGGTAGTTTCTGGTCGTGTTCGCGGCGTGGGGAGTATTGAAGATCATCATGTGCAAGGAAGCCGAGGAACTTTTCGAGGAATACTACGCTGCGGTCGAAACACCCGTGCCGCCAGACCATCCGAACGCGGAGCGTCGGATTCGGTCTGCCAAGAAGATGCTCATACGTCATAACATCCGCCATCAGTGCTGCGTGACTCTGCGCTTTGAGACTTCGACAGCATCAGGTCGCCGTTGGAGTTTTAGACTCGAATAGCGGCGCACATTCGTCATATTTAGCGCTCATAGTACACTGAGCTTGCGCCGGGGGCGAATCAAAACCGATTGTCGACGCCGCCCAGAAGAGGGCCGGGGTCCGGGTAGTGCTTCCAGTGTTGAATGAGAGCGCCACCTCAGTCGTAATGCTGGACTACGCCATGCAGTGGCAGCACGCCGATTTCATGCATCGACGGCGACCGCTTTCTGCAGGCAACGCAAGATGCCGTTCGGCTCAGCGACCCCCATCGCCGCGATGGCGTCGGCACGGACCTGCGTGTCGGCTACCGCATAGATGCGCAGTTCGTCCGCGTTCCCCGACGGCTGCACATGAGCCACGTCGCCGTTATCGAACAGGACACGAATTCCATCGGTGCAGTCCACGTGGGTGATCGTTCCGAACCCCATCTCCGGCGTGAAGAACTTGGCAAGGAGCTTCTGAGCGGCAGCACCAGCGGAGAAGAACGCTACGATCTTCAAACCAAGCGACCGGGGGAAATTCTCCAGTAGTGCGGCACGGCTGAAGCGCTTGGGGAGCCGGTCAAAGAGATCTATCAGGTTGAGCCCCCTGTCGGACGCAGCAAAAAGCACTCCGAAGATCGGTAGAATAGCATCCCGCGTAAGCAGCGCGCTCAAGACCGCACCGTTCCGTTCAATGTCCGAGCCGGTCAAGAACCCGCCATTTGGTTCCCATCCACAAACGCGGTTTTTCCCTTTGCGCCGGGCCTCCTCCATGCCGGCGATCACAAACGGCGAGCCAATGCGCGTCTTGGTCTCGACCACGGATGAGAGATTTCCCCGGTCTATGGCGTCGTTGCAACTGATGGGAACCACGACGGCATCGGCCTTCAGATACTCGGCTACCACCATGCCCACCAGATCTCCGCCGAAGAAATGCGCTTTGGCCGTCGTCGGATCCACGCCGAGAACCAGCGGCCGGTCGCTGTCGCCGTCGGTCGACACGATGGCATCGAGCGGTCCATGTTTCGCGGTGGCTTCGTCGGCCAGCGCCTGAATCGTGGCAAGCTGCGGCGCACTGATATTCTCCGTATCGATGTGGACGAACGTATCGCTGCGTCCCGCCGCGATCACCTCCGCATCCATGCGCTCGAGGACCTCCACCAGCAGGTCTCGCCCCACCGCGGAGTGTTGATAAACCAGGAGCCGCTTGCCTTCGAGAGATGCGCCCTTGAAGAAGCTGGTGAATCGCCCGATCCAGGCAGCGTGGGCTTCGGGCTGTTCGGCTGGAAGATCCTGGTGGCCGGTCTTGAAGAAGCCGCGCTCATCAAACAGAGACTGATCCTGCGGCTGGTCGTACAAACTCTGGCGAACCTTTCGCACCTGCTCGTGGATCGGCGCTTCCTGCTGCTTGAGCAACTCGCCCTTGCTGGTGTTGGTCTTGTAGCCGTTCCGGTCGAATGGAATGTGGCTGCCAGTCACCATGATGCTGCCTTTGCCACGCGCCAGCGCATAGCATGTCAGCGCGGGAGTCGGTATCGAGCCAAGGTTGACCGCGCGCATTCCAGCGTCCCGGATGGCAGCAACAATCGCCCGAGCGATCTCCCCACGGCCATCCTGCTCTGGCACAAAACTGTCGGAGCTGGGACGCAGCTCCCGGGCAAAGAAAAACTCCTGACCGCGGACGATTCCACCTTCGGAGGTTTCGATCGACTGCAAGCATTCCAGTTCCGCAAGAGCGTTGATATAGACCTCCAACTGCGTAAGATCCACAACCTTGCCCCGCCGTCCGCTGGTCCCGAACTCCAGCTCTCGGGGTTCGTATTTAAGACTTGATCGAAGCGAACCGGTTTGCGTTGTTCCATTCATCTCGGATCCTTTCGCCGGCCAGGCCGCCGGGCCAGGAACAATCTTTCTCCGTTGCTTTTCGTAATGCCCTTGATCGTAATTTCCTATTGCATAGCGGCCAGCACTTCATCGAGCCGGACCGTGGCGAAACGGGTGGCGTAATCCGACACTCCGTACGGGATGAACAGCTCGCCATCGTGGAGCAGCGCGCCGCACGAATAGGTAACGTTTGGCACATTCCCTTCCCATTCGCTCAGGATTGGCTTCAGCAGAGGCTCGCGGAGGCGGCCGATCACTTTGGACGGATCGTCCAGATCGAGCAGGAACGCGCCGATCGAGTATTCGCGCACCGGGCCGACGCCGTGGCTCAGCACCAACCAGCCGTCCTTCGTCTCAATCGGCGACCCGCAGTTGCCAATTTGAACCATTTCCCACGGAAACACTGGCTTGAGAAGGATCCTCGGCTCATACCAGAAGTGGACATTGTCGGAGAACATGAGGTAGATGTTCTCCGAGTCCTGCCGGGACAGCATCGCGTACAATCCATTCACCTTCTTCGGGAAAAGGGCCATCCCTTTGTTTTGAACCGCCGGGCCGTTCAAAGTGGCAAATCGAAAAAGAAGGAAGTCGGATGTCTCCAGTAGTTGCGGAATACCGAGTTGACCGTCGAAGGCCGTGAACGTCGCAAAGTAGACGTGGGTTCCGTCGTCATTCTGGAAACGTACGAACCGGGCGTCTTCGATGCCGTTCCGCTGCGAGAGAGTCACTGGGAAAATAACCCGTTCGGATACGCCCTGTTCGGTTGAAAACTGAACCGAGCAGTTGGACTTGGCCAGTATCGACATGCGCTGCGCGGTGTCCTGGCGGTCCTTTTCTCCCTCCGGCGTCGAGCACTCCTTCAATTCGGTTTCAATCGTGGACTGAAGTTCTTGTTCTGTGAACGAGTCCCCCAGCCTTTCCATAACACGGCGCGTGTGCTCGTTGGTCAATCCGAGTTCGAGAATCTTCCGTTCGAAGAGTGGCTTCTCAAAAAGTGCATTGGGAATTCGGCTCGGCTCCCGGATACAGCAAGTGGCAGCCCTGACCTCGATCCGGTGATCGGCATGGATGATGCCTGTCCGGAAAACGATGGAGGAAATGCTGCCATCCCCGGTCGCACGCAAGCTCAAAACAAAGCGTAGCGCGCCCGGAGGCAGGCCTTGCTGATCGGGGTCGGCAACCATGGACGGATTGAATAGTGCTGCGGACTCGACAGAGAACTCCGAGACGAAATACGCCCCGATTAGTAGTTGTCGCTGCTCGGAAAGGTCCTGATCGAGGGAAACAACTTCTCGCAATTGTCTGAATCGTTCCTTGAAAAGCTGGCCGATCTGCTGGTGGCGTCCGGAGAACCTTGCCGAAACCGCGTCCAGCAACGGACCGACGTCGCTTTCGGAGATCGACATGATCCCCGTGACAATCCTCTTCAATCGCGGAACATCGCCGGGGGTAAACGAACGCAGGAGAACCCGCGTCGGATCGGGCGCGAGTTCCGTGTCGGTACGTTTGACATTGATAGGGATGGCATTCATGGAGCAGTTATTCGGCGCCGACGAGGCTGTGAGCGCCGGTCACCTGTCGACATCTGCGACGATTGCGAGTTGGCGCCGGCTGTTCTCGATATGATCGACACGTACCAATCCATTTTAAAGTGTAAGGGTAGAACTGCTGGTGGTCTGATCAACAGTGCTCATCCTCGAATACGGCAGCATCCGGTTCATCACGCCGGATGTCGCGATCATGGACGGCGCCAGCACTATCCAGGGCGGTGACCTCGCGCGGAGCGTGCCGCTCCTGTTTGTGATGAAGAAAGAAGGAGCGGAGTGGCTGCCAAGTGCAGTCCGGGACTGCACTCCGACGCAAGTGGGCACAATAGATGTGAGATGTGGACGAATCAATCACGGAAGCGACGCGCGACTGGCACGATTGGGCAGCGCAAGCGTTCCGTTTCTGGTTTACGCACGCCAAAAGCTCACCGTAGACCGACTCGGTGTCGAGATCCCCGCTTCGTACGCCCGCAGTATTAGAGTCCAGACTCGCCCGGAAATCAGCTAAATCCTTGCATAACAGTTAGGTGGCGGAAAGGGCGAGAACGCGGGAGTAATTCGCTGGTCGAACTCCAGATGCTAGCACTGGCGGTGAGCTGAATTCTCGTCATCGGATCCGAATGCCTGCCCCGAAGCAACCGGATTCCGATTCGGGGCTTGGCGCTAAAATGAACTGAATGCCTCGATTGCCTGCGGTTCCGGGCCGGGTCCTCGTAGTTGACGATGAGGAACGCCAACGTGCCGCCTTGGCGGCCATGCTTTCCGAGGCCGCCTTTGAAACGCAGGTGGCGGCAGACGGGCAGGAAGCCCTGGAACGGCTCACGGCCTTCAGTGTGGACGTCATCGTCGCGGATTTGATCATGCCGCGCATGGACGGCTTCGAACTGCTCCGGACCTTGAAGGAACGCGGCGACCTCACTCCGGCAATCGCGCTCACCGGCTTCGGCAGTATCGAAAAGGCGCTGACCGCAGTCCACGATCTCAGGGCATTCTGGTACCTGGAGAAGCCGGTGGAACCACGCGCCTTCAGGACCCTTCTGGAACGCGCAATCCGCTACAAAAGAAGCCTGCAGAAAACCGAAGAGCTGAAGCGCGACCTGAGTCTTCATGGCGTGCTCGGAGACTTGGTGGGAATCTCTCCGGCGATGCAGCAGATCTTTTCGCTGATCCGGCAGGTGGCGCCCACATCGGCGCCCGTATTGATCTCTGGAGAGAGTGGCACCGGGAAGGAGTTGGTGGCGCGGGAGATTCATAAGTGCAGCCCCCGCTGTGATGGGCCTTTTGTAGCGATCAACGCAGCCGCCTTGCCCGAGACTCTGGTGGAGAGCGAGTTATTCGGCCACGAGAAAGGCGCATTTACGGGAGCCATGGAGCGTTCGGCCGGGTGCTTTGAGCAGGCTCACGGTGGTACGTTGCTTGTCGATGAGATCGGCGAGATGCCGCCGTCTACGCAGCCAAAACTGCTGCGCGTTCTCGAGGACTTGAAGGTACGGCGGCTTGGCGGTAAGCACGAAATCACAGTGGACGCACGGGTGCTTGCCGCCACCAGTCACCAACTCGGCACGCATTTGCGCGAAGAACTTTACTATCGGTTGAGTGTATTCCAGATCGAAATTCCGCCGCTGCGTGAACATAAAGAAGATATCCCGCCGATTGCCGATGTCATGCTGCGGATTCTGAACAAGAAGCATGGCACGCGCGTGACCGGCGTGGATGCCGAAGTGCTGGATCTTTTTCATCGCTACGATTGGCCGGGCAATGTGCGGGAGTTGCGCAACGTCCTGGAGCGAGCCGCCATCATGGCAGGTGAGGGTTTGATCCGGCTGACGAGCCTTCCTTCCCCGGCGTTCGCTGTAAGCCCGGGCTCGCATTCCCGGCCATCATCCGACTATGAGGGTTCTCTCGTGCTGCAGCCAGGCCAGCCACTCACGAAGATCGAGGAGGCTTACATCAAGCTCACCCTCGATCACGTGCGCGGCAACCGCAAACTCGCCTCCGAGATGTTGGGGATCAGCCTGCGGACGCTGCAGAACCGGCTCGCTGCACTGCGCGAAGAGGTGAGGGCGGGAATTCCCTGCTCGTGACGGTGAGCTCCGCTCAAGCCGACGGGCTCGCGCTTTTGCATCCAGGCACAGTCGCTCGGTCAGCAGTCGCAGGTCAGGACGCCGCGTGATGAGTTGCTCGACCAGCTTCATGTTCGCCTGGTTGTCTTCGACATAGAGCAGTGTGTGCCGCCGCGCGCCGGTCGCGACTGGCGGCCCGCCGAGTGTTGCGGCTCCGCCGCGTTCGACTACAAGTTGTGGTGCGGCGCACGAGATCAAGTCGCACCAGAACACGCTTCCCGCACCGGCAGTGCTTTCTACGCCAAGTGCGCCCCCATCAGTTCTGCCAGCCGCTTGGTCACCACCAGGCCGAAGCCCGTGCCTGCCACGCCCGCCCGCCTCCTGTCCGGGACGATTGAACGGCTGGAATAGTTGCGCCAGCTTTTCCGGAGGCAATCCCGCGCCGGTGTCCTTGACGCTGATGCGAGTGAGTCCCGGGGTGCTCGGGGGGCAATGGGCTGCGACGATAATTGGGAAGCACCTGCTGAATATCCAATGGCATTAATAGCGGACGCTATCTTACAGCAGATTGACAAGCTGCTTGACAAGATCGAAGCAGAAGGAGAGCGGTTGGAGAAAGGTTCACCACCGGAAGACCTGTCGGGATTGGAGGAGCGATTGGAGCATCTTCGTTTAGAGTTGAAGCAATTGACAGACGATGGTATAAAACCCAAGTACCGACTTCATGAGTGATCCGGCATAGCATCTCTACTAAGATGTTCCAATGTTCAAAGTCTGCGAATCTCCATTTGAGAGCAGCCGCCACCTACGCAGCCGCCTTCGCTCCTTTGTTCTTTAAGTCTTCTTCAGCTTGGAGCCAGTCCACTTCAGGCGAACCGATGGGACGGCCTCTTGCTACCCAGCAGTCGTATGCGGGAACTTGGATCGTTTCGTGATCGGAATTCGCCGCTGCCGGGTAATGTTGAAGCCACTCTATAGGGTGTGACCGAACCTGGGAGTTCTGCTCAAGGATGTCTGCCCAGTTCGGGTCGTCGTCCTTGAGGTTGAGGAAAGTCCCGAGTGTGCCTTGGTACGTCCCCTTGGCAAGAGAGACTTCGTCGCCCTTCTGAAATGTTGGCAGTTCTGTTGATTCGGGTGAACCTTGGGTCTGAAGCATCGCCGTTCCGTCCTTTCTGGCAAGAGGCATCAGGGACGGACGGTTCAGCGGGCCGGAAAAACAGCAGCCGCACGGCTCTTGGTGGGAGATGCCAATATCAGTATAGCAGGTTCAGGCAGCTTTTACGGCCACGGTTCTGCCGACGATCTCGTGGGCGACGTTGAAGTGGACTTCGCCATCATAGTGGAAGGACACCACGTCAGGATTGTGCTGTGCCAGTCCTTCGTGCCCCGGCCCCAATTGGAAGTCATGAAGGATGGCGTTCGCAGGGATAATCCGCTTCTTCAATTCCATCGCGTACGCTGTCAGGTCCGCTTGTGCTTGCCGTGTTTGCATTCGCCCTGACTCCACCAACCCTACCGTTCAGCCACGCCGTGAAGCAGCGGTCCAAGGGATCGTTCCCGGTAAGCGGCTACGATCTTCTCAATGAGGGCGGGGCCGGACGAATGTACCAGTTCAAGAAATGGCTTCGTCCGTTCTGGAGCTTGCTTGAGCCGGATGACGGCCTCCGCTATCATCGGGTCGTTCATGGATTCAGCCGCTTCCTCCACGACGACAATCGGAATGCTGGAGTAGCTGAAGACGCCATCGGAATTCCAAGGACCCATGTTTCGCACACCGGGACCGAAACGCTTTTCGAGGTTCTTCAAGTCGTCATCGGGAACGATAATGGGCAAATGCATTCTAATCTATAGACCAAAGGCCGGGAAGATTGGTTCCACGATTCGTGATGGCTCATTGTAGCCATTCAACATCACGATCCGTTTACAGTGAGCGGCTTTTTGTCCAAGGCAGCGGTGAAGGAGCTTCGGTTCAGGCTGGATCAGGTTCCGGCAGCGGCCAGGGCGCAACGGCATCCGGCGTCGTTCGCAGCGATCGGCCGTTCCATCGTACGTCTGAGCGATCAGTTTCCGATGCCAAGCCAACAAAGTCATTGGCATGACAATGGTAGCGATCGGCTCGCCAGAGAGCGCGTGCACAGTTGTGTCCGTGTCCAGAGTGGCCACCGTCACTGGCCGGCCTGATGCCAGTCGCCAAGATGCTGGAGAAACCCGGGCGCTGGTGGAAGACGACGTCACGTCAAAAGCGCCCCAACCGAAGTTCAGCGTCGCTCTGTCAGTCGACGCCCCCGCTCCTTTCTACTCTGAGAGCGAGCAGCCCGGATGGCTGCAGTCGCACGAGATCTCGACTTCTTCTCCCGCGTCTTCGCAACCCTGGCTACAGTACTCTTTGTCAAGTGCTACGGTGCACCTGCAAGCTGGGTGCGCGCATCTCTTTTGCTCAATGTCTGCCACGGCTATTCCTTCCTATCAATGCAGTGGATGGGCTTACTTCCCCCCGGGAATGCCCGGTAGATCGTAGAAAGTAGCGACTCCCCGCTCAAGGCCTTTGATAGGCTGAGAGCAAATTTTCTTTCGCGAGAAAAAGGAGAGTCGCTATGAAGAAACCATATCAGATTGA
>Ga0187876_1001732_pt1 | contig 17627 bp, 14 predicted proteins | sample June2016WEW_17_4_FD_133000 | JGI IMG/M metagenome (GOLD analysis project Ga0187876, IMG submission 133000) | Peatland microbial communities from SPRUCE experiment site at the Marcell Experimental Forest, Minnesota, USA - June2016WEW_17_40 | ecosystem: Environmental > Terrestrial > Soil >...
CTATGGACTTGAATCGATCGTCATTGACGGCCAGGATGCCGACGTTGTGTATCGAACCGCACGTGTTGCTTACGACAAGGCGCGTGCGGGCGGCGGGCCTTCCCTGATCGAATGCCGCACCTATCGTTACAGCGGCCACTCTCGCGCCGATCCAGCCAAATACCGGCCGGAAGGCGAACTTGATTTCTGGCGCGGGGAACGCGACCCCATCAGGATCTATCGCGAGCGCCTGCTGAACTCCGGAATCGAAGAAGCGATGCTCCTCGAGATCGAAGACGTTGTCCGGCGCAGGGTCGACGAAGCCACGGCAATTTGCAAAGCCGCTCCGCCGCCGCCCGCGGACATCCTGTGTACAGACGTCTTTGCGGATGGGGGTTCGGCATGGCGGAACTGAGTTACCGCGATGCCGTCGCGCGCGGCATTGCGCAGGAGATGGAGCGCGATCCCGACGTCGTCTTCCTCGGTGAGGATGTCGCCAGAGCCGGCGGCGTATTCAAAGCCACGGTCGGGCTTTACGAAAAATTCGGCCCGTTGCGCGTGCGCGACACGCCGATCTCCGAGCAGGCGATCATGGGCGCGGCGATCGGGGCCGCGATGACTGGCCTGAAACCGATCGCCGAGATCATGTTCTCGGACTTCTTCGCCGTGTGCTTCGACTATCTGGCGAACCAGATTGCCAAGGGCCGCTACATGACCAATGGCCAGGTGAAGTGCCCGCTGGTAGTGCGCACCGCCAACGGCGGCGGTTCGCGTTTTGGCGCGCAGCACAGCCAGAGCGTGGAGAACTGGTGCATGATGATTCCGGGATTGAAGGTCGTGGCGACCTCGACGCCGGTTGACGTGATTGGTCTGCTTGCGGCTTCGGTTCGCGATCCCGATCCGGTTATCTTCTTCGAGCACAAATCGCTCTACGCCGTGAAGGGCGAAGTGCCGGATGGCGAAATCGTCGATCGGCTTGGTGTGGCAAAAGTGGTCCGGCCAGGTTCGGACGCCACCATCCTTGCGCTCGCTTTGATGGTCCCGCGCGCCATTGCCGCGGCGGAACGGCTCCACGCGGAATATGGCGTCAATTGCGAAGTGATCGACGTTCGCTCGCTTGTCCCGCTCGATACGCGGACGATACTCGAGTCGGTTGCCCGCACGCACCGCGTTTTCACGGTCGAAGAGAATCCCCGGCTCTGCGGTTGGGGCGCGGAGCTCGTCTCCATCGTGGCCGACGAAGTTTTTTACGACCTCGACGGGCCGCCCTTGCGGATCACCACGCCGCATATTCCGCTTCCGGCGACGGATGCCCTGGAAGATAGCGCCATGCCGGGTGTGGGCAGAATCGTCGAGACAATACGCCGTTCCATGGCGTCCTGACTTGCCAGCCAAATAAATTCTTTTGATGGCTTGTATTCAGGATTCAAATGTGAATATAATTGACCCCGGAGCCACGTCGGCTTTCTCCTCGCATGAGAACGCTCTCCGTATCGATCTGCGCCTGTTTGATGGGCGTCCTGGCCATGCCGCTGGACGCCCGGATTGAGCAGAAATCCTCGTCCGATCTGACGGTGATTCTCGACTTCAAAGGCCCGCACTCGCAAACATCCATGAAGGAGATGGAGCGGGAAGCGGGCCTTGTTCTGAAATCCTCCGGAGTTCGGCTGAGCTGGCGCATTCTGGGCCAGGATCCCTCCGCGGTGTATAGCGAACTGGTCGTCATGACGTTCCGGGGGCCCTGCCAATACGACCCGGCGCCGCCCAGGTATGACGAATCCGGGCCTTTGGCGCTTACGCGCATCACCAACGGCGAGATCCTGCCCTTTGGCGAGGTGGATTGCACCCGGGTTGCGAGTTCGGTTCGTTACGCGATGTCGCGCGGCGATTTTTCCCGCGCGGATCAACTGGTGGGCCGTGCGATGGGGCGTGTTGTAGCGCACGAACTGGTTCACATGCTGACGAAATCCAGCCAGCATGGAACCGATGGTGTCGAGAAAGCCTCGCTCTCCGGCAAGCAGCTGATTGAGGAATTCCTTCCTTTGAGCGCGTTCGATATTGGCAGGCTGAAGCAGGAACTCGCCGCGCGCTGAGACCACCGGATTTCCCGGTACAAAACCGCGTTGCCCCGGTGAAACGCGTACAATTCAGGAGACGCTCTTAACTCAACGGCCCCGGACGTGAAACGTATCTCCCTGACATCCTGGATCATGCTCGGGCTCGTCGGCGGCATTGCTTTCGGCGCCCTGTTCCCCGGACCTGCGAAAGGCGCGGCCATTCTCGGCACGATTTTTCTCCGGCTGATCAGGTCGATCATCGCGCCGTTATTGTTCGGCACCCTTGTTTCCGGCATTGCGGGGGCGGGCAGCGTGAAGACCATGGGCCGGATCGGCGGCAAGGCGATTCTCTATTTTGAGATCGTCACCACTGTTGCGTTGTTCATCGGTCTCGGGGCCGTGAATCTGGTCAAGCCCGGAGTCGGAGTAACGTTGCAGAAAGGCGTCTCTGGAATTGCCCAGTCAGGCGCGAGCGTGCGGCAAATCCTCGAAAATTCATTTCCCGCCAGCATCGTCGACTCCATGGCTAAGGGCGACGTGCTGCAGATCGTAGTCTTCGCATTCATTTTCGGGGCGGCTTGTACCGCGGCGGGGATGAAATCGCGTCCGGTCGTCCAGGTCTGTGAGGCACTTTCCGAAGTCATGTTCCGGTTCACGAATTACGTAATGTTCCTCGCGCCGCTCGGCGTGTTCGGGGCTATGGCGGCGACTATCGGTGAGCGCGGTGTCGGGGTTCTCGGAAATCTCGGCAAACTTGTTCTCACCCTGTACGGCGCGGAGCTGTTCTTTGTCGTGGTGGTGTTGGGCGCCGTGACGGCCATCGCGAAAATTCCTTTGCGGCGGTTTATCCGCTATGTTCGCCAACCCTTCCTGCTGGCCTTTTCGACTGCGTCGAGCGAATCGGCCTTTCCCATCGCGCTCGAGAACATGGAAGAGTTCGGCGTGCCCAAACACATCGTTGCGTTTGTGCTGCCCACCGGGTACAGCTTCAATCTGGATGGTTCGGCGCTTTACCTTTCGCTCGCCGCCATGTTTGTTGCGCAGGCTGCCGGCGTCCATGTTCCCTTCGGTACCCAGCTCCTGATGATGCTGACACTCATGATGACGAGCAAGGGTGTTGCGGGAGTGCCGAGAGCCGCTCTTGTAATCCTTGCGGGCACGCTTGGGACCTTCAATTTGCCGGTGGAAGGCGTAGCTGTGATTCTGGGCGTCGACGCTCTGATGGACATGGGTAGGACTTCGGTGAATGTGCTGGGAAACTGCCTCGCGGCCGCTGTCGTAGCGCGATGGGAAGGCGTGGACCTGATGGCTGTGGAACGCCGGGAATCGGTAGCGGCTTAGGACCTCAATTGATGGAAGACGGAGCGCAAATGCCGCTTCGCTTCGAATTGAGGACAGATTCCGCTCAACGATTCCATGGAGCCGACCACGAGAAAGCTGTCGCTCTCCATGCGCTGTCCGACGCGGTGGAACAGAGAGGCGCGGTCCCGATCGTTGAAGTAGATCGCGACGTTGCGGCAGAATATAACGTCGAACTTTCCCAGCGAGGAAAAGTCTTCCATCAGGTTCAGCTTCCGGAAACTTACCATGCCTCGAACCTCGTCGCGAAGCTTCCAGCCACCGGGACTGGGCTCAAATGACTTCGTCCGCGCAGATTCGCTTAAGCCGCGTGAGATCTCAATCGGAGTGAAGTGCGCCCGGCTCGCTCGTGTGATCGCCTGATCGGAGATATCGGTTCCGAGGAGGTGAATATCGTACCGGTTAACGTCCCCCAGCAATTCCCGCAGGAGGATGGCGATGCTATAGATTTCCTGGCCGGTGGAACAGGCGGCGCTCCAGATTCGAATCGGTGTTCTCGCCACCATCCTCGCCCGGCGGTCTATGATTTCGGGGATGATTTTGTGACGCAACAACTCGAAAGGCGAGGCGTCGCGGAAGAACAGGGTTTCCCCTGTGGTTATCTCATCGACGATCCGCCGCCGCAGAACGCCAGTCGCGTCGGCCCTGGCAAGGCTGACAAGCTGCGTAAAGCTGGCTGATTTGGTTTCTGCCAACAATCCGCCCAGGCGTCCCTCTATGAGGTAGTCTTTGGTTTCATCGAGAGAAATGGCGCAGATCGAATAGATGTATTGCGCTACGCCCTGCCTTTCCTTCGGCATCAGCCTGGTCATGCACGCCCCTCGGCGAGACAGCGGACCAGCATATCGGCAATACGGTTTAAGGGCACAACGGTGTCGATGACCCCGGCAAGAATGGCCTCCCGGGGCATTCCAAAAACAACGCAACTCGCCTCGTCCTGGGCGATGGTGGAACAGCCGCTTCGTTTCAGCAACCGAAGACCCTGGGTGCCGTCGTTTCCCATCCCGGTCAGGATTGCGGCAATGGAACGACTTGGGAAGTGAAGAGCCGCGGAACGAAAGAGATAGTCCACGGAGGGACGGCAATTGTTTTCCGGAGGATCGTCCGTGAGTTCGACGGTGATCTCGCCAGTCTGCCCAGGCGCGAGTCTCATCTGCCTCCCGCCCGGCGCAAGGTACGCGCAGTCCGGGACTGCGATTTCACCATCTTCCGCTTCTTTCACGCGGATCGCGCACCTCGACTGCAACCTCTCCGCGAGCGCCTGGGTGAACAGTGGAGGCATGTGCTGCACGATGAACAGCGGAGCGCCAAGCTTTCGCGGCAAGGCAGGGAGAACCTCCGCGAGCGCGCTCGGCCCTCCCGTCGAGACGCCGATCAAAAGGATGGGGGGTCCGGACCGCCGCACCGATCTTCCAGCCGGCGCCGCTGGGATGAGCGGCTTGTCTTTCAGGGGATTGGTGTCCGGCGGATTGTTGTCCAATATCGAGCGGATTTCGCGGCGCCGTTCGAACGCCCGGATGACCGGCAGAAGCTGGGTACGAAGCAGGGCAAGATGCTCTTCGGCAGAACCGCCTTCCGGCTTGGTGATGAAATCAAATGCCCCCAGTTCCAGCGCGCGGATCGTAATCCGGCCCCCGCGTACCGTGTTGGAACTCAGCATAATCACTCCAGCCTTCGACCCCGCGGACGCCATCGCCTGGAGCACTTCGATACCATTCATCTCCGGCATCTCGATATCGAGAGTCAGAAGATCCGGCTGCAAAGAAGCGAGCCGCTCCAGCGCCAGTTTGCCGTTCGATGCGGTTCCGGCCACCTCCACGCCTGGCAAGGCCGCAAGGGCATCGGAGATAATCCGGCGGAAGATAGCCGTATCGTCTACCACCAGAATTCGGGTTTTCATCCAGGCTGGCCAGGGAGAAGGTTCATGTTCTGCTCTCAGCCAGGAGCGTGATTGGGTTCAACAGGGCAATGACATGGCCGTTCGCACGGTATACGCCGCGAAAAAATCGCGCCTGGGCCGCCGGTATATTCACGGGGAGTGGTTCCTCCAGTTCGGGATCCACCTCGAGAACTTCCCCTACACGATCGACGAGCAGGCCCAGGAACTCGGTGCGGTCTTCGACAATGAACACTCTGCTGTCACGGCTGGCAGGGGCTCTACCGAGCCCAAGAACCATGCCGATGTCCAGCAGAGTGACGATCTTTCCCCTCAGATTGATGACTCCGGCCACCTCGTCCGAGGCATGACGGACGGGCGTCACGGCAACGAGGCGAATCACCTCCTGAACACCGGCAGCATCAAGGGCGCAGAGTGCGTCCCGCACAAAGAAAGTTGCCAGCAGCGTTGTTTGAGCAGTTCGCTCAACTTGCGCGATCGTCATGAGATGTTCCCCCGCTTTCGTTTAAGGCTTCTATGCGTGGAAGCGCGCTACGGTCAGTTTGAGTTTTTCCGCAACGGTAGATAACTCCGTCGCGTTCGAGCGCACGTTATCGCTGCCGCTTGCCATATCTCCCGCGGCATGGTCCACATCGACGATGTCTTTCGCAATTTCACGCGACACCTGAGAAGTTTCCGATACCCGTGTATTGGCATCGGTGACTCCGTCGAAGCATCGGCGATATTACGCGCGATGTCTTTGGTGGCCGTTGCCTGCTCCTCGATGGCGGCCGCAATCGAGGCCACGATGTCACTGACTTCCCGGATGACATGCGACACCTTTTCGATCCCCGTGATACCTCCCGATGTCGCAGCCTGCACCCCCGCGATCCGCGTCTTGATGTCTTCCGTGGCAGCCGCGGTCTGTTGCGCCAGAGCTTTGATTTCGGTTGCTACGACAGCGAATCCTTTTCCAGCCGATCCCGCCCGCGCCGCTTCAATCGTTGCGTTCAATGCGAGGAGGTTTGTCTGAGACGAGATTTCAGTAATCGTCTCGGTGACCTTCCCGATTTCGCGCGCCGCCTGGCCAAGCTGGTTGATCTGCTCCGTGATTTGCGCCGCCTGCCGGGTCGCTTCTCCAGTGATCTGGCGGGCTTTTTCCGAATTTCCCGCGATCTTACCGATCGTTGCCGTCATCTGCTCCGTGGCCGATGCCACGTGGGCCAGGTTTGTCGTGGTTTCCTCCATACCCACGGCTACGGACGTGATGTTGGAACTCATCTCCTCTGCCGCCGCGGATACCGAGTGCGCTTTGTCCGACGCGTGCCGCGATCCGGTCGTCATCTGTGCCGAACTGCTCATGAGTTCCGTCGAAGAGGACGAGAGCACCTGGATACCGCTCGAAATCTCCTGAATCATCTTTCGCAAAGCGACGGTCATCGTTTGCATGGCGCGCGCCAGAGTTCCGATCTCATCCTCCCGCTGCTGGAGTTCGGGCAGAGTATCTTTCGAGAGGTCGCCCTGAGCGATCTGTTCCAGGTTCGTGACTACCCCTGTCAGCGGGGCCGCGATGCCGCGAGCAAGAACGATTCCGCCGAAAATAGCACCCGCAACCGCGAAAAGACTGCCGACAATGAGCGCCACCCAGATGGTGCTCGATGTTTCCTTGTTTGTCTTCTCGACCTCGGCAGCCTTACCGTCCTGAAATTGCGCCGCCTCCGCAGCCTTGGCCCGCAACTTGCCTTCCATTAAGGAATACGCCTTGAAGTCCCTGACTGCATCTGCAAGTCTGCCCGCAGCTACCAGCTCGATGGTTGCTTGGCTTAAATTCCCTGCGGACTGGGCGAGGTCGGCCATGTCCGCTCCATGTTTGATGCTTGTCGGGGTATCCGCCAACGCCCTGAACTCTTCCACTGCTGCGGTGCGAGTTTTCTTAAGATCACGGACATCGTTCACACGATCTTCGCTCGCCTTCTTCTCGATGATCATCCTTCCGAGGTTCAGGGCAATCGCCGAAGTATCGCCCGCGACTTTTTCCGCCAGGCGCGCCTTGGTCAGGCGTTGGACGACCGTCACGGCCATCTGTTCGTTGGTGTGAGTTCCCCATAGTGAGAGCGAAGACAAGCCTGCCAAAAGGAGGACGATCCCCCCGAGCACGAGACTAATCTTTCGTCCGATCTTCATATTCGATATCGATGTCATTTATTTCTGTTCCCCTTTAAGCCGTTACCGGCGATTGATTGAGAGATATTCCGTTAACTGCTTTCCGGATGCTTTCCAATAGCTGATCCTGGTCGAGTTTGACCTGATACTCGCTCACTCCCATAGCCAGGCCGCGAGCCATCTCGTCCTCGCCCGCCAGCGACGAGAGGGCGATAACAGGCAATCGCACGAACCGTGCGTCTCCCCGAATGCGCTTCGTGAGGCCCAGCCCATCGAGCCGCGGCATTTCGACGTCGGTCGTTACCACGGAAATCTCATTCGCGTGGCCGTCCAGCATTTCCCACGCAGCCTCGCCGTCTGCAGCCGTCATGACCTTGTAGCCAACAGCCTCGATCAGCCGCTTGATCTGGCCGCGGAAAAAATCCGAGTCGTCAGCCACAAGAACGGTAGTGCCCTTGCCGGGCAGATGCAGGGGACTGGATTCCGTTACCTCACGCTCCGGCCATCGCCGCCGGACGGTTTCGGCCAACTCGAAGATATCCAGCATCAACGTGGCGCGAGAGTTAATAATGGCGGACCCCGCAATGCCGGGTTGCCGCAGAGTTACCGTATCGAGCGCGAGTTGGGTTTCGACCATATCGAGGGGCTCCGCCACAACAAGGCCGACGGGGCTGCCCGCGCGTTCAAACACAATCACGACCCACTGCTGGGTTTCGGCCAGATCTCCCACCGAAGCCACGTCGTGAAGGGTGACTAAGGGCAAACTGGCGCCGCCGTATTGCATGGTTCGACGGCCTCCCAGATACTCGACCTGCGCGGGGCGCACACGCTCAACGCGAGTAACCAGCTCGATCGGAACCGCGCAGGGCTCGGACGGGCCGTTGTGGAACAGCAGCAGCGAGTACACCTCTCCGCCGCCGGCGTCTCCCGCCGCGACTTGCTGCGAAACCGCGTTCAGGTTCGAGCCGGAAAGGCCGGCTCTCACGGCCAGACCCGCCACATCGAGGATCACGGCTACCTGTCCGTCTCCCAGGATAGTGGCGCCCGCGTAATCGCGGATACCCTGCAAATGCCTCCCCATCGGCTTGACTACAATTTCCACCGTGTCGTGGAGGTCTTCCACCGCAAGGCCATATTCAAAAGCACCCGCGTCGACGAGGACTACGTTCAGCGCTTTCGATCCGCGTTCCGGGCGCGGAATCCCCAGGGCGTCCGCCAGGTGGACCAGCGGGAATAATTTATCGCGGACCAATACGATCTCGGCATCTCCCGCGCGATCGATCCGATCGGCAATCTGGTCTTTCGGAATGCGGATCAGCTCTCCGACGCTGACCTGCGGGATGGCGAAACGTTCTCCGGCGCTGGACACCAGCAAAGAGGGGATGATCGCCAGCGTCAGCGGAAGCTTGATGAGGAAAGAAGAACCTTTGCCCGGCGTCGAGACGATTTCCACTTTGCCCCCCAGCTTGTCCAGGTTCGTCTTGACTACATCCATGCCAACGCCACGGCCGGAGGTATTACTCACCTTTTCGGCCGTCGAAACTCCGGGCAGAAAAATCAACGCCAGTTTCTCGTACTCCGACATCGCGAGAAGCTGTTCGGCCGTGACCATCCCCTTGGCCAGCGAGGAAGCCGCGATCTTTTCCACGGCGAGGCCTTTGCCGTCATCCGATATTTCGATGACGACCTGGCCCGCCTGATGCCTGGCTCGAAGCGTGATGGTGCCCAGTGCCGGCTTGTTGCACGACACGCGCACCGAAGGGAGCTCGATTCCGTGATCGACCGAATTGCGCACCATGTGCGTGAGAGGGTCGCTCAGGCCCTCGAGGATGGTCTTGTCGAGCTCGACATCGCCGCCCTCCGTTTGCAGCTGGACTTCCTTTCCCAACTCGTCGGCGAGGTCGCGAACGAGCCGCGGAAACTTGGCGAAAAGGCTGCCTACCGGCTGCATCCGCGTGAGAGACACAGCTTCCTGGAGCTCAGAGGTCACCAGACTTACGCGATGCGCGCCGGCGCGAACGCCCTGTGCATCATCATGCGCAACGGCCTCATTCAACTGGTTTCGGCTGAGGACCAGCTCGCCGGCCAGTATCATCAACGAATCCAGCAAGCCCACATTCAACCGGATCGTGGCGTCCACCTGGGCTGATGTCGGCTGAGGAGCCGCTGCCTGAAGAGCCGCCGACTGAAGAGCCGGAAGAGAAGTTGCGGGCCGGGATACCGGGTTTATTTGTTCGGACACGACATGTTCGGGCGCGACACTTATTGGTAAGACCGGTATTCGTAAGACCGGCACGTCGACGGCCTCCGCGGCAACCTCAGCAAGCGGCTTTTCGGTATCGGTCGGCTCAATCACCCGGATCCGATCGGGCCGGAGATGCAGCACGTTACCGATCGAATAAGAATCCAGAGCGGTCGCGTAAAGAACGTCCAGAAGCAGCTTATCGGAGGGTTCGTCGTCAAGCGTTCCCGCCGAATCCAGATCGAAGGCGGTCTCGAGGATAGAGCCGCAATCGATCAACTTCCTCAGCACGTCGAGGGGTGTTTTGCCCTGGCGCTGGATGTCGTGGATGAGGTCGCATTGGATCAGAAAAATGCGTTTGCCCCCCTGCCGCGCCTGTGCCAGATCGAATGCCGAAACCTGTATCAGCATTTTCGCGTTCGGTACCGGGATCGCGATCTGGTCGTGCAGGGACGTTTTCCGATCGGCGCTCAGATGGTCGCCGGTCAGGCTGGTCAGGGCAACGAGGAAGTCTGAGGTATCCGCTTCGTTGCTCGTTGTGTAGTTGCCGATCAAATCGCGAAGTTTGTCAAAGGCCAGCAGGAGAATGCTGACAACCTCCGGGTTCGGCACCATTTGCCGCGAGCGCACCATCTCAAGTACGCTTTCCGTTTTGTGAGCGAGTTCCTTGATTGTGAGCAGGTCGAAGAAACCGGCTCCGCCTTTTATCGAGTGAGCGGCGCGAAAAACGCGGTTTACCAGCTGCTCGTCGATTGCGGCTCCCGCCTGCTCGATCAGGAGCAGATCGTTTTCAATCGTCGCCAGGTGCTCCCGGCTTTCGGCCAGGTAGTCCAGGACCAGTTCGTCGTCCATCGCAAAGTCGCTCATCGTGCTCGATCCTCAGCTTCCGGAAACGCTGAAATGCTGGTGAAAGCGCATCGTCTGAAATAGCTGGAGAATGTCCTCGGACGCATGGATCACGGCGAGATGGCCGCCGGTCTTTCTCAGGGAGTTGTGAGCGGACATCAACAAACCCAGACCTGCCGAATCGACCATGTGGACTTTGGCAAGATCCACTGTCAGATGGCGGACCCCCGAGTCGACTATTTCGCGCATCCTCGATCGCAGCGCAGGCAAGGAGGTGGAAACCAGATCTCCCTCCGGCCGTATCATTGCGTTGCTTGCGTCGGTTGCGTTACTGATTTCCGGGATGATTTCTTCTTCGTTCATTTTCGTTATTCCTTTTCAAAATCGCTTCAGTAAGCTCACGGCATTGCCCCTGAGATTGAACCGCACCCGGTTGGCGTAACGCCGGAAGATATAGATACCCCGGCCTCCGGTATCGGTCAGCTCCGATATCCGATCCCAGGCGGCGCGCCAGTTGAAGCCCGTTCCCTCGTCCTTCACGACGATGAGGAAGCGGCCCTTTTTCACGCGCAGAACGCAACAAACGTGTTTATCGGGGTCTTTCGCGCAGCCATGCACGACGGAATTCGTCAGCGCCTCCCGGATCAGGAGTTCCGCGCCGAAAGCGCCGAGGTCATCGCAGTTGCTGGCGCGCCAGACACGGAATTCCTTGCAGAAGTTTTCAACCGCTTCGAGCGTGGACGGCAGATTGGCGCGCAGCTCACATGTGCCCGAACCCATTACTTGACCTCCACGGCAAGAAGCAACAGATCGTCTTCGATGGCCTTTTCGTGCGGCCGCACGCCGGCGGCAATCCGCGAAACCGCTTGCGAAAGCGGATCCATGCGATGCGAAACGCATGCTTCCATCAGCCGATCGATGCCTGCCCGGCGCGCCCCGCCCGGAGACGATTCAATCAGACCGTCGCTATACAGGAAAAATCGATCTCCCGGCAACACCCGGAGATTCTTGCGCTGCAGCACCAGGGCGCTGAACATACCGAGCGGGTCGCCATCCATTTCCACGGCGAGCGCTTTGCCCGACGCGCGTACAATAATCAGCGGCGGATGCCCGGCGCTTACAACCGAAAGCCTTTGCGTGCGCCGGTTCAGATGCGCGTAACATGCGGTCAGGTACTGCTCCTCGCCCAGCATCTGGCGCATCACCGAATCCACTCCTCGCATGGTGTCTTCGGGCGAAAAGAGCGGACCGTTGTACTGCCGGAGCAGGGCCTTGATAGCCGAAGTCAGAAAGGCGGCGCTTACGCCATGGCCGCTCACGTCTGCCACAAAATAACCGAACACGTCCGAATCGACGGTGACAACGTCATAGAAATCGCCTCCCGCGGCTTCGAGTGGCTCGTAGTAGATGGCAAAAGACGCCTCGGGGCAGTCTTCGGGACGCACCAGTATCGCCTGTTGCGCTTCGCGCAGTTCCTGTAAACTCGCGCGATGTCCGCTCGCGATGGTGCGGTTGTTCTCGCTGATGCGGAGGTGCACGCGCACTCGCGCCAATACCTCCTCGCCGTGCACCGGCTTCGACACGTAATCGACCCCACCGATCTGCAGCCCTTTCACTTTGTTCTTCACGTCATCCAGCGCGGAAAGAAAGATGATAGGAGTATCGGCGGTAATCGGGTCCGACTTTAGGCCGGCGCAGGTTTCGAAGCCGGTTTCACCCGGCATCATTACGTCGAGAAGGATAAGATCCGGACGTTCGGTCCGAGCCATGAGGCGTGCGGCATGCCCGTTACTCGCGGTGACGGTGAGAAAGCCTTCGGCGCGAAGCAAGCCATCCAGCAGTTCCACAATGGTCGCGCTATCGTCCACGATCAGGATCTTCGGCTGCTTCACGGGCATGGGCTCGATCGGGCCTCGTTGCGCTCCATTCGGGTACTCGCAGACTTGGTGCCTGCCCGCCGTCTATTTCTCTCGTGAATTTGCCGGCGGTGAAGCGGCTTCTCCACGGCGATCCGTGCTTCCGACGCTCGAGATCGTGATCGCGGAACCGCCGAAAAGTTCGGAAACAAATTCCATCCGGCGTCGTAGTCAGCGCTGATCTCTGTATGCTCCGGAACCGAATGTCGACATTCCTCCCGATCCCGCTCCGCCCTGGCAGATGAGCGCCTGTTGGTAACTCGCGTGCATACAACAATGGGAGGCGACAAAGATGAAACAGGATCTGCATTCAACCGGGCAAGCTCTGCACATAGCAGAAGCCCTGAAGGACAAAATCGACCACGTACGGCAGGAGGCGGCTGAGTCGCTCGACCACGCAGCATCCACGGTGCGTTCCACCGCGGCGCGCGGGATCGATGCTATCGACAATATGGCGGAAGCGGCGGCGACGCGCCTCGATTCCACCGCGAAGCACATCCGAAGCTATGATCCTCTGGGCGCAGTGCGTCGCGTCATGCAACGCAGCCCCGGGGTTACTCTGTGCGTCGGAATTGCCGCAGGCCTTCTCGTCGGATTGTCGGTCCGGCGAAACTAGGCTGCGCTTCGGGCGGCGGGTTTTCCGAGGGCCAGCAACATTTTGACGGCGTTCCCCACATCGTTGATAAACGCCGTAAGTTGCGTCGGCTTCTGAATATACATGGTGGCGCCGAGGAGCTTGGCCCGTCGCTTGTCGGCGGGAGATTCCGACGAGGTGATAATCGCCACAGGCACGCCGGCGAGTTCGGCGTTCGACTTGATTCTGGCAAGAACCTCGAAGCCGTCGGGGCCCGGGGTATTGAGGTCCAGCAGAATCAGGTCGGGAGTGAGAAGATCGTCCGGATTCTGTTCCGAACCCGCATCCGGGCAGAGGATCGGCAGAGCGTCGGCGCCGCTTTGAAAGTTCGTCAATTCAAATACCAGGCCGCTCTGCTCAAGGGCAAATCCCATCAGATAAACGTCCGAGGGGTTATCTTCGATGAGCACTATACGCGGCTTTGCTGAAGCGTCGTTCCTCATATCCTGACCTCATGACGGAATAGAAAACCTGAATTCGGATCCCTGGCCGGGTGACGATGATTCCAACCAGATCCGGCCTCCATAGCGCTCCACAATCTTCTGGCAGATTGCGAGGCCGATTCCGGTCCCGGGATACTTGTCCGGAGGATGAAGGCGTTTGAACACACCGAATATCTGGCGTGCATACTGGCTATCGATACCTATGCCGTTGTCGCGCACGGAGAACACCCATGCAGCGCCTTCCCTCGACGCCGAGACATGAATAACCGGCGGTTCCTTCGATCGGTATTTCAAAGCGTTGGCGAGGAGGTTCTGAAACAACTCAATGAGCGTGTCCTCCGACGCCATCACGGACGGCAGCGGGTCAACGGTTATTTTTGCATTCGTCTCGGTGATCGATGCTTCAAGATTCAGCAAGACTTTCTTCAGCACCGCGTTGCAATCGACCGGTTTGCGTTTTTCTTCGGCACGCTCGCTCAGCTCCCAGAACTCGCGAAGCCCCGAAATCAGGGCCTCCAGTCTCAGGGCTCCCTCAACGGCATACTGAATAGACAAGGCATCCGTACTATCCAGCTTGTCGGCGTACTTACCGGCGAGCAGCTGAGTGTGGGAGACGATCATCCGCAGCGGCTCCTTCAAATCGTGCGTTGCGGCAAAGATGAACTGCTTCAGATCTTCATTGGTCCGGCGAAGTTCTTCGGTCGACCGCCGGAGCTCGGTGATGTCGTCGATGGCGAGCAATATCATCCGCTCACCATCTTGCTGACGAATTTCACGGGCGTTAAGCATCATGGTTTTCGGCCCCACCTGATTGGGGGTCTGGTGCTCGACCTCGAAATCCTTCAGCGCGGATTGTTTCGGCAGAAGATCTGTCAAAAGCTCTCTTAGTTTCGGGATGTTCCACTGGCCATTTCCGATCTCGTAGAATAACCGGCCTTCGGTTTCCTGTTTCTGAAGCTGGAATATCTTATAGAACGCTTCGTTCGCCGTTCTGACCTGCAAGTTTGCATCCAGAACAACCAGCGGCTCGCGTACGGTCTCGACGACGGCTTCGGCGAAATCCCGCGCGCGCTTGAGATCGTCGATGTCGATCAGCGTGGCGATAGCGCCATCGATGGTGTTTTCGGGCCCCCGGTAAGGCAAGATTCGCAGCGACAGCCAGCCGCCGCCGGGGCGCTGAAACTCGACGTTTTTCTCCTGGCTGCCTGCGAGTGCCCGGACCAGCATCTCCATGAAGTCCGGAATCAGTGTGGAATGAAGATCGGTGATTAATCTTCCCTGATCGTTCGGAAGCAGGTTCAGCACTGGTTCCATCGCAGCCGTGAACCACCGGATGCGCAGATCCTTCCCGACCATGACGAGGGGAACGTTGATGCTTTCGAGCAGCTTCCGAAGATCGCTGTTCGAAGTGTTCTGCTCGGCGTTCCGGATTCGCAGCTCCTCATTGACCGTGGTCAGTTCTTCATTAGAGGCCTGCAATTCCTCCTTGGCCGTATCCAGTTCTTCGTTATTAGCCTGCGCTTCTTCGTTGGCGGATCGCAACTCCTCGGCGGCGGCCTCCTGGGTTTCAATGATCGACTGGAGATAGTCCCGGGTGCCGGTAAGTTCGTACTCCAGGCGCGCGATTTCCTGTTGCAATCGCTCCATCGCCTGCTCACCGGCCTTTCCCCGCTTGTCGTTTTTCAGAGCTGGTTTCAGAGCGGGTTTTTGAGCCGGCCGTTTTTCCTCCGCCGAATCTTCAAACAGTACGAGAAAACAGCGTTCCTCGTCGTGCAAGGCCCGAATCGGCGATACCCGCACATCGACCATGCGGAAATTTCCGTTCTCTTTTATTCGCAACCCTTTCTCGCTCGCGGACGAATTCTGTTTACGCGCCCGTTCGACGGCCGACTTTAATCCCGCCAGCAAACCGGGCCTCACCATGGGGGTCAGGTGCGTATTGGGAGCCCCTTGCGGGACCTGCAGATAGCGATCCGTTTGCCCTCTCACCTGAAGGACGTGCATGGCATCGTCGATGATGACCGACGCCGGCGCATACTCGGCTAAGAGCATCCGTTCCGCTTCTTTCTGGACGCTCGTCGCGGGACTCGATCTCTCACCCGGAATTCGCTGCCTGGCCACCATCTCCACAGGGATGTTTTCCTGCAGAGAACCGAAGTTCAGGCGGGCAGAGTTTCCTTTTTTGGAGAAGATCTTGTATTTCCGGTCTATTGTTTCGAAGGATTCCGAAAATACTCCGACCGATTCCGAGCTTCCCAGCACGAGGAAGCCATTGGGTTTGAGCGCGTAATGGAACAGAGACAACGCCTTCTTTTGCAGCACGGGACCCAGATAGATCAGCAAATTGCAGCAGCTGACGAGATCCATCTTTGAAAACGGTGGATCCCGCGTGACATCGTGCCGCGCGAAGACGCAGAGATCCCGGATGGCCTGCCTGACCTGATAGACACGGTCACTCCTTACGAAGAACCGCTCCAGCCGCTCCGGCGAGACACCGCTTACCGCGTTTTCCAGATAAACGCCGGCCCGTGCTTTCTCGATGACGGATTCACTGAGGTCGGTGGCAAAGAGCTGAACGCCCGGGTGGGCGGCGTGCTCTTCAAGAAACTCCGTCAATGCGATGGCTAGTGAATAAGCCTCCTCGCCGGTAGAGCACCCGGGAATCCAGATCCGAATCGGGTCGCCGCGCGATCTTCCATCGAGCCAGGTGGGGAAGATTATTTCGCGCATCGTCTGAAGCGCTTCAGGCTCGCGAAAGAAAGAGGTGACGTTCACCAGAAAATCCTGGGCGAGGGCGATCGCTTCCGCGCGGTCCTGCTCCACCAGGCGCGCGTATTCTTCGAGGCTTTCGATGCTATGAAGAGCCATGCGGCGTTTGATGCGCCGCAGGATCGTATTGTGCTTGTAGTACGTGAAATCGATGGCGGTTGCGGCGCGCAATTGCACGAAGATGCGATTGAGATTCCGGGCGTCCCTTATGGCGGGAGCGGTTACCTGTTCCCGCTCGGCGTGCGGGTAGGAATGACCGGATAGTTCCGTCAACTGCTTCGCGATGCCTTCCGGCGACAGGACAAAATCGACGACCCCGGAAGCGATCGCGCTTCGGGGCATGCCTTCAAATTTTGCCGAAGCGGGTTCCTGGGCGAAGGTGATCCCGCCCTCCGCTTTGATCGCGCGGGCGCCGAGAGTCCCATCGGAGGCGGTTCCTGAAAGGATCACCGCGAACGCCCCATTTTGCCGATCCTTCCCGAGAGCCTCCAGAAAAGCGTCTATCGGCATATTGCGCGCGCCTGGTTCGGGACGCGGTACGGTCTGCAGGATACCGCCGGAGATGGTGAGATTCTTCCCCGCGGGTATTACATAGACATGATCGGGTTCCACCAGGGTGGGGCCGGAAACCTCACGCACGGGCATCGCCGATTTTCGGGAGAGAATGTCCGGTAGCTGACTCTCATGCGTTGGATCGAGATGCTGTACCAGCACGAACGCCATGCCTGTATTGGCGGGCAAGTGCTCAAGGAGTAGCGTGAATGCTTCGAGACCGCCCGCGGACGCGCCGACTCCCACGATGGGAAAAACCGTCGCTTTGGGTTCGGAAGGCTCGACCGGCCCCAGTAAGCCTTCCGGTAGATTGTGCGGTAAATTCGAGACTTCCGGGCTCGCGCGAGCGATTCGCCCCAGTTCACGACCAATTTCAATCGGCGTCAGTTCAAAATCCACGCAGCCCGTTTCGACCGCCTGCGTCGGCATAGCCGGCTGTTCAGCCGTGCCGATCTTCTGGGCAAACGTGATGCCCCCGACGGCTTTGATGGCCGGCAATGCTTCGACCCCGTCCGAGTCAAGGCCGGAGAGAATCACAGCGACGGGTTTTCCTTTCCATTGGAGGGCCAGCGATTCCAGAAACACGGTAATCGCCTTCGGCCAGCCACGCTTTTCCGGCCGGGGACTCAAGTAAAACGCGCTGTCGCGCACCCTCAGCTCCCGATTGGGAGGAATGACATAAACGCGATTGGGCTGGACCTTCAGACCGGAGGTAATCAGATCGACCGGCATCGAGGTGTGCCTCGCCAGGATCCGCGGCAAGTTGGTGGGCCCTCGCCGTAAGTGGCCGA
>Ga0187876_1001733_pt1 | contig 17626 bp, 10 predicted proteins | sample June2016WEW_17_4_FD_133000 | JGI IMG/M metagenome (GOLD analysis project Ga0187876, IMG submission 133000) | Peatland microbial communities from SPRUCE experiment site at the Marcell Experimental Forest, Minnesota, USA - June2016WEW_17_40 | ecosystem: Environmental > Terrestrial > Soil >...
CGCCGCTTATGACCATATTCTCCTGGCAAACACCAGGCCGGAGTTCGTCCGGGAAAAGCTGAGCCCCTACGGAACACCGGTGCCCATCGGCATCGGCGACCGCCTCAGCCGGGAGCAGTGGGAGTTCTTACAAAAGGGGACCCTCCATGGCTTTGACGGCGACCAGGACATCTTGCGCATGGCGGCCATGAACGCGGTGCTTCACCAATTCGACCACTCCCCCATGGTCTGTCGGGATTCCATCTGCGGCAGTGAAGATAAATGGGATGAAGTGCATTTCGACGTGATCCTAACCAATCCGCCCTTCTCCGGCGACCGGGGCGACGCCAAGCGCTCCTTAAGGGTGGAAAAAGGCGACAAGTACGTGCTCTTCCTGGCTTACGCCCTGCGCTCTCTGCGCCCCGGTGGGCGGTGTGGCATCATCTTTCCCAATGGCGTGCTCTTCGGGGACACCGGCAGCCACCAGGAGGTCAAGCGCCGCCTGCTGGCGGAGTTCGACTTGCAGGCGGTGGTCATCCTGCCCAAAGGAATGTTCGAACCCTACACCCCCAACCCCACCTGCTTTTTCGTCTTCCAGAAGACCGGCAAACCAACTAAACGGGTCTGGTTCTACCGTTTGGAAGGAGACGGTTCCTCCCTGAAAAAGGCGCGGAAGTTCGGGCCCCAGTTTAAGAACGATTTTCCCGATCTTCTGGCCAAATGGCCCGGACGGGACACGGAGGAGGGCCGGGCCTGGCTGGTGCCCGCCAGCCTCATCCGGGAAAAGAATTATAACCTCACCCTGTCCGGCCTGGGCCTAGTGGCCCCGGAAAAGGTGGAGCACCCAGAGCCGGAAGAAATCCTGGAGTCCGTGGCCCTGAAAGAAGAAAAAATTTTCGACCTCATCCGGGAGATGCGGGAGCTTTTGCTGGAGGGCAACAACAGTGGAACGGTATGAGTTGCCCCAGGGATGGCGTTGGAAACGGCTCCCGGAATTAGCCGATTTAAAAAACGGCGGCACCCCTTCCAAGGCCAACCCTGAATATTGGAAAAACGGGAATATCCCTTTTGTCACTGCCGCTGACTGCACAGAACTCTTTGTCTTCCAAGGACGTTCATATTTGACTGAAGAGGGACTGTTATCAGGGAAAACGGTGGTTTGTGAACCGGGAGATGTTTTGATTGGAACCAGGACTAGGGTCGGAAATTGCAGCATTGCTAAGGTAAGATTGGGTGCCAGCCAGGACCTTACCCGTGCCAAATTAAACTCTATCTGTACTCCTGAATACTTATGCCTGTATATCCGCAATATAGCAAGCGATGTGGCCTTTTTCTCTCAAGGCACATCGATTCAAGGAATAACCAGAAATTTCTTGCATAATCTATCTATTCCCGTTCCTCCCGTAAAAGAGCAGCGCCGCATCGTGGGGAGAATCGACGAACTAACCCACCGTGCAGTGGAATTAAAAAAACTGATAGACGATGCAAAGGCGGACTTAGCCGCCTTCACCCCAGCCCTCCTGGCCAAGGCCTTCCGCGGGGAGCTGTAGCTTATTTTACTTTTTCCAACATGGAGATGTTTTTTCTGATGTCACCAAGGCAAGTGTCACCAAGGCAAGTAAGAAACTGGAACTAAGAAGGCTTTCTCATGAGTTTCAATTTTAGATTGGTGTTGCTGGAACCTTTAAATGCAGTCTTATAATCATATCTCAAAAATATATGAACTCAATTAAAGATAAACATAACCTATATCAAGTTGATAGCGTATCGTGGAAAGGGCATCTTAAGCGTATTAGGATAGAGCCTTTCGGAGGCTTTATCACGTTACCTTTGTCGGCGTGCGTTAGCAAAGGAGATAGTATAAGACTTGTAAATGGTAGCGCTTGGGTAATTTGTAAAAATGGTGAATCTCAATTCATTGGGCCATATTTTGTTCGAGAGAAAATAAGACTTGGCTCAATACAATTTGAAGTTTTAATTAAAGAAATCACAGAACTGGAAGAACACAAGGCATACATTTCGTTGGCAGAATTACACTATCGTGGCCATATAATCCATGGTAGAACAGCTCGCCTTATAATACGCACTCATCACCCTGCTTATCCAAAGGTTATAGGTTACATTGAGCTTGCTACTCCTTTTTATATGAACAAAGCTAGGTCAAGAATATTAGATGCTCCTTTCAATTTTGATTCGGTGGAATGGCAACATTGGGATATGCTTACTTTACGCAAATATATCCACCTTATTGTTAGAATTGCTCGAGTCGTGGTTTACCCGGAATTTCGGGGAATTGGAATTGGGCAAATTTTGGTCAGGCATGCTGCTGAGTTTGCAAAAAGAAGATGGCAGGTGGCTGGATATTTGCCATATTTCATCGAGATTTCAGCAGACATGCTTAAATATGTCCCCTTTGCAGAACGTGCTAAAATGATTTTCGTAGGAGAAACAGAAGGTAATCTTCACCGTGTGGCAAAGGATATGAATTACTTAATTTCACGTTTTGGATCAGATAATTCAGGGCAAACACAATTTGAGGAAATATGCGGTATTTGTGACCAGCAAGTAGCACGAATGTCGATGTCACTTCAAGTTATGAAACGAGAGGGTCTAAAACAGGATGAGCTTGTAAAACGCCTTCGTAGTCTATCTAAAGAAAGTGTCTTGAAGGATTTTGCTTTGTTTCACAACATTGTAACCTTACCGAAGCCCCATTATATGATGGGATTAAATTCATATGCAGATGATTTTTTAAAAGAACGGGTGGTTCAATTATCGCCAAAAAATGGGAGAGTCCCTCCTAAAATTACAACGGAACCGATTATGGGTCCCATTAGATTTGTGGATGTGGGTATCTCATATGTATCTAGAGTTCGGCGTACCCAAAGTACCCACGCTGTTCAGCAAGCATTTAGTATATCTCCTGATGACCTACGAACCCAAGTTATCAAGGGACTCAACCTCGAAATTGATCCTGGAAAAATCTTTTTACTGATAGGGCCTTCTGGTTCGGGGAAAACGACTTTGTTAAACGCGTTGAAGGGCAAATTAGAAGGCCGAAAGGATGCCTGCCTCGACGGCTACATCTCCATTCCCAAGAATGCTAAATTTGGCAGTTTCGAGCCTATCCGGTCTCAAAAACCAATAGTGGAGGCTTTGGGAGCAAAGGATGTTCATTACGGTATCTACCTCTTAGGGTTGGCCGGGCTTTCTGAAGCTTTTCTATATCTAAAGAGATTTGGAGAACTAAGTGCGGGGCAGCAGTATCGTGCTATGTTAGCTCAGCTAATGGCTTCTAACTCCAATGTCTGGTTAGCAGATGAATTTTGCGCTAATCTTGACCCTATAACAGCCACTGTGGTAGGCTACAATATCCAACGAGTGGCGCGAAAAAATGGAGCAACTGTGGTGTTAGCCGCTCCCCATGCAAACAATTTTATTTTTTCACTGAAACCAGATATGGTAGTCGTTTTAACTAATGCTTGGGACCACAATATAATCCCAGGAGAAGAATACAGCAGGGTCATAAGTTCTGGTCAAGGAAAAGAGGCCCGGTTTCCAACACTTCGCCTTTCGCCCGAGTTTGTAGATGCCGTGCGTACCGGGCAAAAAACGACGACTATTCGCATCGGTAAAAGGCAGTTGGATAAAGGACTCTTAGTGCTTGAAAGTAGTGTTGGGAATATCCTAGTCCGGGTAGTAGATGTTGTGGAAAAGATGTTTTCAAGACTTAATGACCAAGACGCCCAAAAAGATGGGATGAAAAACCTCGACGAATTGAGAGAGACATTAAAAAAATTTTATCCAAGACTTGGAATGCGATCTCGTGTAACTATTATATATTTTGATCAAGTATGTAGTATTTCCTAAATAATGTTTTGTAAGAAGATAAGTAAAGCATATTTCATATAGATTTAAGTTTCAAGAGAAGATAATGGAAGCCTCAACTCCGCTACTTACAAAATGGCTTTGTAAAACTTTTCAGACTTTACTTGATCAGAAATGGAATAGAGAATGGGAAGGTAAACCATTTTTTAAAGCCATATGGCATGATGGTAAAATCCGTTTTGCAGGAAGCTCCCAAGTCTTTGATATTTTGGATGAACTTAGTGCGAGACTAGTATGCTGCAATCTGTTTAACCGTGGCCAGCTTCTCATAATCCTTCCTGATAATGAGCCGAGGCGTCCAGCCGCTCTCTTCGCAACGGCACTGACAATGAGTGCTTTGGCTTCGATTCAAAATGGGAGAGTCGGCGGCCTTGTTCTCTACTTCGGCTCAACTTTCGGCATTCGCTCACAGCTATCAACCGTTGCCATCAGTAATTTGTCTCTATCCTCTGTATTTTCTCAAACTTATGGCAAGGGAACGGCATCTGAGGGTATTAGAAGCATACCAACTATACCAAGTGTATTATGTGTTTATTCCCCTTTGGATCCTGTTGCCTTGGTAGAGCGTTATTCTCCCAAATGGGTTGCCATTGATTGTGGAATAGCTTCAAGCATACAATGGCTACGGCCATTGCTTGAATATCTCTTGACAAGGCGAATTCCCCTTATCGCATGGTCAGCAAATCCACTATCTTCAATTACAAAAGAATTCTTATCGCTCGGGGCTAAAATCTTCAAGTGGCCTTCTTTAGTGGTGCAACCAGACCTAATAGGAAATAATGCCAGGATAATGCACGAGGCGCTCTCCTTTTTTACAAAGGCACCTAAGCTGACGGAAATTATACCATGCTTTATCAATGGGGAAGCAATCCAAAAGATATCCAACTCTTTTCATCAATCACAGAAAGCTTTGGCTGAGGGACTAGCAAAAAAGCCTGATCGGTTGGGTAGGGACGCACTATCAGTAGGGTGGAAATATTTGCGAGCTTTGGAAAGAGTACCGGTGCCCGTAGATCTATTCGATCAGGAGTCTGCCCAATATTGGGGGATTAATTCTCTTGAGCGCTTACGACAGGCGTTTGAAAAGCTAATTCTTGCAGCCAATTTTGCAACACTTAATATTACAGGGGAATTAGAGAGGGCCAAGTACCACTTAGAATCGGTTCACGACGCATTTCGTAAGAGCGGTAATCCCCGATGGGATGCCTTAGTGACTCTATGTCTTGAGGATATCCCCAAGAACCATGTAAGAGTGTTGGTCTTCCCAAACAATGCGCTTAGAATAATTTTTGGTTTTGCCCTTCTGGCCCGTTTTAATACCTCAGAAAACGATCTCGCGGAAATGGGTGTGCGGTTATTATCATTTAAAGACATCTGCGCTGCCCTTGAGAAAAATTGTCTACGAGAGATTTGTATCAAACCTAGTATGAAATCGGAGGATATTGAAGGTGGAATCCCGCTAGATACAAAGATAGACTTTATCCTTGTGGCTATGCCCAGCCAGGCGCTGTCCGCAAGAATGTCTCCCTTTTTCAACGCACAAAAATTAGAAATCTTAATCTACTCTCATCAAATACCATTACTAAATCGATTAGTTTCCGAATGGGGTGAGGCTTTAGGAAATGACCCTTTGCTTGTGATTAATACTCTTTCGGAGCTTGCCTCTTTAGGGGCACCTAACACTTATTGTGAAAAAATGTCCGCATGCCGATTAGGCGAAGGCCGAACAATTATCGGAAGTCTCTCGCTTCAACCAAAGACCGCGCATGTAATCAAGCCTATTTATGAACCGCTATCAGAATTGGAAGAGATAGCTCTACTTTTATCAAATAAAGATGATGACCCCACTGCTTTAGAGGATGTCGTCCTTGAGGAAGAAAGCGAACGAGATTCTGAGGAACCATTAGTAGACAAGGCATTAGAGGTTAAATTTCAAGAAGGATGGAGGGGATTGTTTCCCTTAGATGCCCAAGTGAACATAGTACGTAGCACTTCGAGGGGTGATAAGGTTGAAACTGGTTTTGTTAGGTCCTTAAGAAAAGGTGATAGAATCATTTATATTCATGGGCAAAAAAGACAAAGTTTATATGAGTTGTTGCTTACCAGAGTTCACCACCATCCATCTATCGAGATTCACTTAGTCTTGATTCGTCAGTGGCAGCAGGAAATTAGGCAAGCTTTCATTAATTGGGAAAAAAGTGGCAGGAACATCTATGATCTCTTCAGGGAGATGGTGAAACATGGTACGCTCCTTGAAACCGATGTAGCCTTGCGATATTGGGTTAGAGGTTGGACAATGAGGCCGCGTGATCGTGAAGACTTGCGCCGCGTAGCAGGGATAATGGAGATGCCGTTTACTTTGGAGCATTACCAAAGAATCCATGCGGCTGGCGATAGGATCCATGGACTCCACGTGTCGCTCGCTCTTCGTCTTAACGCTTGGATTCAACGCGGCGCGAGCGTAACGGAAATGACAGATGATCTCATTGATGCAGATACTGGTTTGACTTTCGGTGATGTACGGGATTCTCTCATTCTTTTGCGGGTGGAATCATTATTTGAAGTATCTGGGCCATTTGAGCGTTCAAGGCTTAGTAGAATTGAAAGGAGTTAAGAAGTGAATGGTAACGCTTGGACAATTGAAGAGGAAGTAAGGCTTTCAGAATACATTGTTGAACGTGTGTGCTCAAAGGCATCAGGCCGTAATGAAGATGAATGCCGATATAACTACCCACGTGATGTATATTTCATTGGTAACCTGCGGCCTATTGAACGAGAAGGTGATGTTTTGCCTGACCAGCCCACCTATCTCCGGGAGTTGTTAAATAAGCTGGCTCCCGTTGCTTTCGGTGCGGAGTTCCGCCTCCGACCAGAGCAGGCCGAAGTCGAGATCCGGGTGAAATTATGCTGGGCCTGCTACTATCGCATCTTTCCAACTTATGAGGATCAGCGCAGGCATCAGCTACAAGGTGCTTTGGAGACAGAAAATAATCCCGATGAAGGAACTGAGACTACAGTTGGACGGGAGCGTGGGGCGGTTTTATCTCAGAGTGAAGATTTAGGCGAAGGTGAAGACTTCGATGCCACACTGGAATCAGATGAGGAAAAAGCAGAATTAGAGGCTCCCGATGGCTCTATGTCGGCCAGAGACCGTCGCCGGCAGCGCCGTCCACAGGACTCTCTTTTTATCAGGTTTCGGAAAATACCTTGTCATGTCATAGGTCGGATTATTATACGACGAGGTATAGATGGGGAATTGAGTGCTGATATTTCTGATTTGGAAAGAGCACTAAATCAAGAAACTTCACGAGCCCAACAAATCGTGGAAAACGATCCGGAAAGCGTGCGGGCCCAAGGTTCTCTTTACTCTGTAATTCGGGTACCGGAAATGGCGGTATCTTCTGAGGTTAGTTACATCGCTTTCTTGCAATCCTTGCAAACAGAAATAATTCCCCAATGGCAATGGGAGGTGCGTGCCGAGGTGCGATCGGTAGAAGGTTTGGGAGAGGTGGCACTAGAATTTGTCAACAGCTCACCAATGCCACCAAATTCTCCCAACACTGAAGCTTTCTTATTCGACACCCAAGCCACCTTTATTTTTATTGGCGGCCAAGTAGTCCCCTTTGAGCTAAATTTAGCGCCGCGCGGCTTCCGGTATGACCGAAATCTTTGGGGGCGAGGTTTCAATTGCGCTATAGAGCCTATTGGAAGTCCTCCATCCACCTATGTTACAACTCACTGGCCAATCTATCGTCAACAACGCTACACTACGAGAACTACGGCTTCAGCCACCTTTGCCGACTTATCCCGGGATCCTATTCCCACCCTGGGGGCTATCCTCGACGCAATGGAAGATTACCTCCAGGTCTGGGACCAAGCCCGCAATCGGTACACCAAAGGAGATCCTGATTGGGAAGCAGAGTTTGGAGCGGAGTTTGATGGCGATAGGCAGAAATTTGAAGAGGAAATTTCTATCTTTCGGCGTGGGTATCAATTAATCCGTGAGGACCCTGATGTGTGCCTAGCTTTCCAATTGACCAACGAGACTTTTCAGCGCGGGGATCCCCGGAAGACTGGTTGGCGCTTATTTCAAATTGTCTTTATAGTAAGTCAAATTACTAGTATTGCAGCCCTAATAGATGCTTACCAGAACGAACTTGCCGAACGAGAGATGGTGGACATCATCTACTTTCCCACCGGTGGTGGTAAAACCGAAGCATATCTAGGCGTGCTAGTTTTTCACTGTTTCTTTGACCGATTGCGGGGTAAGAGCGCAGGTGTTACGGCTTGGACGCGCTTTCCGTTGCGCCTGCTTACTTTGCAGCAGACGCAACGAGTCGCCGATGTCGTCGGTATGGCTGAACTCATTCGGCGTGAACAACGCGACCCTCGTTTGAATCAGGAGGGGGTGGATGGATTCGCGGTAGGCTACTTCGTAGGAGCCGAGGCAACCCCAAATGAGATCACCCCTCCACGCGATGATTTACCGGACCCAATCTGGAGTCAAGCCAATGACCCAGCAGCTCGCCAACGCTGGAAAAGGGTGGTCTATTGCCCCTCATGTCGAACTACCAATGTCCAAATGGACTTTGATCCAGATAAAGTGCGCCTCATTCACCGATGCAATAACCCCGGATGCGCATTCCCAGAAGGAATTATCCCGGTTTATGTGGTAGACAATGAGATATATCGCTATTTGCCCAGCATCATTGTTGGAACCATAGATAAACTCGCTGGTTTGGGGAATCAACGCAAATTATCCCAGGTCTTTGGTCAGGTTGACGGGCGTTGTGTCATACATGGCTATTATAAAAGAAAATGTTGCCAGAAAAATTGTACTGATCCTCGCCGATTACAGCCTCGGATACCCAGAGGGTTATCAGGGCCAACATTGTTTATACAAGACGAACTCCACCTCCTAAAAGAGGGGTTGGGGACCTTTGATGGCCACTATGAAACTTTTGTTCAAAGGTTACGGCAGGAATTTGGCCAAACGGATCCGTTAAAGATAATCGCTTCTTCAGCTACTATTGAGGCATTTGCTAGACAAGTGGAGCATCTTTATGGTAGGGAGCAAACTCTATCACGCATTTTCCCCAGCCCTGGGCCAACATTGGGTCAATCATTCTATGCCGAAACCTTGAATTATCCGCAACGGTTATTTGTTGGTATTCTTCCCCACAATAAGACAATCTTCAATACTATTCTTGAGTTGATTGAATATTATCACCGAGAGATTCAATATTTACAGAGAATGTCGGCTGGGAAGCTTAATCCTTATGGAGGTGCTTTATTACCAGGAACAATAGAGTTTACAAGTATCTTGGATCGTTATGCTACATCATTGACTTATTTTTTGGCGAATCGCGAATTGAACTCTATTCGTACTGATCTTGAAGGCGATGTTAACCCCAATTTGAGCCGAGACCGCTTGCAGCAATTGATCATTCAAGAACTGACTGGAAGCACCAGCACTGATGAAGTAACCCGAATCTTGGAAAAGTTGGAAAGGCCTGCTGGTCCTCAGGCACCTCCCGATGCGATTCTTGCCACTAGCATGATCAGTCATGGTGTGGATGTAAATCGTCTCAATTCTATGATTTTTTATGGTATGCCACGCCAGAATGCCGAATATATTCAAGCTTCTAGCCGGGTTGGGCGAGAGAGTATTGGCATTATTTTTTCTTGCTTGCACCCTGCCCGGGAAAGGGACCAAAGCCATTATACTTACTTCATAAAATTCCACGAATTTTTAGGCCAATTAGTAGAACCCGTTGCAATCAACCGTTGGTCGAAGTTTAGTATCGGTCGAACCCTCCCAGGACTGTTTATGGGCATCTTATTACAATCAATCGCAAATAGTTCTGGTGAGACGAACCCTAACCGTTATTATGTGCTTGATTTTGTCAGGAAAAAAATCACTGAAGGTAGCCTACGCCCTGATCAATTTATCCCTTTTTTAGAAGAGGCTTATCAAGTCCAGGGAGCCTCCACAGGGGGAAGATTGTCCTTCCGCCAGGAAATCAGCCTCCGCGTGGGGCAATTCTTAGACCAGATCATAAGTGCCAGCCCAGGGAGTAATTATGTCTCTGATGCTCTTATCCCGAGGCCCATGCGCAGCTTACGGGACGTAGACGATCCTATCGAAATTGAACTAGACAGTACCGGCACTCTATGGGCCCTAAGAGCAGGGCGATAGTCGGAGGACACTCATGGGCCGTAAGATGAATCGTGGTAAGCAACAGATATTGTTTAATTATCTTCCTGGCAAGACGTTTGCCTTTGAACGCGTTGCTACGATTGCCAAGGTGATCAATGTTAGGGGATTTCCACGAACAGACATAAATACTTCCGTGTTGTTACGTAAAGTGGCTGAAGAGGTGCGGGCTTGGCAATTAGATTTTCGACCAACATTGCGCGACGAGATATTGCGGGATAATTCTCGATTTGTCTTACTGGATCCTCAAAATGTACAAGCAGAAATGTTCCCCAAGGTGTTCTGGTGTCAGAATAGAAATTGCGGCCGGGTATTTGATTATAGCGAGAACGATTTAATACCCCAAAAGACCTGCCAAGTTTGCCGGCAAGGTGATTTAACTCAATTACGCTTTGTTAAAATTCACCGATGTGGAGCTTTGCAACCTTTACGCCCCCCTATTTGTCCAGGATGTCGAAGCGCGAACCAAATGGCACTTGATACGCGCGGCAGTGAGCGCATCTCAAACTTCCGCTGGATTTGCCGCCGATGCAATACTAAGGCATCTATTTTTGGGGGTGTATGTTCCCAATGTAGATGGCCAAATGCTGACCAGCGCAATATGAATGTTGAGGTCCACCGTGCAGGGCGCACTTTTTACGTACATACGGCGGTCTTATTAAATATTCCTCACCGGCAGTGGGACGCTTTTTTTCAAATACAGGAATGGCCTGCAATTGTTGGAGCGAAATTTTTGGGTTTACAAGAGGTTGCTGATCGTTCTTTGAGTGAATTTACCCGATATAACAGTCAAACAGAGCCAGAAACTGGGTTATCAGGATCTGATTTGAATGAATTACTTCGTCGGCAAGCAAGCGGAGAATTGAGTTCTGAAGACTTTGTGGCTGAGGTCCAGGCTTTGCGGCAAAGGCGGCAACAAGAAAGTCAATCTTCTTCCCCCAGTGGCATATTACAAGCTTTAGAACAGAAAACAGGAGTGTCCAAACAGACATGGGATCTCGCAGGACAAGAGATTTTAGAAGCTATAATGCCCACAGAGGCCACCCAGCCTCAAGAACTATTTTCTCAACCTCCTTCATCACTGGCAGTTCAGAGAGCTCAACGTCTCGGGCTATCTAGCCTGGCACTGGTGGCAGATTTCCCAATAGTCACAGCTGCTTATGGATATAGTCGGGCTGAATATGCTCCCAACCAATGTCGCCTAAACCCCTTTCCACCGGAACGCGAACATGGCGGTAGATTCCCCATTTACGTTGATGAGGTGCAGGCAGATGCCCTATTATTAAAACTGAACCCTAACCGGGTTTGCGCTTGGCTAGAAATTAATGGATTTTCACCATCCTTACCAAATGGAAGTGATGCGGTTCTTGCGCAGCAAGCCTATTTCGTGCAACTCCTTAATAATGTCCCATTGTATGAAACATTACGTGACGATCGTCCTCAAGCTCGAATGGTTTTTGGTCTATTACATACTTTAAGCCACCTATGCATAAGACAGGCAGCTCTTTTATGCGGATTAGACCGCACTAGTTTATCGGAATATTTATTACCGAGAGCTTTAACATTTGCCCTTTATTCTAACCATCGGTTTGGCGCTACAATTGGTGCGTTATCGGCATTGTTTGAGCAGTCTTTGGGAGAATGGCTTACTATAGTACTTGAGAATCGGCGTTGTGTATATGACCCAGTTTGTTACGATAGGGAAAGCAGTTGCCATGCATGCACTCATTTAGCGGAAACAAGTTGCCGTTACTTTAATCTTAATTTAAGCCGCGCATTAGTTTTTGGTGGCCCGGACCCACATTTGGGGAACATCAATTTGGGTTACTTTGACCCTTCATTTTAAGAACCGCTATGATTGATGATAGTTTTTTGCGTGACAAAGTTGAACTTGTAATTACACCTCCAGAGCAATTTGGAATTAAGTTAGCTTATCAATTTTGTACTCGTACAACGCTGGGTGTTTTAACGCAATTAATCGCACAAGCTGAGACTCACATTGTTATCGCTTCACCATTTTTGCAGATTAATGAAAGACTTGCCATAAGCCCTTTGGTAGCTGCCCTTAAACATGCATTGGATCGTAATATCCGTGTGGACGTGATTTGTACAGGTGCAGGGATTGACAATTTTAAACAGGAATGGGCCGCTGTTTTGTGTACAGGTAGAGTGTGCCTATTCCGTCCTAAACCTAATATAAATGATGAAAGACTCCTTGGATCACATGCTAAAGTAATAATTTCTGATGGTCAGCACGCATATATAGGCAGTGCCAACCTTACTTATCCGGGTTTGACCGGCAATCTTGAAATTGGGGTATTAGTTCACGGTAATATCGCTTCTAAAGCGGCTGCATTTTTGTCCTATCTTATGGACATTGGATATCTTATTGAGGTACCTTTATAAGAAATTTGACAAAAATCCTTTTCCCCACTCACCCCCGCTATCAATGTAACTTGGGAAGTGAGCTTGCTCTCGAGCTAAGAGACACATCAAAGTGAGGCTGCACAAACCTTCCTTCCAAGAACCTCTAAAATAATCTTTTCCAAAACACCCCTATTTTAGCACCTTACTGGAATTTTCAGCTTTCCGGATAATGGGCCCAGATAGCTTAACTCTCCATTCAGGATGGTGCTGTGGGACTCATTCGCAGGGGGGTCGATTATGCGCACCGGCTCCGGCAGGTCCGGGACCCCCCTATGCTCCTGCTGCACCCCAACCGCCCCCCAAAAAAACGCCCTTGGTCAAAAATGTCCTATTTTTGTCAGCTATTCAAGCCCGTTAATTAGCCTGAAAATGTCCCCATGCTGAAGGAGCTCTTCATGCGGGGACTGGATCGGGCACGGCAATCCATCGGCTACGGACCTCATCTTCAGCTTCGGGACGCCGGGGACGCGGGCGGCGTTGTAGTCAACCCCGTCGCCACCCAACAGTTCATAACCCCGCCGACGCTTCTCGCCAGCCTGGGCACCGGCATAACCCAGCCCTATGCCCAAAATATCTGGGTTTACTCCTGCGTCAACGCCATCGCCGACAACATCGCCAGCATCCCCCTTAACTTCTTCACCGGCTCCCCGGACGACAAGAAGCCCTTCATGGACGATTCCCTGGTCCAACTCAATAATTCCCCTAACCCCTACATGTCCGGCTCGGAACTGATCCAGGCCATTTTCGTCTGGCTGGGACTGAGCGGGGAGGCCTTCTGCATCCTGGAGCGCAAAAACGCACGGGAGTACCCGAAAGAGATCTGGTGCTTCGATCCGGGCCGGTTCAAAGAGGTCAAGGACAATCAAACCGGTCTCATCAGGGGCTGGAAATACCGGAAGGGCACTAAAGAGATACCCCTCGAAACTTATGAGGTGATGTTTCTCCGTTACTTCAACCCCTATGACGACATCCGGGGCCTCTCCCCCCTGGCCGCCGGCCAGAAGAGCGTAGATCAGGATTCTTACGCCGCGGAATACAACATGAGGTTCTTTCAGAATTCCGCCCGCCCTGATGGGGTCCTGGAAACCAAGGACAACCTGGACGAAGAAAATTACTACCGGATCCGGGACCAGTGGAATTCCCGGCACCAGGGCCTCAGCAAGGCCCATTCCATTGCGGTCCTGGAGGGCGGCCTAAGTTACAAGCAGATCGCCCTGAGCCACAAGGACACCGATTATCTGGAAGGCCGCAAATATAACCGGGATGAAATCCTGGCGGTCTACAAGGTGCCGCCGGAGGAGATCGGGCTCCAGGCCCATGGTTCCAGCTCCCTCAACAGCGACCGGAACGACACCCAGCGCAAACTCTTCTGGGAAACCTGCCTTTTCCCCAAGATGACCCTCTTTGAATACGGCCTCTGGAGCCAGGTGTTCGCCCAACTTCCCGGTCCGAAGATCTGGGGCGAGTTCGACCGCAAATCCATCCCAGCCATGCAGGAGGATGAAGACCGCAAGGTGGGGCGGGCCCAGAAATACTGGCAGATGGGAGTGCCCTTCAACGTCCTCAACCAGATGATGGAACTGGGGTTCCCGGATATCCCGGGTGGCGATATCGGCTACGTGCCCTTTAACCTGGTTCCCATCACCCAGGCCGGTCAGGAGACGCCGGCCGGCAATCCCCAGGAGGGCAAGGCCCTCATCCCGGTCGTTTTTCCTCCCTCGCTCCAACTCACCGGCCCGGAAATCCTGGTCCGCCGCCGGCTCGACCGGCGCACCTGGTGGCAGCAGTACCACCAGCTCCAGAGCGCCTTCGAAAAGAAGTTTCAGCCCCGGATGAAGCGCTATTTCTATGAACAGCGCAAGGAGCAGCTCCGGCTCATCGAACAGCATTGGGAAAAGAGCATCCGGCTGGTGCGCTCTTCCTATTCCGAGGCAGAGGACCTCTTGTTCGACCAGGAGGTCTGGAATGAGAAACTGCAGAAAATCTCCTGGGCCTTCTGGGAGAACGTCGGCGACGAGGCCGGCAAGAACCTGATGGTAGGGCTGGGGGCCGACCCGGACAACTTCGTTCTGGCCGACAGCCCGGCCATCAGCGTGCTCAAGAAAAAGCTCATCAAGGTGGTGGACATCAACGAGGTCACCCGGGAGAGTCTCCGGGACACCCTGGCGGAAGGCATGGCCGGCCTGGAGACCGTCGCCGAACTCCAAAAGCGGGTACGGGAGGTCTTCAACTTCTCCGAAGCCCGCTCCCTCACCATCGCCCGAACGGAAACCGGGCAAGCAGCCGCAGCCGCCCGGGATGCGGCCATGGAGGTAGCCGGGGTGGAGCGCCATGAATGGACCACGGCCGGCGATGATGCGGTGCGGGAAATTCACGCAGAGATGGATGGCGAAACCGTGGACCGGGGCGAACCGTTTAGCAATGGCCTGCTTTATCCCTGTGACCCGGCCGGAGAGCCGGAAGAAATCATCAACTGCCGTTGCGCCGCCAGCCCCGTGGTGGAAAAGGATTGAGCCCATGACAGAAACCCGGCCCAGGATCGGCATCAAGACCAACTCGGATATCCTGGGCATGATTTTTCAGGCCGGGGCCACCATCCTGACCCGAAACGGTTACCGCATCAATTTGGCTGAAGACGGGGTGCCCGCGGATTACGGGCTGCAAGAACAGCGCATCGACCCGGAAACCAAGCAGCTCATTTTTATCTTCGGGCCTCCGGGCCCCAAATTGAAAGGGCCTGTCAAATGGCAGGTCCCGGTCTACCAAAGGGAGGAGGAAGGCGATGGAATTGATCCATAAAGCCCTTGATTTTGAAGTGCGCCAGGTCGGTGATCCCAAGGACCGCATCCTGGAATTCATCGGTTCCACCGCCGACGTAGACCGTTATGGCGACATCATCGAGGTGGCGGGATGGGACCTCAAGAACTTCCAGAAAAACCCGGTGATCCTCTGGGCCCACAATTACGGCCTCCCGCCGGTGGGCACGGCCAAGAAGGTCACCAGGGTCGACAAAGCCCTGGTCTTCGAGGTGTATTTCCCCACGGACGATGAGATCAACGCCGCGGGCTGGCCGGACAACATGCCCACGCCGGAGACGGTTTACCGGCTCTGCCTGGCGGGAGTGCTCCGGACCACCTCAGTTGGTTTCCAGGGGTTGGAAACGGAACCGATTTATGGAGAGCCTCAGGGCGAGGATGGTTGGAGGCCGCGCACGGGCACCCGCTATCTCAAGCAGGACCTTTACGAGCTCTCGATAGTGCCGGTCCCGGCCAATCCCTACGCCGTGATTCAAGATGCGGTGCGCAAGGGGATCATCCCCGAATCCCAGGCCAGGTTCTTCCAGGCCCCGGAGGGAAGCGAACCGAAAGGAGTCATCCCCTTCAAGAAATACCCCATCGAGGAAGATCTGAAGGCCGGGTGGGACGGCCCGGCCGAGACCAAGGCGGCTTCCGTAGATGACCTCAAGATCATGTGCTCCTGGTTCGATTCCGAGAAACCCGACATCAAGGGCGCTTACAAACTCCCCCATCACCGGGCCAAGGACAAGAAGGTGATTTGGCGGGGCCTGACCGGCTGTATGGCCGCTCTCCTGGGCGGGCGGGGCGGGGTGGATGTGCCGGAAGATGACCGTAAGGGGATTTACAACCACCTGGCCAAAGAATATGCCCTATTCGACAAGACCCCGCCGGAGTTCAAGGCTTACACGTCCGTCGAGCTGCGGTTGATAGAGCTGGGGTTGCCCCCGGATCCCGCCGAAATCGACAAGCTGCTGGCTCCCAAGAACCTGGCCACCATCAAGGACGCTGCCGATGGTGATCCCTGTGGCACCTGTCCCGAGAAAGACGACTGCTGCTGTCCCACCTGCGCCAACAATCAACCCGGGGTGTGCTGCTGCGAATCCTGTGACCAGGCGGCGACCTGCGGATGCTGCCCGGGCAACGGGGCCTGTGACCAGGAGACCGAGTGTCCCTGCAAAGCTTCTGCCTGCGACAATTGCTCAGTGGCGGAAACCTGCTCCTGCAATTCCTGTGATCAGGCCGCCACCTGCCATTGCAGCCCCTGTAGCCCGACTACCAAGGGCATGGTGCGCCACCCCCATTCTCCTTGCGACGAGTGCTGCCTGGCCAAGACCTGCTCCTGTAAGGGCTGTGACCAGATGGCCTCGTGTCATTGCAGTCCCTGCACGTCCTTCGCCGGCAAGGCGGCCTGCCATTCCTGCAAGGCCGGACGATACCGGGGCAAGACCGCCCCGTGCGCCGGCAAGAAGGGTGCCGGGCAAACCAGGAGCGGCGCCGTCCTCAGCGCCAAGAACAAAGAGGCTCTGAAGAAGGCCGTGGGCCAAATCCAGGGCGTCCTGGACGCGGCTGAAGGGTCGGGTGAGGAAACTGGCATGAGTTATTACCGGCTGGCGTTGACCCCCGGCAAAGAGCCTCATGGGGCGAGACAAGCCAGCGAGCCTGAAATTCCTGAGGAAATTGGCGAGATGATGAAGGAAATCCACCACACCATCCGCTCCTGAAGGGAGCGGAACCCTTAAAGGAGGATCGTCATGGGCGAGCCCGCCGTTGATTTGAAGAAATTCAAGGAGATGTTCGAGGATATTCAAAACTCGCTGAAATACACCACCGAGGACGGCAAGGTGATCAAGATCACCGACGCCCTCAAGATGTTCCCCGAACTCCAGGCCAAATATGCTGACCTGGCCAAGCGCCTGGATGCCATGGAGAAGATGGCCAAGGATCGCAAATGGGCCGACATGCCCGGGGTAAACGAGGGCAAAGAGAAGTTCTCTTTGCTGAAGGCCATGTGGGGCATCGGTACCAAGGACTTTTCCCAGGCCGGCTATGAGAAGGCGGTCATGGAAGAGGCCGCCAAGAAGGCCATGGGCTACAGCACCGACACCCTGGGCGGCTATCTGGTTCCGGCCCAGGCCATCCCCGAACTCATCGAGTTCCTGCGGGCCGAACCGGTTTGCATGAAGCTGGGCGCCACCTTGATCCCCAACCTGGAAGGCTCCCCGGTTCTCTTCCCCAAACAGACCGGCGGCTCCACGATCTATTGGGTGGGCGAGAATGTGTCCGTCACCCCGAGCGACCTGGCGTTTGGTCAGGTGCA
>Ga0187876_1001738_pt1 | contig 17594 bp, 31 predicted proteins | sample June2016WEW_17_4_FD_133000 | JGI IMG/M metagenome (GOLD analysis project Ga0187876, IMG submission 133000) | Peatland microbial communities from SPRUCE experiment site at the Marcell Experimental Forest, Minnesota, USA - June2016WEW_17_40 | ecosystem: Environmental > Terrestrial > Soil >...
ACATCGATGCCTTCATCAAGGCCTACAACACCAATGCCACCCCGTTTGCCTGGACCAAGTCAGAGGTCCATCAAAAACGCCTCAAACCACGTTTCGCGCATCAATGATTCCGGGTACTAGGCTCGCGCGTGCGCCGGATGCCCCGCCGCTCTCCTTCGACCCGGAGAGGTTCCACGCGCGGCGCTCCGAGATCGCCCACGACCTCGCCGAGCTCGCCCGTCGCATCGCGCCGCGGACCGGACGCCGCTCGGGCATAGCGGTAGCGGTCTCAGCGGATAGGGGTGGGCGCATCGTCGGCTCGACGGAGATCATCAACGGCCGGCGCATCGTCGTCCAGAAACGGCGTTCCTTCGCCGCATGAGTTGCCAGGTGCGATTGGCCACGGCGTCGGCTGCGGCCAGCAGCACGGCATCGGCTGAATGAACGTAACGGGACGTGATCGATCGACCTTTGTGCCCGAGCAGCGCCGCGATCGTCGTTTCGGAATAGCCGAGATCGCCGGCGAGGCTCGCGAACGAATGGCGCAATGTGTGGGGCGTGACGTCTGCTGGCAACTTGCTGAGTTTAGCGATCCTCGCCCATAGCTTCGGAAAGCCAGTCATTTGGCCCTCACCGCGCGACGCGGGAAACGCCAGATCGCCCGACCGCCTGAGGCTTCGCAACACGTTACGTGCGGCTAAGGAGATCGGTCGCATGCTTCGACCGGTTTTCGTATCGCCGAGCGACGCGGTGCGCCGCGCAATGTCCACCTCATTCCAGCGCAGTGCCAGCGCCTCGCCGGAACGCCACCCGGTTAGCGCAAGGAATCGGGTGGCTGCTACAGCGGCTGGCCAGACTTGCTCCCTCGCAGCTTTCTTTAGTCCTGTGCCGAGCATCTTGTATTCAGCGTCGCTCATGCGGCGCTCTCGTCTGCCGTCGGCGAAGCGGGTAACGCCGCGCACCGGGTTATCGGGCCTCATCCGATGCCGAACGGCATAGGAAAAGATCGCGCCTAGCAGTCCCACGGTGCGGCTCGCTGTGCCCTTGCCGCCGCGCACGTTCGCCAAACCCCGTTTCTTCGCAGTCTTGATCTTGGCTACGGTTCTTCCTTCGGCGACAGCGTGCATGAAGCCGTCGACATCCTCGCGCGTCACCGCCGCAACCTTCATGCTGCCTAGCAGTGGCTTTATATGACGCTCGACGCGACCTTTGTCTGTTGCGATGGTGCTGGCCTTTTTTGCCACCTTCCGCCGGGTCAGTAGTCGCCCTGCTTCGGCGTCGGCAATGTAGAGATCGCACAACTCAGACACGGTCGCGGCGTTTCGCTTCGCACGCTTCTCTGCGGCTGGATCCGCACCCTCGACCACCTGGCCGAGGATGCGTTTTGCCGCATCACGAGCTGTGTCTGGTGTCCAGGGTGAGCCGTGGCGCCCTATCGTCTGCCAACGCTGCCGGCCCTCTGCTGTGCGATAGACAACGATGTATGAGACGGTCTTGCTTTGCTGCCGACGCGCGTGAAACCCCCCCACGACGCCGTCCCAGATGATCTCGCCTTGTTTGAGGGCCCGAATATCCTTGAGCCCTATCCTTTTTTGCAGCACCGTCATCGCTTGTCCCCGGTCGCTGCGCCGTTTCATAGCAAACAGATAGCAAACAGCCTCCCGCAAACCATATCAAACGAAGGCAGTGGTCGCAACGGAAAAACAAGCCGCTTTTAGCCCATTTTTTGAAGGGACGTCAAATCCGAGCAAACAATTGCAAACCTAGGAAATTGCCCTCCGAAGGCAGAGGTCGTAGGTTCGAGTCCTACCGGGCGCGCCACGAAAACCCTTGTAGCACAGTCGTTTCTTGAATTTTAACGCTGTCACCAATTGGTGTCACCAATACGCTGTCACCACGGCCTGTCACCATCTATACTCGGGGGATGAAACCCAAACGCAAAACCGACCATATTTTCCAGCGTCCGCAGTCGAGCAACTACTATGTGCGCTTGCGCGACGCCAACGGCCGCCGTTTCGTTCAATCGCTCGGCACGTCCGACTATCAAGAAGCGGCGGTTAAAGCGCACGCCATGATCGGCGAGCACAAGGCCCGGCTGTTCGCCGCTCGCCCGCGCGTCGAGACGGTATGGCAGCACAAAATGGAACCCGGCCGCGAGCACGCCGGCGAGGATGGCGGCAAGATCATCGCCACCGACAAAGAGCTTATCCACATTGGCCACAACGGCGCGATCGTCAAGCAAGAGCCGAATGGCGGGATCGCGCATCGCTTGGTGAGTCGTGATCCGTTGACCGCCTATGGCGTGGTGCAAGCCTTGCTCAATGCGGAAGGCGAGGAATTTGGCCCGGTAGCGCGGCCGACCGTCGCTACTAAAACCAGCGACGACGCCTTGCTTGAAACGTATCTACAACACAACGGTATCGACGGACTCCGCGAGAAGCAGGCTCGCGACATTTGGCACATCTTCCGCACGGTCGTGAACAAGCCGCTTCGCGAGTGCACGCGCGACGACGGGCGCGCCATCATCGCGCATCTTGAAGCGGGCGGGGAAATCAAAAGCGCCACGCTTCACCGTCGCCTTGTGCCGCTGGTCGCGACGGTCAATCTCGCGATCAAGGAAGGCAAGCTTTCGATTGTCAATCCGTTTAGCGGCGTGGTGCCCGAGCGCGACGACGAAGAAGAAGCCGATCCTTACAGCGACGACGACATGAAGCTGATCCGCAAGAACCTGCATCGGCTCGACAAGAGCGATCAGCTTCTTGTGCGATTGCTGGCGACTACTGGCCTCCGCCGTAGCGAAGCATTCGAGATCGACAGCGAACAAAAAGAGACGGGCATCCGCTTCGTGACCATCGGAACTAAAAATCCACATTCGCAGCGTCGTGTTCCATTTCCTGCCGACCTGCTACCGTACCTGCCGAAGAAGATAACCGGCCAACTGATACCCGGCCGCATGGATACGGCGGGCAAGCGGCTTGGCGAGTGGCTGACCGAAATCGGTGTCATCAAACCCGATGACGGACGCAACATAAGGCCCATGCACAGTTTCCGTCACCGCGCGGCGCAGCGGATGCGCGCCGCCGGCCTGTTGGAAGATGTGCGCGAAGCCGTTGGCGGATGGGCGGGCGGCAAGAAGAAAAAGACTTCGCGGAAGTATGGCAACAAACACGGCGCGGGCTATCCGCTCTCCGTGCTCAAAAAGGCAATCGACACAATCGGATTTTAGTGGCAGCGCCGATCTTGTGCGCCGCCTTGGCGTCAGTTCACTCTGTAAGGAATTCCGCTGCTCTTTAGGATCGGCACGACAACCTGATCCGGCAAAGAGAAATAAGTGATGTTGCCAGCAAGGTCCTCACTGGTCGCGCCAAGGATCACACTCACACCGAACTGCCCTCGATTGTGGACGCGCTGATGATCCATTAAGCGGTTCTCGAATTCGAGTTTGCGGCTTTTCGGAATAGTTATGCTCATGGCCTTATACTCCGCTGAGTCGCGCTAATCATACCACATCCGGGAGTTGCCGGAAATTGCTGTTGCCGGTAGGATGACGCTTGCGGCGTTCCTGCGGGGCTGCGCTTGTGAGATATGCTGTGATCCTAGTCGCGTTGGCGGCGGGCGCGTGCGCTCGGCCCGGCTACATGTACGACACAGGCAGTTTCGTCCCTCACCCGACGCCGGGCTATTGCCAATCGCTGGGCCAGATGTACGACGTTGCCGCACAGCAATGTACGCCGCTCGCGCCGCCCCCGGCCGTCGCACAAATGCCGCCGCCAGCATACCCGCCAGCACCGGCATATGGTCCGCCGCCGCCGCCCGCGTACCGGCCGGCCTACGCGCCCCCGCCCATAGCGCAAGCGCAACCACCCGCATACACCCCGCCGCCTGCACCATCCGCTCCCGCGATGGCGCAATCAGACACCGGTGGATTTACGGCCATGCTCGGCGAGACTGGATGTGACAGCAAGTATAGTGATGAAAAGAAAGCCGACATATTTGAAGCCAAATATAAGGGCAAGCAGATGACGGTGAGTGGGACAATCTCAAAAGTGAGCGGGGGAGAGGTTTTGATTAGAGTGTTGCCCTCGACGTTGTCGTATGACGTAGGCGTAACGCTGAGTGACCCGAAAAGTGCTTACGATCTTCAAATAGACCGGCGCGTTACCGTGAGGTTCATTGTGCGGCGCGCCGGCGGTTGCGTTCTGCCCTATTCGGGGGACCAAGGCGTACTCGTACCGTGACCTGTATGTGAAGGCCGCTACTCGACGATGCCGCCTTTCGACGCAAACCCGAAATGGGTTCCGATCTTGAAGGACGCCGATATTCAATTGGCGATCTTTCTGTCATGTGGCGTGCTGTGGATTGCCGGACATTTTTGGGGCGTCGTGCCGGTCGAGTCTTGGTTGATATGGGTCAAGGTCGTTTTCATCGTGTCGGGATGCTTCCTCTTTGTGAGTTGCATCGCTTCACTGTTTAGGCTCCGGTCGTGACCATGTGGCTTCTCTTGATCGCCATCGGCGCGTTCGGCCTCTGCTACATCTTCTATAAAATTTTTCCGCTCACCGTCCTCGCCATCGTCATCATGGTCGGCGTGATCGCGTACATTTCATTTGGTGAGGGGCAACGTGCGAGCGATACGGTCACCACGGCGGGGGCCGCGATTATCATCATTGCATTTGTTGCTGATGTGCTGATGAAGTTCGCTGGCTTGTTCCGCCGCAAGTAATTGTTAACGGAGTCCAAATCGTTTATGCGCGCGTGAAGGTCACCACGGCGCTAGGCGCTGGTACGTGGTCCTATAGTCCCCGCTCTTGTCCCGCGCATTAAACACGGCCGCCCGCCGTCGCGCGGCGAGGTAGAACAAAAGGCAGGCGAGTAGGATTGCGATCAGGACCATAACATCAGCTTAGGACGATCAGGCCGCCGTGTCACGCCGGAGAAGCCGCCGGTTGCCCGGAAGATGGCGCTTAACCGTATCCTTAACGATTGCTTGTCGCTCTCGGCCGGCGCGGGCAAAGGAAAGGGCGGACGTGCCTGCCAGCATCATCCGCCCTCTACTCCCTTGCGAACATGCCGGCCGCCGAAGCGCCGGACACGATGAACCATCGTAGGGTCCGCCGACAATAGCTCCGTCGCTCTAAAGCCGCGTGAAGTCTATTCAGTGCATTTTAATGACCGTGCGCTACGCTCACCGCCATGATTTGTTGTTCCAAGTGCGGAGCCAAGGCGCGGCCCGGCTGTAACTGCGGAGTGGCCTACGTGTCGGCGCACAGGTACGCCGCGAAGGCTGTTGCCGCGCATCCTGAAAAATCCGACCGTACCATCGCGAGAGAGATCGGCGTCACACGGCATTGATTGCGGCGCTTGATGCCTACGCACCGCCGCTCGTTGAAACCATCCGCAAGCGTTTGAACCTGACATGGGACGATCTGATCGTCCCGCCGGCGATCGAACATGAGAACAGTAGCACGCTTCGCGTCGCGCCCGGTGAACGGGCGCAGCGCGTCGCTTCCGCCGCCTGACCATCCGGCCATTCTGGAAGGTCGCACGATTTACCCGTCAACGGTCGTGTCGCCGCTTGAGCATCGGGCGCTGAAAAGCGGAAGCAACTGGCGCAAGATCGGCGCGGTCGTGCTCAAGGGCAGGTGGCGCGGCTTCCCGCTGTACATCTTGAACTTGGAGGAACGTCGAACGTGTCCCGTGTCGTGTCGGCACTTTCGTTCCTGCTACTGCAACCACATGCAGTGGATGCAACGCATGGAAGCTGGACCGGACTTGGAATGGAAAATTGAACGCGAAGTGGCGTTGCTCGCAATCGACCATCCGAGCTTTATTGTGAGGCTGCACGGCGCCGGCGACTTCTACAGCGTGGCCTATGTCGAGCTTTGGCGGCGGCTGCTGGCGCGGCATGGGGGGCTTTGCGTGTTCGGCTACACGGCAAGGCAAGATGATGCGATTGCCGACGCGCTGCGCTCGCTCGCACGCGATGCCGGATGGTCGCGGTTCGCCATGCGCTTTAGCAACGCGGGCGGGACGGTGACCATCGAACACGTGGGGCAGAAGCCGGCCGACGCCATCGTGTGCCCGGTGCAGACCGGACGGAGCGAGTCTTGCACGACGTGCGCCTTGTGTTGGCAGACTGAGAGACGCATTGCCTTTTTGCAGCACTGAGGGTTTCACTAAAACGGAAATGCCGATTTCGGTTTTCTGTTTTTTGGATTTCGGGAACGAGCGGGGGCATACGGGCACATTGCGCATCGGCGCGAATGGGGTGGTGGGATTGCTTACCCGGCAACTGAGACTCCACCTGAGACCACCCCGGCCCTCGACCATCCTGATCGCGCCGGCGTCGGACTTGCATGGTCACCGTCCTTATCACCCTCGCTCTGCACCGCGGACGCGCCGGCGCCGGGTCCTTAACGTAAACGAGTATGATTGACCTGCATTAACCTCTGGCGTTCCCCTTGACGTTCTCGCCGCGCGCTCACGGCCCTTTGTGTGCAGCGCACCCGCAACCATCGCCTACAGCTAGTAGGTCGAGCGCCCATTCCGATAACGGGATTTATGGAATGTTTCGCACTGCCACATCGAATGCGAGAGTCCGATCAGAGCCTTAGATGGTTAGCGGAAATTCACCATGCACCGGGCCATTTAGTAGGGAAGGAAATTCTCCGGGGCTGTTTGGCGGTCCCGCTTTGGAGCAACTCAGCTTATCACTAAAACGAAGGTTTCGATACTCGTTAGCGTTAACGGCCAGTTTTCCGCGCGCGAGACCAAAGCCATTAAGGTTAACGCGGCCCGAAAAAGCCAGTGGATCAATGATCGATGGGGTAAGCCATAGGGGGAGCGAGAGGCGTTTTGGACTCCAAAAGCTCTAATTCGGCGTCCGATCCGTTCGTTTTAGACCAATACTAGGACAGGTCCGAAAGTATCCCACCCCCCTATCCCACCCCACCTTTGAGTCGAGTAACGTGAGAGTAGGGTAGAGGGATGTGGTGTCGCCGCGTATACGTTTACCCGGCCACAGGTGGGGTGGGATAGGGGGGTGGGATATTCACTGAAAAGAACTAATCGGCGCGCTCGCGGGCGTCCATCCGTCCTATCGCCACGCGCCGGAAGCTCAGCCGCATGTCAACGCGCCTCATGGTGCGGGGCTGCGCCTCGATCTCCGCCAGTGCACTCGCCACCTGTCCCGTCGTCGCATAGCGCAACAGGTCAAGGTCCGGCCCGCGGTCATCACGGAACCGCCGACGCCATTGCAGCCAAAGGTCGCCACGGCCGCGCGTCGGGTCCCATCGCAGATGACGGGCAACCCAACACCCTACGGCCTTGGCGCGATCCTGCAACGCCTCTAGCTCACTCTCAGTTGTTTCCGCGCTCATGGTCGAGCCTTTCCTTGGCCTCACGCCATACGCGCTCCGCGGACTCCAATGCCTCCGTGTCGTCGCCCTTCAATGCGAGCCGGTAAACGCGCCACGCGTTCCGCTCGCGCCGTTCCGTTTCTGTCGCGGTCACGACTTCAAGCTCCAACGTTGCGCCAAGCACCTATGCGTCGGGAGCTTCACCACGGCGTCACCAAGCACGCGCGGGATGCGCCGGCCGACCATGCGCGCCGTGAGGTAATCCGCCGGCCATGGGATAGCCGCCGCGAACGCCTCGACCATCGCCGGGTTGTTCATGATGTCGCCGGCGTCAACCGGCATTGCGCCAAATTCATCGCGCCACGTCTGAATTAGCTTTTCCATTTTCAAAACTCCCCGCGCTGTCGGGCGCCGGCATTGTCTACATCGTCGGCCGGCTCATTCTCGAAAAGCGCCTCGCCTTGCGCTACCGGGTCCGGCGGCTTGCCTTGCCGCTCGCTGGTGTACGCGATCGAAAGTTCCTTCGTGGTCATGGCCTGATACTTTGGAAGCAGCCGCTCGTTACGGCACCACAGCCGGCGGCCCTTCTTCTTTCCGGGGATGTAGACCGTTTGCGGCCCGACGCGCCGGCAACCTACTTCTTCCATGGCCGCCGCGACTTCGGCCTCAATCTCTTTTGGCCGGCGGCCGTCGTCGAGCGCAAAGCAAAATCGAACATCCTCCGCGCTGAATAGCTCAAATCGAAACGGACCTTCCTTGTCCACATAGCCGCCATTGATGGCGGACTCGATTGTCGTTTCAGTAATCGCGGCAACATCCTCTTTGGTCGCGGTCATCGGCGCGACGCCTTGCCCATTGAAGTCGGCAATAATATTGCCGCTCCCGATCAGCCGTTGCGTGCGCAGCCACCACATGCACCGCTTAATTTCGTCCGGCACATCGGCCGGGCTGTCGCCGACTTTGGTCATGGCGAAGAGCCGGTCATAGTATTCTTTGGTTTCGAGCGTCGGATTGCCATCAATGTCCGCGCCCCAAATCGTCGGCGTCGAGCGAACGATCAGCCACTTACGATCCTTCGCGCCTTCAATGCGGATCGCGTTCTCATAGTTGCTCACGGCGATGATGTTGGAACGGTTCGGCACCACGATCTTGTTTTCGCCCTTGCCCTCAATCGTGACGTAGGGCGCGATGATCTTCGGCACGATGGCTTTTGCCACATCCATCTTGCCATCCGGGACTAGCTCGTCCACGAAGATTACGCGCTTATTTTTCTCGTCGGCGTTGAACCGATCAGCAACCTTTGCGCCGCGCTCGATCACTAGGACGTTGTGCGCGCCAAAGAGAGCTTGCAGGAACGTCGAGAGCCACGACTTGCCGGTGCCGCGCCGGCCAAGGATCAAAAGCGCAAACGTCATTTTCTTGTCGGGGAATTGAACCATCCACTTAAGAAACGCGAGCAACAGGTTCCGCTCTAGCCGATCAGGTATCAGATAACCCAAATGGCGGAGGAACACGTCGGGCCGCTCGGCAATTTCAAGATAGCCGGCCGGCCGATACATATTGAACGCCGTCCGCGTCGGCCAATCGCCCAAGCCCGGCTCATAGACGGCTTTGCTCGCGCGCTGTAGCGCCGTGGTCGAAAGCGCATAGGTGACCGGCTTGTCGATGTACTTGCGCGGCAGGTCCACCACGCCGTTGACCACGGGCGCGTATTGCATCGTGAACGCCTCTTTCCACACGATCGCCTTATCCGACTTCCTGACAAAGCAAGGCGGGTCGAGAATGGCGACATGATTGCGGAGCACCATTTCCCAAATTTGAGTCATGGTCATTCCGCCGTCGGCCGATGCGAATTGCGCGCGAAGTTCGGGGGACAATCCTTCGGCGAGCACGTCGGCGAAGTTTGCCAAATCATCGGCGGTGTCATTCATGACGCGGCACTCTCTTTGATTGATCGCTTGAGCGCCCGCACTAGAGCTTGCGCTTGACTGAGTTTTATCTGATTGCCGAGCTTGCGCTTGCGCGCGGCCTCGACGCGCCGGCGGTATTCGCTCGATGCCTCGACTTGCTGTAGGATGATGTGGGACTCGACCAGCGCGGCGCGGGCGTCGAGAATTGCGCGCAATGTCGGAAAGTCGGCGACGAATGCGCCGCTGTCACGCCTGACGGTCAAGTCGCTGTAATGATCCCATGCGAGCCGGTGTCGTTTCCGGCAACGCCGCAAGGTATCCTCGACATAGACGTGTTCGCGGATGCCGGCTTTTAGCTGGCGCCAATAGGCGCGCACGGCGGGATGCTGCGGCGGCAACCACGCGTAGTTAGTGAAGCTCGCTTCATAGGATGCGGGAGGGTGCGCGAACGCGCCGCGCTTGCGCGGGCGCAATGCCGGGTCCGATGCCTCGGCATGGTCGAGGGCGTCGCCTAACTCTTGCAACGTGGGCGAGAATGGTCTATCGGTGCTCACGCTATAGCGGCCTCCACAAGTCCGCTTAAGTCCGTCAGTCATGGCCGCCGGGTGTCCGCCCGGCGGCTCATTTTTTGTTAGCATAGATTGCATATCATTGCAATCTCTAAGCCATTGAGTTTATTCGTATTTTCTCGAAAAAGAACTTTTGCGAACCTCCGTTCATTCTTACCAATCCCTCCGTTGCCCTACAAATGGTCCGTGGAGAGTCATCCCTGCGCGGGGCAGTTTGTATCGGGGTCAGGTCCGCGAACGCATGGGCGGCCGTCTCTGGCCGGTTTTCCCGGCGGCTAGGCGGCTATGGTTAATGCAGTCGGCAGCGGCGTCGCCGCATTCGATACAATCGGGCGCATTCGATACAATCCGACTGCGCCACGTAGCGCAGCCCGGAATGACCGCGCTTGCACGGGTTCCCCTTATAGGTTTTGCGCCCGGCCGCTATCGCGGCGAGGCGCGCCGGGTGGGGCTTAGGACGACCGCGCCGCTTTGCCTTGGGCGGGGTTGCCTTGATCGGCATCTTTGCCTTGGGACTCGCCGGTTCGTCGCGCGGTATCAGGATCGATGGCACGGGCAAGCCCAAGGCCGTATACATCGCCCGCAGTTTGGCGGCTTCGCGCTCAATGCTGGCCTTTCGGGCTTCCGCATTCCGCGCCCTGCGTTCCACGTAAGGTTCGATCAGGTGGGTAGGGCTAAGAAGGTTTTTCATGGTGCAAGGCTCCGCTGCTCGGCGCGGAGCTTCGCTAGGAAGCGCATTTTGATTTCTTGGTCTCTCGCGTATCGTCCGGCGCGCTCCGGCGTCTCCGCGTTCACAAGTTTCCGCTCTATGCGTTCAAGGTCGCGGGTGACGTTCAAGATCAACACATCAAGCCGCGACCACTCTTGCCGTTCTGCAATCCTTGGCTCGGCGGCCTTCACCGCGTCGCGGCCTTCCGCAGAATGCCGCTCCCATTGGCTTGTTCCATTAACGGCGTAGCCCGGCGATGCCTCTTGGCCGCCGATATCTTTCTGCCGCCGATCGCCGGCGCGCCTCATGCGCTCGCTTACCATCGGCGTATTCCGGTATCCGTTATTTCGACGGTGCCTGCGCGCCGCTCACTTTGACTCACAACGTGACGCGATACGCGAAACCCACCTTCCGGCGGTCCATGCGGATTGTTCACGGCGTCGAGGGGCGGCGGTCGCCGATAGGCATAGGCCGGCCGATCGGGCTTGGGCGTGTCGAGGATGACCGGCGCTTGCGTGACGTGATCGACCTTCATTGCCGGGTCGATGCCGGCAGGCTCGCCCAACTGCGCCGGCGCCGGCGCGCGTTTCGCCGCTAGTCGCTGTTCAAGCTCGGCACGCAACGGCGAGCGCCGATGCTTGCGAATTTCTTTGCCGTCAATCACCGCGTCGCGGTAGTGCAAGTGGAAAAATTCGAGCTTGTCGCGCCACACGATGCACCACGGCTCCGACTCGGACGGCGGCGGGTCAAACTCGCCGGCTTCCTCGCTGTCTTTGAGCCACGCGAAGATGATCTTGGATTTCGGCGCGCCTCCGATAGCGGCCGTGGCCTCGACGACGGTGCAACCATCTGCGATAAGGTCCAAAACATTCAAGAGCGTTTGGGGACTCAAGAGGGTCACGACATTCCCTCCCGGACGGCGCGCTCCATAGCGCGCAACGCGGCCTCGATACCGGGACCGTGCTTGCCTTCGCGCAAATCGACGATGTGCTTAGCCGCGCTCGGATGTAGCTCCGCGCGTTCCAACTCTTGCGCTAGTATCTCGACCAAGCGGGCGCGGGTCACGTTGCGACTCCAAAACGAAAATCCGCCACAGGATTTTCAGCAATCCAAAAACAGCCCCTCCGACGCGTGTGTGTACAACTAACGGCAAGTGCATGGGCCTTGTGATCCGTCAGTGAGCGATTTCTCGCCACGCGCCGGAGGGAACCTCTCTATTTCGCAAGTGCGGGAACGGTCGGCCGCGGTGCCTCGACAGGCGCCGGCACAGGTCCGCGCGACGGGTCGCGGTTGATGGCGCCCATCATATTCTTAGGGTAGGCCCCTCTACGATTGCCGCCGTTTTTCATGTGCCGCCGCGCGAAGTCGTCGGCGTTGCCGCCCTGCGAGTAGATACGTTGGGAGTCAACCGGCGCGATCGTGCCGCGACGCTCGCGCGCCGGCCGCATAGCCCACGACTCGCCGCGCGCTCTGGCTTCTTTTTCTGCCTGAGAGGCCCGGATGAAATCGCGGGCAAGATCGGCATGTGTCTGTTTCGGGGCACCATCCTGATAAGCGCGGATCGCCTCCGCGAGCGCAGCGCGGCAGTCTTTCACCTTGGCGTGCAAGATCGGCAACTCGCCAATTAGCACCTTCTCACGTTCGCGTGCGGCAGCGAGGCGCGCTTGCGGAGAAAGAACGGGAGGCGCTGGCGTCGATGACAAGTCCCCCCGGCCATCGACGGGCGCACTCCCGCTACCTGCCGCCGTAGCGGCAAGAGGTTGGTCGTCATCTTCCGGGTCGCCGCCGAGCAGTTCATCCTCGACCACGACGCCCGCCGCGTCGAACCCGGCGAGCGGACGGCCGTCCGGTGTCACCGCGATCATACCGACCGGCTTTGTCGTGCCTCGCTGCGCTTCCTGAATTTCGGCGAGCACGGTTGCATCGTCGAGCGGTTCGCCGCTGTCAAAGTCGAGGAAAAAATCCTTTGGCAGACGACCGCGAATGTTTTTCACGGTCGGATTTTCTCCCGCCTTGAAGCAAGCCTTGAAGGCGTCCCGTAGCATCTGTTCGCGTTCTTCCATCTTCGTTACTCCCAATGTGAATAGTCGGCCCGGCGGCGCTCTGGTTTCTCGCCGAAAAGTCCCCGGCGCTCTGCCGGGCCTCGCCGAAGGTGACCGTGACGAAGCGGCCACTTCCGGTTTTCAGTTCGCGTAATTCTCGACTTGCTGGTCCAAGAATTCCTCAACCCGTTCGGCAGTGGCGTACCGCAGCAAGCTCTGATTTTTCTGCCCCGGATTGCGCTTCATTACGTAAAAGGGTCCGCCACCGATGAACGGGTCGAAATGAGTGTGCAGCCCTACGAAGAAGCCGAGGGGGCGCGCCTTATCGACGAGTTTGTAAAGCGTATCTTCGTCATCGTTACGCAAGACCCGCTCTCCTACGGTTCGAGTCGGCGATGAATTGCTTTGCCAGCGCCGTATGCGCGTCGGAGCTTGACATTTTCGGCAAGCTCTTTTCGATTGCCGCGATTTCCGCCCGCGTGTCTCTTAGGGCTTGCTCGGCTTGCGTGACGGCCGCCGTGGCGCCGTCGAGGTTTCCGGCAGCAACGCCGACCGCAGCAACGTTAGCGCGCTCGGCGTCAGTGAGCGCCGCAAGAGTCGCAGGGTCGGGAGGGGTGAAGACCCCTTTAGTATTGAACAGAGAAATTGCCGCCATAGCCGTAGCTCCCTTTGCCGTCGTTTGTTCGCCGCGTTGAGCCTTCGGCTCCGCGCGGAAGTGTAATATCGCCGATGTGTCTCGCGCCCTGCTTTCGTCAACTCGTAACGCCGCTGCCGCTCCCGTTTCTGTTCCGAGTGCTCGCGGTCATACGCGGCAACCCGTCGAGCCTTTTCTAGTGTTGCCACGGCAGAACCTCGCCGGCCGTGGCGTCGATTATCTCTTGCACTCGTTCGTCGTCCTGACTCCCATCACGCGGCAACCACCATTGCGGAAAGCCGTCACGCCATGGCAGGATCATTGCCAAGCTCAAATCGGTCAACCGTCGAGCGGTCGCTGTCTGTTGCTCGATCCGCTCCGTTCTTGTAGTTCGCCAAGCCATTTAGGACTTCGCTCCGGTTAGCTAGGCTTCCGCACTAGCCCACGACCTAGTTGCTTCGCCTGTAGCTCGCCGGCCGACAAGCCGTCAGCAACCGGGGCACCAATATTCCCGGAAATCTTGATGGCCTTCGCCGGGTCGGATCGATTTGTCATCCCGAAGGTCGCCGGATATTGCGTGGTGTCGATCTTGCGGGTGAGGTCGGACGTGGCGCTGTTCTCAGCGACTTCGCCGGACGGCTGGTCGCCGTGACCGTTGGTTTTCAAGCTGGCAAGCGCCTCGTCATCAACGCCGATGTCGAGGTCTGACATGCCATCGCTATCGGTGACCGACACGCTCGAAGGCCCCGCGTATCGCTGCCCGTAATTCGTGAGCGGCACGGCATTCCCGGCCGCGTCCAGTTTAGGGGCGAGTGTCCCTAGACCTTTTTGCAACGGGTAGCGATACGTCGGCTCCGCCGGTTTGCTCGCCCGTGTCGGGTCTGGTTCGTTCGCGCCTTTGACGCGTCCGCCGTGATGCTTTTTGATTTTCTGTCCGATTGCCATGGTCCTTACTCCGTTTGTCTGGCCTTAGCTTCCTGATTTGATGTTGGCCGTCGTTGCGCCGAGTGCGCTTGTCTGCGCAAGGCTAAGCGACTTGCCGCCCGTTGCATTCATGATGCCTCGTAGGTGCGCCACATCGGCCGGCATGGCCGGAGGATTGACGTTGCGGTTTGATGTGCGTCCGGCCGCAAACTTCCGGGTATCAACCATGGCTCGCATGGCTTGAACCTCCCGCGCGGCGCGGGTTACGCCCGTGCTCGCTTGAAATTGTCCGTTACCGTTCCGCGGATCGCTGCCGTGCCCCTTCGCGTCTTTCATGTTAGCCCCCGCCCTCTGTGGTCGAGTCAGGCAGCTTGCCAAAACGCATCCGATCCCAAGCATCGGAACCCTGCGCGTTGGCCGCCTGATTGAGAACGTCTTTGGAGATATCGACCATGCCCTTCGTGAATTCGTCACGGTTGAGCATCGCCTTCTCGTGCGCCGGGTTGCGGCCATCGACCACGACCCCGCCGCCAACAGGATCATCGGTGCGATCCCTCTGCCCGAAACTCGGCTGCACCGGAGAGAGACGCTTACCGCGCGGCGGTCCCTCGACGACCGATACGGTATCGAGGCCGCTCGGGTCCGCGTCGTAGCGCGACAAATCTTGACCGGAGAGAGCGCAGAAGTGCGTTCCGTCCTTACGGCTCTTGGCGTTAAAGCCGCTGTGGAGTTGCGGCGTCTCCGTAAAAGCGCGCTTGGGCAACGGAGGCTTGCTTAGATCGGCCTTGACGTTCGTATGATCGACCCGCCCGGACGTGTTCAGCTTTGAAGCCGCAACGGCTTGCGGGTGCGCGTGGCCGACGCCCGGATGTGTTCGTTGATTGCGGAAACGTCCATTGGAGTGACGCATGGCTTAACCTCCCCGTTCGGGCCGGATGGCGAGCGCCGGTTTTGTAGGTGTCTTGGTGACGCTACCTTTGTTGGCCTTGACGCGTTGCGCGTGCTGTAGCTCTTGACGGCGTAGCGTGTTGGCTGATGCTTCGCCTGCCCACGAAAGTTTCCCGTCAATCTTTTTCAACTTGGCGTTTTTGATGCCGAACCGTGCGACGGTCGCCTCAGTTGCTTTGAGTCCATGCACATGGCCGCGCTGACGGCCCCGTTCATCGACGATCGGGATGTAGGACGGCGGAACGTCAACCGGCTTCGGCCGGACTGGCGCGTCATGTGCGCTTACGCGAAACTTTGCCATTACGCGCTCCTACGCTTGGGAGCGGTGTCGCCGATACGCGCCCCTACAGCAGCGGCAACCCCTGCCGCCCCTTGCGGGTTTGCGCGGACCAATGCGCTTTGCCGAGTTAGGGCATTTGCTGAAAATCGCAAACGCCCATTCACTTCGACCGTGTTGTTTGGATGATCGGACCACGGGTTATTTGCTCCGCCGGCGCGCTTCGCTTCATCTGTGAGTGCGGCGCGAGCACGCTTCGTGTCGCCCAAACCGCTCAAGCCGTATTGCTTTGCGATCTTTGTTGCTTCAATCTCGCCGACTTGGGCGCGAAGCTCTGCGCGAGCCGCGAGTGAGCCATCAATGAAAGCTCTGTCCGCCAAGCTCGACTCGAATGCACGCGGCAAAAGGTGCGGCTTCTCAGCTTCCATTGCGCGCTTGAACGCCGACAAGTTGTCGAGCGGAACGTCGTGTGACTCGCTGTCGTTATAGAAAAATTGGCCGTTCTTTTCGGTGATCTTCGCGCTTAATACCGTCACAGCGTCGAGTACTTGCGCATCACTCGATCCGCACGCGCGCATGGTCTCAATAATTGCTTGGCTCTTATCCATGACGTTCTCCAAGTTCTGTAAGGACAGCCTCGATTTCCGATCGCAGGATGTAGACGCGCTTGCCGATTTTCACGGTTCGGAACACGCCTTCGCGGAGCATTGTTCGCATCAACCGCTCACTAAGCGGCGGATCGAATGCGCGGGCGGCGCTTCTCGGCGAATACGCGATCGGGATCATGCGCGATCTTCCACAGGTCCGAACGCACGGCTTTTCAGCGCGCGTTAATTCTGACTTTGGGGGACCTTCGCGGGAAACGCCGTCTCAGTTAGGAGCGCAGCGCATGATCGCGGAGAGGATGTGTTTATATTCGATTTCGGATTTCGGAGCAACCGTGGTTACAAGCCCCCGGATAATGAGTACGCGACACGACAACCGCAGAGATAAAAGAACAACAAAAACGGCGGCTTGTGAGCCGCCGCTCTTGGGCTTCTTCGCTGTTTTCGTTCTTCTCAAGTCGTCCGCTGCTTCCTGATCCTGACGCGTTCGCGGGCCGCCGTCGCCTCGATACCGACCTTCACCAAATCACGGCCGCGCTTCCACTGCATTCCGGCACGGATGCTGACGGAGCCGTGGTCGTGTATCGGAAGCTCGCCGGCGAACTTGACGTAGTGCGAAGTCTTGCCTTCGATGCTGACGGAGTGAAGCTGCATCGAAAGTCCAAGGTGTTCGGCGTGACCGCCGGGACACTTTTTCAGATGCTCTACCAAGCGCGACTCCGCTTCCTTCACATGCGCGTGCGAGTGATGATCCGAAACAACGTGGTGGATCAACTCGGCATGAAGGTAGAGGCGTGCGAGTGCGTGAGCGTGTTCGCTCACGACTTCACCACGCTGTAGACGGTGCGCTTGCCATCTACGAGGCCAACGCGAACGCCGCTCTGCCGAATGATCGGCCGCTCTACCGCTTGCGTGATGTGGTGGATGGCCTTGCGATGCGCAGCGAGTAGCGCACGTTCGGCGGCAGCATAGACTTCTTCTTGGTGCTCGGGATCGTGCTCATTGAAGCAATCCCAACACGCGACAAGGCCACGCGCCTTGTGGCCCGCGCACAGCGGGCAAACATCCCACGCGCGAAGGCGCGGGTGGTCCAACGATGTCATTTGAAGTGCCTTACAGTTGCGCGGCCCGCCAAGGCCGCTAGGGTGACGCCGGGGTCGGTGCTGTTCGGGTGGTTTGCCTTACAGCGCCCTTGAGCGGCGTCGGCTCAAGTGGCCCGGAAGCACGCCAATGCTTCCGGGCTGCGCACCATATAACAGTTGCGCCGCAACCGTGCGGCGAATTCGATCAGGATGGTTTAGGACCTGTCACCACTGCCGGTCACCAATGCGACCAATAACCCAACTAAGTGCTTGTTTTTGCTTGGGCTGGTTGCCCTCCGAAGGCAGAGGTCAGGGGTTCGAATCCCTTCGGGCGCGCCAATCCGAAACGCAAAAAGGGGCGGCTTTGAGCCGCCCCGATTCGCATCAGAAAAGTCGTTGGCCGCTTACTTCGCCGCTTACTTGGGACGGCCGTAGGTCCAGTTAATCGTGGCGGTGGCCTTGGAATGAAAATGCGTCTCGAAGCCGACGACCTCCGGCGAAGTCATGTCATCCTTCGAGAACTGCAGCTTGTCTTCGTCGACCGCATAAACCGTCAG